>LULX01000001.1_pt1 | contig 193647 bp, 165 predicted proteins | sample 729511 | NCBI WGS metagenome assembly LULX01 (sample SAMN03860278, study PRJNA289734) | marine metagenome | biome: seawater column; feature: ocean; material: water; isolation source: Red Sea water column Station 91 - depth 500m | place: Saudi Arabia: Red Sea | collected 2011-10-15 | depth 500 m
CACAGGGGACTTACACCCCCAAGTCATCCGGTCAGCACCACCTGGACCGGAACAGCGCCGTCAAGGCGCTACGCGCCATGCCTGGCGCACAACGAAAAAACCCGGTCCTTTTCAGGACCGGGTTTTTTGAATCTGGAGCGGGAAACGAGATTCGAACTCGCGACCCCAACCTTGGCAAGGTTGTGCTCTACCAACTGAGCTATTCCCGCAATGCTGATCGGCTGTAACCGACAACGGAGGCGTATTCTACGGATCCCAACGAAGGCGTCAACCACTTTTTTTCAGGTTTTTTCCAGCCAGCGTCTTGTTGTCGCATTTTAGGAACCCGGAACTGTGCAGCCACTCCTGGTCGGGATAGTACTTGAACACCAATTGCCCGCCCTTCAGGTTGTCTACCACCCGTTTGACGATCTGGTTATCCACGGCCGGGCACCCATGGCTTCGCCCGATGCGGCCGTATTTGCTGACCCAGTCATCATTCACGTAGTCGGCGCCATGAATCACGATGGCACGCTGCCTGGCAAGATCATTGATCCCCGGCTCAAGACCATCGAGCCTGAGCGAGTAACCGTGTTTTCCGAAGTAGGATTCCCGGGCCTGGAAAAGGCCGATGCTGGACTGATGGCTGCCCTCTACGTTGGAGAAAGCAGTCGATTCAAAATTCCCGGAGTTCTTGCCGTGTGCAACAAGATCACGCAACAGCAACTCTTCCTTCTCCAGGTCAAAGATCCACAGCCTCTCCTGACTGGAGGGCAAGGAGAAATCGATAACCGCCAGGCGCTCGGGCATTTGAACGCCGTTGGACACAGCGCAACGGGAAGCATTGATCGCTGTCTTGAGAACCACTTTGTCAATTTTCGGTGCGACTTCACTGAGGCGATCAAGAAGTTGCTCGTCAAGCGAAGCGCCAAACGATGAAAAAGGTAGCGCAGCACACACGGCCAAAAACAGCCCTGCAGTCGAAAAACGCCGCGTTCTATGCATTACATATCCCCGATAACTTAATGGAAAGCCCAACGTTGTCTTGCGGGCCTGTCACAATTCAGTGTTGCGCATTTTATCAGGGAAAATTGCCAACCCCGTCAGAATGTACGTTTTTTATACAAAACTTTAAGGAAACTGCGATCATCTCATTGACCGAACCGTCGCCCACCTTCCAGGTAATTCTGCTCCTCCGGAGTTGAGGTCCTTCCCAGGGCCTTGTTGCGGTGGGGGAAACGGCCATACTGCTGGATTATGGCCCGATGATCCCGGGCGGACTGCAGAAAACTGCCCATGAAATCGGCAAGAATACCTTGGGTCGACCGTGCAAGCTGTTCATAACATTCCACGGACATATCCTGATCCTCCTTGAGCTCGGAATGCTGCAGGGGCATATACAGAAACGCCCTGTGGACCGGTGCGAGCATCATATCCTGCCCCTTCTGCATCGCTTGCCGGCAAAGCTTTCGGGCCTGCCGGTCCTGATCGAAGGCCATGGCACCGCCACGGAATATATTCCGGGAAAACTGATCGAGCAGGATGATCTCCGCGAGTATCCCGCCGGCCTCACTTCGCCAGTGGTCGAGACCCTGCTCGGAGGCGAAAAGCACCATCGACAGGAAACGCCGACGGATTTCCTGGTCGAACCGTCGATCCGATCGGAACCACTTGTTCCGATGGTCACTGTCCGGCAGTCCATGTTCGTCCAACTCGCCAAACCAGAAATCCAGAATCTCTTTCCAATCGAACATTCAGCGTCACCCTGTTACTTTAAATAGTGCCGGAGATATTGCCGGAGGCCGGAGATAGTACCGAGCCCCACCCGAGGCCGGCATCCCGGACTTACGACAGGCCCCGTAAAATTGACTACTTCAGGAGCGGCAATGAACAGCCCCCGCATTATTCTGTTGGCCCATGGAAGCAGTGACAAGCGCTGGTGTGAGACCTTTGAAAAGCTTGCAGCTCCAACCCTCGCCTCTGTCGACAACGCGCGCGTTGCCTACATGGAACTCGCTGAACCATCCATAGACACCGTTGTAGGAGAAGGTGTTGCGGAAGGAGCCACCGAATTTACCATCATCCCCCTGTTCCTTGCTGCTGGGCGACACTTGCGCAAGGACGTTCCCGCGATGATTGAGGACCTCGAGAAAGAGCATGGCGCAACCATCCAACTCGCGCCTCCAATCGGAGAAAATCCCCTGTTGGGACAGGCGATCCGGGAGGTTGTTATGCTTCAACTGGAACAGACGCCAGCCTGAGTCGGGCTTTTGCAAACAAACGCGGCCATTGGACGACAGGAGCAACAAATATGTCGAAAAGGATTCTGATTACCGGCGGTACCGGTTTTATAGGCCATGTCCTGTGTCGCCAATTGCTCGCACGGGACTACGAGCTGACGGTTTTCAGCCGGCAAGCCCCGGAAACGGTGAAGTCCAGTTGCGGTCGGGTTGAAGCAGTCAGCGACCTCCAGCAGCTTCGTTCCCACCCGGGATACGATGCCGTTATCAATCTTGCCGGTGAAGGCATCGCGGACAAGCGATGGTCTGAGGCTCGCAAGCAGGAACTGCGGGACAGCCGTATCGGTGTAACGGAAACGCTGGTTGAAGTCATCCGCAGTTGGGAGCGGGCGCCGAAGGTGTTGGTCTCGGGATCAGCCGTGGGCTTTTACGGGGATCAGGGAGCCGCGACGGTCACTGAAGACACCAACCCAAATGATGAATTTACTCACCGCTTATGCCGCGACTGGGAAAATGCCGCCAAACCTCTCGCCGACGATGGCGTGAGGGTCTGCTTTTCAAGGACCGGAGTGGTGGCAGGCCCGGGCGGTGGTTTTCTGGAACGAATGATACTGCCCTTCAAACTTGGACTTGGCGGGCGCCTGGGAAGCGGTACACAGTACATGCCCTGGATACACCGAGATGACGTCGTCGGGGCCCTAATCTGGATGATGGAAAACCCGAACGCGTCTGGCCCATTCAATGTGGTGAGCCCTAACCCGGCAACCAACGCAGAATTCACCCGAACTCTCGGGAAGGTTTTGCATCGCCCCACCCTTTTCCCGGCGCCCGGACCGGTACTCAAGGTTGCGCTCGGAGAAATGGCGCGCCTCCTGCTCACCGGACAAAAAGCGATTCCAGAGAGGCTTACACAGGAAAAGTTTGAATTCCGGTATCCAGACCTTGAACAGGCCCTTTCTCAATCCGTCTCTCCGGGGTCATCCCGATGAGACGGAGTACGAACTTTTTTCACAAAAGGCGTTGACACTGCTCTGAGGCTTACTTAATATACGCGCCACCTCGACGAGGCAAGGTGTTGAAAACGTTGCGTCCCCTTCGTCTAGTGGCCTAGGACTCCGCCCTTTCACGGCGGCAACAGGGGTTCGAACCCCCTAGGGGACGCCAATTTTTCTGCCTTGATGTGTCAGGGAAACAAATGTTTCCCCATGACACGGTCAGACCGGTTTATGGCCGTGCTTCCCGTCTTTTCTGTCCTGGTGTCCGTGCTCCTTCTGATCTTTCATCACGAAGATGCCCACACCAACGAAAAAGCCAACCATCAGCAGTACAGTCGCAATACCCGCGATAACAACGGCGTCCATATACATTTTGCTTCTCCTTCCGGCAATTAACTTGATTAAACTCAGGTTACGCCCGGCACGCCCGCAAGGTATTGATCCAGGTCAACGTATTTGTCAGGCTCGATGTACGCATAAATACTGAACCACAACACATTTCCTTCGATTTTTCCTGCATTTGCAAGGCATTTGAAAGAAACTGCTGCTATAGTCGGAATCAAAGGAAGTGTCCGATCTCCTAACCGGTCTGGGTGGCTGAAGTTCAATACATGCCTAAACTGTCGACGCGTCTTCAACGTTTTCGCTCAGGCTCGCCCCTGTCTTTCAGGCTGCTGGCCTGGATTCTTCTGTTCAGTTCCGCCTTTACGCTGGTGGCCTCCGCGCTTCAGATCTACTCCGATTATCGAAAAGATCTATCCCAGATCGACAATCGCATGCAGGTGGTTGAGTCCGGCTATGCATCCAGTCTTGCGCGCAGTCTGTGGGCCCTCGACCAGAAGCTCCTGCAAACCCAGATGGAAGGCATTCTGAGCTTGCCCGATGTGGTGCATCTTAGGCTGAGAATCGAACCCGACTCCGAGCTGGTTATGGGTGAGATCCCACGGGACGCGAAAACCACTTCCCACAGCTTCAATCTGGTTCACCAGGGCGATGAAATGTTCAAACTGGGCGAGCTTACGGTGACCGCCGATCTGGACCGCGTCTACGATGAACTCAAGCGGAAGGTGGGTGTGATTCTCCTGACCCAGTTTCTCAAGACGTTTTTTGTTTCCATCCTGATCATCTGGATCTTCCAGCACTTCGTGGCACGCCATCTGACCACCATGGCGAATTACGCGCGGGAATTCTCCCTGAAAACGACTTCCAGGCCACTGACACTGGACAGGCCCAACACACCCTCAAACCGAAACGACGAGCTCGGCCGGGTTACGGACGCGATCAATCAAATGCGTGAACGGCTCAACGCGGATATGGAGCGTCAGCAAAAAGATGCGGCGGAGATCCGGAAGTTTTCCAAGGCCATCGAACAAAGCCCCTCGTCGGTTCTCATCTGCGACAGGCAGTGGCGCATCGAGTTTGCAAACCAGAAATTTACTCAGCTGACTGGCTACGATGCCTCATCGATTGTGGGAAAACATCCCGGCGCGCTTGGAAACAACGAAATCGAAAACCGTGAAAGCCGGCATCTGTGGCAATCAATTCGCTTACAGGTACAGAGGGTCGGTGTCTGGCAGGGTGAAGTAAACAGCGTGCGTCGAAACGGCGAACATTTCTGGGAGCAACTGATCGTCACTCCGATCAAGGACGAATCCGGCAGTACGACCGGATACCTAATCCTGGGCGAGGACATCAGCATTCGCAAGCGCTATGAACAGCAGCTGCTGCGCCAGGCCAACTACGACATCCTCACCGGCCTGCCCAACCGGATGCTGGCCCTGGACCGACTGAAGCTGGCTTTGGCTCAGGCGCGCCGGGAGAGCACCCTCGTGGGCGTGATGTTCCTCGATCTCGACAACTTCAAACACATAAACGACACCCTCGGCCACGATGCCGGCGACAACCTGTTGATTGAAGCAGCCCGTCGAATTTCCAGCTGCCTCCGTGGCACCAGCACCGTTGCCCGGCTGGGCGGCGATGAGTTTCTGGTGATCTTGCCCGGCCTGACCGGCCCGGAGGCGTCATCCCAGGTGGCAGAGCGTATTCTGAAAACCTTTTCTCCGCCCTACATTCTCAATGGCCAGGAAGTGTTCGTAACGACCAGCATCGGGATTGCGATTTTCCCGACCGACTCGGATAACAGTGGCACACTCTTGCAACACGCCGACGCAGCCATGTACCAGGCCAAGCACAAAGGCAAGAGCTCCTTTGCCCACTTTGCGCCGGAGATGACGGAAGTCTCTCACGAACGCCTGAAGATGGAGTCCAGCATGCGCAGGGCTCTGGAATTGAAGGAGTTCGAACTGTATTTCCAGCCGATTGTGAATACCGATTCCGGTACGCTTTGCTCGGTGGAGGCCTTGTTGCGCTGGAATAACCCGGCCATGGGCATGGTGATGCCCGATCGATTCATTCCGCTGGCCGAGGAAACCGGCCTGATAACGCCGATCGGCGAATGGGTTCTTGAGGAAGCCTGTCGGGCCGCCGTGGGCTGGAAACAGGCCACTGGCAAAGACATTGGCATTTCCGTGAACGTCTCCCCGCGCCAGTTCCGGGATCCCGGCTTTACCGAGGCCGTGATGCACGCCCTTGCTGCCAGCGGCCTGGCACCGGAACAGTTGGAGCTTGAAATCACCGAACGACTGATTCTGGACAACTCCATTGAGACCGCCGAAATCCTGCGCCAACTGGACAAAGCCGGGATCCGCTTGTCAGTGGACGATTTCGGTACAGGCTACTCGGCACTCAGCTATCTCAAGAGCTACCCGTTTGATACGCTGAAAATTGACAAGTCCTTCGTCCAGGACGTCATGAAAGAGCCCGAGGATGCCTCACTGGTCCGGGCCATCATCAACATGGCCCATAGCCTGGGCCTGCGGGTGATTGCAGAAGGGGTGGAAGAAGAGGCCCAGACCCACTTCCTGAAAAAGGAAGGTTGCGACTTCTCACAGGGATACTTCTACAGTCGCCCTCTGCCAGCTCCGGATTTTGATGCCTGGCTGGCCAGCAATCACCGGGTATAGATTCGAAATCGTTGGAACCCCACTCCCATGGAAGACACCGTACTTGTCGTGAACTGCGGCAGCTCATCCCTGAAACTCGCCCTGTTCGATTGCCAACATAACAAGCTGGCTTCTGCCCTCGCCGAGCGCCTCGGCCAGATCGATGCGTTTGCCCATGTTGAAGGCCTGGACAAAGCCATTCCCCTGGACCCAGGCGCCAGTCACGATCAGGCGCTCAATGCACTGGTTACGGTATTTCAGGATGAAGGACTGATGGCGTCGGCTCCGACGGCCGTTGGCCACCGGGTAGTTCATGGCGGCGAGACCTTCCGTGAGGCCGTGCTTATTGATAACGAAGTCATCACTGCCATTGAGGACTGCGCGGGCCTTGCGCCCCTGCACAATCCGGTCAATCTGTCCGGTATTCGCGCAACCCTGGCCCGGTTTCCCGACGTGCCCCAGGCAGCGGTTTTCGACACCGCCTTTCACCAAACACTGCCCAAAAGAGCATATCTCTATGCGGTGCCGGAAGCCTGGTATCGCGATTGGGGAATTCGCCGGTACGGATTCCACGGCACCAGTCATGCGTTTATGGCATCCGAGGCTGCTTGTCGGCTGGGCAAAACACCGGCAACCATCTCGGTCATTTCGGCCCACCTGGGTAACGGGTGCAGTATTGCAGCCATCCGCGATGGGATCAGTGTGGACACCAGCATGGGCCTTACGCCGCTGGAAGGCCTGGTAATGGGAACCCGAAGCGGGGATGTCGACCCGGGCCTGTTCGACTTTCTCCGCGGCAAGGGAATCGCCGCTGACGAAGTACACCGGGTCCTGAACCAGGAAAGCGGCCTGCTGGGTCTTTCCGGCCAGACCAACGACATGCGCTCGCTCTGTGAGCTGGCAGACCATGGCCATGAGCCATCTCAAATCGCCATTGATGTGTTCTGCTTCCGCCTGGCCCGTTACATTGGCGGCATGATGGCTTCCCTGAGCCATCTGGACGCGCTCGTCTTTACTGGCGGCATCGGGGAAAACAGTGCCCGGATCCGGGCCGAAACCATTCACCACCTCAAGCTCATGGGATTTGAACTCAGCCCGGACCTCAATAATCATCAAGGCGAATTCAGCGACGGTCGGATCGAAAGCGCCGACTCCCGGTTTCCCGTGTTGGTCATCCCCACCAACGAGGAACTGGTTATTGCGCGGGAGGCCTCGCGGCTTGCCGGCGCTCTTACGCCCGGCTGACCCATACGCATCATCAGGATTACCATCATGGCAAAGAGTCTCTTTCTCGCACCGACATCCATGGATTCAGGGCTCACGTCGGTCTGCCTCGGCCTGCTGCGCGCCCTGGAACGGGTCGGCGTGAGCGTTGGCTTTTACAAACCTTTCTGTCAGACCGTTCACCATGCCGAATCCATGCACAACGCAGGTCAGGACACCTCGGTCTCTTTCGTAAGGGCCAGCAGCCATCTGAATCCACCAGATCCGATTGCGCTCAAGGAAGCGCAGCAACTGCTCAACAGGGGCAAATCCGATTACCTGCTCGAGACAGTGGTCGGCGAATACCAGAAAGTTGCGCGCGACGTGGACGTCGTCATCATTGAGGGATTGGTCCCAGACCGCAGCGAAGCCTATATTGCCCGGCTGAACGTGGAGGTCGCCCGCAATCTGGGTTCCGAGGTCATCCTGGTGAGCACGCCCAAAAACCTGGACGCCCGGCAAATGGATGAGGAACTGGATTTTTCATCCCGCCTGTTTGCCAACCCAAGCGACCCGGATGTCATCGGCGTCATCCTGAACAAGGTGGGAGAACCAGAACACGCGGCCCTTGAACCTAGGTCCAACAGCAAACCCCATACCCCGTCTACCATCGATTACCGCGGACAGTGCAAAGTGTTCAGTGAGGGCCGCTTTCGGCTGATTGCGGAGATTCCCTGGCAGCCCGAGCTGCTTGCACCCCGCGTCTCCGACATAGCCAGAGAGCTGGGGTTACCGGTTCTCAATGAGGGGCAGATGCACGACAGGCGGGTCCAGAAGGTATCCGTGTGTGCCCGAAGCATTCGCAATATGACCGAAACCCTGAGGCCCGGTACTTTGCTGGTCACCCCGGGTGATCGGGAAGACATTGTGGTGACCACTGCTGTTGCAGCCCTGAACGGGGTTCCACTGGCTGGTTTGATGCTCACTGGCGGTCTGATGCCTGACCGGCGTGTGATCGAGCTCTGCCACCGGGCACTCGAAACGGGGCTGCCGGTGCTGGGCTCCGATGCCAATACCTATGAGACGGCCCACATGCTGGCGAATCTGTCTTCCGCCATTCCCGTTGATGACCCCAACCGGATTGAAAAAGCGATGGAGGTGGTCGCCACCCGGATAGACACCGATTGGTTGCAGCAGCACCTCAAAGTGGCCCGACAGAACAGGCTGTCCCCGCCCGCTTTCCGGTATCAGCTGTCGGAACGCGCACGGGCAGCAAACAAGCGCATCGTACTACCGGAAGGCAGCGAGCCACGAACCGTGCAGGCCGCTATCATCTGTCATCAGCGCAAGCTGGCCCGGTGTGCCCTGATCGGAAATACCGCTGAGATCAGGCGCGTGGCGGCTTCCCAGGATCTGGAACTGCCCGAAGATATCGAAATCATTGATCCGGCTGAAGTGCGGGAGCGTTATGTCGACCCGATGGTCGAGTTGCGCAAGCATAAAGGCCTCACTCCGGACATGGCCGAAGCGATGCTCGAGGACAACGTCGTTCTCGGTACCATGATGGTGGCTCTGGACGAAGCCGATGGGCTGGTTTCAGGTGCCATCCACACAACCGCGAACACGGTCCGCCCCGCCCTTCAGCTCATCAAGACCCATGACCACGCAAAAGTGGTTTCTTCGGTGTTTTTCATGCTGCTTCCGCAACAGGTCGTGGTCTACGGGGACTGCGCCATCAACCCGGATCCGAATGCCGAGGAACTGGCAGACATCGCTATCCAGAGCGCTGAATCCGCCGAAGCCTTCGGCATCGAGCCCCTGGTCGCGATGATCAGCTACAGCACCGGGGAATCCGGCAGTGGCCAGGACGTGGACAAGGTGAGAGAAGCCACGAGGATAGCTCGTGAGCGCAGACCGGATCTTTTGATAGACGGGCCGCTTCAGTACGATGCTGCTGCCATCGAGAGCGTGGCAAGGAGCAAGGCGCCAGACAGCAAGGTAGCCGGCAAGGCCACGGTGTTCGTGTTCCCGGATCTGAATACCGGCAACACTACCTACAAGGCGGTTCAGCGCAGTGCCAATGTGGTCAGTATCGGGCCAATGCTGCAGGGTTTGCGGAAGCCGGTCAACGATCTGTCCCGGGGCGCACTGGTGGAGGATATTGTGTTTACCGTCGCCTTGACTGCGGTTCAGGCAAAGCAGGTTGAAAACGCTGAAGCGGGCCAGGGATAAACCCTGAGCCCGATCACCAAATCAGCGTTTGAGACTCTTCTGGCGCTGTTTCTTTGGACGACGGCCTTTCTTCTCGTCGTTGTCCTTCTTCACCTTCTGACGTGGGGTCAGGCGATCCACTTTACCGGCAAACGGGTTTTCACCCGATTTGAATTCAAAGCGAATTGGTGAACCGGTCACTTTCAGAACCTTCCGGAAGGTATTCTCAAGGTACCGCTTGTACGCCCCTGGCAGTGAATCCACCTGGTTACCGTGAACCACAATGACCGGCGGGTTGGACCCGCCCTGGTGGGCGTAACGGAGTTTAATTCGGCGTCCGTGCACCATGGGTGGCTGATGCTGGGCAATGGCATCCTGGAGAATGGCCGTCAGGCGGTTGGTCGGCCATTTCGCCATAGCAGACTCGTAGCAGGCTTCCACCGACTCGTACATCACACCCACGCCAGACCCGTGGAGCGCCGAAATATAGTGCTTATCAGCGTAATCCAGGAAGTCGAGGCGACGCTGCACCTGCTCCTTTACACGGGCACGGTCTTCCGGGTCCATGCCGTCCCATTTGTTGATGGCGATCACCAACGAGCGACCGGCATCAAGAACAAACCCGATCAAGTGGAGGTCCTGATCCACCAGGCCTTCCCGGGCGTCAATGACCAGGATAACCACATGGGCATCGTCAATTGCCTGCAGTGTCTTGATAATGGAGAACTTCTCCACCACTTCACTGACATTCTTGCGGCGGCGGACACCTGCGGTATCAATCAGAGTGTACTGACTGCCCTGGCGCTCGTACGGAATGTAAACGCTATCCCGGGTAGTGCCCGGCATGTCGTAAACCACGACACGTTCTTCACCGAGCATCCGATTGACCAGGGTAGACTTGCCCACATTCGGCCTGCCGACCACGCCAATGCGGATGCCGGGGTAACGATCAGCCCGATCCTCTTCCTCCCGCTCCTCCTCGGAGGGCAGCAGGATTTCGAGCATCGAACGGATACCCCGGTTGTGGGACGCGGCAATCAGGAACGTGGATTCAAAGCCCAGGCTGTAGAAATCCGATGCCGCAATGTCCGGATCCTGGCCATCGGTCTTGTTCACAACCAGATGAGCCTGCTTTCCAGACCTGCGAAGACTGTCTGCAATGAGTTCATCGCCCGCGGTCAGACCGGCACGACCGTCCACCAGAAACAGAACAATGTCAGCCTCTTCTACCGCCTGCATGGACTGACGCGCCATTTCAAGATCGAGGCCCTGCTCGTCACCGGTAAGACCACCGGTGTCTATGACGATGAAGCGCTGCCCCTCATAGCTGCCCTCACCGTATTTGCGGTCACGGGTAAGCCCCGGGAAGTCCGCAACCAGGGCATCCCTGGAACGGGTCATCTGATTAAACAATGTCGATTTGCCAACGTTGGGGCGTCCGACAAGGGCAATAACTGGGGTCATAATTGGGGATCAATCCTGCGGTTTAACCTGGAATACGGCCATCTTTCCGCTGTTGCCAAAAACCAGCAGGTTACCATTGGCAAGACGCTGTGCCGGTACGCGGATACCCTCATCGTCGAACTCCAGCTGGCCGACCAGCTTGCCGTTCTGACGGTCTATGGCGTGCAGGTAGCCTTCGAAATCGCCTACCACCAGGTAGTCTTCGTAAACCATTGGCTGGGTCAGTTGGCGCCAGGCGAGACGATCCTGGGTCCAGACTTCCCGACGGTCCGAGCCTCTCAGGGCAACAATGTCGCCATTGGCCGAGGCCAGATAGATCTCGCCGCCGCCAATCATCGGGGAATAGAGGCTGGAAGCTTTCCGGCTCCAGATTTCCTGCCCGGTACGAATATCAACGAGGGCAAGTTTACCCTGGTAACCAACCACCATGACGGCGGTTTCAATGACCAGGGGCTGCCCCGCCAAATCGACCAGCCTTTCCAGCTCGGTGCGCCCCTGGGGCTGGCCCACTTCATACTGCCACATCGGTTGACCCGAGCCTGCGGCCAGGGCAATCAGTTTACCGCTGGCAAAAGAAGCTATGACCACGTCACCACCAACCAGCGGGGCTGCGGCGGCCCGCATCGAAAGGACCGGAACGGTACCGTCGTACTGCCATAACTTTTCGCCATCGGCGGCGCTGAACCCGAGAACCTTGCCATCAGTGGTCTGGGCGACAACCAGAGAGCCATTGGACTGAGGTGCGGACAACACTTCCGTCGGCAGTGGCTGGCGCCAGATTTCGGTGCCATCTTCACGGGAGAGCGCCACCAGATCAGCGTTCTCGGTGGTCAGGTAGAGATTCTCCCCATCACCGCCGAGACCAGAGAAGATGCGCTCCTCAAATTCTGATTCCCAGACAACCTTGCCGGAATCCGACGCCACGGCGTACAGCTCCCCGTCCGCCGAAGCAGCGTAGATCAGATCGCCGGTGTTCAGGGGTCCCAGGTAGAGAAAATCGCCATCATGACCGTCGCCCACGGACATGCTCCAGACTCTCTTGAATTCGGCTGTCGCCTCAATTTCAGGAACCGGAACAGGTTGTTCGAAGGTATCCGTCGTGCTACAGCCGGAAAGTGCCGCCAGAAGCGCCAGCCCCATCAGCAGTCCGCGTTTCGAAATCCTGTCGCGGAGGAGTGGCATCAGGCATCCTCCCCGACACCGAGGTCAGCCAGTTTCAGTTCCAGAATGCCACTGCGGCCCTGTTGGCTCTGTTCACGGGCAGCAAGATAGGCTTCGCGAGCGCCCTCCTTGTCGCCCTGCGCCAGCAGGATGTCGCCTCGCAGCTCGGAGTACATGGCAGCAAACGCGTCGGCATTACCGGCACCATCGATGGTGGCCAGCGCCTCTTCGTACTGGCCCGCGGAAAACTGGGCGCGAGCCAGGCGATTGCGCACCACAAGCGCCAGTGCTTCGTGCTCGCCGGTCTTGTCCAGCGCCCACTTCAGGGAATCAACAGCAGCTTCGGCATTGCCTTCCTGCATCAATTGCTGGCGTGCCAGGATCAGATTGCCGTAAACCGCATAGGCACTGTCCGTGTAATCTTCTCTCAGGGTCTGCGCCACGAAAGCGACGGTCTCGCCGCTGGTTTCATCGGCCTGGTCACTGAAGGCATTCAGCAGGTTGGCGAACTGGTTCGCTGCCTCGGTGCGCTGCTGGGCCTGATGGTTCTGCCAGGCCTGCCAGCCAAACACGATGGCCAGGGCCGCACCAATGCCGATCAGCAGGGAACTGCCGTTCTTCTTCCACCAGTCCTTGATCGCCTGGATCTGTTCTTCTTCGGTGCGCAACTCTGCCATGAGGACTCCTGTTGTCGAATTTTTGCTTTTGTATCAGTAAATTTGGTCGGATTCAGTTTGCCAGCGCCGTGGCCAGCGCAGCGGCCAACTCGTCCTGGGCCATTTCGGTCTGAGGCTCATCAGCACGCAAGGGTTTCAGTCCCGCAGTTCCATTGGCCACCTCATTCTCACCCAGAATCACTGCGTACCTGGCGCCACTCCGGTCAGCCTTCTTCATCTGGCTTTTAAAACTGCCGCCCCCGCAGTGAGAAACGATAACTCGCTCCGGCAAGGCTGCACGCAGTTTTTCAGCCAATATGAGCGCTGGCGCCAACGCCCCGTCTCCCATAGCCGTCACATACACATCGGCGTTGCTGTTCACGTAATCCGGGACCAGCCCAAGCGTTTCAAGCAGCAGGATAAGACGCTCCAGACCCATCGCAAAGCCTACGGCGACTGTCGGTTTGCCACCCAGCTGTTCGACCAGGCCATCGTATCGGCCACCGGCGCACACGGTACCCTGGGCACCGAGACTGTCGGTTATCCATTCGAAGACGGTCTTGCCGTAATAATCCAGGCCCCGAACCAACGCCGGGTTAACTGAATACGCCACGCCCGCAGCATCCAGCAACGATTTCAGACGCTCGAAATGCTCCCGGGATTCGTCATCAAGATAGTCGTCGAGGCTGGGCGCGTTTTCCAGGATCTTGCGGGTGGAAGGATCCTTGCTGTCCAGGATCCGCAAGGGATTAGACTCCAGGCGCCGCTGACTGTCTGCATCGAGGTCTGACTTGAACTGGCTCAGATACTCTACAAGGGCTGTCCGGTAAACCCGTCGAGATTCGGACGTTCCAATGGAATTGATTTCCAGACGGGTATGCTCGGCAAGTCCGAGCTCTTTCCAGAGTCTCGCGGTAAGGATCAGCAATTCGGCATCGATATCAGGACCAGTCATCCCGAAACATTCCACGCCGATCTGGTGGAATTGGCGATACCGCCCCTTTTGCGGACGTTCATGTCGGAACATGGGGCCCGTGTACCAGAGTCGACGGGTCTGGTTGAACAGGAGGCCGTGTTCCTCGGCCGCCCGGACACAACCGGCTGTACCCTCCGGACGCAAAGTCAGGCTGTCACCGTTGCGGTCTTCAAAGGTGTACATTTCCTTTTCGACAATGTCGGTGACTTCACCAATCGACCGCTTGAACAGGTCGGTCTGTTCCACGATCGGCATGCGGATTTCCTGGTAGCCATACTGGGACAGCACCCTGCGTACCGTGGATTCCACAAACTGCCATACGGGCGTCTGCTCCGGCAGGATATCGTTCATCCCGCGAATTGCCTGAATCTTTGCCAATGTTAACCCTTAAATCTGTCTGGATGGTTGTGCCCGGGAATGGAAACGATCAGTTGTCCGAACGGGCAATGATCGATTCTTCCTGTTCCTTGCGACGTGCCACTTCCTCGCGAATCAGGCGCTCCAGATCATCGGTCAACGTGGCATTGTCCAGCTTCTGGTTCGGTTTGCCCGCCATATAGAAAAGATTCTTGGGGCTGCCACCGGTCAGTCCGAGGTCGGCAACTTTGGCCTCACCCGGGCCGTTGACGATGCATCCGATGATGGCCACATCGAGGGAGTCATTCACATCCTCCAGCCGCGCTTCCAGGTCATTCATGGTCTGGATGACATCGAAGTTCTGGCGGGAACAGCTCGGACAGGCAATAAAATTGATGCCCCGGCTGCGCAGGCGAAGACTCTTGAGAATATCGAACCCCACCTTGATTTCCTGCACCGGATCCGCCGCCAGTGATACGCGTATGGTGTCGCCGATGCCATCCATCAGAAGCATGCCCAGCCCAATGGAGGACTTGACGGTGCCCGAGCGCAGGCCACCGGCTTCGGTAATCCCCAGATGGAGCGGCTGTTCTATCTGCTGGGCGATCTTACGGTAGGCATCCACGGTCATGAACACCTCGGAGGCTTTCAGGCTGACCTTGAAGTCCTGGAAATCATGACGGTCGAGGATATCGATATGGCGCATGGCGGATTCCACCAGTGCGTCTGCCGTGGGTTCACCGTATTTACGCTGAAGAGACTTTTCCAGGGAACCGGCGTTTACACCGATCCGAATCGGAATGTTGCCGTCCCGCGCCGCGCTGATAACAGCACTGACGCGATCATCCCGGCCGATATTACCCGGATTGATACGTAGACAGTCTACACCCAGCTCCGCCACCCTGAGCGCGATCTTGTAATCGAAATGGATGTCGGCGACCAGTGGCAGGGATACCCGCTCCCGAATCTTTCCGAACGCCTCTGCGGCGTCCATGGAAGGCACAGAAACCCGCACGATGTCCGCACCCGCTTCCTGCAAGGCCGTGATCTGGCCAACCGTGGCCTCCACGTCACAGGTGTTGGTGTTGGTCATGCTTTGCACCGCGATCGGCGCGTCGCCACCCACAGGGACATTGCCCACCATGATCTGGCGGGATTTGCGTCTGGTAATCGGGGAATCCTGTTTCATGTCTTGCTGACCGATATAGAAAATTTGATCAAGTTTCAGATTGTCAGGGTAAATTCTGACCGGTTGTTGACAACCCGGTAGCCGCCGATATCCACGGGCTCACCCTGGAAACGGATGGATTCGACCGCATCGACCGCACCAATGACAACCCTGAGCGGCGCTGGTCCGGCAACATCGATCTGGTCTCCGTTCCGCTGAAGCGAATTCACCAACCGGTTACCCGCAGCATCACTGACCTGAACCCAACAATCGTCGCTGAAGCGAATCTGAAGCCTGCCAGTGTCCGCCACTTCAGAAAAGCCATTTGGATTTTCAAGTACCGGGTCCGGCGTCTGAACAACCGCCGGAATCTGCTCGGTCTCCGGTTCGGCCGGCTCCTGAACGGAGTCTTCAACGACTGCAGTGTCTGCCGTGGCCTGAGCCTCGCCAGCATCCAGCTCAACTTGTTCTGTCGACGGCTCCTGGGGCTCTGCAACCTCAGGCTCAGATTCCACTACTGCAGGCTCAGGCTCTTCAACGGTTGCTACAGCCTGAGGCTCCGAACGCTCTGGCTCAGCCGACGATGTCAACTTCTCAGTTGCCCCCTGTTCTTCCTCCTCAGGCAACGCCTCAGACTCCGTTACCGCCTCCGAGGGTGCGGCATCCTGTTCAGGAAGCAGGAAGGTAAACGCCAGATAACCGGCAATCCCCAGGACGACCAGAAAGAACAGGGCCTTGGCCAGCTGGCGTTTCCGACGTCTGCGGCGCTCGATATCAACCAGAGGATTGGCTTCCTGCTCCTGTTCGCGCTGTTGCCGGATTGGCTCCAGCTCCTGATCCAGATCGGCGATTACCGCATCCGCATCCAGCCCAACCTGTCTTGCATAAGCCCTGACATACCCTTTCAGAAAGAGTTCACTGTCAATCTGGCTGTAATCTCCCGACTCTATCGCCTGGATCACCGAGGGGCGCAGATGCTGCGCTGCGGCGACATCTCCGGTGCTCAAACCGGCTTTTTCCCTTGCTTTCTGTAGCTGCTGCCCTACGGGGTCCTTCATCGCTGGCTGTGGATTTTCTTCAGTTGCCATTAGAAATCAGCACCTTATATTGTTGGTATTCGACTGACTCCGGAAATTTATTTCTGAGCTGAAGTGCAAGGCTCGCTTCCTGGTCTTCATCACTGTAATAGCGGGCAATACGAATGCCGGTAAGAAGACTCTCCGGTGAGTGAACCAGACGCTGATTTCTCTGCATCATTGAAATCAGGCGCGAATAGTAACGGGCCGCATCGTCGAAGTCACCGGTCTCAACAGACACCCGTGAAAGCGCCAGCAGGGATCGGGCATCACCCCGCGTCAGCTCAACCGCCCGGCGATAAGATGTGGCGGCAGCCTCCAGTTCTCCGAGCCGCTCCTGAGTCATGCCAAGGTTAAAGAACACCGAACCCCGGTCCTGGTAACCGGTATCCCTTGATGCAGCGCGGAACTGGTCGCGCGCATCTTCCATCCGGTTCTGGCCGAACAGGAAGGCACCGTAGTAGACTCGCGCCCTGGTATAGCCCGGATCCTCGGAAATAGCCTGTTTGAAATTGCGTTCCGCAAGCTCGGGTTCACTCTCGGCGTTGTAGACAAGACCCATAGCGGCCCTGGCTCCAGGGTCATCTGGATCGAGCTTCAACGCCCTGTCGAGGTGATGACGCGCACGCTCGAGGTTACCCTGTCCTATATAGGCTGTGGCCAGTTTGACATAGTTATCCAGCGCTTCCTGCTTATCCGCTTCCCGTGAAAACCGACTGTCGGTGGTGGTAACGCAACCTGTAACCAGCACAGTCAGCAGCACTGCCACTAACATGGAAAAGCGTCGGTTTGCTGGTGTCGTTATCACGGGTGTCCCCTTCCTCGATTGGGCTGCAAGACGTTCCTGGTTCAGGGATTTACCTGCTGAACCTGAATATACCTCTGGCTCCGACGGGTCCTGTCTTCGACTCGCCCTACCAGCTGACCACACGCGGCATCAATGTCGTCTCCCCGGGTGGTTCGGATGGTCGTGATGTAACCGGCCTCGTTCAGAACCGTCTGGAAGCGACGGGTCGCATTCATGCTTGGCCGCCGGAAATCGCTTTCCGGGAACGGATTAAAGGGAATCAGGTTGATCTTGCACGGCAGATCCCTCAGAAGCACTGCCAGCTCGCGGGCATGCTCTGGCTGATCGTTCATCCCCTCGATCACGGTGTATTCGATCGTTGCCTTGCGCTTGTCCGGCAACCGTGCGAAGTAGCGCTTGGTCGCAGCCAGCAGTTCGGCTATCGGGTACTTTTTATTCAACGGAACCAGTTTGTTACGAAGTTCATCATTCGGCGCATGCAGGGAAATGGCCAGTGAAACATCGGTAACTTCCGACAGGCGGTCCAGAGCCGGCACAACACCGGATGTGCTGAGAGTAACCCGACGCTTGGAGATCCCGTAGGCCAGATCTTCCATCATGAGGTTCATGGCATCGACGACATTGTCGAAATTGAGGAGGGGCTCGCCCATGCCCATCATGACCACGTTGGTTATCGGTCGATCCGGACCCGGCTCGAAAGGCATAAAGGCCTTGCGCGCGACCCACACCTGGCCGATAACTTCCGCCGCGGTAAGATTACGGTTGAATCCACGCTTGCCCGTAGAGCAGAAGGTGCAGTCCAGACTGCAACCAATCTGTGAGGAAACGCAAAGCGTTCCTCGCTCCCCGTCTGGTATCAGCACGGTCTCGACACTGTTGCCGTTGTCCATGCGCATCACCCATTTGCGGGTGCCGTCTTTGGAGGTTTCGTCGTAAACCACCTCAGGACCACGGATCTCGGCAACCTGCTTCAGCTTCTCCCGCAGCGCCTTGCTCATATTGGTCATTTGATCGAAGTCATCAGCGCCACGCTGATGTATCCACTGCAACACCTGGGTGGCACGAAAACGCTTCTCTCCCAGGGACTCAAAGAAAGCTTCGAGCTTGGCTTTCGGCATCCCCAGAAGATTGGTTTTTTCAGCGGCCGCTGTCATTTCATAACCTCGATCAGATAACCAATTCGGAGGCGACCGGATGGTCGCCTCCGATCAACGCGATCAGCCCCGCGGGCAGATCTCGTTGTCATTGAAGAAATAGGCGATTTCGCGCTCTGCGGAAGCTGCGGAATCAGAGCCGTGAACAGCGTTCGCGTCGATGGAAGAGGCGAAATCGGCACGAATGGTGCCTGCATCGGCTTCCTTCGGGTTGGTTGCGCCCATCAGATCACGGTTCTTCAGGATGGCGCCCTCGCCTTCCAGAACCTGAACAACCACCGGACCGGAGGTCATGAAAGCAACCAGATCATTAAAGAACGGACGCTCTTTGTGCTCTGCGTAGAAGCCTTCCGCCTGCTCCTGGGTGAGGTGCATCATCTTGGCAGCAACAATGTTCAGTCCCGCTTTCTCAAAGCGGCTGTAGATTTCACCGATCACGTTTTTTGCTACCGCGTCGGGCTTGATAATCGAGAGCGTGCGCTCAGTTGCCATGGTCTTTCTCCAGTTTGTGGATGGTAAAAATTCTGGCCTGCGATTATACGCAGTCCGGGGCAAACTTCCTACCGCACTGCGCGGAGGCGGCTAACAACATCAACTATTTGCGAACTGGCAAAGGCCACGTCCTCTTCGGTGGTGAAACGGCCGAAGGAAAAACGCAGCGCCCGATGGGCCTGCTCATCACTCAGCCCAATACCACGCAAAACATAAGAAGGTTCTACTGTGGCCGAAGCGCAGGCTGAACCGGAGGAGACCGCCAGATCCCGAAGGCCCAGCATCAGGGACTCGGCATCAACGCCGTCAAAGGACAGATTCACTATACCGGGCACGCGGCTGCCTTCACTGCCGTTAAGACTGACACCGTCGAGAGACTGAAGCCCCGCCAGAAAAGACTTCCGGAGCGCCTCCAGTTTAACGATTTCTTCCTCAAGCCCGGATTGAGCCAGTGAAAACGCTTTTCCCATTCCCACGATCTGGTGGGTCGGCAAGGTTCCTGAGCGCATTCCCCGTTCATGGCCACCGCCATGGATCTGGGCTTCAATTTGCACGTCCGGGGACCGCCTCACGTAGAGAGCGCCCACCCCTTTCGGCCCATACACCTTGTGCCCGGAGAGCGCCAACAGATCTACCGGCATGGAACCGACATCAATGGCCATCTTGCCGCCGGCCTGGGCGGCGTCCACATGGAAAAGGACGCCACGCTGACGCAATTCGGCACCAATAGCGGCAATATCGTTGATCGTTCCCAGCTCGTTGTTCACCAGCATCAGGCTGACAAGCACGGTATTTTCCTGCAACGCATCCAACACCTGCTCACAATTGATGGTCCCGTCGGCTGCGGGATCCAGCCAGGTAACTTCGGTCCCCTGGTGCTCCAGCCACTTGCAGGTATCGACGACAGCCTTGTGCTCAATCTTCGAGGTAATGACATGAACGCCCTGCCGGCCTGCCACAGCACCCTTGATCGCCAGGTTATCCGATTCTGTGGCGCCTGACGTCCAGACGATTTCCCGGGGGTCGGCGTGAATCAGCCCGGCAACCTGCTTGCGTGCAGCTTCCACAGCAGCTTCCGCCTGCCAACCGTAGGCGTGCGTTCGGGATGCAGGATTACCGAAAACGCCATCCAGCGTGAGGTACTTCATCATTTCATCGGCGACAGCAGGATCAACGGGCGTGGTGGCCGCGTAGTCCATATAAACGGGCTTTTTCATGGGATCCGGAAACTTGTGGTGTCAGGCCGGCGCCTGATCAGACAGGCGTTCGGTGTTGATGGTTTCTGAGCCGTTGTCAGACTGACGGCGGTTCTGCCGGTCCGCAACCTGGCGAATTTCGTGTTTTCTCATCAGATCTCCGAGACTTATCTCGCTCAGGAACTGATGAATCTGATCGCTGAGATCAGACCAGAGATGGTGGGTCAGGCATTTCTCGCCATTCTGGCAATCACCTTTATTGCCACACCGTGTTGTATCCAGCGACTCGCTGACGGCGTCGACAACTTCGGCAATATAAAGCTCAGCCGCCGGACGACTGAGTTTATAACCTCCTCCGGGGCCGCGAATACTGACAACCAGTTTCTGGCGGCGGAGACGGGAGAAAAGCTGTTCCAGGTAGGACAGTGAGATTTCCTGACGGGCCGAAATATCAGCGAGACTCACCGGCCCCTGATCTCCATGCAGAGCCAGATCAAGCATTGCCGTGACGGCATAGCGGCCTTTGGTGGTCAACTTCATAGTGTCAGCCCCGTGACGGGATTGAATCTCAAAAACGCAGCAGAGAGTATGAATTGACCAACCATTTCAGTCAAGTATTCAGCGGCGCACCTCATCGTCATCACGGACGCAATCAAAGTCCTCTTCCTGTAACGGCGGCAGCTCGCCATTCTGGTATTCACTGTTCACCTTACGCAATGCCTTGCACATGTTCTCGATGCGATCATCTACCGCATGCATGTGATCAAGCAGCGAGCGCATGGCTCTGGCAACAGGGTCTGGCATTTCCTCAGTCACACCATAGGCGTCGAAGCCCATGCGCTCTTCCATCTCCTTGCGGCGCGCATCATCCTCGCCTTTACGCTTGACGATGACTCGGCCCGGAATACCTACCACCGTTGCGCCTGCAGGTACCTCCTTTGTAACCACCGAATTCGACCCGATCTTGGCACCCTCGCCCACTTCAAAGGGCCCCAGAATCTTTGCGCCGGCACCCACAACGACGCTGTTGCCAATCGTGGGGTGGCGCTTGCCTTTGTTCCAGCTGGTTCCGCCAAGGGTAACGCCTTGATAAAGGGTAACGTCATCGCCTATAACCGTGGTCTCGCCAATGACCACGCCCATGCCATGGTCAATGAAAAACCGGCGCCCGATGGTCGCGCCCGGATGGATCTCGATGCCGGTCAGCCACCGGGCAATGGTGGAGATGGTGCGAGCAAGCCATTTCAGACCGAGGCTCCACAACCAATGGGAAAACCGATGAAAAAGCAGTGCGTGCAAGCCCGGGTAGTTGGTCAGGACCTCAAAGGTGTTCCTCGCGGCGGGATCCCGATGGAACACGCTGTTAATGTCTTCCCGCAAACGCTCAAACATGGCCATTATCCTGTTCCGTCGCCGCAGTGCCGGCCTCGGTTGATTTGCTGCTATTCTGCGTACCTGCTGCCTTCTGAACAGCAGTGAGAATACCCCTGAGAATGTTGATTTCCATCTGATCCAGTCTGGCTCGCTGGAACAGACGCCGCAAGCGCGTCATCAGTTGCCTGGGGTTCTCCCGTCGATGAAAATCCACATCAATCAGCACCTGCTCGAGGTGCCCGAAAAAGCCCTCGACATCGTGAACTTTGGCCGGCGGCACGTCCCAGCCTTCGTCCCCCGGTCTGGTCATCGACTTTAGGTATGGGCTCCCTTCACCGCCTTCAAGGCTGCGCAGATAATACATTCGCAATTCATAGCACATCACCTGAACAGCCATGGCCAGATTCAGGGAACTGTAATCCGGGTTGGACGGGATATGAATGTGGTAGTGGCAACGCTGCAGCTCGTCGTTGCTCAGACCATGATTCTCTCTTCCGAATACCAGGGCCACCGGGCCGTTTTCTGCGTGGCCTGCCGCGGCCGCTGCGGCCTCAGGTGGCGCACAAACCGGCCATGGCACCTTTCTTCCCCGGGCACTTGTCCCCATCACCAGCACGCAGTCGGAAAGCGCCTCGTCCAGCGAAGACACCACATGAGCGTTATCAAGCACATCAGACGCTCCCGCCGCGCGAGCGTAGGACGCCTCATCCGGAAAAGAAGCCGGGTTAACCAGCCACAGATTGCCCAACCCCATATTTTTCATGGCTCGGGCAACAGCACCGATGTTGCCGGAATGAGATGTTTCTACCAGAACAATCCGGATCTGATCCTGAAATGTTTCTGTCCCTTCCTGTGGAAGTGCGCTTTTGTGCATTACTAGCAGGCCCAAGGTTGTTGATCAGGGCGGCAATGATAGCAGAAAGCACAGCCTCACTGCCCCTCCGGACAACCCGTAACCTCTGATTATCCGTGCTATTGCTGAGTCAAAAAACATACAAGCGGGGTGATCTTTTGCTATGATACCCGGCCTTCACACACCCGGATAATGAACACTCAGATGCAACCAGCTATTAAAATGGCCCTGCGCGTCGCGCGTCAGGGGTCCGATTATCTGAAAGCCCATTTCGAGCGCCAGGAACCCACCGGTAAGGACGACTCAGAACGCCGTCGGCAGCTGGAGCGGGTTGAGCAGTCTATTTACGATAACTTTGCCGAACAACTCGAAAAGGCCTACAAGGACCACAGCATCGCACCATTGAACGAAGCGAATGCCGGAACCAGCGAGAAAAGCTGGCATATTTTCCCGGTCCTGGGGCGTGAGAATTTCCTGAGGGGCATTCCGGAGTTTGCTCTGGCATTGTCCCAGAAGAAGAATAACCGTACCGAAAACCTGCTGCTGGTGAACCCCGTTACCGGCGAGGAATATTCCGCCAGCCGTGGCCACGGCGCCGCCTTGAATAGCCGCCGGGTACGTGCTTCGGAAATCAAACTGCCAGAAAATGCCGCGATTGCAACCAACCTGCTGGACCAGGCCCGCAAGAGCGAAGATCCAATGCTCTGGGGCGAAATGGCCGCGGTACTGGCACGGGATTCTGGCATGTTCCGCACGTCAGGCTGTGTGGTCCTGGATATTGCCCGAGTTTCAGCGGGCCTGATGGATGCGGCGATCATTTTCCGCCCCGAGGCGACCGATCTGGATCTGGGCGTTACACTCGCCATGGAATCCGGCGCACTGACCGGCGATTTCTCCGGCAACCCGTCTACCGGCAATGCCCGCCAGCTGGTAGTGGCAAACCCGAAACTGTTCCGGGAAGTTCTGAAAGTACTGCACCCGTTCCGGGGCCGGCTGCCACGCTAAAGCGCCAGGCTTTTCCGGACAGAAAAAAAACCGCCAACATCATGTGGCGGTTTTTTTATGCCCGAAACGACAGGACCAGATCAAATTACATCCTGTTCAGCCATTCCGGCGGCTGCTCTTCCTCGTCCTCGTTTTCGGCGCCTTCTTTCGGCGGCACGATCAGATCGTCACGGGACACGCCCATAACCATCAGGAGGTTGGCAGACACGTAGATGGAAGAATAGGTACCAACAACCACACCGATAATCAGTGCCAGGGCAAAGTTGTTGATCGCCTCACCACCCAGAAAATACAGGGCGAACAGCACCACAAGAGTTGTGCCGGAGGTATTGATTGTCCGGGCGATGGTCTGATGAATCGATTCGTTGATAATGTCCCAGGGCTCACCAACGCGCATCTTGCGGAAATTTTCCCGGATACGGTCAGCTACAACGATTGTGTCGTTCAGCGAGTAGCCGATTACAGCAAGCAGGGCCGCCAGCACCGTGAGATCAAAGGTCCACTGGAACAGGGCAAAGACACCCAGAACGATAATCACATCGTGAGCCAGGGGCACCACCGAGGCAATACCGAACTTGAACTGGAAGCGCATTCCCACATAGATGAGCACGACCGCCAGGGCAATCAGCAGGCCAAGGCCGCTATCTTCCTTGAGCTCCTCGCCAACCTGGGAGCCCACAAACTCGGAACTGACGAGCTCCAACTCCACGCCACCCTCTTTCAGGGTTCGGGTTACCTCGGGGGCCAGTTGATCGTTGTCAGCCTCGGCCATACGCACCAGCACTGTGGTGTCGGCTCCAAAGTTCTGGACAGAGAACTGCTCATAGCCGGCGGCATCGAGCCTGGACCGGATTTCATCGAGCTGCGGCGCCTCTGCATATTCAAATTCAACGGACGTGCCGCCGGTGAAGTCCATCCCCAGGTTCAGACCACGAACGGCCAGGAGGGCAATGGACACAACGATCAGCGAGATAGAGATTACGGAAGCAATTTTCCGCAAGCCCATGAAATCAAACGGTTGCTTTTGATCTTCAGACATTGGCGAGCTTTCCTCCGATCGACAGCTTCTCGACCCTGCGGCCGCCGTAAATAAGGTTCACGATGCTGCGGCTGACCATCAGGCCAGAGAACATCGACGTGAGGATCCCGATGCACAGGGTAACCGCAAAGCCTTTCACCGGGCCGGAACCCATGGCAAACAGAATGACGGCAACCAGCAAGGTGGTGATGTTGGCATCGAAAATGGAAACGAAGGCTCGGGAATAACCGGAATTGATCGCCGTCTGGGGAGGCACACCGGATTTGAGCTCTTCCTTTATACGCTCAAAGATAAGCACGTTGGCATCTACCGCCATACCCACGGTCAGAACGATACCGGCGATACCCGGCAATGTCAGCGTTGCCGACAGAATCGACATGCACGCCACCAGAAGCATCAGGTTCAGGGTCAGCGCAATGTTCGCGACAACACCGAACCCACGGTAATAGACAAGCATGTACAGCAGCACCAGACCGAAGCCAAGCGCCACCGACATCATGCCGGCATCAATATTCTTCTGACCAAGGCTGGGGCCGATTGTCCTTTCCTGAACAAAGTACATTGGCGCCGCCAGCGCACCAGCCCTCAGCAGCAACGCGAGTTCTGCCGCCTCCGGGATTGAATCAAGACCGGTAATACGGAAGCTGCTTCCCAACGCAGACTGCACAGTAGCCAAACTGATAATGCCCTTCTCTACTACGCGGTTTTCAACTTCCTGAGGCTCACCGTCAACCATTCTGGTTTCGGTTTCCGTACGGTATTCGATGAACAGCACGGCCATCCGGCGGCCAATCGCATTGCGGGTGGCGCGATTCATCAGATCACCACCAACGGAATCCATGGTGATATTGACCTGGGGCTGACCGTTCTCATCAAAGGCCTGCTGGGCATTGGCCACATTATTACCGGTGGCAATGACTTCCTGCTCAAGGCGGGCGGTGCGCTGTGGTTGATCGCGGAAACCGAACTCTTCGGTCTCGCTGCTCGGCGCGTCCTGACGGGCCTCCATGCGGAACTCGAGGTTTGCGGTGGCGCCAAGTACACGCTTGGCCTGCGCGGTATCCTGCACTCCGGGGAGCTCAACGATAATGCGGTCGGCGCCCTGCTGTTGAACCAGGGGCTCGGCTACGCCCAGCTCATTCACCCGATTACGGATGGTGGTAAGGTTCTGCTCCAGGGCGTAGTCCTGGATCGCCGTTACTTCCGCCTCAGACAGGGTCAACACCAGGAGGAACTCATCACCCTGGGTCTGCTCATCCAGAAGGAATTCGTTGTACTGGTCACGCACCATGTTGAAGGCTTCGGTGCGGGATTCTTCGTCGCGGAAGCTGAGAACAATCTGACGACTGTCTTCCACATCCCCGCCACGATAACGGATCCGCTCTTCACGCAGCTCTCGCTTGATCTGGCCGGACATGGCTTCGAGTCGCTGGCTTACCGCGGTCTCCATATCGACTTCCAGGAGGAAGTGAACGCCGCCGCGAAGATCCAGGCCCAGCTTCATGGGGCCAGCACCCAGGCTTTTCAGCCATCCCGGCGTGGAAGCCGCCATGTTCAGCGCAACCAGGTATTCGTTGCCAAGCGTAGCCTGCACCAGTGGGCGAGCCTGCAATTGGTCTTCAGAGTTGGTGAGACGGATCAGAGCATCCCGATCCTGAAGAGTACTGCTTTTCACCTCGATACCCTGGCTTTCCAGCACATCGACAGCCCTCTCGAGCACACCGGCATTCACCTCTGTGCTGCTGCGGGCGCCTGTGATCTGGATGGCGTAATCGTCGGGGAAGAGGTTGGGCAAAGCGTAGATAAACCCGATCACGAGCGCGACCAGGATAACCAGGTTTTTCCAAAGCGGATACTTGTTCAGCATGGGATCCCTTGTAGCCGGCCTGATGGCCGGCCTTGGTGTTTCAGCCAGGAAGATTCAGACCGGCCACCAGGGATGGCCGGCTAAATGGCCCCGCTCAGATGTCCTTGAGCGTGCCCTTGGGCAGAGCCGCGGCCACGGCTACTTTCTGGACCTTGATCTCGACATTATCGGCAACTTCCACAACGATAAAATCGTCAGTTACCTTGGTAATCTTGCCGGCAACACCACCGGAGGTTACAACCTCGTCGCCCTTGTTCAGGCCAGACATCAGCGCCTTATGCTCTTTCGCTCGCTTGGATTGCGGGCGCCAGATCAGGAAATAGAAAATCAGAATGAAGCCAGCAAAAAAGATGACCTGGCCCATAACACCCATTCCCTGTGCAGCCGGGTCCTGTGCCATGGCAAAAGCAGGCATCAGAGCCAAAAGGCCGGCAACGAGCATTTTAATAGATTTCATTGAATATCTCCGTTGGTTTAGCGAATAAATCAAACATTGCCCAGAGGCGGAACGGTCTCTCCGCGCAGGGCATAGAAGTCGGTTACAAAGTCCGACAATGTACCTGCTTCAATGGCCCCACGCAATCCAGCCATCAGGTTCTGGTAAAACCGAAGGTTATGGATTGTATTCAGCTGCGAACCCAGCATTTCTCCACATTTATCGAGATGATGCAGATAACTTCTCGAAAAATTCTTGCAGGTGTAACAGTCACAGCGTTCATCCAGAGGGGCAGTGTCGTGACGATGCCGCGCGTTGCGGATTTTCACAATCCCGGTGGAAGTGAACAGGTAGCCGTTTCGGGCATTGCGGGTCGGCATCACGCAGTCGAACATGTCGACGCCACGCCGAACGGCCTCCACGATATCCTCCGGCCGGCCCACGCCCATCAGGTAACGTGGTTTGTCCTCAGGCATTTTCGGTGGCAAGTGATCCAGAATCCGGATCATGTCTTCCTTTGGCTCGCCAACCGAAAGGCCACCTATGGCATAACCATCGAAGCCAATGTCTGTAAGACCCTCCAGAGAGCGGTCCCGCAGGTTTTCGTACATACCACCCTGGACAATGCCGAACAATGCTGCAGGATTCCCCTCATGGGCATCCTTGCTGCGTTGTGCCCAGCGCAGTGACAGCTCCATGGAGTCTTTTGCCTGGCGTTCGGTGGCGGGGTAAGGCGTGCATTCGTCAAAAATCATGACGATGTCAGAACCAAGGTCCCGCTGGACCTGTATGGCAATTTCCGGAGACAGCTCCACCGGAGAGCCATCGACCGGTGAACGGAAGGTAACCCCTTCCTCGGTAATCTTTCGCATCTCGCCCAGGCTGAATACCTGAAAGCCGCCGGAGTCGGTCAGGATCGGCCCCTGCCATTGGGTGAAATCATGAAGATCACCATGGGCCTTGACCACTTCGGTGCCTGGCCGGAGCATCAGGTGAAAGGTATTACCGAGGATAATTTCTGCGCCGATCTCATGAATATCGCGGGGCAACATGCCCTTCACAGTGCCGTATGTTCCAACCGGCATGAAGGCGGGCGTTTCAACCGTGCCCCGGGGGAACGTCAGCCGGCCACGACGGGCACGCCCATCCTCGCCCAGCTTTTCGAACGACATAAAACAGGTTTGCGTCACAAGGCCTCCCCGGCATTATCAGTACCGGATTCATTGGATTCCACGGCCGCCCCCAGCAACATGCCACGGCTGGGTTCCTGTCCGGCAATGAACATGGCATCGCCGTAACTGAAAAAGCGGTAGCGTTCCTTCACCGCTTCCCGGTAGGCCGCCATCACATTGTCATAGCCGGCGAAGGCGCTGACCAGCATGATCAGGGTGGATTCCGGCAAATGGAAATTGGTTATCAGGGCATCAACGGTCTGGAACCGATAGCCCGGATAAATAAAGATATCAGTCTCACCAGTGAACGCCCTCAAGCGTCCGCCACGACTTGCAGACTCAAGTGAGCGAACCGACGTGGTGCCCACAGCCACCACACGCCCTCCCCTCGCGCGGGTTCGCTCTACGGCGTCGACGGCATCCTGGGGAACATTGACCACCTCGCTGTGCATGGTGTGATCTTCGATTCTGTCCACACGAACCGGCTGGAAGGTTCCGGCCCCGACGTGCAGCGTCACGAAAGTACTTTCGATCCCGCAGGCGGCCAACTTCTCAAGCAGGCTTTCATCGAAGTGAAGCCCTGCCGTCGGCGCTGCGACGGCGCCAGCCTCCCGCGCGTAAATGGTCTGATAGCGTTCCCGGTCTGTGGCTTCGTCCGGCCGGTCAACGTAGGGCGGCAGAGGCATATGCCCAATGCGCTCCAACACGTCCAGTATCGGTTCATCGCTTTCACACACCAGGTGAAACAGTGCTTCATCGCGGCCTGACATACGCAGACAGGTGCCGTCTTCGAGGATAACCTTTTGCCCTGCCTTCAAAGCCTTGGAGGCACGCACATGGGCAATAATTTCATGTTCCCCGGTCACCCGCTCGACAAGCACCTCGACCTGCCCACCCGTTTCCTTTTTGCCGAAAAGGCGCGCAGGAATCACCCGGGTGTTGTTAAACACCAGCAGGTCACCGGGCTGAAGCAGATCAGGAAGTTCACTGAAAACGCGATGATCAAGCTTGCCGGAAAGACCATCCAGACAAAGCAACCTTGATGCGCTTCGATCTTTTAGCGGATAGCGGGCGATCAATTCGTCCGGCAGGTCAAAATGAAAATCGGAGACATTCATGGAAGACTGTTAACGACGCCGAAGGAAAGAAGATGGTAGCGGCGGGCGGACTCGAACCGCCACGGGTTTTACCCCAACGGATTTTGAATCCGTCGTGTCTACCAATTTCACCACGCCGCCATCGGAGAGTGTTGGGGATTATACTGAGCTAAATCGCGAAAGCAATAAGCCAGCGGACAGATCTGCCCGCGGCTTCAATTATTTACAGTCGGTCGAACAGCGACAACTGGGAAACCTGGGCAAATGACTGCTGGGCTGCCTGCAGCACGAAACTCTGGAAGCTCAGATTACTGATCGCTTCGGCGTAATCCAGGTCCTGAAGCTGTGACCTTATTTCATTGGTGTAAACGGATGAATCCTCAAGGAAGGTCTTGGTGGATTCAACTGCGTTCATCCGACCACCCAACTCTGTCTGCTTCAGCAGAATGCTCTCCTGAGCGTTGTCCAGATTGATCAGCGAATTGGCAATCAGGTCATCATACTCGGCCTGCCCCCCGGGACTGCTCTTGTCGATGCTGTTAAGACCGGCAATCAGGTTTTCGATGGTGCCGAACACCGACTGCTTTTCGTTTATCTTGAGCGTGTAACTATCGACAGAAGGAGCCGTTGGCAAAGGACCGGTAATTGTCGCTTCTACGCCAGCAACTTCAAACGGCTCTCCACTGACATAGACGTTAGGTGTCACTGGCAAAGAGGGATTACTGCTACTTGATGCAGTTATTGCTCCGTTATCATCTATCTGGATCGTTATGTCATCCGGGAAAGTTCCGGGAAAAGCGGCCTTTAGATCCGCTTCATTGACCAACGAAACACCTGAAATGGACGAACCGGATGTAACCGATGTATTTTCCCCAGTTACAGCAGCCGGCACTCTCACAAAGATATCTTTGCCATTGTCGCTTATGGGAACCGTAACGCCATCATCAATCTCCAGGACCCTCTGCCCCTCATCGCCCTGATAGGTCCAGCTACCAAATTCATTTTGCTCAAAGGCCTTTACCGAGCCCTGGAATCCGCTAAAGATGAACTCACCGGAGGCGTCCCGGGTGTTGGCAATATTCGCCAACTGCCCGAGGCGTTCCTCCAGCTCCGAGGAAATCGACCGCCGGTCGTTAGCCGATAATGATCCATTGCCAGCCTGAACGGTCAATTCCCGGATCCGCTGAATCACATCGATCGAGCTTTCCAATGCACTTTCTTCCTGATTCAGCCGGTTTTCTGCCAGATCAACATTGCGCTGATAGGTTTCAACCCGGGAAAGCTCCTGATCCAGCTTCAGAATTCGCGCTGCGGCTACCGGATCGTCGGAAGGCTTGTTTACCCTCTGGCCAGTCGAAATCTGTTGCTGGGTGTTATTCAGGCTGGTATTCAGCTCCTGGAGCCGATTTATCCCCCCCGAGAAAATCTGCTGTGATGAAATTCTGATCATGTCACATCACCTCAACCGTTACCGGAAACTCTGCAACAGGGTATTGAAAAGGTCCTGGGCCACCGACATTACCTGGGCCGAGGCATTGTATGCGGCCTGATACTGGATCAGGCGGCCGGCTTCCTCATCAAGGTTGACTCCCGAGACAGACTCCCGCTGGTTGGTGGACTGCTCAAGAAGCGTCCTGCCAGCGTCCACGTCGAGCTGGCTCTGGCGGGTTTTGACGCCAATATCCTCAACCAGACCGGCGTATCCTTCGGCAAAACTCTGGCTGCCACCATTCAGTGTGTTTGCCGTGCCAAGGGCAGCGAGAAGCTCAGCGTTTCGATTATCCGAAACACCGTTCGAGTTGTACTCAATCGTGAATGTATCGCCAACCGCTGGTTCACCGGTCATACGGAACTGGAATCCCTGATACAGCGCCCCGGCGACCGCAGGATCCTCCTCGAACAGCGTATTGATCTGCTGCGGATCATAACTTCCACTGGCGACAACCTGTCCCGAGGGTGGCGCTTCTGTCACCTCATATTGCAGGCCTGTTGGACCGCCTGCCGAGAACGAGACAGTGAGAGGGCCATTTGCCAATTCACCGGCGTTCTGAAAACCGGGCAAGAGCGAATTGGTGAACGGATTTCTGACATCCAGCATCTGGCCCTGATCAATTTTGCCCGTGCCGATATTATCGTCGCTGGAGGTCGCGCGAATGGGGCTGGCAAAGGCCAGATCCTCTTCACGACTGACAACCAGGCCGATACTCTCAGCAGCATTGCGACTGGGTTGAATGAGGAATTTGTCGCCGGCGCTGAACGTGCCCCCTTCAACACGGATGTTGAACCCGGGCATACTGATTTCGGACTGGACAGGATCCGGCAGCCGGCCCTGGTTGACCGTCTTACCGCTCGCCTGATCGATCAATTCGAAATTCCGGCCATCGCCGCTGAACTGCAACGTCCACCGCCCGGCAGGCAAAGCGGCGCTGTCGGTTATCTCTACAGCTAGCTGCCCGGAGCTTGCCAGAGCGTTATTGCCATTCGCCATAACCCGGCTGCGCTGGGCTTCGAGAGAGTTGATATCCGTAAAAAACCGGCCACCAAGATCACCCTCCAGATCCATACCGATTTCATGCTGCTGATTCATAGTGTCAGACAGCGCAATGGCAATCCGGCCCAACTCATCAAAAGCGGGCTTCAATCCCTCAGTATCGAAACGCAGCAGGCCACCAAGTTTGCCACCACTGATCTGTTCATCGATGTTGAGCGTCCGGCCGCCATTACTCAGGGTAAACTCAAGGCGGGTCGGATCTTCAGCGTTCTCCCGGGTACCAAGAGTCGCCGCATTGCTGCCAACCACGAGCGACAGCCCATTGGACAAAGACACGTTGACCTGGCTGCCATCCGCCGGACTGACCTTTATATTCACAAGTTCGGACAGCTGGCGGAGTTTCTCATCACGCTTGTCCAGCAGTTCATTCGGCATTTGTCCCTGGGCAATCCCGGGTGATTCGGAAATCGCCAGATTCAGTTCGGCAATGCTCTTCAGAAGCGTGTTGGCATCCTTTATACCCTGCTGCATCTGGGTCTTGATGGACTCCCGCTGCTGGATAAACTCCTGGTTGAGCGCCTGGAACCGGTTTACAACCTGTTGTGCCTCACTCAGAACCAGCTGGCGCTGTGGTAAAGAGGTGGGATCCTCTGCAGCGTTCTGAAGACTGGCAAAGAAATTGTTCAACGCAGTACTGAGCCCGGTGGTCTCGCCACCCAGCAAATTATCAAGCCTGGACAGCTCGGAATTCAGGGCCTCCTGCTCTCCAAAAAGCGTGCTGTCTTCCCGGACCTGTTGCACCAGGTATTCATTGGCCAGGCGCCGAATGTCGGCAATGTTGACACCGCTGCCAATCGTGCCCGCGCCGGTCCGCTGGCCTTCCTGAGTCTCGAACAGCACTTCCTGACGGCTATAACCCGGTGTGTTGGCGTTGGTTATGTTATTGCCCGTGGTGTTCAGCGCAGCCTGATGACTGAGGATGCCGGTCAGACCAATACCTATGAGCCCTGCCATAAGGTTTACTCCTTCATCCCGTCACTGCCCATGGACAGTGTCATCAGTGAATCACGGTTCATGATCTGGCGGATCTTGCTGCCGTAGTTGGGGTCAGTGGCGTAGCCGGCTTCCTGGAGCCTCTCAGCAAACACTTCAGGCTGGTCGGCGACGGATAACACCTCCCGGTATCTGGGGTTGGATTCCAGGAACGAGACATAGTCCCGGAAGCTGGATTCGTAATCTGTGTAAGCCCGGAAGCTGGCCTGCTCTTTCATGGGCAAGCCCTCCCGGTATTCCGTAGTGGTTATGGATACCGCATCGCCCTGCCAGCGGCTATCCGCCTTGATGCCGAAGAGGTTAAAACTGGGTTCGCCCTGCTCCCCTCGAATCATGTGCCGGCCCCAACCGGTTTCCAGGGCGGCCTGGGCCACCATGAGTTTCGGATCAATGCCGGAGTCGCGGGCAACCCGCTCTGCCATTGGTAACAGCTCGGTCACGAAATGCTCCGGAGACTCGAACCGCTCTGGCAAATCCGAGGGCGTCGCAGACACCGGTGATACTGCCTTCTCTGCCACGGCAGTCACTTGCTGCACGCTATCAGCCAATTGGGGGGTCAGAGCAGGCAGGCTTCGATCGTAATCCGCAAGACTTGCCTTGTGGCCGGCAAGCTTGCCGCCCTCGTTGTCCATACCCGGAATCTGTTTGCTCAGTTGGCGCACGAGCGCCTCGGCAAGACCACTGCCCTTGCCTCCCGCCATGGTCAGACTCATCTGACTGTCGAACATATCCCGGTATAGCTCGGATTGATTGCTATTCAGGTAGTTGCCCTCGGAGAAGACGTCGCCGGCCTTACGCATGGACTTCAGCATTTCAGACAGGAACAGGCTCTCGAACTGGCGGGCCACTTCGCGCAGAGCTGACTCTTTGTCAGTGCGAGCCTGGGCCTTCAACGCATTGAGACCGTTGAAGTCGGTATAAACCTGGGCCTGTTGAACCTTGTAGTCCTGCATCACATCACCTAGATAACAATCAGCTCGGCGCGCAGTGCACCAGCCTGCTTCAGGGCTTCGAGTACCGCCATAACGTCGCCCGGAGCCGCACCCACCTGATTCACGGCCTGTACGATCTCGTTCAGGGTTACGGCGGGGCCGAACTTGAACATCCGTGCCGGCTCTTCAGTAATAGCAATCTGGGAATCCTGCTCGATAGCCGTGTCGCCACCGGCGAAAGGATTCGGCTGCTCCACATTGGGATTTTCCTGAATCGTCACGGTCAGGTTGCCGTGGGTGACCGCTGCCGGGCTGACCTGAACATTCTGGCCAACCACGATGGTGCCGGTGCGGCTGTTAATCACCACTTTTGCCGCATCCTCGGCCGGATCCACTTCGATGTTTTCAAGGATCGACAGGAAGCTGACACGCTGGGAAGGATCCCGCGGCGCGCGCACGGAAACCGATGTGGCATCATGGGCATACGCCATATCAGGTCCGAGACGGCCATTAATAGCCTCAACTACCCGGCGTGCGGTTGTGAAATCCGGGCGTAGGAGATGGAAAGTAATGGTGTCACCCTGGCTGAACGGCGAAGCCACCTCCCGTTCAATAGTGGCGCCATTGGGAATCCGGCCAACGCTTGGAACGTTCACGGTGATCCGCGAACCGTCCTGTCCCTGGGCACCGAAGCCCCCAACCACCAGACTGCCCTGTGCCATGGCATAAACCTGACCATCAGCACCCTTCAACGGTGTCATCAGCAAGGTGCCGCCACGCAGACTGTCCGCGTTGCCGATGGAAGACACGGTGATATCAATTTCCTGGCCCGCCTTGGCAAAGGGAGGCAGATTCGCGCTAACCGTCACTGCCGCCACGTTTGCGAGACTTGGATTGACCCCCTCCGGCAAGGTAACGCCGAACTGGTTCATCATGTTGCGGAAGGTCTGGTTGGTGAACGGAGCACTGTCGCCAGTGCCATCCAGGCCTACAACCAGTCCATAGCCGACCAGCTGGTTATTGCGAACACCCTTGATCCGCGACAGATCCTTCAGGCGGTCCGCCAAAACCGGGGCTGAAACCACAGCCAGAGCAAGCACCCAGACAATCAAACGGCGAAAGCTCATAGAGGCCACCACTCACTGTTAAAGAACCGCGCCAGCCAGCCCATCTGGTTTGCCTGATCAAAATCACCGGTTCCGCCGTAGGCAAACCGGGCATCCGCAATCCGATTGGACGCCACTGTGTTGTCAGGTTGGATGTCCTGGGGGCGAACCAGGCCAGTCAGGCGGATGTATTCATCACCATTCGTCAGCGACAGCCATTTTTCCCCACGAATCCTCAGAACACCGTTTGGCAGCACTTCGGTTACGGTGACGGTGATACTGCCGGCAAGGCTGTTGCTCTGGTCTGCTTCAGCGCTGCCCTCGAAATCACGTTCGTGATTCAGGGAGGTATTGATCCCGAAATTGCTCTTACCAAGGATGGTCGGCTCTGGCAGCGTGACTTCATTGTCCTTGGTGATGCTGGTTTCCGCGTTCTTGCTGGCCCGTGTGGATTCTTCAAGGATCACCGTGAGCACATCACCCACGTTTAACGCCACGGTATCGCCGTAGAAGTTGTAGTTCCGTGAGACCTGGTAGATGGAACCGGAGGCACTGTCCCGTTGCATCATGGCCTGAGGGCGAACCGGTGCAAACTCTGGGTCATCCGGAACTGCCCGGGGCCGGCTCATGGCCGTGCAACCCTGCAACAGGACCAGAAACAGCACCATCGCCAATGTGCTGGCGCTTCGGGTTGTCCGGTTTGAAGTCATCAGTTTCATGACGTCACCTCTGGCGGCGTTAGCCAATGTTTTGAGTAATGAACTGGAGCATCTGGTCGGTTGTGGAGACCACTTTCGAGTTCATCTCGTAGGCACGCTGGGTGGTAATCATGTTCACCAGCTCCTCGACCACCTCAACGTTGGACGACTCCACAGAACCCTGCTCGATACTGCCGAGCCCCGCCAGCCCGGGCTCACCTTCGGCAGGATCGCCACTGGCATTGGTCGCCTTGAACAGGTTGTTACCGATAGCCTGCAGGCCCTGGGGATTGATGAAATCCACCAGGGTAATCTGGCCCAGGTTGACCGGTGCGGCTTGATCATCCGTTACTGCCGTGACGGTGCCATCCTTGCCAATGGTTATGTTGGTGGCGTTCTCCGGCACGTTGATGGCTGGTTCCAGCGGGTAGCCATCCGGGTTGACTACGTCCCCATTGGCGTTGAGCTGGAACTGACCGTCCCGGGTGTAGGCAATCTGCCCATCGGGCAACTGAACCTGGAGGAAACCACGTCCGTTGATGGCCATATCCAGGGGCTGCTCGGTGATCTGCAGGTTGCCCTGGGAGAACTGCTTGGCGGTGCCGACAACCCGCACACCCGTACCCAACTGGAGACCAGAGGGCAGTTCAGAGTTCTGGGTTGTCAGACCACCGGGTTGCCGATTGATCTGGTACAGAAGGTCCTGGAACACGGCCCTGTCCCGCTTGAAGCCAGTGGTATTGACGTTCGCCAGGTTGTTGGAAATGGTGGACATGTTGGTGTCCTGAGCGCTCAACCCGGTCTTGCTGACCCAAAGTGCTGGATGCATGCTGCTTGCTCCTTGCCGGCGGGCAGTCAGGCGGCCATTTTTTGCCGCTTCAGGCCCGCCAGGCCAATGTGTTCAGTCGTTACTTAAAGGTTTTGCAACAGCCGTGCCGTTGCTTCGGAATTCTCATTGGCGGTGGTCATGACCTTCACCTGCATCTCGTATTGCCGGGACAGCTGAAGGTTCGAGATCATTTCTTCCACCGCATTCACGTTGGAGCTTTCAAGGAATCCGGAAGCGACCCGCTGGTTTGCATCCGGTGGTTCCGGACCATCCACAGCCTGATCCGGCTTGCGGCGCATGTGCCCATCGAGACCTTTTTCCAGGGCTTCCGGGGGCGGGCTGACCAGTTTCAGCCGGTCCACTTCCACCAGCTGGTCCGGTGGACCACCCACAGGAACAATTGAAACGGTGCCATCGGCGCCAATTTCGACGTTGTCAAACGGGGGAAGCGCCACCGGCCCGCCATTGCCCAGCACCAGTTCGCCGTTGGCCAGGCGCACCAGGCCGTTGACATCCACCTGAAGGCTGCCGCTGCGGGTGAAGACCTCCTCGCCCTGATCGTTCTGGATGGCAAGCCACCCCTCACCTTCTACCGCCACATCCAGCTTGCGCCCGGTTTCCATCAGCGCACCGGCGGAAAGGTCGGTGCCGGGTCTTTCTGTCATGGCATAGGCGCGGGTGGGATGATGTTCCCCGTAGACAGGCATACTGCGGGCCTGGGCGAAGTCTTTCTTGAAGCCGGTGGTACTGACGTTCGCCAGGTTATTGGCATGGGCCTGCTGGGCCAGCATATTCTGCTTGGCGCCTGACATACCGATGTAGAGGGCTTTGTCCATGGGAAAACTCCTGCCGGAATTTTGACTGTTTCCAGTCTTCCTGCAGGAGTCATGCCATGTTCGCTAGATCGCGATATTAACGGAGGTTGATGATGGTCTGGGTGACCGCATCGGAGGTTTCGATGGTCTTGGCGTTGGCCTGATAGTTTCGCTGGGCGATGATCAGGTTGACCAGTTCGGCCGAGAGATCCACGTTGGATTCTTCCACTGAGCTGGCTTTAATAGAGCCCAGAGTCCCTGTATCCGGGGCGCCGATGATTGGCTGGCCCGATTCGAAGGTTTCGACCCAGGACGTATCCCCCACAGGCGACAGTCCGTTTGTGTTATTGAAGGAAGCCAAAGCAACCTGACCGAGAGCCTGTGACTGGCCATTGGTATATCGGGCGAAGAGAACACCCTGATCCGATACGTCCAGGCCTGAGAGACGGCCCGTTGTGTAACCGTTCTGCTGCTGATCGTTTACACCGAATGCCGCCCCATACTGAGTAGTGTCAGCAAGGTTCAATACAAATGCGGAAGATGTAGGCGGTTCCGGAATCGGAGTCACCACCGAGGTTGGGTCCGCAGGAGGACCATCTGCCCCATTTGGCTGGCCGTTCTCGTCCTTAGGAACCCAATCGGTGATCACGATCTCGCCGGCCGGGTCACCATCAATTGATTGCAGGTTTCCGTTCTGATCAAAACGGGCCGTATAGGGCGTAGTGTCTGTGCCAGCGACCATTTCCCCATCAATCTGCAGGTAAACCGACCACTCACTTACACCGACACCACTGCCCGGAGAAGGCTCCTTTACGAAGAACTGGGTGAACTCGTGGGAGTTGCCCAGGCTGTCGTAGATGGTGGTGGAGGTGGCGTGGTTGTAGGTCCGCTGATCCAGAGGGTTGAACTCATTGGTTATCCGGATTGGAGAGCTATTAAATGCCGTCTCAAAATCGCCATTGGAGGCATCATCAATGCCGGAAACAACTCTGTCCGCCGTCGCATTCACGTCACCGAGAACCGTATCGGAGGTTTCACCCCCGTTACTGAGATCGCCGTCGTCATCGAAGGAAAAGCTCAGCGTCTCGCCCTGGTTATGAATCACCCGCAGCACGTTGTTGCTGCCTGAACCGTCATCCACCATCGAAGCTGAAATAGCGGTCTCAGAAGAATTATTAATAGAGTCGACGAGATCCTGCAGCGATGTGATGTTGCTGGTATCCAGGGCAAGCGGAGAGCCATTGATACTCAGACTGAATGCAAAATTACCCGGGCCCGCGTTGGAGATGTACGTGTCATCAAGTTGATTGGCACCATCAAACGTCACGGTCGTGGTGGCAGACGCGCTGAGGCCAGGCGCATCGTTAATTGCGGCGGCCGCCTCTCGGGCTGTCGCTGTAGCCCCGATGGTTACGTTGAAGTCCGGCGTACCATCGTTATAAAGCACATCAAAACTCTCACCCTGCAGATCCGTTGCGGCAATTGGCCCGATGTCCCGAACCCGGGTTTCAAGCACGGGCTCCCGCGAATCCAGGTTCAGATCTGAAACGAGATTTGTGGTCCGGCGTGGCGCCAGGTTGTCTGTTTCAATCTGCAGATCGCCTCGAATACCGGAAAGGTTACCGTCTTCATCGGCGGTGTATCCCTGCACCCGCATATTCTGGTTGTTCGTTACAAAGCCGTCCTTATCGATGCCGAACTGCCCTGCACGGGAATAACGAATTTCACCGCCGTTATTCAGGATAAAGAAACCATCGCCGGCAATCGCCATATCCAGACCGTTGTCCGTGAAGCTGATATTGCCCTGGCCGAAAGACTGCTTAACGTCCTGGACCCGAACACCGTCACCGATCGGGTTGGTGCCCGCGCTCAGAAAGCCACTGGCGTAAAGATCGCCGAACTGGGCCTTACTGCCCTTGAAGCCAACGGTGCTGGCGTTCGCAATGTTGTTGCCGGTGACGTCCAGATCCACCGATGCCGCACGAAGGCCGCTCAAACCTGTATTAAATGCCATGGTTCACCCCTTGGTGTCTCACCGGTCTCAGTTAATTTGTTTCACATCAGACAGGGCAATAGAGCCCATGCCCGCAAGATTCAGTGTTATCGAGCCGCCCTGGCCCAGGGATACGCTATCCACATTGGCACTCACCATGGTGCCCAGCTGCTGCGGCCCATCGGGATAGGAAGCTTCTGCCACAATTCGGTAGGGGCCCGGCGGCAAGGGATTGCCGTTGCCGTCCTGACCATCCCAGCGGAAGGACACAACACCTGCCTGGCTACTGCCCATATCGATCTGACGTACCCGCTCACCGTTCTGTCCCTCGATGGACAGGCGCAGGCCGCCCGTGGAAGCGGGCACTTCAATGGTCCCGGTAATTTCACCTTCGGCACCCAGGATCCCGATCTGGGAGGGGGCCAGCACGGTTTTGCCCACCATGGCCGACGCCTGGAGCGCCTGAGTGGATCGGAACTGCCCTACCACATCCTCAACCGTACCGGAGAGATTCTGCATCTCCTCCAGTGAACTGAACTGCGCCAGCTGGGAGATGAATTCACCGTTGTCCTGGGGCTCCAACGGGTTCTGGTTTTTAAGCTGCGCCAGCATCAGTTCCATAAACTCATTCCGGCCCAGCTCGCTGGTGCCCTGGCCGCCATTCTGCTGCTTCAGCTGGTACTGGCTCAGAACATCCGACGCGTCTGTTGCATTCACTGCAGTCATGTTGTGCTCCTCACCCTGTTACTGCTGACCAAGAGTCAGAATGCGCTGCATCATGGACTTGGCAGTGTTCATGACATCCACATTCATCTGGAAACTTCTGGACGACGACATCATGTCCGCCATCTCTTCGACCACATTCACGTTGGGGTAATAGACATATCCGTCTTCATTGGCCGCCGGGTGATGGGGCTCGTAACGCATCTGCAGTTCAGCATCGCTCTCAACAATACCCTCGACTCTTACACCCGCGCCTGGCCCCTCATCGGCAGCCATCGGAAAACCGCCCTGCCCGGGGTTCATCATGGACTGCTGAATGGCCGAGAAAACCGGCTTTCGGGCCCGATAGGTTTCGCCCGTGCTGGAACTTGCGGTCTCCGCATTGGCGATGTTCGACGCGGTTGTGTTCAGCCGCAGTGATTGCGCGGTCATGCCGGAACCGGCGATGTCAAAAATGCTGCCCAGTGACATGAGAATTCTCCTTCGCTAATCCTGTGACTTCGGCTTATTCGCCCTTGAGGGCTTTGGTCAAACCGCTGAACTTGCTGTTCAAAAACTGGAAACTGGCCTGGAAATCCATGGCGTTGCGCATGAAACGGGTCTGCTCCTGCTGGGCGTCTACCGTATTGCCGTCAACCGACGGCTGATGGGGAACCCGATACATCAAATCGCTTTCCGAGGCCGATGGCGAGGTATCCATATGCGCGTCATGGGTTTTGGCCATCTGGAATCCGCTGACCTGCTCCTGAGCCTTCTGCATCATTGCCTGGAAATCCAGATCCCGCGCCTTGAAACCCGGGGTGTCGGCGTTCGCCAGGTTGTTTGCCAGAACTTCGGCGCGTTTTACACGCGCTTCAACAGCGTGTTGATGAATGCCCAGAGCCGAATCAAACGTAATTGCCATGTTGCCTCCCGAAAACTGCACTGGTATGCCGAGCTGCTTTTGCCGGCTGTGCTCTTTGAGGGGACCGAAGCAAGCTGGATGCCAGAATTCAGATGAGGCGTAAATTTGTCAGGAAAGTCAGCATTGGCGGGCCCTGGCCAGTGGTAAAACAATTGTCAGGGAAAAGTGCACAAGGAGCGGACAGGAAAAAGCGGCAAGCTGCTTCCCCCGGCGAGGACCGGGGGAATTCGGGCAGGGTATCAGGGCCAGTGACGCACAAATTCATCAACCGCCGGCCTGGGAACCGCCGGCTTGGAGGCGGAGACTGTTCCGGTGTAGAGGAACCCGACGATCTGCTCATGCTCTTCCAGCCCCAGCCCGGCGTGAACCGAGGAATGGTAGGCAACACCGCCCGTTCTCCACATCACTCCGTAACCGGCATCCTGCAAGGCAAGCTCAATAAAACTCATGCCGGCTGCGGCGGACATCAACTGCTCGACTTCAGGTACTTTGGGATGCGTTCTGGGCGATGCGATACCCACGATCACCATTGGCGCCCTGAGAGGTGCACGCCTGAGCTTCTCGATCTCTTTCTCGTCGCTGTTATTGGCGCAGGTGGCGGCAAACAGTTCGCCCAGCGCCTCAAGACCTTCGCCCTCGATAACCAGGTAACGCCAGGGTCTCAGCAGCGCGTGGTCAGGAGCGCGAGCGGCGCAGGCAAACGCACGGTCAAGGGTTGCCGGGTCCGGTGCAGGCGACTCCAGCCTGGGCTCTGACGAACGGCTAAGAAGGAAATCGGTAACTGCTGTCATATCTGCTCGCTGTCTGATCGCTATTCTGATGGATTTCAAAAATTCGGTACGACCATAATTCCCGGCTGTGAATTGTGGCTTGTACGTAATGCTGTTAACCTTTGGTCGTAGTCGGGTCTGCCAACAATTATAAATGACGCGGTCGTACAACGATGAGTGGCAACACAATGAGCAACCAGCAAACCTTCAACAGCTTTTCCGAATTCTATCCTTACTACCTTGAAGAACACAGCGACGTGACCTGTCGCCGTCTGCACTTTGTCGGCAGCCTGCTGGTTCTGATCGTGGCCCTGTGGGCCCTGACGTCAGGCAAGCTCTTGTGGCTTCTGGCTCTGCCCGTTATTGGCTATGGCTTTGCCTGGGTAGGCCATTTCAAGTTTGAGAAAAACCGACCCGCTACTTTCAAGTGCCCACTGTACAGCCTGATGGGCGACTGGGTCATGTTCCGTGACATGCTAATTGGCAGGATCCGTTTCTGAAATGATGAGCGCTCCGGCAGACTTGCGCAATGCCAGCAGCTCCGCAGGCAGATCCCTGGCGTCTGAGGCATCGGGCAACCCGATTGCCATTCCGCCAATGCCCGATTACAACGGTCGGATCCTCGCCTATACCTCAACCGCCGCCATTATCGTAACCGGTGTTCTGCAAGGTGTGTTTGCCCATTGGCTGCTTTGGCTGGTGGCCGGCGCGCTGACCTGGCCCCACATGGCCCACGCCCTGACCCGTCGGACGTTCCTCAGGAATTCCCCACGCATTCGACAGAAGATGCTGATTTTCGATTGCGTTGTTGGCGGCGCGTTTATCGGCTGCATCGGGCTGATCGTCATTCCCTCCCTGGCGGTCGCGCTGATGTTGATGTTCAGCTGTCTGATTGTCGGCGGCATCCGCCAGTGGCTTATGGGCACCGTCTTCATGGCCGCAGCCATTGCTGGTTCTGTCGCTATCCTTGGGCCAGCGGATGGTCCGCACTCGCCTCTGCTCACCAGCATTGTGTCTATTCTCTCAACCGGGCTTTATATCTGTGTCACAGCCTACTACTCGCACCAGCAGGCACGCGCGCTCATGCTGGCAAAGACGCAGATCCAGAATCAGCGCGAGCAGTCCATCGCGCTCTCACACAAGCTTTCCAAATACCTTTCGCCTCAGGTTTGGCAGTCCATCTTTACGGGCGAGCGGGATGTGCGACTGGAAACCCAGCGGAAAAAGCTGGCGGTGTTCTTCTCTGACATCAAGGGCTTCACCGAACTGTCCGAGGAAATGGAGCCTGAAGCCCTGACCGAGCTACTGAATCACTACTTTAACGAAATGTCGGAAGTGGCCCTGAAGTACGGCGGCACCATCGACAAGTTCGTTGGCGACTCCATCATGGTGTTCTTTGGCGACCCAACCAGCCGGGGTCAGCGGGAGGACGCTTTTGCCTGCGTCTCCATGGCCATCGAGATGCGCAAGCACATGAAGATCATGCGTCAGAAGTGGCGCAGCCAGGGCATCAAGACCCCGCTGGAAATTCGAATGGGGATCAGCACCGGCTACACAACCGTGGGCAACTTCGGTGCGGAAAACAGGATGGACTACACCATCATCGGCAAGGAGGTGAATCTTGCCAGCCGGCTTGAATCGCTGGCAGAACCGGGTGAAATACTGGTTTCCTACGAGACCTTCTCGCTGATCAAGGACAAGATCATGTGCCGGGACAAGGGCGAAATTACTGTGAAAGGTTTCGGCAGACCGGTGCCAATCTATGAGGTGGTGGATTTCCGGCGCGATATGGGCCCCAACCGCAGCTTCCTTGAGCACGAGCACAGTGGCTTTGCCATGTATCTGGATTCAGACAAGATTACCGAGAAGGAACGCCAGGCCATCCTGACTGCCCTGGAAGACGCCGCCGATCGTCTGCGACGGGAAGAGGATGTTTCCTGAGGCGCGTCCCTGCGCTCAACTCAATTCTTCTTACTGACGTATCAACCGAGGCCCGGCGCCCTTGCCGGTTTCTGTACTCCGCCAGGGGTTGATATCCAACCCGCCCCGCCGCGTATATCGGGCAACGACAGTCAACGACTCCGGGTTGCATCGGCTCATCAGATCGGTAAACACCGTTTCCACACAATGCTCGTGGAAATCCTGTTTCTGCCGGAAGCTCACGACGTATCGCAGCAAGCCAGCCCGGTCGATCCTCGGGCCAGTGTAGCTTACCAGCAAAGTGGCCCAGTCCGGCTGCCCCGTCACCGGGCAGTTGCTCTTGAGCAGATGGGAACACAGCTGCTCGGTCACCACCTCATTGCCGGCATTGAGAGAATCGGGTGAATACTCATAAACCACGTCGCTGACCGGTTCGTCATCAATCAACTCGAACCCTTCAGGGCGGCCAATCGCTTCTCCGGATTCGTCCACACTCAACAGATTAACCTGTACCGCACCGCCGCAAGCGCTGGACAGATCCTGGGTGATCACCTCTGCCACCTGCTCTCGGGAGGAGTACACCACCTGATTCAGCGAATTGAGGTACAGCTTCAGCGATTTGGATTCGATGATTGAAGGCGAAGCCGCTGGGAAGACTATCTCTGCCCAGGCCACTTCCGGCACACCATTTGGCCGCAGCCAGGAGATTTCCCAGGCCTGCCACAGGTCCTCGCCGAACCATGGCCAGCGGCCGTCTTCCAGCCCAAGACGGCGGCGATTTTCCTCCCTCGCGACGGGAAACAAAAGGCCCGGATCGTAGCTGTCCGGGTAATCGCTTGTCTTGCCAAGCGGCGCATCATTGAGTGCCATAGGGGTTCCTGAAATCAGTGGCGAATGCCTTTACCACGCTCGAGCATTCTGAGGGCGATGAATGCCAACACGGAGATGAAAGCCAGAATCATACCAAGAGAAACGAACGGATTAACGTCTGACACGCCGAGAATTCCGTACCGGAAGCCGTTCACCATGTACAGGATGGGATTGGCCATGGATACGCCCTGCCAGAACCCCGGAAGCAGATCGATACTGTAGAACACGCCGCCCAGATAAGTCAGGGGCGTGAGAATGAACGTGGGCACGATGGAGATGTCATCAAACTTGGTTGCCAGCATGGCATTGATGAAACCGCCCAGTGCGAACAGTGCGGACGTCAGGAACACCGTAATAACCATCATGGGCAGGTTGTGGATCGACAAGCGGGTGAACACCAGTGACAGCAACGTGACAATCAGGCCGATACCAAGCCCCCGCGCCATGCCTCCGGTCACATACCCGGCAAGGATAACCCAGTTGGGAACCGGAGACACCAGAAGCTCCTCAATGCTGCGCTGGAACTTCATGGAGAAAAACGACGACACCACGTTGGCATAGGAGCTTGTGATGACTGCCATCATGATCAGCCCGGGCACGATAAACGACATATAATCGAAGCCGCCCATTTCGCCGATCCGGGAGCCAATGAGGTTACCGAAGATAGTGAAATACAGGGTCATGGTGACCGCAGGCGGCAACAGGGTCTGCGCCCAGATACGGGTAAACCGGCGCACCTCCCGGACAACAATGGTGCTGAAGGCTGTGAATATCGCATGCGGGGTCATGCTGCACCCTCCACCGCCCTGGCGGATTCGGCGGCGTTCTCCTCAACCATGCGAATGAACAGCTCCTCCAGCCGGTTGGCTTTGGTTCTCATGCTGACAACCTTGATGCCCAGCCGCTCAAGCTCCACAAATACCTGGTTAAGCCCCTGACCTTTTTCCACTTCCACCTCCAGTGCGCCCTCGGCGTCGAGGCGTGTCGGAAAACCGTTCAGCGCTGGCGCGGAATCCAGGGACTTTTCTGTGTCCAGCACGAAAGTCTCGACGCTCAACTGCTGAAGCAAGGCTTTCTTGCTCGTGTGTTTGAGGATCTTGCCATGGTCAATAATGGCGATGTTGCGGCAAAGGGCTTCCGCTTCCTCCAGGTAATGGGTTGTCAGGATGATCGTCGTGCCCTGGCGGTTAATCTCTTCCAGAAAGGTCCACATGGAACGGCGGAGTTCAATATCCACACCGGCGGTCGGCTCGTCCAGAATCAGCAGCTTTGGCTCGTGGACGAGGGCCCGGGCAATCATCAGGCGGCGCTTCATGCCGCCGGACAGCATCCGGGCCGGGGTATTCCGCTTGTCCCAGAGACCGAGCTTTTTCAGGTACTTCTCGGCGGACGCAGAGGCCTGCTTGAACGGAATCCCATAATAGCCTGCCTGAGTAGTTACGATATCGAAGACTTTCTCGAACTGGTTGAAGTTGAACTCCTGGGGTACCACGCCGAGGTTCAGCTTGGCGTCAGAGAGGTGGGTATCCGTGTCATATCCGAACACCCGCACTTTGCCGGCTGTCTTGTTCACCAGGGAGCAAACAATGCCAAGGGTAGTGGATTTGCCAGCCCCGTTGGGGCCCAGCAAAGCAAAGAAATCACCCTCAGCGACATGCAGATCAATCCCCTTGAGCGCCTGAAACCCGTCACCGTAGGTCTTGGTGAGGCTCTCGATTTCCAGTGCATTGGTCATAAATCATCCCGATTCGGTGAAAAACGGCAATGGGCGACCCAGGCCGCCAGCCAGAATTTAGAATGCTATTTATTGTGACAAAGCTGCTGATTTCAAGGCCCTTATCGGCTAGCAGGTGTCTCCAGGCCAATAACGGAAACTGCGACAGGAATCCCGATATGAGGCAAACCCCGCCCCTATAATGCGGTTACAACAACTTACAAAAGGGGCTGCCGCACCCTGAGTGCGGGCGCGCTGAATCGAAGGGAATGTACGACCAACCATGAGATCCGTTCACCGCATCCGACTAACGTTTACCCTGCTGGGCGCCCTCGCCCTCTCTGGCTGCCTCGATGATGACGGCGGTTCTGGCGACGACACCAGCAAAGGCCAGCTCAACTTCAACGGCTTTAATGGCCTTTCCTACCAGACGGCAAGTCAATCGGGCACCACGAACGCAGCAGGTGAGTTCCGTTACTACCCCGGCGAAACGCTCACCTTCCGCGTTGGCGACCTGCCGTTAGTCAGTGGTGTGCCGGCCCGGCAATACGTAACGCTGCTCGAGTTCTTTGAAACCACCCGCACAGAGCTACAAACACCAATGGTGGATGATGAGGGTCTGAGCACCCACACACTGACCGAGCAACAGGTTCTGGAAAACACGACGCTTATGAACCTCTCCCGCTTTCTGATGCTCCTGAACTGGAGCCAGAATGTCGCCGAAGGGGATGGCATCGATATCCGCGACCGGGTTATTACGCAGCTGAATGCTGCACTCCCGGAGTTGACCGCAGCTATCGACTTCAGTGTCAGCGAATCCGAATTCACCGCCACCGATCCCCTGTCACCAGCGAACCAACTGCTCGCCGCCATCTGTTTCTACCCGGAAGACGATGAACTCTGCGAGGAGCCGCCAACCCAGGAGGAAATCGACAACGCCCCTCCGCGGCCGGAGAATGACGAAGATCGCGATCCGGACGTTGAATACAGTGAAGACCTGCAGGCCAAGAAGGACCGGATCGAAAATGCCGTGCGCACCATGGAAGACATCGACACGGAAGACGCCCAGACCTATCTCACCCGCGAACTCAAGGCGATCAGCACAACCGTCGCGAACCGTTATTTCCTGGATGAAGACGTTGCCAGTCATCCGGCCACTGATACAGCCCTGAAGCAGGTTGCAGTTCGAAAGATCGGGGGCGGACTCGCCCTGGCAGAGCTCGAAGCAATCAGCACTCGTCCCCAGGATGTCCAGATCAATTCGGCCGACTGGCAAAGCGGAGTAGTGGAGTATTTTGTTGCCGGCCCCTCCGGCGGGGAATCAGAGCTTCTGCTCAGCTTCCGCCCGGAGGATACCTATCGGTGGGTTCGCAAACAGTTGCGAGTCATTATCCGCTGATCAAGCGGGACAGACTCCAGCGTGACTCTGCGCCGGTTACATCGAAATAGGACGGATCCAGGCCTTCCGTACCATGAGGCAGGCAATCACGAATTCGCACCGTTTCTGCTGCTTCCTTACCTTCGTTGTAACGGGCCAGATCGATGATCTTTGCAGTTTTCAGCGGCCTTGCAGCCGCATCGGTCATAACCATGACACGGGGCCAGAGCCGTCGTTCCGGCGAGTGTGAAACCACGATGCCCCGCTGGCCATCGCTGAGTTCCACGAGGCTACCGGTGGGATAGATACCGATTGCCTGGATGAAATTCTCCACCAGGTCTTCCTGGAATTCGATATTGCGCATCTCATAGAGCAGCGTGACCGCTTTGGCTGGCGTCATCGGCTCGGTGTGAGCGCGGGGAGCAATCAACGATTCGAAAAACTCCGCGATGCCGGCCACTTTGGCCAACAGTGGAATGCGATCCCCCCGGACACCTTCCGGGAAACCAGATCCGTTATGACGCTCACGATGCCCCTGGACCACACTGAGCACTGCCCGCGAGAGCCCGCTGTTCTCCAGCATGGCAACACCGCGATTGACGTAGCCACGGTAGGAAAGATACTCCTCGGCGCTCAGTTGGCCTTCCCGGGCAAGCAACTCCGGTGGCAGCGCGGTTTTGCCAACCTGTGACAACAGGCATCCAAGGCCAAGGTGATTAAGAAGCCCCTCGTTCAACCCCAGGTGCCGACCACATACCAGGGCCCAGACGGAAGTGTTCAGGGCATGCCGGTAAAGGTAACTGTCATGGGCACGGGTGCGACTGAGCCACAATAAGGCATCAGGCTGGCGAACAACGCTGCTCACCATTTTGCTGGTGATCGCGGCGATCGGCCTCAGGTCCGGCACTCCATCGGCACGAAGTGTCTCGAAAAGCTGATCCAGCGCCACTTCCACGTCATCCAGCAGGCGCTTGGATGTTTTCATTTCCTTTTTGAGACTGGTAACTGTTTCGTAGGTTACCGGCTCACGAATACTCAGCGGCGGCAACTGAAGCTGCTCTCGCCCGCCACCACGCTTGTTAAAAGCCTTACCGAAAACCGGCTTGCTGCCGCCTTTCACCTCTTTTGCTTCCCGCGCTTCCGCCACATCGACCATCACCCACTTGCAGTGGGAAACCAGTGCGCGAATGTCGTCCTGGGAGCGAATGTGGAAACCCTGAATCGGGAATGGAGTCTGATGCCATGGCCTGTCCAGATCAGACACGAACATGCCCACTTCCAGATCATGTACTGCGACTTTTTTCTGTTGGACACCCACGGGCCACCTCACAAAACAAACTTTTCGATGGCTACCATTCTGACCGATCCACCTGAAGACACAATTACAATATCGTATCGCCAGGTAACCCAAACGCGACAAAGCGTAACGCTAATCTTCAACAGGAAACAAAATGTAGCAACGTGATGAGAATCACATAACAGCGTCAAAAATTGTCACTCTGCGTCACATACGGATTCGTCGAATTCGGGCAGCCGCGCGCGCATTGAACCCCGCGGAGCCTTGCGGACATAGACGGTGTAGGGGACAGAAGACGCCCGCAAGTAATCCAGATTCCGGGTATCGTCGCCCTGCCCCTCTGTGACAACCGCCGGAGTACAGGAAACGAGCAACTCAAGTTGCCCGCCCAAGCTGGCGACGCGAGCATCCTGATCCGCCGGATTGATAGACATGCACCGGTTCGAGCCGGTTGCCGGCTGGCCCGTGTCGGCAAGACGGTCCTTGCCCGGTTCGCCGCAAGCGCGAATGCCCGTGCCACAATCACCGGCATCAGCGCCATCGCGGAGGCGCCAGACACGGTCGCTGCACTGGGTTTCGACTTTTACAGACGTCGCCTTGTCGCCCGCAATCCACCAACCAGGATATTCAGCGCTCTGCCAGGACAGCCGCACATGCCTGGGCTCCCCTGACGAATTCTCCGCCGGAAACATCGCGAAATGGGAGTAGTAGCTGGCACAGCCCGACGTTAACAACAGCATCAGGCTTGCAATAACTGGCTTGTAAGCTCTGGAAAAGGCTGAAAAGATCATCTGACTGACACATCCCTGACGGCGATTGAATTGGCCCTGCCATTATCCATGGCAGACGCCCTGAATCCGCCTATCAGTCACCATTTTGATCAAACTGAAGGCCATAACCGTCATTGGTTTTACGCACGACCACCATCTCAAGCACCGGCGCCGGAACGGGCAAGCCCTGTACCTGTACGGTGACCTTGTCGCCAAGGGATGGCGTGAAAGGCTCAGTATCAACGACGATAAAGACGCCGCCATCGGAAATATCGCGGGTCGAGAATATGAATTCTCCCTGCTCCGCATGCACCACCTTTACCTTCGCGCTCATGGCAGTGCGTATGTGCTCTCTTCGATCGTTCCCAACCATCTGAGGATTCCACAACTTTTTGCATAGTTTTTATAGTCTTCCGAAGCATAACACCATTTTCAGAAAAATATGCCAACGGAGATATTGACTATACAGGTAATAGAAATGAGAGTAGTTGTCGTTTTTAAACGCTTGTAAACCCTACTGCAGGCATACCAATACCGTGACTACCCGAAAGAAGGATGGGACTATGCGAATGAAACTGGCTGCAACCGCAGCAATCGCCCTGACTGCCATGCCCATGGCAGCCTCCGCAGACGGAGAGGTCAACATTTACTCCTACCGCCAGGCGTACCTGCTTGAGCCACTGCTGAATGCTTTTGAGCAGGAAACCGGCATCAAGAGCAACGTTGTATTTGCCAAACAGGGCCTTGCAGAACGCCTGGAGCGTGAGGGCCGCAACAGCCCGGCCGATGTGGTGATGACCGTTGATATTTCCCGCCTGAACGAGCTGGTTGAGCGCGATCTGGTTCAGGGTGTGGACAATGACACCCTGGAAGAGAATATTCCCGAGAATCTTCGCCACCCGGACGGTAAATGGTTTGCCCTGACCACCCGAGGTCGCCTGATCTTCGTTTCCAGGGAGCGTGTGGAGGAAGGCGAGATTGCCACTTACGAGCAACTGGCAGACGACAAGTGGGACAACCGAATCTGCACCCGCAGCGGCAAGCACCCCTACAACATTGCCCTGTTCTCCTCCATGATCGCCCACCATGGTGAAGCCGAAACCGAGAAGTGGCTGAAAGGCCTGAAAGACAACCTGGCCCGCAAGCCCCAGGGTGGCGACCGCGACCAGATCAAGGCCATCGCCGAAGGCGTCTGTGACATCTCCATCGGCAACAGCTACTACTACGGCAACATGCTGCAGGATGAGAACCAGCGCCCGATTGCCGAGCAGGTTCGCCTCGTGTTCCCGAACGCCGAAGGCCGGGGAACCCACGTGAACATCAGTGGCATCTCACTGACCAAGAGCGCGCCGAACCGCGAGAATGCCATCAAACTGATGGAATTCCTGTCCTCGCCGGAAGCCCAGCGCATCTATGCCGAAGCGAACACCGAATACCCGGCCAACCCGGAAGTACAGCCTTCCGGACTGGTTGCCGAGTGGGGTGAAATCAACCCGGACGACCTTTCTCTGCAGGAAATTGCCAAGAACCGCAATGCCGCAGTCAAGCTGGTTGACCGGGTCGACTACGACGGCGAGTAATCGTGTGTGGTGAGGGTGGGTTGCCACCCTCACCCGCGGTTCGGCACACCACTACCCATCGCCAGTGTGAAGGCAGCAATTGCAGGCATCAGGCCAGGTGACTACAATCTGCAGCCTTCAAACGGACAGACCACACCCAGATACAGGAACATTATGAGCGAGGCCGCTACCAGCGTTGATGCCGGGCTATCCCAGCCCTTGCTGGCAAAGCGCAGCTCGCCAAAATGGATGATCAGCGCATTGCTGACCACTGCCATTGTCGCCCTTCCGGTTCTTTCCGTAATTTTCCTGGCGTTTTTTCCCGAAGAGAATATCTGGCCACACCTGATCGAGACCACGCTTCCCCGTTATCTGACGACGACACTCAAGCTGATGATCGGCGTGGGCGCCCTGACTCTCGTGATTGGCCTGGCCTCGGCCTGGGCGGTCACCATGTGCGAGTTTCCCGGCCGCAAATTCTTTGAATGGGCCATGCTGCTGCCTTTCGCAGTGCCGGCGTACGTTATTGCCTATGTATACACCAGCCTTCTGGACTATGCAGGGCCGGTTCAGGGCACACTACGCGACCTGTTCGGCTGGACCAGTGCCGCCGACTACTGGTTCCCGGAAATCCGGAGCCTTGAAGGCGCGACCCTGATGATCGGGTTGGTTTTGTATCCCTACGTTTACCTGCTTGCCCGGGCTGCCTTTCTGGAGCAGTCTCCATCTCTGTTCGCCGTCAGCCGCAGTCTCGGCCACTCAGCGCTGAGCACGTTCTTCAGGGTGGTTCTGCCAATAGCCCGCCCTGCAGTGGCCGTAGGTCTCTCGCTGGTGCTGATGGAAACCCTGAACGATTTCGGCACCGTGGACTTTTTCGCCGTTCAGACGCTCACCGCCGGCCTGTTTGATACCTGGTTGAACCTGGGCAACCTTGGCGGCGCGGCCCAGATAGCCACCACCATGCTGATCTTCGTGGTCATCCTCGTGACGCTCGAGCGCTACTCGCGAAGACGTCAGCAACAGTTCGCAGCGCGGGACAACCGCGATCCGATCCAGCGCTTCACCATGTCGTTCCCGCGCCAGATGATTTGCCTGGCCGTGTGCGCACTCCCAGTACTGTTCGGTTTTGTGATTCCCGGCGCCACGCTCGGGCTGTACGCCTGGGAATATTTCGGTGAAAGCTGGAACCCGGATTTTGTCCGCAACACCTTCAACAGCCTCTTCCTATCCGGTACCGCCGCTCTCACCACGCTGCTGATCGGCGTTACGCTTGCCTATAGCCGCCGCCTGCACAACACTCGCAAAATGCAGGTACTGATGCGGCTATCCAGCCTTGGTTATGCCATGCCGGGGGCAGTGCTGGCGGTGGGCGTGATTGTGCCACTGGCGGGCTTTGACAACTGGCTGGACAGCCTGATGCGGGATGTTTTCGGTATCAGCACCGGCCTGTTACTCAGCGGTTCGGCCTTCGCCCTGGTGTTTGCCTACACCGTGAGGTTCCTGGCGGTTTCCGCCGGTAGCGTGGAAAGTGCATTGCAGAAAATTACGCCCAGCATGGACATGGCATCACGGTCTCTTGGGCACAGCCCGGGCAACACCCTGGTACGTGTTCACCTGCCAATGCTAAGAGGCACGTTGGTTACGGCAGCCCTGGTGGTGTTCGTGGATTGCATGAAAGAATTGCCGGCCACACTGATTCTCAGACCGTTCAACTTCGAGACCCTGGCCACCTACGTTTACCAGTTTGCCTCTGACGAGCGCCTTTACCACAGCGCCCTGCCCGCCCTGATTATCGTTCTGGCCGGCATCATTCCGATCATTCTGATGAGTCGCTCGATCTCCAACAGCCGCTCTATCGCCTGATCGGACCCGGATCAGAAAGTGATCCGGGATTTCACATCCTGAACCACGAATCGCCCCTGGAACACGGCGACAGGATCGCCTTCCGGCATTGTGGTTGGCTCTCCGCAGAAGACTTCTGCCGTCAGATCCAGCCGTCCCTTGCCGTGCCTGGCAAGGCTCTTGCGAAAACGCTCCGGTATCTCTTCACCGGGCAGGCGGCAAATCACGTAAAAGTCGGATGTCACAGGTTCCAGATAGTCAATATTCCCGCTTTGCACCACCACGTTTCCCCGAAGACCGAGGTCCCAGAGCGCCAGTTCCGTGAGGCCCCAGGCCGCCGTTACCGCCGCCGAGTAGACACTGCCCCCGAAACCGGTACCCTGGTGATTGCTGTTGGGCTCCAGAGGTGCGCTGAGTAACAGCGAATGGCCATCCCAGGAATGCAATTGAATCCCCAGGGCGCGAGAAAGAGGAATCTCGTCATGGATACGTTTCTGGAAAAGGGACAACTGGCTCATAACATCCTCCTGATATCCCTTCAGTTTAGGCCCGCATCCTCCTTTTCCCTATGCGACTTACGTCGGTTTGTCCGCTATAAAAAAAGCCCGGCAGAGCCGGGCCAGAACATCTTCACCTGTAATCGAAAGCGTTACTGCCAGATAACCGGCTGACGCTGCGCATACCACTTGTCGACTTTCTCCTGGTAGGCGTCTTCAACCACATTGCGCTTGAGCTTCATCGTGGGCGTGAGGAAGCTGTTCTCGATCGACCATTCGTCGCTGACCACCGTGATGAACGCCAACTGCTCGTGGGGATCCACAGTCTTGTTTACATCGGCAATCAGCTTCTTGAAGCTCTCTTCAATCTCATTTCGGAAGGCCTCGTCCGCCATTTTCGGTCGGGCCTCTTCGCCCAACATGACCAAGGCATGAGGCTGGGTTTGGTTGGCGCCAGAGACGCAGACCATTTCGATGGCATCGTGGGACATCAGGCGATTCTCGATGGGCGCAGGCGCAATATACTTGCCCTTGCTGGTCTTGAAGATTTCCTTGATGCGACCGGTAATCTTGAGCCGGCCCATCTCATCAATCTCACCCTTGTCGCCGGTCTTCAGGAAACCGTCTTCAGTGAACGCTTCCCGGGTTTTCTCCTCGTCCTTGTAATAACCCATCATCGTGGCCGGGCTTTTGATCTGGATCTCACCCTCCGGACTGATACGGGTTTCAACCCCGGGTGCAGACTCACCAACGTAACCCGTCCTTGACCGCCCTGGCTTGCTCATATGTGAATAGGCAAAGTTTTCAGACATGCCATAGCCTTCCAGCAGCTCGAGGCCAAGGTTGCGGTACCAGTCCAGAACGTCGCTTGCCAGCGGTGCCGAACCACTGCCTGCCAGCTTGACCTTGTCCAGGCCAAGGCCCTTGAGGATCTTCTTCTTGATCAATTTGTTGACCACTGGAATTTTCATCAGCCGGTCCAGCTTCTTCTTGGGCAACTTCTGCAGCACACCGTGCTGGAACTTCACCCACAGGCGCGGTACTGAGAGGAACAAGGTTGGCTGGGCTCGTTGCAGATCCTGAACGAAGGTATCCAGAGATTCCGCAAAATAAAGGTGGAAACCCGCATACAAAGATGCCAACTCAACAAAGGTACGCTCGAATACGTGAGCCAGCGGCAGGTAAGAGAGCATGCGCTCCTCGGAGCCCACGCCAAGCACTTCCATACCACCCTCTGCCGCATAGGCCATGTTGTAAAAGCTGAGCATGACGCCTTTGGGTTTGCCCGTGCTGCCGGAGGTGTAAACGATCGTCGCCAGTTCATTGGCATCACGCTGAACGTTTTCTTCCAGGGGCGGATACTTGGCAACGATATCGTCCCAGGTTTCGAAATCATTGGGCGGGCTCAGCGGGAAGGAAATGCAACGCACTGATTCCGGCACGCCCGGTTTCATCATGTCCCAGTCGTCCAGCTTGCCAACAAACACCACTTCACACTCGGCATGGTTGAGGATGTAATTGACGGTGTCGGCGTTAAGGGTGGGGTACAACGGAACGGAAATGTGGCCGGCCATCCAGATGGCCCAGTCGGTCATGATCCAGTGGGCGCAGTTTTTGGAGATCAGGCCGATGCAGCTTTTTTCGGGGAGGTTCAGGGACTTCAGGTAAGACGCCATGCGTCTCGCCTCATCCACCGCCCGGCCCCAGGTGTAATCTACCGTTTTACCGCCCCCGATGGGCTGTGTCATATAGACAGAATTCGCCTTGGCCTTCTCCCAGTGATAAACCATATCCAGGGGAAGTTTGTTTGTTGTGTCCATGGACCTTCCTTGCAGTTCGTTGTTCGAATTATGGATGACTTATTATTAGACTTTCGTAGGGTATTTCAACATAGTATGAGCCGTCAAAACGTGACACAAGCAAAATAATTTCCAACTGCACCTATCTGGATCATAGCCCTGCTTCCGGCAACATCCCCTACCCCTTAAACCCTCTGCCTGTGGTAAACTTGCGCCCCTTCAGAATTGCAACATACCAGTTAACCTACCCGGAGATGGGCATATGGCCAAGACAACCCTGCGTACCCTGTTCGGTGCCACACTGCTGGCGCTGGCAACACTCGTTCAGGCACAGGAACCCCGCGTTGTAGCCATCACACAGATTGTGGAGCACCCGGCACTGGACGCTGTCTACCAGGGCATTAAAGACGAACTCGCCGAGCGCGGCTTCAAAGAGGACGACAACCTGGAAGTAATGCACGAAAGTGCCCAGGGCAACTCCGCCATCGCTTCACAGATTGCCCGCAAATTTGTTGGCGCAAGCCCCGACGTGATTGTGGCAATTGCCACGCCCTCCGCCCAGACCGTTGCCGCTGCGGCCCGCAATACGCCAGTCATCTTCTCCGCAGTGACCGACCCGCTCGGCGCAAAGCTGGTGAGTAGCCTCGAAGCACCGGGCGCAAACATAACGGGTGTGAGCGACATGCTGCCCATCGACAAACATCTGGATATGCTCCAGCGCGTAATGCCCGATGCCAAACGCATTGGCACCGTCTACAACCCGGGCGAAGCCAACGCTGTCTCCCTGGTGGAACTGCTGGAAGAGCGCCTCGCCGCCCGCGGCCTTGAACTGGTAAAAGGTGCCGCTACCAAAACGTCCGAGGTTCTGGGCGCCGCCCGCTCCCTGGTTGGCAAAGCCGATGCCATCTACCTGACCACTGACAACACAGTTATCAGTGCTGCTGAAGCCGTTATCTCCGTGGGTGAGCGCGCCGGTATCCCGGTATTCGCCGCCGACACCGCCACGGTTGAGCGCGGCGCTGTTGCGGCGCTGGGCTTCGACTACTACGACCATGGCCGCCAGACTGGCGTGATGGTTGCCCGGGTATTGAATGGCGAAAAACCCGGAGACATGGGTGTCGAGACAATGGAGAAGCTGGACCTTTTCGTGAACCCGGCTGCCGCTGAGCGCATGGGTATCACCCTGTCCGATGACGTGATCGGTGACGCCGAGCAGGTTATCGACAGCGCCAAGTAATCCCCCGAACAACACGGGCGGCCCTCACAAGGGGCCGCCCGTTTTATCATTGGTGATACCCGACCATGCTGAGTAACATTGCGCTTTATGGTGCCATCGAGACTGGCCTGATTTATGGCCTCGTCGCTTTTGGCATCTACCTCTCTTTCCGGGTGCTTGATTTCCCGGACCTCACCGTAGATGGCAGCTTCCCGCTCGGTGCTGCCGTGGCCGCTGTGCTTATTATTGACGGCTGGAATCCGTGGCTGGCGACAGGTTGCGCGGTCATGGCCGGCATGGCCGCCGGCGCAGTAACGGCCCTGCTGAATGTGAAACTGAACATTCTGAACCTGCTGGCTTCGATCCTGACCATGATTGCGCTGTATTCGGTAAATCTGCGCATCATGGGCCGCCCCAACGTGGCACTGCTAACGGAAGAAACGGTGCTGACGCCCTGGTATGACCTGGATCTGGCCTACCATCAAGTACCGGTGCTCCTGTTCATTATTGTTGTCTTTGTAGCGCTTATTCTGCTGTGGCGTTTCATGAAATCCGAAACCGGCCTGGCCATGCGAGCCACCGGCGCCAACGCCAGAATGGCCCGGGCCCAGGGCATCGCCACCGGCGCCATGATTGTGCTTGGTGTTGCCGTCTCCAATGGCCTGGTTGGGCTTGCCGGCGCTCTGTTCGCACAGAGCCAGGGCGCAGCAGACGTCACCATGGGCGTGGGCGTCATTGTGATTGGCCTTGCCTCCCTGATTGGTGGTGAAGCTGTTGTGACGCCCTCTACGGTATTACGCGCACTGATCGCCTGCGTTGTAGGCGCCATCATCTACCGGCTGGCCATCGCCTTTGCCCTGAACGCCGATTTCCTTGGCCTTCAGGCGCAGGATCTGAACCTGATAACTGCGGTTCTGGTCACACTGGCCATCGTTCTGCCCGGCGTGCGTTCATCCATTGCCGGCAAACTTTCCCGAAGCAAGGCCTGAGGAGGCGAAATGATCAGTGCAACCGACCTCCGACTCACCTTCGGCAAAGGAACCCCCCTGGAAAACCCCGCGCTCAGAGGCATGAGCCTGACGGTCAACCAGGGCGAGTTTGTTACGGTTATTGGCAGTAACGGCGCCGGTAAATCCACCTTCCTGAACGCCCTGGCTGGCGAAGTGCTGGTAGACAGTGGCCAGATCATCGTGGACAACCAGGACGTAACCAAACTGCCCACCCACAAACGGGCCGGCCGGGTTGCCCGGGTATTCCAGGACCCACTGGCCGGCACCTGTGAAGGCCTTACCATCGAGGAAAACCTCGCCCTGGCCATCAAACGTGGTCAGCGCCGGGGCCTCACAAGCGCCGTTAAACGACAGTACATGGAAAAGTTCAAGGACAGCCTTTCGTCCCTGAACCTGGGCCTGGAAAAACGCCTTGGCGACAAGATGGGCCTGCTTTCCGGCGGCCAGCGTCAGGCTGTAAGCCTGTTGATGGCCAGCCTGACGCCCTCAAGCATCCTCCTGCTCGACGAGCACACGGCCGCGCTGGACCCGAAAACCGCGGCATTCGTGCTGGAACTCACCACCAAGATCATCGAGGAGCAGAAGCTCACCGCGCTGATGGTGACCCACAGCATGAAGCAGGCACTGGAAGTTGGCAGCCGCACGGTCATGCTGCACCAGGGCCAGGTGGTGTTTGATATCGAAGGCAAAGACCGCGAAGGCCTGGAAGTGAAGGATCTGTTGGGCTTGTTTGAGAAACAGCGCGGACTGGAAGTGGACGACGACAGTCTTCTGCTGGGCTGAAACAAAACGGGGGCCAGACTGGCCCCCGTTTTCGTTTCACAGCCGGAATCAGTGGCCGTAGACAAGCAGTTGAGTATTGGTGATCGCCAGATCATCCATAAACACGCTGCCTATGGATGTCCCACCCACCAGAACGCCGCCAATGGTGATATCCGCATTGAACGAATTCAGATCAATAGCGAGGCTATCAACACCCAGACTATTGGCACGTTTGTAGATATCCAGATCAACCTTGGCAAACAGGTCCGGAATGTTCTTGTTACGAACCGGATCGTAGGTGTTGCCTGTCAGCCGGAAGTCTCGAATACCCAAGGCCAGAAACGGCATGTCGAAATCCATGTCGTCAACCGCGATGTCCGTTCTCAGGTTCATCACATCCGTATCGGCATCGATCTCGATATTGGCGCCGCCCATCAGGATATCTGCATTAAAGTTATCCAGAATGGTGGTACTGCCGCCAGTTCCAGTGAGATTCCACGCACCGGTGGACACTCGCAGGTCGACTGCCCCGAACATCTGAGGCAGAACGCTAATAATGGCATCGCCATCGCTGAGGATATCGATCTCGATCCGGACGTTGTCCAGAAGATCTGTTTCCTGAGCTGCTCCACCCATCAGATTTACCCCCAGTTCCGGGAACAAATCACTCCGGTTGGTACCACCCACGAAGATATCGTTGATTTCCATTGAGCCCTCATCGGTATAGATGAAGCGATCAATATTCAGTTTGGTTTCCAGCTCAATGGTCACACCGGCCTGGCCGGTGATCATGCCCATTGCCGAGTCATCCAGCATCTGGATCTCGGCTACGGCTGCAGGTGGAACACCCGCAACGCAGAGCGCTAGCAAGGTAGGTTTCAGGCCTTTCATTATTATTTCCTTGTTTTTGGTCTTTTTCACATCCTGTGGGCCACTGCAGTTTTCGACACCACCTCCATACTGTAGCGACACGTTCATATCGGGTACGTGCAGGTGTCACAAATCATGTGACTTTCCTAACAGATTCGACGGAACGCTCTAGGCCTGATCATTTTTTAAACCACAACATGTAGTGGTTTTGAACCTTTAGCCTCAAACCGCTGTTTTAGAAAAAATTTCCGGGATTCAAGCTGGTTTCGATTGATTTTCTTTGCTCCGAAGCGTCTATCAATAGTTGCGTTCTTATTCACAGAACACTATATCCTGTTATACTCATTTCAGATTCAACCCATATCTAGTGGTTAAAAAGAAAACAGGCCCAAGGCCAAAACGACGATTCTCAAGGGGTATGGCGCCGCTGGTACAAGGACTGGCGCCATAAAAAGAAGACATACCGGAAGACAGAGGGTGGAAATGAACGCAAAGGCACAGGCAGTGGTAACGACAATCCCGATGCAGGAAGCCTCGATCGACATCTGGCACAGCAAATACCAGCTGAAGACCAAGACCGGCGAGCCCGTAGACAAGGACATCAACGCAACCTACGAACGTGTTGCCAAAGCCCTTGCCGAGGTGGAAAACAAATCCGTACGCACCCAGCACATGAAGAACTTCATCTGGGCTCTTCAGAACGGTGCCATTCCCGCCGGCCGGATTACCTCCAACGCCGGTGCCGAGGCGCACAAGCCCGCCACCTCCACCATTAACTGCACCGTTTCCGGCACCGTTCAGGATTCCATGAACGACATCCTGGAAAAGAACCACGAAGCCGGCCTTACCCTCAAGGCAGGCTGTGGTATCGGTTATGAATTCTCCACCCTGCGTCCGAAAGGCGCGTACGTGGCTGGCGCCGGTGCGACCACATCCGGCCCGCTGTCGTTCATGGATATCTTCGACCGCATGTGCTTCACCGTATCCTCTGCCGGTGGCCGCCGTGGCGCCCAGATGGCCACCTTCGACGTGCACCACCCGGATGTGATCGACTTCATCCAGGCCAAGCGTGAAGACGGCCGCCTGCGCCAGTTCAACCTGTCTCTGCTGATCACCGAAGACTTCATCGAAGCCGTGCGCAACGGTGACGACTGGCACCTCTCCTTCCCGGTTACCCAGAAGGAAGTGGAAGACGAAGGCCTGGACCTGAGCGATGCCAGCCAGTTCGTTTACCGCGATTTCCCGGTGCAGGAAGGCTATGTGGTAAACGACGAAGGCAAGGTTGCCTGCCGTATCTACCGCACCCTGAAAGCCCAGTTCATCTGGGACACCATCATGACCAGCACCTACGACTATGCCGAGCCGGGTTTCATCCTGATCGACAAGGTCAACCAGATGAACAACAACTGGTTCTGCGAAGACATCCGCGCCACCAACCCCTGCGGTGAGCAGCCCCTGCCCCCATACGGCAGCTGCCTGCTGGGCTCGGTGAACCTGACCAAATTCGTTGACTACCCGTTCACCGACAAGGCCAGCTTCAACTATGAAAAATACCGCAAGGTAGTAGGCATCTTCACCCGCATGCTGGACAACGTGGTAGAGATCAACGGCCTGCCGCTGGCCGAGCAGCGCCACGAAATCACCTACAAGCGCCGCCACGGTATGGGCATCCTGGGCCTGGGTTCCACCCTCGCCATGCTGCGCATGCCGTATGGTTCTGAAGAATCCGTGCAGTTCACCGAAGAAGTCGTGCGTGAAATGGCCGTTGAAGGCTGGCGCCAGTCCCTCGCCCTGGCCGAGGAAAAAGGCGTTGCGCCGATCATGGACGACGAGTTCGAGATTGATGCCAAGATGTTGAACAAGTGCCCGCAGCTGAGCAAAGACGGCTACAAGCTGGGCGACAAGGTGAAAGGTCGCGTACTGCACGCGAAGTACAGCAAGTACATGCAGCAGATTGCCAGCGTGGAGCCGAAGCTGGTGGAAGAACTGGCCGAGAAAGGTGGCCGCTTTACCCACCACACCTCCATCGCTCCGACCGGCACCATCAGCCTGTCTTTGGCCAACAACGCCAGTAACGGTATCGAGCCGAGCTTCTCGCACCACTATGCTCGTAACATCATCCGCGAAGGCCGGAAGACCAAAGAGAAGGTAGATGTGTTCTCCTTCGAACTGCTGGCATACCGCCACCTGGTGAACCCGGGCGCCATGCCGTTCTCCGAAGACGAGGACAAAAAGCTGCCGGCCTACTTCACCACTTCCGACGATGTAACCCCATCGCAGCACGTGGACATCCAGGCCGCCGCCCAGAAGTGGGTAGATTCCTCGATTTCCAAGACCGCGAACGTTCCGACAGACTTCGCCTATCAGGACTTCAAGGACATTTACCTCTACGCCTACGACAAGGGCCTGAAGGGTTGCACCACCTTCCGCTTCAACCCGGAAGCCTTCCAGGGCGTACTGGTTAAGGAAAAAGACCTCGAGAACACAATGTACGAGTTCACCCTGGACGATGGCAGCAAGGTAACCCTCAAGGGCAACGAGCAGGTAGAGTACGACGGCGAAATCCACAACGCCGCCAACCTGTTTGACGCGCTGAAAGAAGGCACCTACGGCAAGTACTGATCCGGGAACCGACACAGGACAACGAACATGACAGTTAAAATCAGCAACAAAATCGTCGGCTACCGCGTAAAGAAGGCCGACCCTGAAGCAGCCGCCGAACACCAGGCACCGGTGCATGCGGAAACCAAACCCGTTCAGATGAACGAATACATCGAACGGCCGGACTTCCTGCTGGGCACCACCTACAAGATCAAGCCCCCGGTGGCCGAGCACGCGATGTACATCACCATCAACGACATCCTGCTCAACGAAGGCACCGACCACGAAAGCCGGCAGCCGTACGAAGTGTTCATCAACTCCAAGTCGATGGAACACTTCCAGTGGGTTATCGCCCTCACCCGCGTAATCTCTGCGGTATTCCGCAAGGGTGGCGACGTAACTTTCCTGGTGGAAGAGCTTCGCAGCGTTTACGACCCCAACGGTGGCTACTTCAAGAAAGGCGGCGTATTCATGCCGTCCCTGGTGGCTGAAATCGGCGCCGTGATCGAGAAGCACCTCAAGGCCATCGGCCTGCTGGAAAGCGAGGAAATGAGCGAAACCACCAAGCGCATCCTCGCCGAAAAGCGCGCCGAGTTCGAAGCCAGCCACACCACGGCCACGAACGACGAGAAAGCCAGCGACTACCCTGCCAACGCCACCATGTGCGGCAAGTGCAGCACCAAGGCGGTGATCGTGATGGATGGGTGTGCGACCTGCCTTTCCTGCGGCGATAGCAAGTGCGGTTGAGGTGATTGACTGCACTGAGTGACAAGAAGGTCCGGAGTGAGAACTCCGGGCCTTTTTGTTAGCGAGCACTTTATCGAATAGATCCAAAAGTGTCTCAGACTATTCCCCTTGATCACTCAATTTCCTGTTAGCCATCTTAAATGGAAGCAGTTTCCTGTCATTAACTAAAGTCACTACGTCGAGCTCATCCAAGAGGGCAGGATTCAAATACTGGTAAGTCCACAGGTAATCGAACCCGTTGTCTCTCGCCTCAAATCTGTCCGCAACGATACGAACGTTCCTGATACCGGCCATACGGATGGCCATGTAGCAGAGAGCGCATGGCTCTCCTGAAGCAATCAATGTCGCCCCTCTCAAAGAAACGCTTTGTTCCTTCCTTGAAGCATCTCTTATTGCCTGGATTTCGGCGTGTGCGGTGCAATCCAGATGCTCGGCAACCTGATTTACCCCCTTGCCGACAACGTTTCCACTTTGATTGACGATCACAGCGGAAAACGGCAAACCACCGGCTTTTACATTGCTAATAGCCAGATCGATGGCGCTTTCGCCACAGGTTGCCAGACGCTCTTCATCAATTCGGTCACGCATCGGTGACCTCATTTCTTGACGATAGTGCCTGGCCTGAAAGGCTCAGCTCTGAAGCAAGTCTCTCGGCTCGCTCTTTGGCGTTGGCTACTGACATGCGGTGTCTCTCGTCGCCAAACTCCTGGTACTCGGCGGCAATCTCGTAGATGGTGTCTACCCCGAGGTATTTGCTCAGCGTCCGCAGGTGTGGCGCCAGGTGACCAGACTCTTCCCTGATGCCGCCTTTCTCAAAACCAAACTCTCCGCTGGAGGTCACGATGATTAAAGTCTTGCCTGAGAGCAGAGGCTGCAACGGGAAGTCACCTCGTTCGAGATCGAAATCAAACGTTTTGCCGATGCGAACAATCTGATCGAACCAGGCTTTAAGCTGAGCCGGCATACCGTAGTTGTACATGGGTGAAGAGATCACGAGAACGTCGGCCGCCGACACTTCGGCAATCAGGGTATCGGAGAGTGCCAGTGTCTCCTGCTGTGCCGGGGTACGTTTCTCCTCCGGGGTAAACACCGCGCCAATCCATTCCTGGGTAATGAAAGCAGGTGGATTCACGCCAACGTCACGATAGATATATTCATCTTCAGGCCGGTTTTCCTGCCAGGTATCAATAAACCGGCGTGCGATATTTTTCGATATGGAGTCGTGATCCGGGTTGGGATTGGTCGCCGCTCTAACACTGGAATCAATGTGTAATAGTGTGCTCATTTTCATTTCCTTGGTGGGTTGATGACAGGAGTCAGTTTGTGATGCTGGAAGGACTTGCACAAACGTAAAAGTTGCACTTGCAGATGAATTCAATTCATCTATAACATCCATAAACCAGTGATTGATTGGGAGACCCACATTGCAGGTGTCATTACAGGCGCTGAAAGCCTTTGAGTCGGCTGCCCGCCGGGGAAGCTTCAAGTTGGCGGCAGAAGAACTTTCGCTGACGCCGACAGCCATCTCACACCACATTGGCAACCTGGAAAGCCGATTGAATGTGAGCCTGTTTCATCGGCAGGGAAGACGGATATCCTTGACGGGAACGGGTGTCCGTTTAGCCAAAGCGACCTCCGAAGGGTTTCGGAAAATCGACAGCGCCTTGGAAGAGGTGATGAAGGCAGGCAGTACGGTGAGGGTGACGACCACATCATCGCTGGCAGCGATGGTGCTCATCCCCTCCCAGCACGAATTTGAACAAGCCAACCCGGATATTTCTGTGGAAATTTCCACCGGCGAGTCGGTCGACAGCCAATCCCATGTTATCCCGATTCGGTTCGGGGATGCCTCAGTCGTTGAGGACTCTGACGTCGTTCGATTGGAGTCATTTAATGTGTTTGGTGCTTATGGAATGAAGTCGCCTTACAGGGGGAATGAACCCATTACACTTTTCAGCACGGAGTGGAAAAACAAAGCGTTACCGCACGCTCCCCTGGCCGCCTGGTTGGAAAAAAATGGACTGGAGGGCGCCAATATTCAACTCAGGAAGTTTGACCAGGAGCTTTTCGGGATCCAGCAGGCCATGGCAGGTAATGGGTTGGTGTTCTGCTCTACAACGCTCGCCAACAAGCTCTTGAAAGCCAACGTTCTGCAGCACTTCGACACTCAATCGGTCGCATCAGATTTGTGCTATTACGTTCCAGGTAAGGCAAGTTTTGAAACGCGGAGTGCGGCCAGATTCCTTAATTGGATCGAAGATCTTCTGAATCAATAGCTATCGGCATCGCGCTGGCGCCTATACTGGAAAGCAAACCAACAGAGAAGCGCCATGGAAAACAATTCAACAAGCCTGAGCATGACCGTTTTGATGACGCCGGACAAAGCCAATTTCTCCGGCAATGTGCACGGCGGTACTCTTTTGAAGTACCTGGATGAGGTTGCCTATGCCTGCGCCAGCCGTTATGCGGGGACCTATGTCGTTACTCTCTCCGTCGACCAGGTGATGTTCCTTCAACCCATCCGGATTGGCGAGCTGGTCACCTTTCTGGCCAGCGTGAACTACACCGGCCGAACTTCCATGGAGATCGGCATAAAGGTAGTTACCGAGAACATCCGTGACAAATTGGTTCGCCACAGCAACAGCTGCTTCTTTACCATGGTGGCGGTTGATGATAGCGGTAAGGCCGTCCCCGTGCCGCAACTGGTTCCGAGCACCGATGATCAGATACGGCGATTTGCCAACGGTAAGGAGCGACGGGCCATTCGTGCCGAACTGGAGGAACGCTACAAGGCACTGCATAAAAAATGAGTCCGGTACTCTGAACGTCACGGGATGGTATGGTTCGGGAGCGGATCGACGCCAGTTTTAAAGACAAAGGGAGCAACAGGAGCTGACCCTATGCACCAAACCGGAAGCTGCCTCTGCGGCGGCATCAAATACGAAATCCACGGCCCCCTCACGGATGTTCTGAACTGCCACTGCACCATGTGCCGCAAGCTTCATGCGTCAGCATTTCGAACCCGTGCCAAGGTAAATGCAGCAGACTGGCGCACGTTGCAAGGCGAGGAGCTAATCAAGCTTTATGAGTCATCTGCCGGTGAGCACAAGGCCTTTTGTTCGAACTGCGGCTCTAGCCTCTACACAAAATTCGATGCTCATCCTGAAGTGCTTGGGTTCCCTATGGGCACCCTCGATACAGATCCTGGCGTAACGCCAGAGCGACACGTATACGTAGGTAACAAGGCGCCGTGGTTTGAGATCACAGACGACCTGCCCCAATACACAGAAAATCCCTGAGTCGACAACCAATGGGGCATCGGCCACCTTTGAGCACCCGAGCTACAATGCTAACGTTGAGTAGTTTCAGTCAGCCAGACTTCGGAGGGCCCCATGGCAGGCGGATGGTCTCGTGATGGTGCAGTTCAGGAACAGATCGACGCAAGTGTGGAAGATGAAATTCAGCGCGCTCGCAGCCAGTTAGCCGAAGGCAAGAGCGCCGAGGAATGCGACGAATGCAGTGCTCCGATTCCGGAGGCCCGGCGTAAGGCTATTCACGGCGTCCGATTGTGCATTGATTGCCAGTCGGCCCATGAAAAGGAGCATCCCCACTCTGGCGGCATCAATCGTAGAGGTAGCAAGGACAGTCAGCTTCGCTAGCCAGGCGGGAGTAATACTCAACAACGAGGAAAGGTCCAACGTGAGCCACCCCCAGTCCGAAGACAGTGACAAAGCCTATCTCCAACAAGCAATTCAGCTGGCCGTGGATTCGGTCGGCGATGGTGGCGCACCCTTTGGCGCTGTGGTGGTTCACAATGGCGGTGTTGTTGCCCGGGCTGGCAACCGGGCAAAGCAGGAGTGCGACCCTACCGCCCACGCCGAGGTAGCGGCCATACGGATGGCCGGAAAGATGCTGGGAAACGCGCATATGCCAGAAGCTACCCTGTACGCGAGCTGCGAACCCTGCCCCATGTGTCTGGCTGCTGCTCACTGGGCCCGTATTCCACGAATTGTGTTTGCCGCCTCCCAGGAAACTGCAAATTGGGCCGGCTTTGCAGACGGCAATATTGCAGAACAGCTCTACGGCCAGATCCATCCCGTGAGGCCCGAGGAATTGGGATTGACCCAGATAGAACTTGCGGATTCAGCGGCACCTTTTCGGGCCTGGCTGGCAAAAAATGATCGATCGTCTGATTGATCACGATTAGCTTGAGCAAATCGCTGCAACCCTCGTGAATCCGAGAACAGAGTCCTTTTTATTGTGAACCTTCAAATGCTGGAAAAACGCATCCCACCCCTTGCTCTGGTGCTGATCATCGGGATGCTCATGTGGGTCATCGCAAACTGGAGCCCGCGCATTGATACCAGCGAAGCGCTTCGCCTATCCCTCGCGGCCATCCTGCTTGCACTGGGCACTCTTTTTCCTCTGGCAGGGGTAATGTCCTTTCGAAGCGCGCAAACAACCGTGGACCCACGCACTCCAGAGGCAAGCTCCAAGCTGGTCAGCTCAGGCGTATACCACTTTTCAAGAAATCCCATGTACGTCGGCTTCGCGCTGTGGCTCCTCGCCTGGGGCGTATTCCTGGCGTCCGCGTGGGCCCTGGTTGGCGTAATTTTCTTCGTCGTTTATATGAACCGGTTTCAGATTGAACCGGAGGAGCGTGCCCTCCGGGATTTATTCGGCGAAGACTTCAGGGAATATGAACGACGGGTTCGGCGGTGGATTTAGATGTCGTTGGAGATATCCTTAAATCGCGCCAAGTAGAAGGTGATAAATGGGTGAAGACTTAAACCGGCTGAATCCGGCAAAGGGAACTGCATGAAAATCTACGGCGATACCAAATCGGGCAACTGCTACAAGGTACAGCTGGTGTGCAACTTGCTGAACATTGACCATCAGTGGATTGATGTCGACATTCTGGCCGGCGATACAAAGTCTGATGACTTTTTGAGCAAGAATCCGAATGGCAAGATTCCCCTGCTTGAGCTCGATAACGGCGAAACGCTTTCAGAGTCCAACGCCATCATCAACTACCTGGCGTCTGGCTCTGACTTGTATCCAGATGGCGGCCTTGCCCAGGCCCGCGTTCTGCAATGGCAATTCTTTGAGCAGTACAGCCATGAGCCGTTTATCGCCGTAGCGCGCTTTATCAACAAGTACCTGGGGCTGCCAACAGACAAAGCCGATGAGTATGCTGCCAAGCAAGCCGGCGGGCACAAGGCATTGAGGGTGATGGAACAGCAGCTGGCACAAACGCCGTTTTTGACGGGCGAAAATGCCACCACCGCAGACATATCACTGTATGCATACACCCACGTCGCAGATGAAGGTGGTTTTGAGCTGGAGGACTACCCTGCGGTTCGGGCATGGCTGGATCGCATTGCAGCGTTGCCGAGTTTCAAGCCGATGGCCTAATCCAGCGCTTGCCTCAATTGCGGAATCAGTACGACAGGGAATTAACGATGAAAGGCGAATGTCTTTGTGGCGCCGTGAAGTTTGAAATCAAAGGCGATGTCCCAAACCTTTACCAATGCCATTGTTCCCTCTGCCGTAAGGCAACAGGTTCGTCGGCAAATGCGGCAACGTTTGTAGAGCAGGAGAACTTTCGCTGGGTGTCTGGTCAGGACAAAATCTCTTCTTTCCAGAAGCCGACAGGGTATCGCAGTGATTTTTGCTCGGTCTGCGGTAGCCCTGTGCCAAACCAACTTAGGGGCATGGAGTTGCTTTGGGTTCCTGCTGGCCTCATGGAAGAGTCGTTTAAAGCGGCCGTAAAGGTGCATCTTTACAGGGGCTCAGCTGCCTCCTGGGATCGTGATTCCGCAGATTCCGCTCGCCTCGAGTCAGGGCCAGATAGTCTTGAAGCTTTGCGAAAAGGACTGGAGGTAGACCTCGGTGCCTGAACTGAAAACCGTGGGCCTCTTTCTCATCACCGCCCTGGCTGAAATCGTTGGCTGCTACCTGCCCTATCTGTGGCTTCGTGAAGGCAAGAGCATCTGGCTACTGGTGCCTGGGGCTCTGAGCCTCGCGGCATTTGCCTGGTTGCTGTCTCTTCATCCAACGGCAGCTGGCCGGGTGTATGCTGCCTACGGTGGTGTTTATATCTTCATGGCCATTCTCTGGCTTTGGGCTGTTGATGGTATCAGGCCAACCGCCTGGGACCTTTTGGGCTCCGGCGTTGCTTTGCTCGGCATGGCGATCATCATGTTTGCGCCACGCAGCGCGTAGCCAGTGCGGAGGCGCGTCCGTTTTTTGAGTCTCAAGGATTCAAGGTTGTTGGGGAGCAGACGGTTGAGCGCAACGGAGTCGCATTTCGGCGGTTCGCTATGGCGGGACCGTCATAAGTTCACTTCCTCAACTATACTCATGTGGGGCATCCCCCAAGGAGGAAATGAGATGAACAGGATCGCAATTACGCTGGTTTCAGCTCTTTTGATCGCGCCTTTATCAGCGCTGGCAGAGAGCATGAAATCTGAAGCCCCGGCCAATGCCGGTGTGTATTTTGTCCAGCCAACCGATGGCGCAACCGTTGACCAAACCTTCAAAGTTGTCTTTGGCCTGCGGAACATGGGCGTGGCACCTGCTGGTGTGGAAAAAGCAGGCACCGGGCACCACCACCTGCTGATCGATACCGATATACCGTCGGATTTGAGCCAGCCTCTTCCCGCTACGGATCACGTCAAGCACTTCGGCGGCGGGCAAACCGAAACCGAGATCACGCTATCGCCGGGAAAGCACACGTTACAGCTTCTCGTAGGTGACCACATGCATGTTCCGCACAACCCGGCAGTGGTCTCCGAGAGGATCACGGTCATGGTGGAGTAACGGGCCACACTGAAAGAATTGGTCAGTACAGGGCTGCATTTCAGTCAATCCCCTGAACGTTCGATCATGGTACTGTGAGCGAAAATAACTCGAACGACTCCAGGGGATTACTGATGCGAAAGAACATTCTGATTACTGGTGCCAGCACCGGTCTCGGTGAAGGCATGGCCCGTGAATGGGCCGCCAAAGGTTGTAATCTGGCGCTTTGCGCACGAAGGGCCGACAAGCTGGAGGCGCTCCAGCGGGAATTGCAGCAGGCCAACCCCAATATCCGAGTGCTGGTTCGCGGTCTCGATGTCTGCGATTACGATCAGGTATTCGAAGTGTTCCGCGCGTTCCGGGATGAGCTGGGCAGTCTTGATCGGGTAGTCGTGAATGCGGGTATTGGCAGTTCCCAGCCTATCGGCCGTGGACACTTCGCGGCCAATAGACACACCGCCGAGACCAACTTCATCGCGGCCATTGCCCAGAGCGAGGCGGCCATGGAGATCTTCCGCGAGCAGAACAGCGGCCACCTGGTGCTGATGTCCTCAGTCAGCGGGGTGCGTGGTTTCCGCGGGCCCTTGAACGTTTACGCCGCCACCAAGGCTGCGGTGGCGTCCCTGGCAGAAGGTCTGCAACTGGATACCAAGGGCAAGCCAATCAACGTCAGCAACATCATGCCCGGCTACATTCTCACGGATATCAACCGGGATACCAAGAACGCGCCCTTCAGGGTGGACCTGGAAACCGGCGTGAAGGCCCTGGTTAAAGCCATCGAATCAGAAAAGCGCCGCTGCTACGTACCCTGGTGGCCATGGACGCCACTGAGTTACGTGTTGAAGGCCATGCCCTTCGGAATTTTCGCGAGAGCGATGTAACCAGCCCGGGATTCATTTGATGATCAAATCCACTGCCCTGGCCGCCCTGCTTGTTGTATTGGTGGCATTCCTGGGTTTTCAGTATTACATCACGTCAGTACCCGACCTTGCGGAGCCTATTTCAGTTGAGGAAAGCCGGTTCATTGAACGGGACAACTCACTTCTGGTAACACTGCAGGGCCATGAGGGCCGCCATTTCACTCTGGGCTTACGGGGCGACATTGCGAACGCGCCGGAAGAAACCGCGCTGTTCTTTATCCGCAATCCGGATCTGGTGCCTTATGTTTACTGGCCAGGACTCCGCAGTAACGATGAGAAACGGGTGTTGGAATTACTCGAGGATATGATGGAAAAGGAGGGGCAGGACGACGCGATATCGCAAATTTATGAGGTTCTGAAAAACCGGAACTGACAAGTAAAAATGGCTGGGGAAGCGGGTCCAAAAACTCCCCCAACAAGCACCACGACTGTGGCGACTTTTTAGCGTACCTTTGAAAGGAACTTCTGGGTGAGCGGGTTCTGCGGATCGGTAATCACCTGCCTGGCTTCACCAATCTCCGCAATCACGCCCTGATGGAAGTAGGCCACCCGGTCGGACACATCCCGCGCAAAGCCCATTTCATGGGTTACGCAGATCATGGTCATGCCCTCTTCCGCCAACAGGCGAAGGGTATCGAGAACCTCGCCCACCAGCTCCGGATCGAGCGCAGAGGTTACCTCGTCCAGCAGCATGTAGTCGGGCTTCATGGCCAGGGCACGGGCAATGGCCAGGCGCTGCTGCTGACCACCGGACATCTTGGTTGGGTACACATCCAGCTTGTCACCCAGGCCAACGTGCTCCAGTTCCTTTTTGGCAATCTCGATCGCTTCTTCCTTGCTCATTTTTTTGACGATTCTGGGGGCCAGCGCCGCATTCTCCAGTACCGTCATGTGGGGAAAGGAATTCCACTGCTGAAACACCATGCCCAGTTTCTGGCGCAGCTTGTCCTTGTTGGTGGACTTGGCATGCACATCCACATCATCAACCAGAATCTTGCCGCTGTTGATGGTCTCGATGGCATTGATGCAGTACAGCAGAGTCGACTTGCCGCTACCGGAGCCCCCGATAACACTCACCACTTCGCCTTTCTGCACGTCCAGGCTCACGCCTTTGAGCACTTCAAGATCACCGAAGGATTTATGGACATTCTGTACACTGATCATATTGCCATTTTCCTCTCAACGTACCGGCCGTAGTGGGAAAGCGGGTACGAAATAATGAAGTAGAAGATACCAACACCTATGAGAATCTCGAGCGGTTGCTGGGTTCTTGAAATAAGTTGTTCCGACGTGCGCAGCAATTCCATGTAACCGATCACCGACACCAGCGCCGAGTCCTTGATAACGCTGAGCGAAACACCCAGCCAGGACGGGAACACCGCGCGCAGGCCGATGGGCAACCGGATGTGGTAGATGGTTTGCCACTTGGTCATGCCCAGTGAGCGCGCCGCTGTCTGCATTGAGGGGCTGACACTCTCGAAGCCACCGCGGAACACTTCGGCCATAAACGCCATGGTATAAAGCGACAGCACAATGGAGCCCGCAACAAACGGCGCCAGGGGGTTGCCCATTGCGCCAACGAAGGTTGAGAACAGAATCAGCTGGATGATCAGCGGCACACTCCGGAGCACGTCCAGAACGCCCCCGAACACCACATTGACCACCTTGTTGCTCTCGGAGCGGATGAAGCCGACCACCAGACCCAAAAGGGTACCCACGACGATGGCCACAACAGAGATGATGACGGTATTCCAGACACCGGTCAGGATCAGCCCGCTATCGCTCCAGGAAAGGGGTGTGAATAAGGAATTCATCAGATTTCCCCCTTGAACAGTCGACGGGCAAGCAGCGATGACCCGAACAACACCAGCTTGGTGATGATGAAGTACATAACCGCCGCCACGATGAAGAACTCCAGCGTTCTGAACGACAGTGACTGCAGTCTCTGAGTTGTGCCGGAGAGTTCACTCATACCCACCAGAATCCCCAAAGAGCTCATCAGAATCGACCAGACAAACTGGTTGGTCATCGGGTGATAGATGCGTCTCAGCATCTGCGGAAGGATGATATAGCGATACGACTGGATGCTGGTCATACCCAGGGACTTGGAGGCGCTGTACTGGGTGCTGGGAATCGACTGGAAGCCACCCCGGAAAGTCTCCGTGAGGTACCCCGCGTTGATGAAGACCAGTGCACTCAGCACGGCCACATACGGGCTCAGGTGAATCCCGAACGCACCAAGGCCGAAATAGGCCATGTAGATCTGAAACAGGGCCGGCGTATTCCGGGCAATTTCGACCCAAACCGTGGCAACCTGGCTGAAGAACTTGGTGTTGTTCATTTTGGCGATCGCCAACAGTATTGCGATCACAATGCCCAGAAGCATGGCTAGAACGGATACGTGCAAGGTAACGAAAGCACCGTTCAGCAGCTGGGGCATGTTCTGGAACACAACGTTCCAGTGAAATTCGTAGTCCATACCTTGGCCATTTAATGAATGGTAGGAAACTCGACCACTGCCCTTGAAGCAGAGCTGTGATCAGAATTTTGGGTCAGCGCGCCGCTGAATGAGCGCCTCACCCGGGAACCAATGCAATAACGGCCGCCTGTCTGGCGGCCGTCGCTTCGGCGCTTACTTGTTGTCCCGGAGGGACTGGATCAGATCGGCAGGTGCATCGGTGCCGAAGTGCTTGTTGTAAGCTTCATTCATGTTGCCATCGCGAATCTGGCGAACCAGGAACAGGTTCAGGTAGTTGATCCAGGCCACCTCGTCACGCTTGGCGATAATGCCAACAACGTCGTCGTAGTTGGGCACGTAGGGACCTGCTTCAAAGTCCGCAAACTCTTCGCTACGCAGCTTGGTTGCGATGTTCGTGTTGGTTGAAATGATCGCGTCCACCTTGCCCTGGTACAGACCCAGGTAGGCGTCGTTTTCAGACTTGAACGAGGTGTAGTTGTCCTTGCCCCAGCCCTGCTGCTCAGCGTAGGCCAGGTACTCGGTTTCGTAGGTAGTACCGAGTGCTGCACCAACCTTCAGGTTCTTAAGGTCATCGAAGGATTCAATGTTCTTGTCCTCGTTCGCAATGACCTGGAATTTGAAAACGAAGTACGGGTAGGTGAAGCCGACGGTTTTGGCACGTTCCAGCGTATCGGAAGTGGAACCGATAACCACGTCGGTTTTACCGGAGACCAGAGATGGGATCCGCTCGCCCCAGGTGAGGTTGAGAACGTTAACGTCGACGCCGAGCGCTTCGCCCAGGTCGTTACAGTAATCCACGTCGAAGCCGGCCGGCTCGTTGTTCTCGTCAAAGTACCCCATGGGTGGGAAGTCCAGAACCACGCCACAGTTCAGAGTGCCACGTTGAATCACGGTGTCCAGCTGGTCTGCTGTGGCGTTCACGGAGGTGACTGCAGCACAAGCGAATACCAGCGGTGCAAGTTTGCGAATCATAGTTTTTCTCTCTTTTTCTTTTGTGGACGATAAGTGTGTGTCTGTTATGCCTACACAACACGAGTTATGTGCAAAAAGCATACGTAAAAATACTACCGTAGATGTTTTAGTGAAAATTTTTGAAATTTGCCATTTGGTAGGCAATTTTCCTTAATTTTCTCAATATAACCGGATTTTTTGAGCCTGCAACTCGTGATGCCGGCCAAAAAACGAACAAACGGCATTTTTTGGCGATCTTAAGTATATAATTTAAATAACTTTTCCTCCTCATTTACCTGAAAGACGAATTTATTGCGTCAGCAAGACGTTTTAACTGTCTCTGAGCAAAACAGCAGGATTCAGCCGCATTGCCTTGAGCGTGGGCAGGAGTCCACCCAACAGCGCCAGAGAGCTGACAACACCCGCAACCAGCGCCCCAACCCACCACAGATCACCTGCAGGCAGCTTCAGGGCGAGGTCAGCTACGGGTAAGGCAATTAACGCGCCAAGCCCTGTGGCGAAGACCGTTGCCAGAACAGTCAGCAAGCCCGTTTCAAGCAACATGGATTGCCTGATGGCCCCATGTCGGGCGCCAAGGCAGTGCAACAGGTTCGCCTCATAGAGCTGCCGCCTGCGACTCACACTGACCACGCTGGAAAGCACCAGCAAACTGGCAAGAAGGCTTACGGAGGCGACCGCCGCAAGCCCCGCGGCAGCCTTGTTCAGCAGGTCCCCTGCCGTTTCGAGCCAGTCTGCCGTCCGCAGCGTGATCACGTTGGGGATGTTCTGTGCCAACCATTGCTGGGATTCCTTGGCCGCCTCGTCACTCTGATAAACCGCGCCTACATACAGACTGATCAGGTCGTCCAGCGCCCCTTCCTGCAATATCCCCTCAAACCAGAATCGTGTCTGGAGTCCTTTTTGCCGGTAGATTGCACGGATTTCGACATTGATGCTCTTATCCTGTGCAGTAAAGGTGAGCTGATCGCCTACCCCCAAGCCAAGCTGATACGCCTCCCGATCCTCCATGGCCATGTAGGCAGGCTCGCCTTCAGGGGCCGGCGACGTCCACCAGTTTCCTTCCACCAATTCGAGAGCTTCTGGGTTGCCGGAGAGATAGCTCAGTTTGTATTCATCCCCCATGGCTTCCCGCCTGGCTTCGGCGTTGTCGGCAAGCACCTCGGCAATCGGCCGCTGGTTGATGGTGGCAAGCCGGGAACGGACCATCGGGAGCAGCTCCACGCGGCTGGAGCTGTCCAGGGCTTCCAGCCCTGTTCGCAGCGGTTCCATCTGGTCCGGGAACACCTCGTACAGAATCAGCGCCGGTGACTCTTCCGGTATCGTTGTTTCCAGGGCCCGCATGAGCGTGGTGACCATCAGCGTGCAAGCCACCACCAACGTGAGAGCGGTACCCAGAGAAAGCAGCGTGGCCCGCAGGGGAGAATCCGGCCTGTGAAGGTTGGCCAGGGCCAGACGCCGGGCAAACCTGCGATCAGCGAAGCCGCCGTTTTCCAGGGCCTTTGCACCGCGGCGCAATCCCTTGATCAAACCCTCCAAGAGCCCCCAGAGCCCGATTACCGCCAGCAGGAACAGGAATCCAAGATGGGGCGACGGAAGCAAGAGGAGCGTCGCGCCTATGTAGACTGCCAGCAAAAGGTAACTGGCAATCCGCCAACTGCGGGGTTCATTCGGGGCGGCCTGAACCTGCCCTCGAAAAAGCCCGGCTGGTGCAGCAGCCAGAGCACGCGCCAGAGCCGGCAGAGCAAACACATAGGCGGTCAGCACGGCAAATAACCAGCTCAGTAGTAAGGGGATGATCCACAAGGACAACCAGCCTCCCGCCCCTTCTGGCCCCGTCAGCGCGAAGGCATCCCCCGCCACACCAATTGCCAGGGCGGACAGCCCCAGTCCGATGCCGCCCCCAACAAGCCCGGCCAGGCTACCGAGAATGCCAATCTGCAGCAGGTATATGCCCACTAGCGGTTTTCGGCGAAGGCCCAGTGTTTGCAGCGTGGCAATGGTGCCCAGCTTTTCATCAAGGTAGGCGTGAATACTGTTGGCAACGCCCAGGCCGCCAATGAACAAGGTGGTGAAAGCAATAAGGATCAGCGCTGTGGCAATCTGGTCCAGCCGCTCGGAGATTCGCTCACTGCGCTCGGCGAAGGTTGTGATTTCCCATCGGGCGTCCGGGAATGCCTGCTCGAATTGCTCAAGCCAGGTGTCGAGATTCTGCTCGGTCCGCACCCGGTATTCGTAATCCACACGGCTACCCGGTCGGATTAATCCGGTTGCCTCAACCGCCGGCTCAGAAATCATGATCGGCAGGCCACGCCAGTTGGCGTTCAGGCTCCGATCAGGTTGCTTCTTGATAAGGCCGCTGATTCGAAAGGTGGCTGCGCCAATCTCGATCTGGTCGCCAACAGACTGGCCGAGGCGTTCTGCCAGCAGTGGATCGATAATGGCGCCCCACTGCCCTTGTTTCTGCGCCGTCAGAGCCTGCAGGGATTCATCAGGAACCAGTTCCAGTTCGCCGTAGAGGGGATACAGAGCATCCGGGACCAGTATCTCGGCCCGAAAAAATCCGTCACCGCCGCTGCCACTCACGATGGTATCGAATTCCCGGACCAGCGAAATGTTGCCGGTGGCCCGAATCCACTCGAGCACTTCATCCGGCAGGGGCTCGTTGGTATCCAGCTCTACATCACCGCCCAACAACGCCCGGGTATCCGCCAGCAGGCTCTGTTCGATCACCCGGTAAAGGCTGGCTGTCGCAGCTACCAGGGTGACGCCCAGAATAAGACAGGCCAGAAAGACCTTCAGCGCAGAGATCCGTGATCGCAGATCTGTTATCGCGAACCTGATCATCCACATAGGGCTCGTGGAACGAACTTGGCGAGGGCTTTCACGATTCATAAAGACGACCACCATCCATTCGAACCCGATGCTGGCATCGCTCGGCAACGCGTTCGTCGTGCGTCACCAGCACCAGCGTGGATTTGCTCTCCTTGTGAAGATCGAATAAAAGGGAAAGGACTTTCTCGCCGGTTTCGTGGTCCAGGTTGCCCGTTGGCTCATCCCCCAGCAGCAGGCTCGGCTGGTGCACCAGCGCCCTGGCAATCGCGACACGTTGCTGCTCTCCCCCAGACAGCTGGCCCGGGTAATGCTGCAGACGATGGCTGAGGCCAACCGCCTCCAGCATGGCAAGCGCCCGTTCCCGGGGTTGTTCCTCGCCGGCAATTTCAAGCGGCAGACTGACATTCCCGAGGGCCGTCAGGCCCGGCAACAGGTGAAAGGACTGGAAAATAATGCCAAGGTGCTCACTTCGCCAGTCCGCCAGGGTGTTGGCATCCATCTCGCCGAGGCGCTGATCGCCCACAAAGATCTCGCCACTGGTCGGGCGCTGCAAGCCAGAAAGCAGAAGAAGCAGCGAGGTTTTCCCGCTGCCAGAGGGTCCGGTGATTGCCAGTGTTTCTCCGGGGGGCACCATGAGAGAGGCATTTTTGAGTACAGCGACCTTGCCGGATTCGGTGGGGTACTCGAGAAAAATTTCACTCATTTCGACGCTGGTGGACACTGGCGCTCCTCTGGTTTGATGAATTTTCTTCTCTGTTGCGTATCAACAACTACTCAGATGCAGCATAAAGTCTAGAGTACGAACCCTTTTTCCGAGTGGTGCACTCTCGTCTGGTAGCGCCCTCAGCACAAAACAGGAGCCCTTCCCCATGACCGGACCGCTCGACGGAATCCGCATTATCGATCTGACCGCCATGATCTCCGGACCGCTGGCTACCATGATGTTGGCGGATCAGGGAGCCGAGGTCATCAAGGTTGAAAACCCGGCCGGCGGCGACTTCACTCGCTCCGCCGCCAACCGGCAGGGGGACATGTCGGCGCTGTATCTGAACAACAACCGAAACAAGAAGTCGGTGGCATTAAATCTGAAAGAGCAGCAAGGCCGAGATGCACTGCTTCGCCTGGTGGCAAAGGCCGATGTCTTTGTGCAGAACTTCCGGCCGGGAGTTATTGAGAGGATGGGGCTTGGTGAAGAGCAACTGCGTAAGGTGGCTCCGAACCTGATCGTGGTGTCAATCAGTGGCTTTGGTGATACCGGCCCGTATTCCCAGCGACCGGTATACGACCCGCTGATTCAGGGCCTCTCCGGATTGGCCACCGTACAGGCAGGCGCAGATGACCTGCGCCCGCAACTGGTGAGAACGATTCTTCCCGACAAGCTCACCGGTGTGACCGCCGCCCAGGCGATTACCGCGGCACTGTTCGCGAGGGAACGCACGGGCGAGGCTCAGCATGTGCGGTTATCCATGCTGGACGCGATCATCGCGTTTTTGTGGAGCTCCGATATGGGTAGCCAGACCTTCGTTCACAGCGAAGTGCCACAACAGGAAGCCGCAAGTCTTCAGGACCTGATTTACGAGACCACGACGGGCTACATCACCATTGCGGTTCAGAGCGACCGGGAGTGGCAAGCCCTGATTCGAGCTCTGAAACGCCCGGAGTGGGCGGAGGATCCTCGTTTCATGACAGCCAAGCTGCGCCAGGAGAATATTGATGCGAGGCTGGAGTTGATCCAGTCGGTAATAAAAACCGATACGGCCGAACACTGGCTTGCAGAACTTGAAGCAGAGCAAGTGCCCTGCGCCCCGGTGTTAACCCGAACTCAAGTGCTGGACCATCCTCAGGTTGAGGCGAATGGCCTGCTCTCAAACTATGATCACCCACAGGCCGGGCGACTCCGTCAGGCCCGGGCACCTTCACGCTTCTCGGCGACACCAGAGCAACAGTGGCAAGGGGCACCACGGCTGGGCGAGCAAACCACCGAACTGTTGGCAGAATGCGGGTATTCCAGCGAGGAGATCCAGGCACTGTGCGATTCAGGTATCGCAGCGGTACCCGCCGAATAACGTTCTGACGCATTAAATACACCGCTCCCGGACGATCCAATGCCCGTACCCGTGGTTCACCATCCAGACTACAGCTTCCCGTTTCCGGCCAAACACCGTTTCCCTATGGAAAAGTTCGGACTTCTTGCTGACTACGCTCGCGAGCGGGGGCTTCTGACTCAAGCCAACGGCTTCCGCCCTGCCCCGTGTAGACAGGCGTGGCTGACCCGGACCCACTGCCCGGATTACCTTGCCCGGTTCGCCGGCGATCAACTCTCGGCAAGGGAGAAACGTCAGATGAACCTGCCCTGGAGCAAGGGCCTCGTTCGACGCACGTTCCTGGCCCCTTCCGGCACGGTTTTGACTGCCCAGTTGGCCCTTCAGCATGGCATTGCCTGTCATCTGGCCGGTGGCACTCATCATGCCCATTACGATTACGCTGCCGGCTTTTGCATCCTCAACGATCTGGCGATCGCCGCCAATGTGCTGTTGCAACAGGATGGCGTTGGTCGTGTGCTTATCTTCGATGTGGATGTACACCAGGGCGATGGCACCGCTGCCTTGTTGGCCAATGAGCCAAATGCCTTTACGTGCTCAATTCACTGTGAGCGTAACTACCCTTTCGAGAAAAAAGTAAGTGATCTCGATGTCGCCCTGCCGGATGGCCTCGAGGATGAGCCCTATCTGGAAGTTGTCAGCGAGACGCTACAGGAAGCGCTTGCGCAATCCCGTCCAGACATCGTGCTGTACGATGCAGGAGTCGATGTTTTCAGGGATGATCCCCTCGGCAGGCTGGGTATTTCCGAGGAGGGAATTTTCCAGCGGGACTTTCAGGTACTCAGCGAATTGAAACGGCGGGGCATTCCAGTGGCAACGGTCATTGGCGGCGGCTACGACGATGATCGGGGGAAACTGGCACGGCGACATGGAATTGTTGCGGAAGCCGCCAGCCGGGTGTTTTCATCCGACTGACGTTGTCATTCCATGCCGATGAGGAGTCAGTCTTCATCACTGAAAGCAGACCGATGGAATTCCGCTGCCTCCTCAGCTTCCGGTACACCTATTTCATGCACCGCCGGCACCTCCCCTCCTGCAAGCACCTCGAGTACGGCGTGCACACCCCTGGACAGCGAACTCAGGCTGTAACCACCTTCCAGGACCAGCGCCAAGCGACCATCGCAGTGTTTGTCGGCAATAGCCTGGACAATGCCAGTGAGCACTTTGAAGCCATCGTAGGTGAGGTTCAGGGCCATGTCGTTTCGGTGCGGATCAAAGCCCGCAGAGACCAGTACCAGATCCGGTTCAAAGTAAACGGCCGCCGGCATCAGAATCTCCCGGAACACTTTCTCGAAAGCGACGTCGCCCGCGGTTTCCGGCAGGGGAACATTGATGGTGTAGCCTTCCCCGAGGCCATCACCGATCTCTTCCAGGTGGCCAGAGCCGGGATAAAAAGGCGCCGCGCAGTGGGTATCGAAAAACAGCACGTCGGGGTCGGCCCAGAAGATGTCCTGGGTGCCGTTGCCGTGGTGGGCGTCCCAGTCAATGATCAGGATTTTTTCACAACCCAGTTTGGCCTGGGCATGGGCCGCAGCTATGGCAACGTTGTTGAGCAGGCAGAATCCCCGGGCCCGGACCGGTTCAGCATGGTGGCCGGGGGGCCGAATCAGGGCGAAGGCGCTTTCACATTCCCCTTTAACCACACTTTCAACAGCGGCAATGGCGTTGCCTGCGGCAGCGGTGGCCGCTTTGATGCTATCGGGCGATACAGCCGTTGTGTCTTTATCAAGCCAGGCCCGTTTTCCGTCCAATGAGAAGATGTGATCAAGGTAGGATGTTGTATGTACCCGAGCCAGCTGATCATAGGTAGCGGCAGGTGCGCCAGACCTGAACTGAACGCCGTCAATCGGGTTTTCGTCAAGATACTCCTTGATGGCGCTTATTCGGCCCGGGTGCTCCGGATAGCTCCACTTGAAGTCCAGCCCCTGAAGAATGGAGCGCACACGCTTCTCCACCCGGCTGGGCATAAACGGTAGATCCACCTCAGGGTTGTGCCCGAGCATGATCTCATCGTAAAACACATTTACAGTGCGATCGCCGATCATGGCCTGTTTCCTTTTCTTGTCCTTGTCATTCCGCCAGCGCCTGCTTCACCACCGACGTGAATGCCGCCGCGCGCACCCCGGTCGGTTTGAACCCCAGTTTGGTCCAGGCGGCCTTGGCTTCCTTGTTGGACGCAGAGTATTCGAGGATCAGCTCTGAGGCATGGTGTTCCTCCGCGAACGTCACCAGGTCGCGCAGCAATGCCTTCAGGATACCAAGCCCCCGGAATTCCGGTTCAACCCAGATATCATCAATAACACCAGACTTGAATTCTGTCGGTTCCGACTGCTCCCAGATGCCCTGGCTTCTCCAGATATAAACATAACCCATGCCCACCAGACCCGCGCTTTTACTTTCGGCCACGATCAATCGTCTGTGGGGATCGTCCAGAGAGGAATGCAGAGTTCTCAGAAGTCGTTTGTATTCACTTTCTTTCAAATCGTGGGGAGGAGCGCCCGAGACATGCAGCGCCAACTTGGCGAGGAAGCCAACCATCTGGGGCAGATCGTCTTCCCGCGCCTCTCTGATCAAAAACCTACGCTTCGTCTGCTTTCCAGCCACGCGCCTCTCCTGCCAGACCACAGTGCAGAGCAACCCACGAGAAACCGGGAAAGATCTGCATTTCCGGTCGTATACATATGAGCTAACCTTCAAAGCTTAGTCGCTGGTTGATCCGGCTACAAAAGCAGAGTTCTTGAAACTTTCCTTGGAATCATCCCCGCTGCAGGTTAGCTTCAGTGAAAACCTGAGTTGAATTGCACAGAGATTTCTATGAGGCATGCTTACCGGAACCAGATCGGTCATGTGAGTATTCAGGTCAACCGATGATGAGAAAACTTCTGCTGATACTGGGCCTTGCAACGGTCATTGCACTGACAGCCACTGTCAGTTCGCGCCCCATGCTGATTGAAGAACGGCTGATCCAGATTCAGGCGGAAGATACCCTCACGGGGTTCCCTCGTATCGAATCGGAATCTCTTGAAGTGCAGGCCGCGCTGCTGGATATGGCGGATGATGAGCTTCTTCTACTGAAGGCCCGCGCGGCCTATTTACGATACCCGGAGATGACCCGAGAGATCTTGCCAATTTACGGGCCGGAGCCGGAATTTCGCGACATTCTCAGGCTTTATGGCGAAAACGTCCTTCCGCCGATCCACTATTTCCTGAGCAACCCGATTGGCTCCATCGAGCTGATGAACGACTTGGCCGCTCGATACCGGGCGGCTGTGGAATTTTTTTCCGGTGACGAAAAAACCGACACCGATACTGCCGGCCAGCAAAAACGTCCCGTGAAGGAAAAGCTGACCCGGGAAGAGCGCGGCTGGTATGCCGTGCGCTTCATCCAGGAGGAGGGGCATGATTTTCTGGGTCAATTCGTGCTGAACGATCAGGGCGACATCATCTGGGTTCGAACGGAACGGGTGCTGGAGAATATCAACCAGTTTTTCGCCAGCGGCATTCGTAACCTGGAGATTCAGTACCGCACAGGTGAGGACGTGTCCGCCGCTGACGTTGGCTGGGCATCGGTGGATGTTCTGGTTTTTGCCAGCGCGCTGAAAGTGCTGCGGGCAGGACGTGCAGTTGCGGTTTCTTCAAGAAGCGCCGCCGCGGGTACCCGCTCTGCCGCCCTTGGCGCACGACTTGCCAACAGCGGCCGCATGTTGATGGCAACCGCCCGCTACGCAAAATGGCCCGCCCTGGTTGGCGTAGGGTACCTGGTCGTCACGAACCCGAGTATTATCAATGACCTTCTGGCTGAGATGTCCGAAATACTGGGTTACCCAACAAAGCTGGTGCAGCTTTTCGGTTGGCTGCTGCTGATGCTGCCCGTGTTGTACATCGGCAGCTGGGTATTCCGATTGATTGTGCGTCCCGCACTCGGATTGCTCGGCACCCTGATCAATGGCCTTGCACACATTGGCCGGAGAAAATCCTTCAACAGACTGGACTGATTCAGAGACCGTTATGTCCTTTTCCCGCATCTACGAACAGGCCGTTCTTCAAAAAGGCGGCGAGAGCGAAGTTCGCGCACGGCTGCCCAAGGTGGCCCAACCCGGCGAGCTGGAAGCTCTGGGTGACGACCGATACCTGTCGGAAATCACCCGGTGCATCTTCAAGGCAGGTTTCGTCTGGCGGGTGATCGAGAACAAATGGCCGAAGTTTGAGGAAGCGTTCGAAGGGTTCGTTCCCCTTTACTGGCAACAGGTTTCTCCCGAGGTACTTGAACAGTTGGCCAGCGATGAGCGGATCGTACGAAACGCCCAGAAAATTCAGACCGTGCCTGAAAATGCCCGGATGATTGTGGATACCGCCCGGGAACACGGCAGCTTCGGCAAGTTTCTGGCCAACTGGCCACGTAGTGACCAGGCAGGCCTGCTTATCTGGCTAAAACGCAACGGAGCCCGGCTTGGCGGCAACAGCGCCCAGTATTTTCTGCGCCGCGTGGGCTGGGACGGCTTTATTCTTTCCCGCGATGTGATTGCTGCACTGCACCGCGAGGAAGTGCTGGATGCCTCGCCTACCAGCAAGAAGGGGCTGATGCAGGCGCAGGAAGCCTTTAACCGCTGGCACGAAGAGAGCGGCCTGCCGTACAGCCATATCTCAAGAATTCTGTCTTTTACTGTGGACTGAACCGGGCAAGCAAAAAAGCATCAGTTCTTGTAACTTTAATAATAATTGTTATCATTCGCCTCCGCATTAACAACAGAGGCGTAAACACCCATGAAAGCCCCAAGCTCCCGGCGCTGCAGTTTCGTCGCGTTCGCTTCCCTGCTCGGCGCCAGTTCCCTGGCCAATGCACAATCCCAGGCTGATGAAACCACCACACTCGAGGCACTCGATGTGGTATCGGACGCCATTACTGCTCCCGACTACATGCCCCTGGAGAAGACACCAGCCGCTGGCAAGCTCAATGTTCCGGTAGAAGAGCAACCCTATTCAGTCTCCATCGTTGATCGCGGATTCATCGAAGATTCCGGGGCCAAGAACATTCAGGATGCCCTGCTTTATACACCCGGCGTAAATGCAGGAAACTTTGGCTTTGATACCCGAATTGATTCCGCAAAGGTACGCGGGGTCGACGCAGGCCGCTATCTCGATGGCCTGCGCCAGATCTACGGTTCGTACAACACCGTTCGCACCAATGTTTACGCCCTGGAGAGCATCGAAGTGCTCAAAGGCCCGTCGTCCATGCTTTATGGCCAGAGCGATCTTGGCGGCATCATTAACGGGGTATCCAAGCTCCCGGAGGATGAGCAGGCCGGTGAAATCTGGGCCCAGTACGGTACCTTCAATCGCAGGCAACTGGCAGTGGACGTGACCGGCCCGGTCAACGAAAGCGGTGATTTGCTGTACCGCCTCATCGCACTTGGGCGCGACAGCGACACCCAGGTGGATTATGTGGAAGACGACGGCTACGTACTCTCCCCTTCCCTGACCTGGCGGGCCAGCGATGACACGAGCGTTACTCTGCTGCTGAACCGTCAGGAGAACAAAGGCCAGGTATCCGCCCAGTTCCTGCCGCAGGCCGGCACCCTGGAACCCGGCTCGCAGGGCTTTATCGGTTCCGAGCGGTTCGTTGGTGAGCCAGGCTGGGATCGCTATGACCGCGAGAAAACCGAAGCTACCCTGTTTGTCGATCATCAGCTGAATTCCAACTGGGCGATGTCTGCCACGGCACGTTACACCCGTTCCAGCACCGAGAATCGCGAGCACTGGATCACGATTCCCAGTATTCCAGATGCCAATGGCGAGGTGCCCCGCACCATTTACACGGCAGACGCTGAAACCCAAATTTTCAACATGGATGCTCGCCTGGAAGGCGACGTTGAGCTTGGCATGACCCGCCATCGCCTGATCATCGGTGCCGACCGCCAGGATGCCCTGTGGGAACAGGACAACTACTTCTACGGCTACGGCCTTGGAGGCACCTTCGATGTGTATGATCCGCAGTACGGCAACCTGAACGACGGTGTTATCAACCCGTCAGACCGCCCGGACAACGAGATCGAACAAATCGGTCTGTACGTCGCCGACCACATCGAAATCGGGCCGGTCGTTGTATCCGCCGGCCTCCGCCACGACTGGGCCGAGAACCGCCGGTTGGCCGTGTCCGGATCAGACACCGTCAGTGATGAAGAGGCAACCACCGGTCGCGCAGGTTTGATGTACCGGTTTGATAACGGAATTTCTCCGTATATCAGCTACGCAGAAGCCTTCAGCCTGAATCTGGGCACCGACGGCACGGCCGCGGGAAATACCCTTAAGCCAACCACTGGCGATCAGCAGGAAGCGGGTGTGAAGTACGTTTCCCCGGACCAGTCCCTGGGCATCACCGCTGCTTACTTCGACATCACTCAGGAGAACCGGGTCAGCGACGGCAGCACCCCCGGCGGTCTCGAACAGACCGGCGCGGTGATCGATGGCTGGGAACTGCAGGTAAACAAGCGCTGGCAGCGTTTTGAGACCCAACTGGCCTATACCGACATGAACGCAAGGGACGACGCCTCCGGCAACCGTCTGCCCTATGTAGCCGAACGCCAGGCCTCCTGGTGGAACCAGCTCTACATCGCCAGCAACTGGCGGTTTGGTGCCGGGGTTCGCTACGTGGGTGATAACGTTGGCTCAGGCGGCGGGCCCGTTGTTCCCTCCGTTACCCTCTACGACGCCATGATTGGTTATACCTGGCAAAACTGGGATTTCACTGTCGACGCCAAGAACCTGGCCGATGAAGAGTACATCACCTGGTGCCGCTCTGAGGGCGCAGACTGCGGCTACGGCGAGCGGCGCACTGTGAATGCCAACGCCAAGTATCGTTTCTGATACGTCAACCTGACATCTCTGATCGCCGCAGCCTGAACTTTGCTGTGGCGATCAACTCTTCTTTTTCTTCTTCTTTTTGGCCTTCTCGTACAACTCACGCAATGCCGTGGGATTTTTCCCTTTACCCGAGCCATGAGACTCCAGGATACGTGTCCAGATAGCCTGCTAGTAAGGAATGAACTCTTCCTCATCACCCACCACTTTTTCAAAACGACCGGCTCGCCAGTCTTCCCTTGCCTGGTCAATGCGGGCTTTGCTGGACGAGACAAAGTTCCACTCAATAAACCGCTTCCCAAGCGGCTCACCGCCAATGACAGCAATACGGGAATCCTCCGTGGCGGTGATGGCAACACCGGGCTCACTCGAAAAGACCGTCATGCTATGGGTAGGAAGTTCGGAGCCATGGGCCTGGAGGGCCCCACTCGCTATGTAAACCGCCCGCTCAGGCGCCTCGGGTAATGTCAGAGTCTGGCCGGCTTCGAGGGTGGCTTCCAGATACAGGGTTTTGCAGAACTGGGGCACGGGCGACGTTACGCCATAAGCACTGCCGATCATAACTCGCACCGGCACGCCATCGATTTCCAATGAAGGGATATCATCGTTGGAATAATGGTGGAACGCTGGCGCTGTTTCCTCGTCGGTTTCCGGTAAGGCCAGCCAAAGCTGGAGACCGTGCAACCGGTGGTCAGTGGCCGTTATCTCGGGGCGCTCCCGCTCGGAATGGGCGATACCGCTGCCCGCCACCATAAGGTTGATATCTCCGGGCCGGATGGGCTGGCAGCTACCCACCGAGTCCCGATGCAGTATCTCACCCTCGAACAGATAGGTTACCGTGGCGAGGCCGATGTGCGGATGAGGCAACACGTTGATGCCCTGGCCCGCCGGGAAGTCCGCCGGTCCCATTTCATCAAAAAATATCCAGGGCCCGACCATTTTTCGCTTTGCGGTTGGCAACAGACGGCGGACAGAAAAACCTCCCAGATCGGCTACCCTGGGGCTCAAGATCGTCTCAATAGCGCTGCACGGCGCATCGGCTGAATCACAGATCTGTTCAACAGATTCCATAAGATTGCTCATGCATCGCTCCCGTGTGTTCTGAACCTGGTACCTGTTTTTTCTGACTCTATTATAGAAGCCCGAATTTCTTTCTGGGCGCCGATAATCCCTCTGGCCATTCCCCAACCGCTATAGTTACCTTGAGCAACCCAACCAATCACAACAGGCTGGAGCCTTGAGTGTTTCCATCACTGACTACCGGCATCATCGCTTTTGCCATCGCATCCGTTGTTATTGTGACAGCCGGCAGCCGACTCGCGCGGGTAGCCGATGAACTGGCTGATCGCACGGGTCTGGGAGAGGCATTGTTCGGCATCTTTTTGCTGGCGGGCGTGACATCACTGCCCGACTTCGCCGCCACGCTCAGCGCGGCCATGGATTCAAGGCCGGATCTTGCCATGAGCAATGTGATGGGCAGTATGGCGGCGAATCTGGTGTTTCTGGGCATCGCCGACATCATGTACCGCAAAGCGAACCTGGAGCACGCGGCCGCATCCTCAACCAATCTGATGCTCGCTGCGTTGTTGATTGTCTTGCTGGCCTTGCCGCTACTGGCCATTGCCAGCCCACCGGTATCCCTCTGGGGAATACACCCAATCACACCCGTGATTACGGCGGCGTATCTGTTCGGGCTTCACCTGGTTCGCAAAACAGACAGTAAACCCATGTGGTTTCCCCGACTGACCCGCCAGACCGTTCCCGACAAGCCTGGCCATTACCTTCGCGGCGGCCTTGTCCAGGCCTGGATCACTTTCATCATTCTGGCAGCCATTACAGGCGTCGCCGGATGGATACTGATGGAAGGGGCCAAAGTGATCAGTGACGAAACGGGCCTGTCTGATACCCTGATTGGCGGCCTGTTTACCGCGCTGGCTACTTCCTCACCTGAGCTGGTCACCACGATTGCCGCTATCCGCAGAAACGCGCTGACACTGGCAGTGAGCAACATTTTCGGCACCAACTGTTTTAACATGCTGGTGATCGCGTCAGCCGATGTGGGCTACCCTGGCGGTTCCATCTATCACGACATAACCCCGATACAAATGACCTGGGGGCTGGTAAGCATCCTAATGACAGCCACACTGCTGATGGGGATGGTCCGGCGCCAACGCTACGGGATTGGGAAGATCGGGTTTGAAAGCGCCCTGATGCTTTCGGTCTATGCCGTGGCACTGATCATTGTGACGGTCAGCGGATAATACGGAGATTAATCATGAAAACCATTGGTCTTCTCGGCGGCATGAGCTGGGAATCCACGCAGACCTATTACCGCCTGCTCAATGAAGGCGTGAAGACTCGGCTGGGCGGCCTGCATTCCGCGAAAATAGTGCTCTACAGCGTCGATTTCGCCGACATTGAAGCGCTTCAGCACAAGGGAGACTGGGGAGCCACTGCCCGAATCCTCTCGGATGCGGCGTTATCAGTCCAGAAGGCAGGTGCCGATTTCCTGATGATCGGTACCAACACCATGCACAAGGTTGCTCCGGAGATTGAACAGGCGATAGGGATTCCATTGCTGCACATCGCGGATGCCACCGCGCAGGTACTGAAGAAAGATGGTGCGACCCGAGTAGGACTGCTGGGCACACGGTTTACCATGGAGCAGGCGTTCTACAGGCAACGACTGGAGGCCGCCGGTATCGACGTCCTCACCCCGAATGAAAGCCAGCGGGATGAGATGCACCGTGTTATCTACGAAGAGCTCTGCCAGGGCAAGATCAAGCCTGACTCGCGCCATACCTACCTGGATATCGTTTCATCGCTTTCCGGGCGCGGGGCCCAGGCAGTGATTCTCGGCTGCACCGAGATCGGATTGCTGATCAGCCAGGCCGACACCGAGGTTCCGCTCTACGACACCACGGAAATTCACGCGGCCCAGGCGGTCGAACTGGCATTGGCCCATCCGTAGAAGACCGACCAAGACGAACGCGGGCAAAAACTGGATAATGGCCGCCATTAAAAGCCATGGCGCGCCAAATTCTCCGATCCAGGACTCTGTGTAATGGAAATCAACGTCAACTTTCTCGAGAACCTCAGACTTGAAGCCAAGTTTGACGATTTCACGGTCGTAACGGACCAGCCCATTCGCTACAAGGGCGACGGCTCGGCGCCCAGCCCGTTCGATTACTTCCTGGCCTCGTCGGCACTCTGTGCGGCGTACTTCGTACGGGTTTACTGCCTCGCCCGGGACATTCCCACCGAAAATATCCGCCTGTCCCAGAACAACATCGTGGACCCGGAAAACCGCTACAACCAGATCTTCAAGATCTCCGTGGAGCTGCCAGAAGACATCTCTGAAAAAGACCGACAAGGCATTCTGCGCTCGATCGATCGGTGCACGGTAAAAAAAGTTGTCCAGACCGGGCCCACCTTCGAGATTGAAACCGTCGAGAACCTGGACGCCGACGCCCAGGCACTGCTGATGACTCAGCCGGAAGGCGGCAGCCAGACCTTTATCGAAGGCAAGGACCTGCCGCTGGAGCAAACCATCGCCAATATGACCGGCATCCTCGAGGAGCTGGGCATGAAGATCGAGATCGCGTCCTGGCGGAACATCGTGCCGCACGTCTGGTCGCTGCACATTCGCGACGCGGCCTCACCGATGTGCTTTACCAATGGCAAGGGCGCCACCAAGGAAAGCGCCCTTTGCTCTGCCCTGGGCGAGTTCATCGAGCGGCTTAGCTGCAACTTCTTCTACAACGACCAGTTCTTTGGTGAGGAAATCGCCAACAGCAAGTTTGTCCATTACCCGAACGAAAAGTGGTTCAAGCCCGGGCCGAACGACGAACTGCCCGACGGCATCCTGGATGACCACTGTCTTGCCATCTACAACCCGGACGGCGAGCTTCGTGGCTCCGATCTGATCGACACCAACTCTGGCAGAGCCGATCGGGGCATTGTCTCCCTGCCCTACGTGCGAAAATCCGACGGCGAGACGGTGTATTTCCCGTCCAACCTGATCGAAAACCTGTTTCTCAGCAACGGCATGAGTGCCGGCAATACGCTGAACGAAGCGCAGGTTCAGTGCCTGTCGGAAATCTTTGAGCGCGCCGTCAAAAAGCAGATCATCGAAGAGGAAATCGCCCTGCCGGACGTACCCCGGGAGGTTCTTGAAAAATACCCCGACATCCTGGAAGGCATTGAAGCGCTGGAGGCCCAGGGCTTCCCGACCCTGGTCAAAGATGCTTCCCTGGGCGGCCAGTTCCCGGTGATGTGCGTGACGCTCATGAACCCGCGCACCGGCGGCGTGTTTGCATCCTTTGGCGCGCACCCGAACTTTGAAGTGGCTCTGGAGCGAAGCCTCACCGAGCTTCTGCAGGGGCGCAGCTTCGAGGGTCTCAACGACGTGCCGCCGCCGACCTTCAACAGCCTGGCCGTCACCGAACCGAACAACTTTGTGGAGCACTTCATCGACTCCACCGGCGTTGTGTCCTGGCGCTTCTTCAGCGCGAAATCCGACCATGAGTTTGTCGAGTGGGATTTCTCCGGCACCAACGCGGAGGAAGCGGAGTGTCTCTTCGGTATCCTCCGGGACCTGGGCAAGGAAGTGTATGTCGCGGTTTATGAGGAACTGGGCGCGCCGGTGTGCCGGATTCTGGTTCCCGGGTACTCAGAGGTGTACCCGGTGGAAGACCTGATCATGGACAACACCAACATGGCTCTGGACTACCGGGAAGACATCCTCAACCTGCACCGTCTGGACGAGGAGCAACTGGCCGATCTGGTGGAGCGACTGGAAGCCAGCCAGTTGGACAACTACATGACCATCATCACCCTGATTGGCGTGGAGTTTGATGAAAACACCGTCTGGGGTCAGCTCACCATCCTTGAGCTGAAGATCCTGATCTGCCTTGCCCTCCGGTGGCATGAAGAAGCGCTGGAGTTCGTCGACATGTTCCTTCAGTTCAACGACAACACCGTTGAGCGAGGCCTCTTCTACCGGGCGATGTACGCAGCGTTGGAGGTCACCCTGGATGACGAAATGGAGATGGACGACTACATCACCAACTTCACTCGCATGTTCGGCGAGAAAACCATGGAAGCCGTTGTTGGCTCAATAGACGGCACAGTCCGTTTCCATGGTCTTGAACCAACCAACATGCAGCTGGAAGGATTGGAAAAGCACCAGCGGATGATCGAGAGCTACAAGAAACTGCACGTCGCACGGGCTGCCAAAGCAGGTTTCTAGGAAGTTCTGAATTTTTCTGGAATAAATCCGTCGCTGGTACGTCCTCCTCATGAAAGCCACCCGAAAGGGTAAAACAGGAGGACGTAACCATGAAAAAACATGTACTGACACTCGCAATCTGCTCACTTCTTTCCACCGGCGCCTATGCAGCCGAAGGCGCTGCCGCTGCAAACGCACAGGCTGATGCCAACATGTCGGCCCAAGCCAGCAGCCAGAACGGCGTTTCCGCGCAAGGTGGCGCATCGGCCAACGCGCAAGGCAGCGTAAATGGCAAGGCAGCAAGGGACGAAGCTCGCCAGAACGCCAATCGAGCTGTCAGCGCAGGTGTTGAGGCCGGTCAACAGGTGCGGGGCACGGTCTCGGCAACGGCAAACGTCGCCCGGAATGAAGCCAATGAGCAGGCTGGCAAGGCAAAAGATGAGATGAACAAGACTCGCAACGCCGAAATCCGTGCTGAAACCCATCAACAAATCGGTACGTCTGTGTCCGATAGCGTCAGGAGCGAGGTTCAGAATTCCGTCGGGAGCACTGTAAAAGGCTCCGCCAGCGGCGGCATGCTCTGAACCGATAGCCGAATCTGAATCGCCGGGCCTCTTTTGGCCCGGCTCTTTTTTCATCTGAGGAGAAACACGCTGATGAACTTCACGCGATCTCTACAGTACGGCGTTACCGCGCTGGGTCTCTCGGCCTCTATGTGTTTTGCGGACGCCGCCGAACAAGCGACTTTAAATGGACACCTGTCAGCCGGCGTTGAACACGACAGCAATGTCTCAGTGGACGACCTGAACGCCTCATCGGAACAGAGTGATCAGGCCTGGGTTTTTGACGCCGGCCTGGAAGGGGTGCTGAAGCCTGCCGAACGACTGAACCTTACCCTCGGATACTCCCTCTCTGGCAGTCGATATCGGGAGCTTGATCAATTCGACCAGGACATTCACTTACTCTCCGCCGATCTGAGTTACGATTTTGATCCGGTAACCATTGGTACGAGCTACCATTATTCCCACTCGGTTTTGGGTTCAGAGCCCTTTCTCGATTTCCACAGGGCAAGCGCCTACCTCGGCAGCCTCATTGGTGACGATGTTTACCTGCTTGCGAGCCTGCAGGAAAAGCGTAAGGACTACGAGGAAAGCGAGGCGCGCGATTCGAACATCCGGGGCGCAAGCCTCGATTCGTTTTTCTTCTTTAACAACGCCAGGAGTCATTTCGTAATCGGCGTAGACTACGACAAGGAGGATGCCGAAGCGGAATCCTTCGACAATGACCTCTGGCGAGTGCGTGCGACGTTGCTCAACCGCTTTTTGCTGGGAGGAGAGGATAATCGGATCCGTCTTGGCTGGCGATATGAAACACGGGAATACGACCAACCGGTGGTTTCCTCGTCTGACTCGCTCTTCGACAATCCTTTCACCGGGGATTTTATCGATACGTCCGCCAGTCGTCGGGCCGAGCGGGCCAATGTTTTCGAGGCCAGTTGGAGAATCGGTCTGAACGGGACTTTCAGCCTTGAGCCTTCTGTGTCTCATGGCATTTATCAGGGCAACGAGGACTCCACCGACTACAGCCGAACCATTGCCGGCCTGACACTCAGGGCAGATTTCTGACGCGGGCAAGTCAATATGGCAGGAAACCGAAACCAAAAATACTGTCCCGACCAGGCTCACCCAGGTCCCGAGCCTGGTCTATCAATACCTCAACGGCCTTCTGTGGATTACTGCCATTGGCTTCACAGGCCAGGGCAGCTGCAACAACAGGAGCGGCCAGTGAAGTGCCACTCTCCGTCGCCAGGCCGCCCTCCGGGTCAGGAACGCTAACCGCAACACCATGGGCTGCGAACATCACGTGTTCTCCGCGACTTGCCCATCGGTAGAGCTCACCTGTGCGGGAGGTTGCGGTAACGCCAATCACTTCAGAATACGCCGCCGGGAACAGCGGTGACGCGGCGGGCCCCTCATTGCCAACCGCAGCAACCAACAACGTACCCTGCTTGGCAAGTCGTCTGACCGCCGCTTCCAGTAGCCGGTTATCGGCACCGGTAAGGCTGATATTGATCACCGATGGTTCCTGTGTCGCCAGCCAGTCCAAACCCTTCAGCAAATGGACGAGCGTGGCTCCGGAGAGATTGTCTGTCCGCGAGTAAAAAACCGAGGCGTTAAAAAGGGTCGCGCCCGGCAGCCTTGCCTCCCCTTCGCTACCCTGCCTGCCAACCAACTGGCCCGCGACCGCTGTACCATGTTGTTTTACAGGAACCAGTTCACCGCGACTCCCTTCCAGCGACAAAAAACGTTGTTCGACTATACGGGCTGCACCAAAAGCGGGGTGTTCCGTTGCCACGGACGTGTCGATCATTCCAATTTTGACCGGCTCCTCACACAGGCTTACACCCGATCGAACGTCAGGCACTTCCGAAGAATCGGATGGACCTGTCCGCGGGCTGTATACGTGGTTTCGGTCCAGGCTGTCGGCCAGTTCCGGCAGGAGCTTGCGAAGACTCTCGTATGAATCCAGGTCCGGACGAACCCGAAATCTGGCCACGATCATGCCAAGCCCGGATAAGGTTGTACGTTCCAGAACGGTGATCCCCGGATGGTCCAGGCGATCGATGTCCTCCGGCGTGCCGGTCACCAGCCATTGCCTCTCTACAGCCCGGAAGCCATCCTCCTGCACGACTTCATTAAACGCTTTTTGCCCTGATACTGTGTAGACAGGAAGGCTATCCGGAAGAGACTTGAGGGCACTCCGGAGGTTCTCAGCCTGTTGCTCTGCTCGACGAGTCGCTGCCCGCTCCAACAGCCGCTCGGCGTTTCGCTCCACCTGTCGGTTGATACCGCTCAGCGGGTTGTTGATCAGTCCGTCCGCAGTGAGCGCGGTCGCAGATAACGGCGCCCAACACATGACCACAGCTGACAGAATCGACAATTTAAAAAGCGGCTTCATGGTTACCGTCCAAATTCTGGATTGTTTCACTTACTCTAACGGCCTGAACTGGAAAAAATTCCCTGACGCATGGAATAAAACGCGGGCCGGATCGTCTTCCCCATACACTCAACTCTGAAAAAGAACTATGCAACAGGAACTCAAGGATCTACTACCAGCCCTGAGAAGGTTTGCGTACTCCCTGACGGGCTCCATGGCCGATGCCGATGACCTCTTGCAGAATACCGTCGAGAGAATCCTGACCCGCGATATGCCCAGTGATGTCGATCTCACGAAATGGGCCTTCCGGATATGCCGCAATGTCTGGATAGACGAGTGTCGGGCTCGAAAGGTTCGTCGGGATGCCACCGAAAATCCGGAGTTAAGTGATGGGCAAGTGACCGATGGCGAGCATCAGACAACGAAAGAGATCGAGTGGAGCCGTGTGGACGCCGCCATGTCGCGCCTTCCCGAAGACCAGCGACAGATCATTTCTCTCGTTGCTATCCAGGGAATGCCCTACAAGGTGGTGGCGGAAATACTCGAGGTGCCCAAAGGCACTGTCATGAGCCGGCTGGCCCGTGCCCGGGCAGCCCTGAGCGAAGCTCTGTCACCCGCAACCTTGAGGAGCGAGTCATGAAGATTACAGACGAAACACTGTCAGCATTTCTGGACAGTGAACTGAGCCCATCGGAAATGGAGGCTGTCAGGGAGCGGCTCGCAACGGACCCATCCCTGACCGACCGGTTGGCGGAGCTTGCGGCCGTTGATTCAGAACTAAAGAGCCACTACGGCGACATTGATGACCGTCCCTTCCCCGAATCAGTCACCAGGATGCTCGCTGAGGATAATCGGGAGACGCCAAAGCCAACGGATAGCAATGTTGTATCGTTTCCCTGGTGGCGCAGACTGCGCGGGCATTCAGGTAAAGCCATTGCAGCAGCCGTGGTCGCAGGGTTCGCGATGGCGCAGTGGCTTACCATGCCAACCGCGGACAATGCGGTATGGTCAGAGGTAGCGGCGACACTGGACAGCCGCCCCAGCGGAGAAACCTATTCTGTGAATGCCAGCATCGAACTTACACCTCGACTGACCTTCAGAAACCAATCCGGTGAATGGTGTCGGCAGTTCCGGTTAGAGACCCACAGCAATGGGTCGGAGCAGATTGCCTGTCGCACCCATTCGGGGAACTGGGAACAGCGAGTTCAGGTGGAAACAGGTCAGGCAGTTGCAAGCGACGGCTACCGGACAGCCAGCGGAGGAAGCGTACTTGACGACCAACTCGACCGCATGATGGCGACGCCACCAATTGGCCCAGAGAAAGAACACGAATTGCTGGAGCGAAATTGGCGAACGGAATAGCACTGACAGCATTTCTGACCCACACTTGGTCATTACAAGTAGCCTATTTGCGTTTGATGCCCGTACACCTTTGTACATTTACCGGCATACGCCAAACAAGGAGCTTTGCAATGAGCAATCCGGTGATCGCTGATAACAAGCCCAAGAAAGTCAGTCTCAAAAAGGGCGAAGAATACGCCTTTTGCGTCTGTGGTCGTTCCAATAACCAGCCGTTCTGCGACGGTTCCCATGGAGACACCGGATTCAAACCCAAGGTCTTCAAGGCGGAAAAAGACGAAGAGGCGGTTCTGTGCCAGTGCAAACAGACCGGAAGCGCTCCCTACTGTGACGGCACCCACCAGCAGTTCAGCGATGATCAGGTTGGCAAGGAGGCACCTGATTCTGACGACGATGGCGACGATGAGAGCCAGTCCGGTGACGCTCCAAAAGCCAAGTCGACAAAGGACGAGCCGACGGTTGAGTTTATTCACCAGTTAGCGCGTGAGGGCCTGAGCAACATGGGCCACCATGGCCCAACAACCGCCATGGGAGTGCCCCGTCACACCCTGCCCCATTGGGACGATCTGCAGCTAATGGTGGCCCAGATGGCCAGCAAACCGTTGGCCGATGACGCCGAAGTATCAACGGAACTGGTGATCGGACCTGAAGCCCGCAAACCCCTCACCCTGAGCATGCCCCTTTTCGTTTCGGACATGAGCTTCGGCGCTCTATCGGAGGAGGCAAAAATTGCCCTGGCCCGGGGCGCCGAGCTTGCGGGAACCGGTATCTGTTCCGGCGAAGGCGGCATGTTACCGGAGGAGCAGCAGGAAAACTCACGCTACTTCTATGAACTGGCCAGCGCCAAGTTTGGCTACAAAGAAGAGCTGTTGAAGAAAGTCCAGGCATTCCATTTCAAGGGTGGGCAGGGCGCCAAGACCGGTACCGGCGGCCACCTGCCCGCCAACAAAAACACCGGCAAGATCTCACAGGTTCGCAACATTCCCGAGGGTGAATCTGCCATTTCACCACCCACGTTCGAGGATCTGCGCTCGGTCGAGGATTTCCAGCGCTTCGCCAGCCATGTTCGGGAAATCACCGGCGGAATTCCTGTGGGCTTCAAACTCAGCGCCAATCACATTGAGCGGGATGTTCAGTTCGCGCTGGATGCCGGCGCCGATTACATCATTCTGGACGGCCGTGGCGGAGGTACCGGCGCTGCGCCCGAAATCTTCCGCGACCACATCAGTGTGCCGACCATTCCGGCCCTGGCTCGCGCCCGGCGCTATCTGGATGATCGCGGCGCCAGCGGACGGGTCACGCTGATCGTGACCGGCGGCCTGCGGGTGCCCATTGATTTCGTGAAGGCGATGGCCCTGGGTGCAGACGGCATTGCGATTGCCAACAGTGCCATGCAGTCCATCGGCTGTGTTGCTGCCCGTATCTGCAACACCAATAACTGCCCCGCTGGCATCGCAACCCAGAACAAGGATCTGCGCCAGCGGTTGAATGTGGACCAGTCAGCCAAACAACTGCAGAACTTCCTTGAGGCCTCGGTCTTACTGATGCAGGTAATGGCAAGGGCCTGCGGCCATGACAGCCTCGGCAAACTGAATATCGATGACCTGTCCACCTGGCATCGGGAGATGGCCCTGCTCAGCGGAGTGCGCTACGCCGGTGTGCTCGATCCCTCTGCCTGAGGTTCTTGCGCCTGAGGTTCTTCTGCACTGGCCGCCAGGGTTCGAACCCGTTCGAAGTCCTCCTCGGTGAACACACCGTTCACCCCGGAGATGGCGGCCAGTTTCATGCCATGCTTCAGGCCGAGCTTGTAGATCTCCCGCACTTTCTCCCATTCGATGTTTCGGCCCAGGGTAAAGTTCTCGAAACGCGCCTCAAGGGCCAGCACAATGGTTTCCGCCAGGCAGGCATAGGCAATACCTTTGGGCAAGCCGATGTCTTTCATGTGTACGTCGCCCGGTAGCTGTATTTCGCCGGATTCGATCACCAGCACATCCGGACGCTTTGCCACGTCTTCTGCCGGAATATCCAGGGGGCGCGCTACGTCGGTGATCACACAACCCGGCTTCACTTTCATGATGTCGAGAATGCGTTTGCCGGCTCCGGAGGTGGCAGTGACGATCATGTCCATGTCCGCCAGATCGCGTTCGGCCGAACCGGCAACATGCACGATGGCCCCGGGCGTTTCCTGTTCGATGCTTTCCTTGAGCGCCAGGAGTTTCGCCGGCTCCGGTGCCGCCAGGTAGACCTCATCCACTGCCTTGGCCAGCAATCGTGCACAGACGGAGCCGATGGCACCTGTAGCACCCACCACCATCGCCTTGCCGGCGGCCTTGCCGCTGGCGCCGATACTTACCCGCCCTATTTTCTTCATGGCATCATGGGCCGCCCAAAGCGCGCCGGAGGCACTGTAGCTGTTACCGGTTGTGATCGGCAGCGGTGCCCGCTTGGCCACCGTAATACCTGCATCCCCCACTACCTTGGTGAACGCCCCCAGGCCCATGATCTGGGCCCCGAGTTTCTTGGCCAGCTTTGCGGCCTGCAACAGCCGGGCGTAGGTAAATTCCGGCCCGTGGGCCATGATTTCCCGGGGGGTGCCACCCACGGTAATCAGCCAGCCCTCTACCTCATCGCCATTCGGTGACCGGATTCCGGACACCTTCGAATAAATAAACGGTGGTGAATAGGCGATGGCCTTTTCCACCAGGTTCATCACCACAGGAGGGGAAACATTGGCAACCCAATCCAGCGGCGGCGTCTTGGTGAGGTATTGCTGGGAAAGCGGATGAATAACAAACGCAAACCGGTTCACCCGACGGTAGCCATCCGGATACAGGATTCGCGGCTCAATACCGAGACTCTGGATAACATCCAGATAATCGTCCGGTCCCAGCTGATCCGGTGTTCTGGAGAGCGCGGCGCTGATCATCGCCTCCATCACATTCACGCCCAGGGGTCGGCCTTCCAGCCATGGACTGTAGTCAACGACCATGGCAACCCGGCGGGACCTCATCCAGTCGAGCGCCGAGTCAGTAACCCGCGAAGTTATGATGGTCTTGCCATCCAGCTCTTTCTGCGTGAAATGCTCCAGGTCTCCGATGGCGCCTACGATCACGTGGGAATCGGCCACGGCATGGTGCAATGAGCCTTTAACGAGGTTTTCACCCAGACGATATAAGGGTGTGTGAAGAATGGTTTCTACCGCTTTCACGGCTGCTGGCCTGAACATGATCGGAGCCGTCAGCGAGGTGTAGGTTTCCAGTTGCTTCAGGGAAGTCAGCAGCCTGGGCACACCAAAATCCGTGTACGGGTCGGCAAAGAAAAGGTTGTCGGTATGTTCCGAGAGGGACCGGGCAATTCGATAACCGGCCTGCCCGTTCATAAACAACACACGGGCGTTGTCGAAAAAATGCCCCAGTTCGGATTGGGTGTGGCGGACGGCCCATTCCTGCAGGATCGCCCTCAGGCCCGCACCGGTGGTCACGGGCTTGTCAGGTACACAGGCCTCCAGGCGAGCGGTATCGGGGTGTTCAAGCTGCTCCCGACCCACCTCATAGTGATCGTGGACCATACTCAGACCAATGGCGTCGGCCTGCGTGTGTACCGACTCAAGAACCGCTTCGGCACGGGAAAGGTCGCCGTCTGTGCCAATTCGAATAATCCGGAAAGGCTGGCCGAGGAAGGAGGTCTCCAGATCGTAATCGTATTCGGAAGATCCCAGGCTGACACTGACAACGGTTTTCATATTCAGGCTTCCCTTTTCCCTGTTGTTATTGTTGAAGCATAAATCACAGTGCAGGCTTCTGCCTTAGCCCAGATCAAATTCCACACACCTATTCAACGTCTACAATAAGGTAGCGGGCCGAACGACCAATCAGACCTTCAAGGATTAATCAGGAGCTCACTATGACCACTCAGGAAGAACTCAGCACGACTGTCCGGGATCTGGTTCAGCCAGGCAAGGGAATTCTCGCGGCGGATGAAAGCCACCCCACCATTGCCAAGCGCTTCAAAGCCGTTGGCGTGGAGTCGAGCGAGGATATGCGGCGGGAATATCGGAGCCTCATTTTTTCGGCTTCCGGGCTCGGGGAATTCATCAGTGGGGTCATCCTGTTTGAAGAGACACTCGGCCAGCAGAGCCTTGATAATGTCCCCATGCCGAAGCTTCTGGCCAGCAAGGCCATAGTGCCAGGTATCAAGGTCGACAAGGGTAAAGGCCCTCTCGTGAATGCCCCCGGTGATGAAATCACCTTTGGTCTGGATGGCCTGGACGACCGCCTGGAAATCTACAAGAACCAGGGGGCACGGTTTGCCAAATGGCGGGATGTGTTCCATATATCGGACACTCTGCCCTCGCGGCAGGCGATCGAGGCGAATGCCGAGGTTCTCGCCCGTTACGCGGCTATCTGCCAGTCCCTGGGTATTGTGCCTATCGTCGAGCCGGAAGTGCTGATTGATGGCAATCACAGCATTGATCGCTGCGCGGAAGTGAGCGAGGCGGTCATTCGCGAGGTTTTCCGAGCCCTTTACCGGCATAAAGTTCAGCTGGAACAGATGATCCTGAAGCCCAGCATGGTGACACCGGGCAAGGAGAATCCAAAGGCCGCGCCTGAAGAAGTGGCGACAGCAACACTTGCTGTCTTTCGCAGAGCGGTACCGGCTGCGGTTCCGGGCATCTTCTTCCTGTCGGGCGGGCAAACTCCTGAAGAAGCCACTATCAACCTGAATGCCATGAACAGCATGGGGCCTCAGCCCTGGGAGCTCAGCTTTTCCTATGGACGTGCGCTGCAGGAGCCGGCCCAGAAAGCCTGGGCAGGCAATCTGGAGAATGGCCCCGAAGCCCAGGCGGCGATACTCAAGCGCGCTCGCCTGAACGGCGCGGCGCGCTCAGGCAACTACCAGCCGGAGATGGAGAACTGATCGGCTGCCGCATTGATCATTAATTACAGCCGGATATACAGCTGGCCATGCTGTTGAACGCCATGGTGCGGCCACTGAGCGGAACATGGACGGGCACGTTCACGGAATCCCGGAACAACGCCGTGCGCGTGCCGTCCTGAACCTTGCCGCCGGAGGTTGCCGGCTCGTTGGCATGGGAGGCAATGACGGCCTTCGGTTGCACCAGATCGTTGATCACATAGGCGGCCTGCTTGGGTCCGGTGGTAAACGTATCTCCTATGTTCATCACCGCAAGCCCCGCACCATAGTGATCTCTCACAACCAGCTGCTGCTCAGCGGTAATACCGGTATCACCTGACAGGTAAACGACCAGGCCATTCGAAAACTTCAACACGTAGCCCGTTGGTGGTCCAACACTGGCACCCACACCGGCAGCTGCCAGGTATTCCGCCAATGGACCGGTCAGGAAGGAAGGCGAAACGCCGTTGCTGTGAACCGCAGGCACCGTGGTGATTGCCACTCCGCCAACCTCACGCTCGCCCCCAAAACGCACCAGCATGGAGTTGGCGGGATCACCGCCAGCGTCCTTGAGCTTGGCTGCAAAAAAGGCAGGCATTTCACTGCCTGTCACGATCTTCGCGTTGTGTTTCACTGCAATATCGACGGTATTGGATTGTGGCAGCGTTGAAACACCGGTGTCCGGGGACCCGCAGGTGCCCTGGTTTGTCTTGCTGATTCGTTGGTCACCCACGTGGTCCCCATGCATATGGGAAACCAGTACAATGTCGATCTTGCCCAGACGTGGATCGTCTGGCCCGGCGACGGTTCGGCCGGCATCGTAGAGAATCCGGGTGCCGTTCGGATCTTCAAACACCAGCGCCCGGTCACGGCCACAGAATTCACCATCGTGGCTACCCAAGGGGGTTACCTTCACCACATGGTCATCAGCTGCGGCGGGCAAGGCCGCAACCAAAAGCATACAGGCAATCACTCCGGCACTCGCCAGAGCATAACGGAATAGTCCTGGAAACATGTTGCTCGTCCTCCCAGTCGCTTTTTTGTTCGTACCAGTATAGATACGAGCGAAAACACCGTTGATACCAGTGTCACCAGCGGAAATTCCAACTTGGGAAGATTTGGGTCAGGCTGCGCGCGTGCCTGTCAGGATAACCGGCTGCTCGAGGCATGCCATCATGGGCGCCACCTGACGAATTTTTCGGGCCTCTGGCCAGAGTGCTTCTGCCTCGGCAAAACCCTGTCGGAGAAAATTGAGCCACTGTTTGATGCGACCGGTCACATAGCGGTCCTCAAGCCAGCCCTGGAGAACGGTCGCGTACTCGCGAACCAGCGCCACGGCCTCCGTCCAGGTCATATCAGCCACGGTTTCACCCTGCTGGCTGGCCTTGATCCGGCGGGCGAGGTCTGGCCGCGCGATCAGGCCACGGCCAATCATCACGTCATCGCAGCCGGACACCTCACGGCATCGCCAGTAATCCGCGACCGTCCAGATCTCGCCGTTGGCAATGATGTGGGTTTTTACCGCCTCCCTTGCCCGGGCGATTTCCTCCCAGTAGGCCGGCGGTTTGTAGCCGTCCACTTTGCTGCGGGCATGGATAACAACCTCTTCGGCACCGGCGGATTCCAGCGCCTGGGCACAGGCCACGCCCATGGAACGGTCGTCGTAGCCCAGCCGCATCTTGGCGGTAACGGGCACATGGCCAGGCACAGCCTGACGAACAGCAGCCACAATTTCGTGCATGAGCTCCGGTTCCCGCATCAACACGCAGCCGCCCTTGTGTTTATTCACGGTTTTGGCGGGGCAGCCAAAGTTGATGTCCACCTGGGTAGCACCAAGTTCCGCAGCCCGCACGCCATGGCGTGCCATCTGATGAGGGTCTGAACCCAATAGCTGAACGGCAACAGGGGTACCTACTTGAGTGAGTGACCGGTTGTGTAGCTCGGGGGCGTATTTATAGAACACTCTCGGAGGCAGCATGCCATGGGTCACGCGAACGAATTCGGTTACGCACCGATCTATCCCGCCAACCTTGGTCAGGGTTTCGCGGATAGGTGCGTCGACCAGCCCTTCCATCGGGGCAAGGATGATTCGCATGAAGGCTCCAGAGGTTTGATCAAAAGGGGTAAAGGTTGTGGCTGATCAAAAATCAGACGGAGCGGATTGTAGGGAATTTGGCGGGAAGTTGGTAGCCGGGCATTCCGCAATGGAATGCCCGGCTGGTTACGGCTGGTTTACTTCTTGACGTCGAAGCGATCGGCGTTCATGACCTTGGTCCAGGCGGCGACGAAGTCGTTCACGAACTTCTCTTCGTTGTCGTCCTGGGCGTACACCTCTGCGTAGGCACGCAGGATGGAGTTGGAGCCGAACACGAGATCAACACGGGTCGCGGTGAACTTGGTATCACCAGTCTTGCGATCCACGATGTTATACGAGTTCTTGCCAGTAGGCTCCCAACGGTTTGCCATGTCGGTCAGATTCACGAAGAAGTCATTGGTCAGTTGGCCAACGCGATCTGTGAATACGCCGTGCTTGGTGCCACCATAGTTGGTCCCGAGCACCCGCATGCCGCCAAGAAGAACGGTCATTTCAGGCGCGGTCAGACCCATCAGTTGGGCACGGTCCAGAAGCATTTCTTCAGGCTTGACCACGTAATCCTTCTTCTGCCAGTTGCGGAAGCCATCAGCCAGGGGCTCCATCGGTTCGAAGGATTCTGCGTCCGTCATCTCGTCGGTCGCATCGCCACGACCCTTGAGGAAGGGAACGTGCACGTCATGGCCGGCAGCTTTGGCTGCCATCTCGATGCCCAGGTTACCACCCAACACGATCACGTCAGCGATGCTGGCGCCGGTGTCGGCCGAAATCTGTTCATACACCTTGAGCACCTTGTCCAGACGGTCGGGCTCATTGCCCTGCCAGTCCTTCTGGGGAGCCAAGCGAATCCGGGCACCGTTGGCACCACCACGCATATCAGATCCGCGGAACGTGCGGGCGCTGTCCCAGGCGGTGCAGACCAGCTCGTTCAGGCTCAGACCCGCTGCGGCAATTTTTTCCTTCACCACCTCTTCGATGTAGTTGGTCTCGCCCTGGGGCACCGGATCCTGCCAGATCAGGTCTTCATCCGGCACACCCGGACCAATGTAACGGGACTTCGGCCCCATATCGCGGTGCGTCAGCTTGAACCAGGCACGGGCGAAGCAATCCTTGAAGTAATCCGGATCGGCCATGAACTTCTCGCAGATCGCACGGTATTTCGGGTCCACCTTCATGGCCATATCCGCATCAGTCATCATCGGCTTGCGACGGACAGATGGGTCGGTCGGGTCGACCGGCATGTGTTCTTCTTTGATATCGATCGGCTCCCACTGGTTCGCACCAGCCGGGCTCTTGGTCAGCTGCCACTCGTAACCGAACAATAGATCGAAATAGCCCATGTCGAACTTGGTCGGGTTCGTCGTCCAGGCGCCTTCGATACCGGAGGTGACGGCATTGGTCGCCTTGCCGCCGAGGTTCGGGTTCATCCAGCCGAAGCCCTGGGTTTCGACGTCTGCACCTTCCGGCTCTGGTCCAAGGGCATCTGCATCACCATTACCGTGCGCCTTACCAACCGTGTGGCCGCCCGCGGTCAACGCTGCAGTCTCTTCATCATTCATCGCCATGCGGGCAAAGGTCGTTCTTACCTGCTCGGCGGTCTTCTGGGGATCCGGTTGACCATTGACGCCCTCCGGGTTCACATAGATCAGACCCATCTGCACGGCGGCCAGAGGGTTTTCCATGGTGTCAGGCTTGTTCACGTCCTCATAACGGCTGTCCGACGGTGCCAGCCACTCTTTTTCCGCACCCCAGTAGATGTCTTTCTCCGGGTGCCAGATGTCCTCCCGGCCATAGGAGAAACCAAACGTCTTCAGGCCAAACGATTCATAGGCAACGTTACCGGCCAGGATAAACAGGTCAGCCCAGCTCACCTTGTTGCCGTACTTTTTCTTCAGCGGCCACAGCAGACGGCGGGCCTTGTCGAGGTTGCCGTTGTCGGGCCACGAGTTCAGAGGAGCAAATCGCTGGTTACCGGTACCCGCACCACCGCGGCCATCGGCCAGTCGATAGGTACCGGCCGCGTGCCACGCCAGACGAATCATCAGACCACCGTAATGACCCCAATCAGCCGGCCACCATTCCTGGCTGTTGGTCATCAACTCGTGCATGTCTTTTTCAAGGGCTTCGTGGTCGAGTTTCCTGACCTCTTCCCGATAGTCGAAATCTTCACCGAGGGGATTGGTTTTGCGGTCGTGCTGATGAAGGATGTCCAGATTGAGGTTCTCAGGCCACCAGCCGGCTACGTCGGCCTTCTCCTGGGTATTCGAGCCATGCATTACGGGGCACTTTCCACCCGCACTGTTGTTGTCGGTCATTTCTCTCTCCTCATTGGGGTTGGCAAAACGACACTGCTTTGATTCAGGCACTTCTAACTATAGGACACAACAAACAATCTGCTCTGAGTATTTCTTATGTCCCGGATAGCGTGTGCCTATAGGGTTTCCCGCACGCCATGCGGGTTCATTCCATTACTGGGCACAAGCGTAATCACTTGAATAACTCGCCAGGATGTCTAGAAAGTCCGGCCAGGCGATTGAACGACTGATTGACACTGCATTGGACATGGATCTGCTCCTGCCTAACGAGAACACCACCACCTTAGCGCGAGGTCGATCGCCCAATACAATTAATTAAAAATAAATTTGTGAAAGCTTTTATTTATGAATGAAGTGTTGGCTGACTAGAGCCGCTCAATGGAAGAGAACTTGCCGGCATCGTCAAAAACGATGCGGAAGCTGCCGCGAATTCCATCGCGGAGGTAGAAACGGGAGAGAATACGGGCCGGGAAGCGGACGGAGCGTCCGTCCCGGGCCGTGGTGTGAACATCGGTGGCAACGCCCTGATAGAGCTTGATCCACTCATCAGGGCTGATGCTGATATCCACTATAATCTGCTGCATCGGCTATCAGTTGGCCAATTCAAGCAACAGACGGTTCAGGCGGGTAACGTAGGCACCCGGGTCCGGGAGCTGCTCACCGCTGGCCAGGGTAGCCTGATCCAGCAGGACTGCAGAGAGCTCGTTGAACCGCTCTTCGCCCTTCTCGCTCTCAAGGCGCTGCACCAGTGGATGGTCCACGTTAATCTCGAAGATCGGCTTGCTTTCCGGCACTTTCTGGCCGGCAGCTTCCATGATCTTTTTCATCTGCGCACCCATGTCAAAATCACCCACAACCAGGCAGGCCGGTGAGTCGGTCAGACGGTTGGTTACACGCACTTCCTGAACCCGGTCGCTCAGAGCATTTTTGATGCGCTCGAGCAAATCCTTGTGCTCTTCGGCCGCCTCTTCCTTGTGCTTCTTGTCTTCCTCGGTCTCGACTTCGCCCAGGTCCAGATCGCCACGAGCGACGTCCTGGAACTGTTTGCCGTCGTACTCGCTGAGGTAGCCCATCATCCACTCGTCGATGCGATCGGTAAGGATCAGAACCTCAATGCCCTTCTTGCGGAATACTTCCAGGTGCGGGCTGCTCTTGGCCGCGGTGAAGTTGTCGGCGGTAATGTAATATAGCTTCTTCTGCCCCTCTTTCATACGGCTGATGTAGTCATCGAGAGAGACATTCTGTGTGCTCTCGCCCGTGTGGGTAGAGGCAAAGCGCAGCAGGCCGGCAATCTTCTCGCGGTTGCTGAAATCTTCCGCCGGGCCTTCCTTCAATACAGTGCCGAACTCACCCCAGAACTTCTGGTACTGCTCCGGATCCTTCTTGGCCAGCTTGGACAGCATGTCCAGAACCCGCTTGGTCAGCGCGGTACGAATGCTTTCCACGGTGCTATCGTTCTGCAGGATCTCGCGCGAAACGTTCAGGGACAGGTCGTTCGAGTCGATCACACCCTTGGCAAAACGCAGGTAAAGCGGCAGGAACTGCTCGGCGTCATCCATGATGAACACGCGCTGCACATACAGCTTCAGGCCGCGGGGCGCTTCCCGGTTGTAAAGATCAAAAGGCGCTCGGGCCGGGATATACAGCAGGCTGGTGTAGTCCAGCTTGCCTTCCACCTTGTTATGGGACCAGGTCAGCGGATCTTCAAAATCGTGGGCGATGTGCTTGTAGAACTCCTTGTACTCCTCGTCCTTGATTTCGGTACGCGGAAGGGTCCAGAGCGCGGTCGCATCGTTGACGGTCTCGTACTCGTCTTTCTTCTCGCCTTCTTCAGACTCGGCCTTCATGACCACCGGAAACGAAATATGGTCGGAGTACTTCTTCACCAGGCTGCGCAGTTTCCAGCCGTTGGCAAATTCCTTGGCGTCCGATTTCAGGTGCAGCACAATCTGGGTACCACGGTTTTCCCGATTGACTTGCTCAATGGAAAACTCACCGTCGCCCTTGGACTCCCAATGCACGCCCTCTTCTGCCGGAGCACCGGCGCGGCGGGTAAACACATCCACCTTGTCGGCCACGATAAACGCCGAATAAAAACCGACACCAAACTGGCCAATCAGCTTGCTGTCCTTCTTCTCATCACCAGACAACTGCTGCAGGAATTCGGCGGTGCCGGAACGGGCAATGGTGCCCAGGTTCTGGATGACGTCGTCACGGGTCATGCCGATACCGTTATCGGTCAGCGTGACAGTATTCGCCTCTTCATCGAAATCCAGGCGAATCTTCAGCTCGGGATCGCCCTCGTAAAGGCCGTCATCTTTCAGGGCTGCGAAACGCAGTTTGTCCTCGGCATCTGAAGCGTTGGAAATCAGCTCACGAAGGAAGATTTCCTTGTTGGAGTACAACGAGTGAATCATCAGGTGAAGCAGCTGCTTCACTTCGGTCTGAAAACCCAGAGTCTCTTTTTGCGTCTCAACCGTCATGGCGTTTTTGTCTCCTGCTACAAATAAACGGGCTAATGGCAGCGCCCGAGTTACCTCATGATTCGTGGAGCGGCACGGGTAGGAAGGGCTTTCCAAAACACGCTGTGAATACATCCATGTACGCTCGGCTCCGCCCCTCGCGCTTTTCGCTCCTGCGTCGCACAAGGGTCCTGGGCAGGCCGTCCATGGCCTGCCCGTGAAGAGCTTTCGCTCTTCACCCATGGCTCCGCACGGTTTTGGAAAGCCCTTCCTACCCGCGCCACCAGGCTATTGTGTTCGTTCTGAGCAAAAGTGGGGGCACGCCGGGGCATTTCAAGCCCCGGTGCATTGGCAAATCAGTCTTCGAGAAGGAAATGCGCCCTGGCAGTGGCAATTGGCTGCGAGCGGGATTTCTGCCAGGCGCTGACCATCACATTGGCAACCCGATTGCCCTGGCGGGTCAGGCGGCATTCGGCGTAGGTTTCGCGGTTGAGGCCGGCACGGAGGTAATCCAGGGAAAAGTCGACGATGCGGGGCATGCGCAGGCTTTCCTGGGACATGATCAGGTAGATGTTGGCGGACATCTCCATGAAACCACCGATCACACCGCCGTGAATGGCCGGCAGGATCGGGTTTCCGAGGTTGGAGTCTTTACAGGGCAGACGGAAAATCAGGTCGTCACCGAAGCGCTCGCACTGCAGACCGATCCAGGTGGCGTAGGGAATGCTATTCAGCATCCGGCTGAAGTCACCGGTCTCCTGGGTGTAGCGCAGGATTTCAGGATCGGTCATTCTTCACCTCCGGTAATCAGGTCCCGGTAGTGTTTTGGGCTGGCATCCTTGCCAATCCGCATGAAGGTGGCCACGCAGTTGGCAATGGTTTCACCTCCCTCCTGATAAGCCTCGCACCGGGTAAAAATGATGTTACGGGTTACCCGATAGGTTTCAGCCCTTGCGTAGACCGGCTTCCTGGGATGTGCCGGGCGCATGTAGTCGACACGCAGGTCGAGCGTTGGGCAAAGCTCAAAATCTTCCAGTGCGCAAAGGATCACACAGCCTGAGGTGGTATCCATGAGGGTAGTAATGGCGCCGCCATGAATCACACCGGTGTCCGGGTTACCGATGATCCGGTCGCTGTATGGAAGGCACAGTGTCAGGCTGCCCTTTTTGGCTTCTGTAACGGTAAGCCCCAGCTCTTTGGCCTGGTTGAGTGTGTCGATAAAACGGGTAACCCGTTTCCGTCGGATGTCATCGTTCATTCAGGTTCAACCTGTGGATCAACTTTTGGGTTTTGCGCTGTTTTCCGCCTTGCCGGGCAGCGGCTCTTCGAACACCTTCCCTGCTCTCAACGCCTCCAGTGCCGTAGAACAGAATTCGCGGCGGTAGAGCACGATGACCACCAGGGTGGACGCCGCCATGAAAACGATCGGATGGATAAACCAGCCTACCACGGCAAGCGCGTAATAGTAGGATCGAAGACCCAGGTTGAACGCGTCGCCTGCGAGGTTGCAGATGTTGCCGGCACTGCGGGCGAAGGCTTCCCGTCCTGCCGGGCTGGTTTTGGTATCGTCCGGTGGCGGGGCACTGCCTACCATCACCGAGACAAAATTGTACATCCGCATGGACCAGGTGAATTTGAAGAAGGCATAGATAAACACCACTAGCAGCACCACCATGCGCAGCTCCCAGATTTCCCGGGTCGGCAAGGTTCCGAATGGCATGGTGCTGAACACTTCCATCACTTCCTGGGTGTATCCGAGCGCAGTGATGATACCCGCAAGAATCAGCAGGCAACTGGAAGCGAAAAAGGCGCCGTTTCGCTCCAGGTTACCAACCACCGACGCATCAGCAATCCGGTTTTCCCGGCGCAACATGACGCGCATCCAGTCTTCCCGATAAAGGTCGAGCGTGTTGGAGAGACAGGGTCGGTCGGCGGCGCGGCGTTTGGAGTACTCGGTATAACCCAGCCAACAAACCAGGAACCAGAGCAAAGCGATTAATTCGAGAAGATTACCCATTGGCTGCCCTAGATTTGAAAATGGCGAAACAGAGCGGGAACAGGGGCTTATGATACGCCAAGGACCTGTTCGCCACCACCGCTCGAGGCGGTGCGGTAATCCACCCACGACCAATCATGTGCTATAAACTGGCCATTCAGGAATCGGGCAAAGTTTTACAACGAAGCCCGACATAGATTCATCGAAAAGGGAGCTCATCTTGAACCTGTCTGCTATCAAAACCAGCCTCGCTATCGTTACTCTGGCGGTATTGCTGAGTGGTTGCTCGGTTAATCCGGTTACCGGCGAAAAGCAGCTTTCGCTGATCGGCGAGAGCCAGGAACTCGCCATGGGCGCGGAGCAATACGAGCCCACACAGCAAACCCAGGGCGGCCGGTTTTATATCGACCCCGAGCTGAATCTGTACGTGAGCGAGGTCGGCCAGAAGCTGGCGCAGGTCAGCGATCGTCCCGATCTGCCCTACGAATTCGTGGTTCTTAACAGCAGCGTGCCCAACGCCTGGGCCTTGCCCGGAGGCAAGATCGCCATCAATCGCGGCCTGCTGACAGAACTCGAGGACGAGGCTCAGCTTGCCTCGGTTCTTGGCCACGAGATTGTTCACGCTGCGGCCAGACACAGTGTTCAGCGGATGCAACAGGGCATGCTGATCAGTGCCGGCGTTGCTGGCCTCGGCTTTGCGCTTTCGGATAACGAATGGGCCGGGCTGATCATGGGTGGTGCCGCATTGGGGGCCCAACTCGCACTGGCGCAATACAGCCAGGGAGATGAACTGGAATCTGATCATTACGGCATTCTTTACATGAAACAGGCAGGCTACGACCCGCAGGCGGCTGTCGAGCTTCAGGAGCTCTTTCTGAAACTCTCTGAGGGCCGTCAGTCCAGCTTCATTGATGGTCTGTTTGCGACCCATCCACCCTCGGCAAAGAGGGTGCAGGAAAACCGCGAACTGGTTCAGAAGATCGGTGCCGGCGGCTATCGGGGAGAGGATGTCTATGAACGCAAGATGGCCAAGCTCCGTTCGCTGCAACCCGCGTACGAGGCCCACGACAAGGCCATGGAGCTTGCTTCCAAGGGTGAAATGAAACCTGCCCTGGACAAAGTAAACGAAGCGATTCGCCTGCTTCCGCGGGAGGCCATGTTCTACGCGCTGCGCGGTCGAATCTATCAGGAGCAGAAGGAAGCCGAGAAAGCCGCTGCCGACTTCGAGAAGGCCGTGGAGCTGTATCCCGAAATGTTTAAATACCGCCTTTACAACGGCCTGAATGCCCTGAGACTCAATAATCTGGACAAGGCCAGGGAAAACCTCATCAAAGCCAATGAAACCGTTCCCACATCCATCGCCTTCCTGCGACTCGGCGATGTCGCGGTAAAACAGAATAATCGAAATGAAGCCATTGCCTATTACAGCAAGGCCGCCGAAGCCGGTGGTGACGTGGCTGAAGAGGCCAAACGTAAACTGGCGGCACTCACGCAATAATTGCCGCCGGAAACGTTGGATTTAGAAGGCCGGAGTCCCGAGGGGTTCCGGCCTTTTTATTGCCCGGGATCAAGATTGCCGGTCTGACGCACATCTTCTGTCAACGCCTCCATTGACTTTTAGAGCAATAACTCTAAAAATCAGATCACATCAACAATGATTGGATGACGGACATGTTAGCGAAACGTATCCAGCCCATGGTCTTCCAGGCGCGCCGCTTGTATGTGGAACTGATGTTTCAGGTAATGGGGCGGGCACTGCAGGCGGTGAGTGAAGTGGACGAAAAGGCGCAAAATGAAGCCAGGGCCCTGCCTGATGGCTTTCTGTTTGAAATGATGGTGATGCCAGAAGGCTCAAAGCTGATCGTGGAGCACACCGGCCAGGGGCGATTCAGCTACCACGGTGACCAGGCACCCCGCCCCGTCGACCTGTCAATTCAGTTCAAGCACATTGCCCATGCGTTTCTGGTGCTGTCTTTCCAGGAGAAAACCTCTGTGGCATTCGCCAATGACCGCATGCTGGTCGATGGCGACATCAGCTATGCGGTGCGCATGACCCGGGTGCTGAACCGGCTTGAGTCATTCATCCTGCCAAAACTGATCGCCGAGCGGGCCGTGAAGGAGTACCCGGCCGATCTGCACCTGCCGGAAAAACTGATCAGTGCTGCGCGCATTTACCTGAAAGTTGCCACCAATTTTGTCGAGACAGCGAGAGCGTGATGACCACTAAATATTATGAGTTCTTCTGCCCGGTGAAAGTCATTGCCGGCAAGGCCGCACTTGAACACATTCCCTATGAGCTCACAGGCATGGCTGCGAGACGGCCGATGATCGTAACCGACAAGGGCGTACGGGCTGCGGGTCTGCTGGAACCCGTTATCGCCGCTTGTGAGGAAAGCGGGCTGGAAATCACGTCTATCTATGATGATGTTCCGCCAGACTCCTCCACCACCGTGGTGCGTGATATCGCCGGCATTTACCGTCAGGAAAAGTGCGACTCCATTATCGCCGTCGGCGGCGGTTCGGCGATTGATACCGGCAAGGCCGTCAATATTCTGGTTTCCGAGGGTGGTGACGATATCGCAAAGTACAGCGGTGCCGGCGTGCTCAAGCATCCCCTGAAGCCCTTTTTCGTTGTGCCCACAACGGCCGGTACCGGTTCGGAAGTCACCTCCGTTGCCGTGATCACCGATGAAACCAAGGGCGTCAAGCTGCCCTTCACGTCATCGTTCCTGCTGCCTAACGCGGCGATCATTGATCCGCGCATGACACTTACCCTGCCGCCGCACATTACCGCGGCAACGGCGATGGACGCCATGACCCATGCCACGGAAGCCTTTACCTGCATGGCCAAGAACCCATTGAGCGACGCCTACGCCACCGCGGCGATCAAAAAGATCAGCCACTCCCTGCTCAATGTAATGGACAACCCAAAAGACAGCGACGGCCGGTTGGAGCTGGCCCAGGCGTCGACCATGGCCGGCATTGCCTTTTCAAATTCCATGGTGGGCCTGGTGCACGCATTGGGACACGCAACCGGCGCTATCTGTCACCTGCCCCACGGTCTGTGTATGAGTCTTTACCTGCCCTATGTGCTGGAGTACAACCTGGAAACCATCCGGGATCCTCTGGGCGACTTGTTGCTGTATCTGGAAGGCCCGGAAGTGTTCGCAGCAACGCCTGCAAGCCGCCGGGCAGAGGCCAGTATTTCCGCCATTCGCAAACTTCGGGATGCCCTTTACAAGCGGTGCCAATTGCCACGTACACTGAAGGAAACCGGCAAGGTAACCGAGGATCAACTGGATCACATCGCCGAAATGGCGCTGGATGATGGCTCCATCATGTTCAACCCTAAGGAAGTGACACTGGAGGACGCCCGCGCGGTTCTGCGACGCGCCTGGGCATAATCGGAAAGCCGGGGCCGCACGCGGCCCCGGCTTCAGCATTTTTCTTAAGATAGAAATCACATCATTGAAAAGGACTGAGCAAAAGAGGACAATTAGCCACTTCTGGCAGGGATGATAGCCGGGTTCATTTTTCACCTACAGCATCGTTTCGTAGAGAGCCCCCTCCGCATGCAAAACCGAGTGTCCTGCCTCACCTCTGCCATTCTCGGCATCCTGCTGGTTGGTCTGACAATACCTTCTTTTTCCGTATCCGCGTCCGAGGAAGTGTCCGGGGAAGAGCGTGTATTCCGTTTCAACATCTCTCCCAACGGCTATCCCCCCTATCTGATCGTTGATCAGAACCAACCCTCAGGAATCATGTGGGATGTCGTGTCCGTGGTTGCCAAACGCCTTGGCTACAGGGTTATTGCGGAAAGGATTCCGCGAAAGCGGGTTGATCAGATGCTGCTTGAGGGTTACATCGACGGCACGCCAAGGGCCCGGGAGTGGGCAGATAATCCGGAGCAGTTCCTGTTTACTGATCCTGTCGTAGACATCGAAGAGGTGTTTTTTGCACCTGCTCAATCGGACTTCTCGTACGAGAGCCCAGACGATCTGGTTTCAAAAACCATTGTTACTCACCTCGGGTACCGGTATCCGCTGCTCGAGCCTTACTTCGAAGAGGGCCGAGTTCGCCGTTTCGATGTTTCCAGGGACAAGGACATGTTCACGTTCGTGTTGCACGGCGACCGATTCGACGCGGCTGTCGCTGATCGGCTGGTCGGAAAATGGATCCTGCGGAACGAGGGCCTCAGGCAGCACTTCGACATAACCAGCAAGGGCATCAGCAATTATGGCTTCCGGCTGATGTTGCGTAAGGACTGGCATTCCTTCGCCAATCAATTCAATGCCGAACTGGCGGAGATGAGAGAGAACGGCGAACTTGACGCCATTCTCGCCAACTACCGATAACCGCTGCCGCCGCTCTACCCCGGGCGCCTTACTCCAGGCGCCTTAGCAGAAGCATGGGCGACACGCTAAGAACCGGCCGGAGTTGCCATCGGCCAAACAGGGCCAGAACCAGGGCGCTAACCAGCGGGATAGGCAGCACCACATGCCAGTGCCATTGGAATGTGCCCTCGAACATCCGGAACTGCAGTGCCCAGACCGCCGCCTCGGCGGCAACCACGCCCAATAAACCTGCAAAGCCTCCCAGCAACGCGAACTCGAGCATAGTGCTGCGCACTAACAGTTTCTGCCTGCCGCCCAGAGTTCGTAGCAAGGCCCCTTCCCTTTGCCGGTCCTGGAGCGTCGCACTGACCACCGCTGCCATAACCACAAGCGCTGCGGCAAGAATCAGCGCCAGGATGGCTTCAATCGCCTGTGTTACCTGGCGGACAATCTCCTGGATTCGCTCGATCACGTGGTCGATTTCCAGTACCGAAACGGTCGGGAACTGGCGCGAAAACTCGTTCAATGCATCCTTGCTGTCCTTGGGAAGATAAAAGCTGGTTATCCAGGTTGCAGGCATGTCTGTCAGGCCGCCCTCCGGCGGGAAGGCCATGTAGAAATTGGGTTTCATGCTGTCCCACTGAACCGTGCGGATACTAGTGACAGCTTCCGTTACCTTCTCGGAACCGATGGTAAAGGTCAGTTTGTCGCCCAATGACAGGCCGAGTTGTGCAGCCAGTTCGGCTTCCACCGAGACGCCGTTTTTCTGGTTCTCACCGAACCAGGTGCCCTCCACTACCTCGTTGTCTTCCGGTAGAGCCGACATCCAGGTGAGGTTCAGTTCACGGTTAAGGGCGTTTACATTCTCATCCTTACTGACCGTTTCCTTGACCGGCTGTCCGTTGAGCTCGGTCAGACGGCCGCGAACCATGGGGTAGAGTTTATCCAGGGGCTGGCCACGCTCTTGCCAGAACGCATCAACGTCCTCAACCGCGTCCGGCGCAATATTGATCAGGAAGTGATTGGGCGCGTCATCGGGCAACTGGGCCTGCCAGTCCGACAGTAATGAAGTCCGCACCAGTATCAGCGTGGCGGCAAGCATCAATGTCATCGCAAACACGGCAATCTGGGACAGACTGGCCCTGCGATGCCGGTAGAGGCCCACCAATGCCAGACGCCAGGCGTTACCGCCGCCACGGACCTTACGCAGTGTGGCCACTAGCAGCCATCCAACCAGGCCAAGGGCGCCAAGCAGCAGGGCAAGGCCACCGAGCAGGGAAACCACGAGGGCCAGTTCGCCGGCGTACATCCAGACCAGTCCGAACACCGCCACAATGGCGATCAGGATATCCGGCAAGGCCTCACGACCTGTTTCACCGGGTTGGCTTCGCAGTACGCGCATGGCCGGCACATTGCGAAGCCGACGCACCGGCGGATAGGCGAAGGCAAACAGAGAAACAAGAGCGGTCAGAAGCGCGGGTACCAGGGCGGAGGGGTCGAGCTGGAAGTCCACCGGGCGCTCCAGTACCTCGCTCAGCATGCGAGTCAGCAACCAGTAAAGCGGCATGGCCACCAGCAGGCCACCGACGATGCCGGTAACGCCCCAGAGTGCCAGACGCCTGAGATACAAGCCGCCAATACCAGCGCCGCTCAGACCGAGGGTCTTCAGTAATGCGACGGTGTCGCGTTGAGACAGGGCGTATTGCCGGCTTGCAACAGCAACCGCCACAGCGGCAAGCAGAACCGCAAGGCTGCCGCCGAGCAGCAGGAATCGCTCGGCACGCTCAAGGGAGCGGGAGAAGGTTTCACCATCGCGAACGCCCTCCCATTCATGGCTGGGCTCCATGCGGGGTTGCAGCCATTGATAGTAAGACTCCAGCGAGGCTTCATCACCGGCAAACAGATAAACATACTCAACCCGGCTGCCCTCCTGAATCACCCCGGTGGCTGAGACATCATCCACATGCATCATTACCCGTGGCGCCAGCGCGGAGAGCCGGAAACCACCGTCGGGCTCGCGAATGAGGAGACCTGAGACGGTCAGGTTCAGATTCCCGACTTCCAGGGGCTCTCCGATTTCCAGATCCAGCAGTCTGAGCAGGCGCGGGTTGATCCAGACCTCTCCTGGCCCGGGCCCCTGACTGACCAGCTCCCTGGGACCCGTTGGGTCCCGCTGTATTTCGATATCCCCCCGGAGCGGATATTCGTTGCTGACGGCTTTCACCGACACCAGCTGGAAATTATCAGCGCCCAAAACCATGGTGGAGAATTCCACCATTCGACCGGTTGCAAGCCCCTGATCAGTCGCTTCCTCCAGCCATGAATCGGGAATGGGTCGACCATTTTCCGCTTCCAGCTGCCGATCCGCCGCCAGGAACGAACTGGCTGAGGAAACCAGGGTGCGTTGCAGCTGGCTGGCAAACAGGGCGATGGTAGCAACCGTGGCAACGGCAATGATCAGAGCGGCAAGAACGACACGAACATCCCGTTCCCGCCAATCCCGGCGGACCGACATGAGCTTGTTTGCAGCCGCCATCAGTGTGCCATCTCCTGAGCAGCGCTCGGTTCGGTAAGAACGCCGGCTTCAATGTGGAACTGCCGATTGCAGCGCGCCGCCAGGTGTTCGTCGTGGGTAACCATTACCAGCGTTGTGCCCTGCTCCCGGTTGAGCGCCATGAGCAGATCGGAGACTGCCTGGCCGGTGCGGTTGTCCAGGTTGCCGGTCGGCTCATCAGCAAACAGAATCAGCGGCTCAGAAGCGAACGCCCGCGCAATCGCTACCCGCTGCTGCTCACCGCCCGACAGCTGTCTTGGAGTGTGGGTCAGACGTTCGCCCAGGCCCACCCGTTCCAGTAATTCACGTGCTCTTTTTTCCGGAGCGCTCATACCCGCCAGCTCCAGGGGCAACATAACGTTCTCGAGCGCGGTGAGCGCAGGTAAAAGCTGGAAGGACTGGAACACGAACCCAACCCGGTGGGCCCGAAGCTTTGCCCGCACGTCTTCGCTGAGCTTGCTGATCACCGACCCGTCCAGCTCAACCGTTCCTTCAGTCGGCGTATCGAGGCCGGCTAACAGGCCCAGGAGTGTGGTTTTACCGGAACCGGAGCGCCCGACAATCGCTACGGACTCTCCCCGATTGATTTCAAGAGTGACCCCTTGCAAGATCGTGAGCGTATCGGTTTCAACACTGACGCGGTGAGTCAGGTTATTTACCCGTAACATTGGGCTCTGGCTATCCGGGTTAATATTGGTCATCTGGTTCACGGAGTCTCCCGATCCTGGGTCCTGAAAACGACTTAAAGGTGTATTGGTTGTCTATGCATACGGCATTGGTGTACGTCAGATCAATTCTTTTTCTTGTAGCTACCCTGTTGGCGCTGCCCGTGGCGGCGAGCCAGAACACGCTTCTGATTGTCGGAGACAGCCTCAGTGCCGCCTATGGCGTCCCCTCCGAAACTGCCTGGGTGCAGTTGTTACGTGAGCGCCTGGAAGACAAGGGACTAACGGAATGGGAAGTGGTCAATGCCAGCATCAGCGGAGAGACCACCGATGGCGGCGCTCGTCGTCTGCCCGAACTGCTTGAGGAGAACGAGCCCGAAGTGGTGATCATCGAATTGGGAGGCAACGACGGCCTTCGCGGCTTTCCGCCCAATGTTATCGAATCCAATCTCGCCTCCATGATCGAAAAAGTCCAGGGTTCGGGGGCGCGTGCCGTACTGGTGGGCATGCAGATACCTCCCAATTACGGACAGCGGTACACAGAGATGTTCGCCGAAATCTACCCGAAGCTGTCAGACCGTTACGACACCGCTCTGGTTCCCTTCTTCCTGGACGGCATCTACAACCAGGACGGACTGATGCAGGACGATGGTATTCATCCTACCGAGGAAGCCCAGGTCAAACTGCTGGACAACGTCTGGCCGGTCATCAAACCGATCCTTCAGTAACCCCGACTCAGTGCAACCCCCGAAGAAACGCCAGGGCCCGGCGCTCTGACCAGTAGAACCCGTCCCTGGCATGCTCGACAAACCCCACATGACCGCCCCAGCGGGGCGCCTCAAGGCGCACATGGGCGCCGAGCTGCCGCCGGGACTCCGGAAAGCATTGCGGCGACAGGAAAGGATCATCGGCGGCATTGACCATCAGCGCCGGCACCCGCACATCTCGCATGCGCCCCAGTGCCGAGCACTGTGCCCAGTAATCCCGGGCATTGCGGAAACCGTGCAGTGGTGCCGTGTAGCGGTCATCAAACTCATGAAAACTGCGGATCGCGTCAAACCCGGAAACATCGATCAGGTCCGGGAACTTTTCTGCCTTCTCCTGCATTTTCACCTTCAGATCCCGAAGAAAGCGCTGCATGTAAATCTTTCGGCTGGGCAGCGCCAGCATATCGGCGCTGCCGGCCAGGTCGCAGGGAACCGAATAGGCAACGGCGCCGCAGATCCGGCTATCGACTCCCTCACCCTGTTCGCCCAGATAAAGCAGCGTCAGATTGCCCCCCATGCTAAACCCGGAAAGGAACAGGGTTTTGTAGTTACCCGACAAACCGTGATTGACCACCAGGCCGAGATCCTCGGTGGCGCCGCTATGATAGAACCTGGGTTGCCGATTCATAATGCCGCCGCAGGAGCGGAAGTTCCACGCCAGAACATCCCATCCCTCACGCAGCAAGGCTCGGGTTAAACCGAGCACGTAGGGACGCCGGCTATGCCCCTCCAACCCGTGGGACACAATCGCCAGACGGTCGCTGCCCTGCCGGTACCAGTCCAGGTGCAGTTCGTCGTCATCCGGCGTCGCAATCACTTCCGGCTCGGGATCCACCATGGGTACTTTGCGAAACAGCGTGGGCCAGACCGACTGGACGTGACCGTTGCGTAGCCACGGTGGCGGACGATAGTGAAGAGTCCTGCTTTCGTACAATTTTTAGCCTTTCATATCAGGGGGTTGACCCCGTAAATCAAAGCGCTTAATATGCGCGCCACTTGATGCTGTTCCCCGATAGCTCAGTTGGTAGAGCAACGGACTGTTAATCCGTTTGTCGCTGGTTCGAGCCCAGCTCGGGGAGCCACTTATTTCGAAATGCCGCTGCTTCTGATGAATCAGCGGCATTTTTCGTTTCCCGCCCTAGAAAATCTGTTCGCGCTGCATGAATTCGGTCAGCACGCGGAACAGCGTGAAGCCATCCTCGGTTCCGATCAGTTCCCGAATAGAGTGCATACCGAACTGCGGTACACCAATGTCCAGCGTGGTCACTCCCAGATTACCCGCCGTGAGCGGCCCGATGGTACTGCCACAGCCCATGTCACTTCGAACCACAAACGTCTGGTGTGGCAAACCCAGCTCGTCACTGATGTGGCGGTATACAGCCGCCGAGCGACTGTTGGTGGCGTAACGCTGGTTGTGGTTAACCTTGATCACCGGCCCCTTATTGAGAATCGGACCGTGATTTTCGTCGTGTTTATCCATGTAATTGGGGTGAATGCCGTGGGCATTATCCGCCGACACCATCATCGAACGGGCAATGGCCCGAGCCTTGCCGGAGCCGGCCCAACGATCCAGCACCGCCGTGAGGAACGGCCCCTGGGCGCCTTCGGCCGACATACTGCCAACCTCTTCGTGATCATTGCAGACCAACAGAGCGGCCTGATCACCGGAAGCTTTCAGCAAAGACTGAAGGCCGATGTAACAACTCAGCAGGTTGTCCAGCCGAGCGGATGCGATGAAATCATCGCGCAAACCGACAAACGACGCCTCACGGGCATCGTAAAAGCTCAGCTCGTAGCCCAGAACCTTGCGAACACTCAGTCCGGATTCTGTTCTGACCTGTTGTGACAGCAAATCGACAAAGCTGGTCGTGTCACTTTCCGGAACCTGCATCACAACCGGTGGCAGATCGGTCTGGGGATTAACCGTCCGATTGCTGTTGGCTTCGCGGTCGAGGTGGATGGCCAGACTGGGGATATACGCGATGGGTTTGCGAAAATCCACCAGCGTATCCCGCACCTTGCCGTCCTCGTCCAACACCGTAACCCGACCGGCCAGAGAAAGGTCCCGATCAAACCAGGGGTTGAGCAGAACACCGCCGTAGACCTCGACCCCCAGCTGGAAAAAACCCTTTCGGCGAAGCTCAGGTGTGGGCTTGACCTTCAGGCAGGGGCTATCGGTATGGGCACCCACCATACGGATCCCCGAGGTGACAACGTCTTTGCTGCCGGTGCGGAAGGCAACGATCGAAGAGCCGTTACGGATAACGAAAAAGCCCTGGTTTTTGGCCAGTGACCAGTCTTCCCGCTCATCCAGTTCCTGGAACCCGGCCGCACTGAGCCGTTGCTTCATGGTGTCAACTGCTTGCCAGGGTGTGGGAGAGGTGTTCAGAAACTTCAATAAATCTTTGTTAAATTCAGCGTGTTCCATGATGTCCCTGATTAAAAGATAATTGCGCCATCAGTATGGCATGAAGCCGTAAAGCCTCATACTGGTCAACGGACATTCCCTATAACCGGGTCACAAATTAACCAGCACCGGGAGCCCAACGTGCCTGCACCGAGATTTCTCGACATTGAATACTGCCAGACCGACGACGCGCTTTTCCCAACCGCTATGGCCTGGTCGCTGGAAGACGGCCGGATGAAAACCGTGGTGATCGCCCCTTCCGATGACTGGCTCCCCGAAGACGGTGACCTCGGTGATATCGACCTGCTCTACCTGGAAGAACAGGGCGTGCCCCTCATCGAACTGGCCCGGGAACTGCACCAGGACCTGCCAGACCAGACCGTATTCGTGGACGGCCTTGATCCGGACGAGATTCTGGTGGACCTGATCTTCACGGCGGTGGGACAGGAAGCCCCGTTTGAGATCGCACCCATCAGTGAGCTTATTACCGGCCTCGACAGCGAAACCCTGGAAGATCGTCGTCGCCAGTTGCTGTTCGAGGAAAGCCTGGAACCTCAACTGCCCGAAAATGGCGTCTACGCCCTGCTGCTAATGGCTCGGGAAGAAGGCCTGTTCGACGAAGACCTTTAACGGTGCAGAACAGACACAGGGAAGTGTGACACGGGTCGACGTAACAAACGGTTACACAAGGCAGAATCAGCCCGTATTCGCCCACGTCAGGAAGCCCGATAACAATGAACAAGGTTGTGCGAACGCCCCTTATCTGCCCACTTGTCCCCGCCCTGTTTCTCGCCTCCCAGGCTGTTCTGGCCCAGGATACTCCTCGAGCAGACAAACACTACATCGGTCTGCTGGCAACCACTTACAACCACCGCACCATCGGTGAAAACACCAAGGAGACGGCCTGGGGCACTGGCGGAACACTGGTGATGGGTGGTCATATCACCGACCTGTTCCACGCCGAGTTGCGGGCGGGCGGTGGCTTTAAAGACGCCGAAGTCCCAAATAGTGACCTCACACTGAGCATTGACTACTACGCCAGCTGGTATATCGGCCTGCACTATCCGATTACCGACTACGCCAACCTCTACGGACAGTTTGGCTTTTCCTATATCCATGGCGAGGGGGAGATTAGCGACCCGGCGAATGACCGCAACAACCCCTTTCTGGACCTCGAAGGCGAATTTCCAGACAGCGGCTTCAGCGTCAGCTGGATTGCCGGCCTCGACTTCGAAGTAATGGACGACACCTTCCTGGTGTTCGAGGGAGGAAAGCTCTTCGAAGATACCGCCACGGATGTGAATACCTTCCAGTTCTCCGGCGGCCTGCGCTACGAGTTCTAGATACAGGTCGGATTACGCTTCGCTAATCCGACCTAACGTTCTATTCGATTTCCTTTATGCCTTATGGCGGATGTGCCAGCACCGGTGGATCCGGGCATTGCGCTGGAAATCCCTGTCCAGGGTATCCCGGGTAACTTCGGAAACCTCGAACTCGCTTTCCAGCGCCTCGTCGAGCTTGAATCGCCGGAAATTATTGGAAAAGATCAGCAATCCATCAGAGCTCAGCCGCGCCATGGCCTGCCTCACCAGCGTGGGATGATCCTTCTGGATATCCAGAACGCCCGCCATTCGGGCGGAGTTCGAAAATGTGGGCGGATCCATGAAGATCAGATCAAACCGTTGGTCCGCCGTTTTTCGGTCCGCAAGCCAGGCCAGGCAATCCGCCTGCTCTACCCGATGTTTCCGGGGATCCGCACCGTTCAGGGCCAGATTCTCCTCGGCCCATCCGACATAGGTTTTTGACATATCAAGGCTGAGAGAGCGGCTGGCGCCTCCTACCACGGCATGCACCGTGGCCGCCCCGGTATAGCAGAACAGATTCAGAAACCGCTGGTTTGCGGCGTGTTGCTGAATCCAGTGCCGCACCGGCCGATGATCCAGAAACAGACCGGTGTCCAGGTAATCCTTCAGGTTCACCTTCAGCACACAGCCATGTTCGTGAACCTTGAAAAACTCGCCACTGGCAGCCTGCTTTTCATACTGGCTGGTGCCCGTCTGGCGCTGGCGCTGCTTGCACACCATGTCTTCCCGGTCCACGCCGAGCGCTTCGGGAATCACTGCAAGAGCTTCGGCCAGACGTTCACGGGCGGAACGTTCGTCCACCGATTTCGGGGCCGCGTACTCCTGCACGTGTATCCGGCCCTCATAGATATCGATTGCCAGAGCGAACTCCGGCATGTCGGCATCGTAAAGACGATAGCAACCAATGCCCTGCTTTCTCGCCCACTGGCCAATGGTCTTCATATTTTTCTTGAGCCGGTTACGAAGCATGGCCGCACGTTCCTCGTTAGCAATACGAGGAGTAATCTCACCGGGGATATCGGGGCCCCGCGGGGTCATGGCGCTGGCGTCATTGATTTCGAACAACAGCAACTGAGCGGGCAGTTTGCCGTTGAAAAGCCGGTATTGCTTGTAGCTTCGCAAACCGATGGACTTGCCGTATTCCGGGGCACCGGTAAACACACCAAGCCGCCAGCCGGGTACGCTGCGTTTCACTGCAGCGCCCAGGGCCTGGTACAGGGCGCCCAGTTCCCTGCGCTCACTCAAGCGCTCACCGTATGGGGGATTGGTCAACACCAACCCATGTTTGGACCAGCCGCCCTCCGGTTCCAGGGCGTCAACCGATCGAGCTTCAACGTGGACAATACTCTCAAGCCCGGCCCGCTGGATATTCTTCCAGGCCGTCGCAATGACCCGACTGTCCTGGTCAAAGCCCGCCAGCCTGGGGATTCGTTTCTGTTTACCCTCATGGGCGCGACGTTCTGCTTCCTGGCGCAAGGACAACCAGAGCTCCGGCTGATGGCCCAGCCATTTCTCGAAACCAAACCGCTCCTGTTTGCGCCCGGGCGCCATATCCAGCGCCATCATCGCGGCTTCAATAACAAGCGTGCCGGACCCACACATCGGGTCCAGAAAATCGCCGCCGGTCGAGGCAATCTCTGGCCAGCCCGCACGCATCAGTAATGCCGCCGCCAGGTTTTCTTTAAGTGGTGCTATGCCTTTATCTGTCCGGTAGCCGCGCATATGGAGGCTATGGCCGCTTAGGTCGACTCCCAGTGACAGGCGCCCCCGATTCAGTCGAGCGGAGATAATGACATCGGGATTCTTGGCATCCACGGAAGGCCTCGGGCCTCCATTGGCCTGGAACCGGTCAACAATGCCGTCTTTTACCCGCTGTGCTCCGTATTGCGTATTCCGGATTGCCTCGTTCTGACCGAGAAAAGTGACCCGGAAGCTTCCATTCACCGGGATATGCTGCTGCCAGTCCATGTGCACAACACCGTCATAAAGCTCGTCGCCACTGTTGGCATTCACTTCGTCGACATGGAGGATCACCCGGTTGGCCAGGCGCGACCAGAGGCACGCGCGGTAGCCACCTTCCAGAGAACCTTCTACCCAGACTCCCGCCGGCGCGTTGCGCACGGTGTCCAGGCCAAAAGTGCTGAGCTCGTCCGCCAGAAGGTATTCCACCCCCTTCGGGCAGGTTACGAAAAATACAGATTTGGACAAGTTCAACTCCTGGTGTATCAGCGGCGACTGGTAAGTTTCCGGAATACTGGCTGTTCCGAAATTGGTGGTGATTTTTTAGTTCACATAACTATAAAAAAAGCGTCACATAGATGAAATAATTAGTGTACATCTGCGCAAGGTTCGACTTACCTTGTAATTGACGCGTCGTTCAGGAAGGTAACAAACCTTCCGTTAACAGGATCCTGACTGCTCTGGCTTGAGCTGACAATAGTGGGTTATCCCGGAGCGGGTAACAGTTGTCGCAGCCACTGCAGGTGTGTACACGCTTATTCTGTTAATCCATCAGTGAGGAACGGCATGAAAAGACAGAAAAGAGACATGTACGCTCGTGCATACAAGCGGGGTTATCTCGCTGGCGTGTCCGGTAAATCCAAAGACAGCTGCCCGATTGAACAGGCGGAAGTTCGCCAGGAATGGCTGAACGGGTGGCGAGAAGGCCGCACAGATCAATGGGAGGGCATGACCGGCGTATCCGGCATCCACAAACTGGCTAACGTTACGACGGCTTGACGGCTGAACTAACCCCGAATCTTAATCTGATCTTTTTCTACACAACTTGACGCAGTACCCAGAGTAACCCAAATGGGGCCTCCCGCCCCATACCATGCGAAGAAGCGCTACGGGGTTCATTCCCCGCTCGGGCCCGCTAAGCGGGCCCACCTTCGTTCTGGGACACCGACAATCACTGTACCTGCCTGATCGCCTCAACGGCTTCTTTTATCAGCTGAGGCCCACGGTAAATAAACCCTGTGTAAATTTGTACAAGTTTGGCTCCGGCCCGGACTTTCTCTGCTGCGCTCTCGCCGTCGGTAATGCCGCCCACGCCAATAATCGGCAACGACTCCCCCAACTCCGCGTAAAGTCCCTTTATGACCCTCAGAGACGCTTCCCGAACCGGCACTCCGCTCAGCCCCCCGGCCTCATTGGCATAAGGATGACCAGCCACCGCATCACGACTGACCGTTGTATTGGTGGCAATCACGCCGTCCAGCCCCGTCTCTCGCAGCGCAGATGCCACAAAACGGATACCGTCATCGTCCATGTCCGGAGCAATCTTTACGGCTACAGGCACATAACGCCCATGTTCTTTTTCGCACTTCAGTTGCTCGTCCTTGATGGCTTCCAGAAGCCCTTTCAGGGAGTCCCCAAACTGCAGATCCCGTAGCCCTGGCGTATTGGGCGAGGACACATTCACCGTAATGTAATCGGCGCGGGTGTAGACAGCCGAAATCCCCTTTCGGTAGTCCGATTCGGATTGATCGTTCGGCGTATCCTTGTTCTTGCCAACATTGATTCCCAACACCCCGCGGTACCGGCGATTGTCCACGCGCGCCAGCAAGTGGTCCAACCCTTCGTTATTGAAACCCATGCGATTAATGATGGCCTGATGCTCCGGCAGTCGAAACATTCTCGGTTTGGGGTTTCCAGGCTGCGCCAGTGGCGTGACTGTTCCCACTTCAATGAATCCGAAGCCCAGGGCTCCCAGTGCATCAAGATGATCGGCGTTCTTATCAAGACCTGCGGCGAGCCCGACAGGGTTCGGAAAATCCAGCCCCATAACATTCACTGGCAATGAATCTATTTTTGGCGAAAAAACGTTCAAAACGCCCAATCGTTGCGCAAGATCCAGACCATTCAATGCAATATTGTGAGCCTGCTCAGCCGGAAGACGGAAAAGCAGGTTGCGGAAAACGCCGTACATCTGAAAAAACTCCCCTGATCCAAGTGGGCGGAGTATACCGGAAGTTTTCCACAGCTTCCCGGGATAGAGAAAAATCAGCTCTAAATGACTGTATCATGGCAGTCTCATGACCTTTTCCACGGAATCTGTGGATAACCCTGTTGAAAATCGAGGGGCAACGGTTCCCATCCCTTGATAACTGCGCCAGCCTACAGATTGATCATTTTTTGACCAGTTGAATTTAACTTTATTTTCAATGGGTTATAAATTTTTTCCTTGCCTGTCGACAAATACTAAACAAAATGTTACCCGGTCACCGTTCTGCAATGATGTGCATAAATCACTTGAAATTCGGCTTTCGGGCCGGCACTGCCAAACACTCCAAGAATAACGTTATACTGACACCTGTTTTCGGATCAGGAGTTCTGCAATGCAAGAGCCGATTTCCTCCGCTCAACAGAACCGGGACAGTCTTGCGGGCGAAATGAGGGCGGCTTCAAGGGTCACCATTATTGGAATGATTCTCGATGCCGTACTCGGTGTCATTAAAGTCATTGCAGGTGCTCTTTTTCATTCCCAGGCACTGCTGGTCGATGGCATTCACTCCTTTACCGACGTTGCCTCGGATCTGGTTGTCCTCGGTGTCATGAAAATTTCCCGCCAGGAACCGGATGAAGATCACCCCTACGGTCACCAGCGAATCGAGACCTTCGGCACCCTGGTGCTTGGTAGTATTCTGATCGCGGTAGGAGCTGCCCTGGCCTGGGAAAACACGCTTCGTCTGCTCGAAGGCAACGTGGATACCGTTCCCGGGTGGCCGGTCCTGGTAGCGGCGGCCCTGTCGGTGGCCGGGAAGGAGTGGATCTTTCGATACACTCGCCATGTAGGCCTGAAAATTCGCTCGGATCTGATTATCGCCAACGCCTGGCACAGCAGAACCGATGCGTTTTCCTCAATCGTCGTTCTGGTTTCGACCGCGGGTGCCATGCTGGGGATGATCTGGCTCGATGTGTTTGCCGCAGTGGTGATTGCCGGAATCATTATCCACATCGGCTGGAAGTTCACCTGGGACAGCGTAAAAGAGCTTGTGGATACCGGCCTTTCTCACGAAGACACAGAGATGCTCAAGAGCATTGCCCGCGACACAGACGGCGTGCGCAACGTCCACGAACTTCGTAGCCGTCGCATGGGCCATGACATCCTGCTGGATATTCACCTGGTGGTCCGGCCGGAAATCAGCGTTTCAGAGGGACATCAGATCGGTATGCAGGTGGTCTCGGGCATGCGAGACGCTCTGGACAACATTCGGGACATCAATTTCCACATCGACGCTGAAAACGACGAAGACCAGCCACTGACCTCTGAGCGCCTGCCTTCCCGAGAAGACATCCGGGCTGTACTGGCCCGGCATATTGGTGAACTTCCACACCACAGTCGCCTGCGGCTGCACTACCTGAAGAACAAGGTGCACCTGGAACTATTTCTCGACGAGTACGAGGAAAAAACCCTGTTCTCCTCCGCAAACATCAGGGATCAGCTTCGGGATTACCCCTGGTTTGGCAGTGTCCGGGTTTGGGTGGCCGGCCCCTGAAGAAGCCGGCAAAACCCTTTACCTCCGCCGGTTCTCCTCCATTCTGGAGAGAAACTCCTGCATGATCAGCGTATAGAGTTCGCCCCCGAGGAAGCGATCCTCGACACCGGCATCAATGCTCGGATTGTCGTTGACTTCAATCACGGCAACCCGGTTTCCGGATTGTTTAATATCCACACCGTACAGCCCGTTACCAATCAGCTTGGTGGCATTCAGGGCCGCCTGAATCACATTTCTCGGCACCTCGTAAGTGGGCATGGTCTCGAAGCCACCGCTTTCACTCTCGGATTCACCGTGCTGGTAGATCTGCCAGTGGCCTTTCACCATCATGTATTTGCAGGCGTAGATAGCCCGACCACCTAGCACACCAATGCGCCAGTCGTAATCGGTGTACAGATATTCCTGGGCCAGCACCAGGGCCGACTGCTTGAACAGGTCCTTTAGACCGGCTCGCAAGGTCTTCTCATCCTCCGCCTTGGTAACCCCTCGGGAAAATGCGCCATCCGGAATCTTGATGACCACGGGAAAGCCCAACTCGCTGACGACCTGTTCAACCGCGTTCTTCTGGTCTTTGGACAGGATCAGCGTCTTGGGTGTGGGAACCTTGTTGTTTTTCAGAAGATCCGCAAGAAACACTTTGTTGGTGCACTTCAGGATCGATACAGGATCATCAATAACTACCATACCCTCCGCCGCTGCCTTGCGGGCAAAACGGTAGGTATGGTGGTCAATGGCGGTGGTTTCCCTGATGAACAGGCCATCGTATTCCGGAAGGCGCATGTAATCCCTGCGGGTGATCTGCTCAACATTGATACCCAGCTTGCGACCGGCCTTTTCGAATCGCTTCAGGGCAACCTTGTCGCTCGGCGGCATTTCCTCATCGGGATTGACCAGAACCGCCAGGTCGTAGCGGTAACGTCGACGGGTTCTGGGCTTACGCCACACCATGCTGCTGAAACGATCCAGGGCGGCGGCAAATACGTCCTGCTCCTGTTCGCCGAGGTCCGCCGGGGCCGCCGGTTTCATGGACTCGATCTGCCACTGCTTGCGGCGCTTGAAGACAACCTCAAGAATCGGGCACGGAAAACGCTCGAACAGGGCCCTGGCAACCGGTTTGAGATCCGGATGCTCAGCCTGGCCAAAGTACGTCCGGATCCGGACTTCATGAGTAGCTGCGCGCTCATCACTGGCGGGATCAATTGCCGAACCCGACGCCTCCAGCCAGTTGATAACGCTCTCATCAAGCTCTTCCAGCTCGAGAGAAAACAACCCTTTCCTACCCAGGTCATTAAGCGTCATTACCGAAGGCACCACGTGGTGACCACGGGCTTCCGCCAGCAATGAGCAATAATACCCCTTGCTCAGGTACCGGGCGCTCTGGCACAGGTTAATGACTCTTACCCGGCTGGACGGCGGTGCCGAGAACTGGAGATACTGATCAAACGTCAGTACATCTTCACTGGGGTAATAAGGCGCCCAGTCTTTGGCGCGGTCCACTACGATAAGCAAACGGGACATTAAAGGCATTCCTCCCTGAAAGGTCTTGCCTGTGATATTTGACGCAACGATACGCCGGTGATGATCGGTGCACAATCGACGAATAATGCGTGCTTTTACGCATCCTTACAGTCTTTGCGTTACCCTTGCTCTCACCCATAATAGCCGAATACGGGAAGCCCACCAGCATGCCCTCCAAGCTCTTCTCAAGGCCGCATCTCAATGCCTGATTTCCAGCTACGACAAGCCACCAGCAAGGATCTCAACGCCCTGGTTGAGCTTGAAAACCGGTGTTTCACAGAGGACCGACTTTCCAGGCGCAGCTTTCGCCGTTTCCTGGAGATGCCGAGGGACCGCTTGATAATCGCCGAAGCCGATGGCGAACTGGTGGGCTATTGCCTGGTTCTGATGAGCGCTGCTACCCGGCTCGCGCGGATCTATTCCATCGCGGTGTCACCGACTGTTCGGGGCCGGGGTGTGGGCGAGAAACTGGTGCGTGAGGCGGAATCCGAAGCGGTGGACGCTGGCCGTATCATCATGCGCCTGGAAGTCCGTGAAGATAACAAGGGCGCGATCGCTCTCTACAACCGGCTGGGCTACCGCCAGTTTGGCACCTATCGGGATTACTATGAGGACCATGGCGACGCCCTGCGCTTTGAGCGCCGGATTCTCTTCTACGAGCCTTCAAGGGAATTTCCGGCTGTCCCCTACTACCCACAGACCACGGATTTTTCCTGTGGCCCCGCCGCACTGATCATGGCCATGGCCGCCCTGGATGAGCAGCAACCGCTCACAACCCTGGAGGAGCTCAGACTCTGGCGGGAGGCGACCACGATATTCATGCTGGCCGGCCATGGTGGCTGCGGCCCTCATGGATTGGCACTGGCTGCCTGGAACCGGGGCTTTGAAGCCAGCGCTTGGATCAGTATGGAAGGTGCGCTGTTCAAGGACACCGTCAGAAGCGAGGACAAGAAACGCGTTCTGGAACTGGTCCATGAGGGGTTTCTTCATGATATCGGCCAGACCGACATCCAGCTGCACCATGATCCCCTGACCCTCGAAGCCATGGAGGAAGCCCTCCACGAAGGGCGAGTTCCGGTCATCCTGATCAGCACCTGGCAGTTGAACCGTAGCCGCGTTCCCCACTGGGTGACGGTGTGCGCGATTGATGACCAGTTTGTGTACCTGCACGATCCGGAAATCGACGCCGAGGCGGGCGAAACAGTGGCCGACAAACAATACCTGCCGGTCGACCGAAGGGTGTTCAGCCAGATCTCCCGCTATGGCAGGAACCAGCCCTTGCAGGCCGCAGTCATCGTGGGGCCAAAGCGGCCGGCCTGATCATGCGGTCCGAAGGGCCGCCTCCTTCAGCTCGGCGATCTCGTCCCGAAGACGGGCCGCCGTCTCGAAATCCAGCTCGGACGCGGCTTTGTACATTTCGTCCTCCAGCCGCGACACTTCTTTGAGAACTTCCTCCGGCGACCGGTTTCCGGTTTTCGCCCTGTATTGCTCTGCCTCTTCCGCCGCTTTCTGTCCCGGGCGCTCGGCCTTGCGACGGCCTCGACCACCGCCACCTGCACCTTCCATGATGTCCGCAATCTTCTTGTTCAGGCCCTGGGGCGTGATGCCGAATTCGTCATTGTGGGCCTGCTGTTTCGCCCGCCGGCGCTCGGTTTCATCAATGGCTCTTTGCATGGAACCCGTGATTCGGTCGCCGTAGAGAATGGCTTTACCGTGAACATTCCGCGCGGCACGGCCAATGGTCTGTATCAATGAACGTTCCGACCGCAGGAACCCTTCCTTGTCAGCGTCGAGGATGGCCACCAAAGACACCTCGGGCATGTCCAGACCTTCCCGCAACAGGTTGATCCCCACCAACACATCGAATTCACCTCGCCGCAAATCCCGGATGATTTCCACCCTTTCCACGGTATCGATGTCCGAATGCAGGTAGCGAACCTTGATATCGTGCTCCATCAGGAAGTCGGTCAGATCCTCCGCCATGCGCTTGGTCAGCGTTGTCACCAGAACCCGTTCCTTAACTTTCACCCGGGCATTAATCTCGGAAAGCAGGTCGTCCACCTGGGTAGAGGCCGGGCGCACCTCGATTTCCGGATCTAGCAGGCCGGTGGGTCGAACCACCTGCTCCACTACCTGCCCGGCGTGCTCGGCCTCGTAGTTCGCCGGCGTAGCCGATACGAAAATCATCTGCGGCGCAATCCGCTCCCACTCTTCAAATTTCATGGGCCGGTTATCCAGCGCCGATGGCAGGCGGAATCCATACTCGACCAGCGTTTCCTTGCGGGAACGGTCACCTTTGTACATGGCGCCGATCTGGGGAATGGTTACGTGGGACTCGTCCACCACCAGCAAAGCGTTGGGCGGCAGGTAATCAAACAGTGTCGGCGGTGCCTCACCGGGCCGGCGACCGGATAGATAGCGCGAGTAGTTCTCGATGCCGTTGCAATAGCCCAATTCCAGCATCATTTCGATGTCGTACCGGGTGCGCTCTTCCAGGCGTTGCGCTTCCACCAGGCGGTTGTTGTCCCGTAGTTGCTGCAGCCGCTCATCCAGCTCCACCTTGATGTGCTCAACTGCATCCAGAACCGTCTGCCGGGGCGTGACATAATGCGATTTCGGATAGATAGTTACCCGGGGCACACGGCGAAGAACCTCGCCAGTCAGAGGGTCGAAATAGCTGAGATTCTCCACCTCATCATCGAACAGCTCAATGCGGATCGCCTCTTTCTCGGATTCCGCAGGAAACACATCGATCACATCGCCTCGAACACGGTAATTGGCCCGGTGGAACTCAACGTCATTCCGGGTGTACTGAAGCTCGGCCAGGCGCCGCAAAATAAACCGCTGGTCAATCTGATCGCCCCGATCCAGGTGCAGCATCATCTTCAGATAGGATTGGGGATCACCCAGACCATAGATGGACGAAACCGTTGCCACGATAATGGCGTCCGGTCTTTCCAACAACGCCTTGGTGGCAGACAGACGCATCTGTTCAATGTGCTCGTTGATGGACGCGTCTTTTTCGATAAACGTGTCCGACGAGGGCACGTAGGCCTCGGGCTGGTAGTAGTCGTAGTAAGAGACGAAATACTCCACGGCGTTGTCCGGAAAGAATTCCTTGAACTCACCGTAAAGTTGGGCTGCCAGCGTCTTGTTGTGGGCCATGATGATCGTTGGCCGTTGAACCTCCTGAACCACATTGGCGATAGTGAACGTTTTACCGGAGCCGGTTACCCCCAGCAGGGTCTGGTGTGCGAGACCGGAGTGAATGCCATCCACCAGCCCCTCGATCGCCTTGGGTTGATCGCCGGCTGGCTGGAACGGTGAATCTACTTTGAACACACCTTCCCTTGCGGAAACGTTTGCCTGATTACTGGCCATAACTGGCGAAAACCTCCGGTAAAACCGAGGCAGGGGCGTTATGGTCCCTACCATTAGAGAAATTTAGCGATACACTGGCTTCATGATACCATCAGTGCGATCGACGGCTGGGCAGAAATCAGCCAGCAGCTCTGGCACCCGGCGGTCGCAGCCCTATCAGACGCAGCTTTAAGGAGCGCAAGTTTGGACCTTCAACTTTCCAGCCGAGTACAGGCTATCAAGCCCTCTCCCACTCTCGCAGTCACCAACAAGGCCGCGGAACTCCGCGCAGCAGGCCAGGACATTATCGGCCTGGGTGCCGGCGAGCCGGACTTCGACACACCTGATCACATCAAACAGGCAGCCATTGAAGCCATCAATAACGGCCAGACCAAGTACACCGCCGTGGATGGTACGCCCGCCCTGAAAAAAGCGATTATTGCGAAGTTCAAACGGGACAACGGCCTGGATTACGAAGCCAACCAGATACTGGTAAGCAGTGGTGGCAAACAGAGCTTTTTCAACCTCGCACTTGCCACATTGAACCCCGGTGACGAAGCCATCATCCCGGCCCCCTACTGGGTTTCCTACCCGGACATGGTACTGGTTGCCGAGGGCAAACCGGTCATCATCGAAACCGGCGCCGAGACACGCTTCAAGATCACTCCGGAACAGCTGGAAAACGCCATCACCGAGCGTACCCGCCTGTTCGTGATCAACAGCCCCTCCAACCCGAGCGGCATGGCCTACACCCTGGAAGAGCTGCAGGCCATCGGCGAGGTGCTGAAGAAACACCCGAACATCATGATCGCCACGGACGACATGTACGAGCCGATCCTCTGGACCGGCAAGCCGTTCTGCAACATCCTGAACGCCACGCCTGAGCTGTATGACCGCACGTTCGTGCTGAACGGCGTTTCCAAAGCCTACTCCATGACGGGATGGCGTATCGGCTACGCCGCTGGCCCGGCGAAAATCATCGGCGCCATGAAGAAGATCCAGTCCCAGAGCACCTCCAACCCCGCCTCCATCTCCCAGGCAGCGGCACAGGCTGCGCTGGACGGTGATCAGGCCTGCGTGGGCGAGATGGTCAAGGCATTCAAGGAACGCCACGACTGGCTGGTAGAGGCCCTGAACAAGCTCCCGGGCGTTGAGTGCCTGAATGGCGACGGAACCTTCTATGTGTTCCCCAGCTTCCAGGGCGCCATCGATGCCGACTCCAGCGTCAGCACCGACGTTGAGTTTGCCGAGAAACTGCTGACCGACGCCGGCGTGGCACTGGTTCCTGGCTCAGCCTTCGGCTGCCCGGGCCACATGCGTCTGAGCTTCGCGACCAGCATGGACAACCTGGAAAAGGCTATTGAGCGTCTACAAAAAGCGCTCGGCTAAAAAGTTCTGGCCAGGGGTTGACGGGGCGGTATAGCCAACTTAATATACGCGCCTCGTCACACGACGACGTTCCCCGATAGCTCAGTTGGTAGAGCAACGGACTGTTAATCCGTTTGTCGCTGGTTCGAGCCCAGCTCGGGGAGCCACTATTCTGAAAACCCGCTAATTCTTTGAGTTAGCGGGTTTTTTATTGCCCCACTTTTCGGTTTTGACTTCGGTTGTTGATAGCAAGTCCTGCCCTAGCCTTCGTGTTTTGGGGGCGGGCCAGCCAGCAGGTCTTTCCAAAACACGCTACAAGCACGTCCGTGTGCGCTTGAATCGGGCCATCCCTGGCCCTCTACAGTTTTGGAAAGACCTGCTGGCCGGCCCGTTCAGACTAAACAGATATACCGAGTAAAAAGAAAATCTGCAGCTAACGACACAATACGACTCAAGGAACTCTGCCTAATAGAGTGCGGTGCAAAAGGCGGACTATAACTGCGACGACCGGAACGGTGCTGTGGGGGTGCCCTCCCAAAAATGTCTGTGGCCATGGATGGCCACAGCCAAGCGCACATGGACGTGCTCGTAGCGGTTTTTGGGAGGGCGCACCCACAGCACCAGCCCCCCAATTTCGAAGGCTGGGGCAGGATTCAAAAAATAGAACGAGTCAGAGCTCGATCACCTCTGAATGAATAGCCTCCAAGGCAGCCAGCGGGTCATTTGCCTGGGTAATGGGACGACCGATTACCAGGTAGTCGGAACCGGCTTTGAGGGCATCCGTGGGGGTCATGATGCGCTGTTGGTCGCCTTTATCGGCCGTCAGGGGACGGATACCAGGTGTGATCAATTTGAAGTCAGCGCCCTGCTCGGCTTTGAGGTTGGGTGCTTCTTGTGCGGAACAGACGACGCCGTCGAGGCCGCAGTTTTTGGTGAGGGTTGCCAGGCGGGACACCTGGGTTTCCGGGGAATCGATGATGCCGATGCCGGCCAGGTCGTCGGCGTTCATACTGGTGAGGACGGTCACAGCAATCAGCAACGGGCGACCAGTACCGAAGGCGTCAAGGCGCTCGCGGCAGGCGGTCATCATTTTTTCGCCGCCGGACGCATGAACGTTCACCATCCAGACACCCAGGTCGGCCGCAGCCGCGACGGCAGCTGACGTGGTGTTGGGAATATCGTGGAATTTCAGGTCCAGGAATACGTCGAAACCTCGCTTCTGCAGACCCTCGACCAGTTGCGGGCCTGAACGGGTGAACAGTTCTTTGCCCACTTTCAGGCGACATTTGGCCGGGTCCAGTTTGTCGACCAGCTCAAGGGCCGGATTCTGGGACGGAAAATCGAGGGCGACGATGATCTTGGGATCGTTAGCGGTTTGCACGTTCACATTTCCTGCGGAGATTCGGTAAAGGTTTATTCGGCTTCAACACCCTGAATAGGGCGGACGGTTTCCCACTGCTTGCAACTCGGGCACAGCCAGTGCAGTTGACGACCTGAGAAACCACAACTGACACAGCGATAAACCGGACGGTTGGCAAGTATCAGGTGACCGATGCGGCTCACCAGCCTGCCCTCATCGGTGGTCATGCCCTTTTCGTAGCCGGCCATTTCCACCAGCCTGAGCAGGCCACGCACGCTCGGGCGTGTTTCCAGTTCCTGCCTGAGCAAATCGATAGCTGCAGGACGCCCCGAGGCACGTTCGACGGACTCGACAAGGGCCAGAAGGAGGCTGGTGCTCGGATAGCTTTCGTAAAGCTTGCGCAGTTTTTTCGCCAGCCGCCCGATGTCACCATGCTCGTGCTCAAGCTTCATCAAGCGGTCGATGGCTTCCGACCCGAACTCGGCGTTCTGCTCGAACACTTTGAGGCACTGGTTGCTGGCCTCTCGGTAACTGCCCTGACGAACTAGAAGCTTCATCAGAATGAGGTTGGCCCGAACACAGGAGCGATCGTAATCGAGCGCCTCCCTGGCCAGCTTCTGCGCAGCCCACCGGTCGTCCTGCTTCAGGGACTCTTCGGACAGCTCACAGGTTAAATAGGCCAGCACCTTGAACATGGCCGGGTCGGCATCGCCCCGGGTAAGCGCTCGCGCGACCTCGGCTGCTTTAGCCCACTCCTTCTCCTGCTGGTAGAGATCAATAAGCTGTTGCGAGGAATGCCGCCCATACTCCTTGTCACCCATCAATTGATGCAGCAGTGCCTCAGCACGGTCAAGTAGACCGGCATTCAGGTAATCCCGGGCGAGCTCAAGGGTGACCTGTGGCGAGAAACGCGGAGGTAGTTCGGGCCTGGCCAGAAGATTCTGGTGGATCAAGATCGCCCGGTCCGTTTCGCCCTTGTTACGGAAATGGCTTCCGATAGACAGGTGCAGACTGACGGTGTCCTTGTTTACCGCAAGGGACTGAACGAAGTTTTCAACGGCCTGGTCGGAATAGTTGGTGAACAGAAACTGGAGACGGTCCTTAACCGATTCCTCGTCGGAAATCGTTTTGCCGGATCGGTTGTCATTGCTTCCCAGCCGGCCCACTAGCCAGCCAACGGCGACTGCAACAGTGAGCAGCAGCCACTGAAGTACGATATCCATTAAAGAGTCCGGTCGTTCTGGGCCCTGGATTTCTCCAATGCCTGCTCGGCGCGATCAAGTCGTTTCTGAAGGGTTCGCCGGGACACCGAGGTTCGAACGGTGGCCAGCATGGTCATCAGCACGCCTACGAGGGCACCGACAACAAATGCCATGATAATCCAGACGGCAACGCCATGGGGCTGGGTCTCAAACAGCAGGAAGTTGAGGGAGACTGCCATTTGATTGTTGAGCGAGAATACCAGTGCCAGCAGAACCAGGACCAAAACCAACAGAATAATGAGGATCTTCTGCAATCCTGCCATAGCGATAGCACTCCCAAGGGGCCTGAGGGCCCAAATTATACGCGTTCCCTGAGCAGCTGTTAAAAGCCTTTCTTCAAGCTGTCGTTGACCTGCTCTCTCAATTCCTTACCGGGTTTGAAGTGCGGTACATACTTGGCTGGCAGCTGGACAGCCTCACCGGTTTTCGGATTGCGCCCGGTACGCGCGGCCCGGTGGTGAAGGGAAAAACTGCCAAATCCCCGGATTTCTATTCTCTGACCATCGGCAAGCGACTGGGACATGTGCTCAATGATGGTTTTTACAGCCAGTTCGACATCTTTAACGGAGAGCTGTGTCTGCTTCGAAGCAATCAGCTCGACCAGTTCGGACTTCGTCATGAGGCGTTTCCCTCTTTCGTTTTTATTCGGCCGTCGGTTACCGGATTCCCATGACTACCTAGTTTAGCCAAACCAGAAAAAAACACAAAAAAAACGGGCTCTTAGAGCCCGTTTTTTTCATACCAACCGGAAGATTAGTCCTTGTTGGCGTTTTGCTGCTGCATCTGCTCCTTGATGAGATCACCGATGGTGGTCGCACCAGAAGAAGTTTCGGCAGTCTTGGTCCGCACGTTTTCCAGAGCCTGCTTGTCGTCCTCAACGTCTTTGGACTTCACAGACAGGTTGATGATGCGGTTTTTGCGATCGATGCTGATGATCTTCGCTTCAACTTCTTCGCCTTCCTTCAGCGCATTGCGTGCATCTTCAACACGGTCACGGCTGATTTCAGAGGCTTTCAGTACCGCTTCAACTTCGTCGTTCAGGGCGATGGTAGCCGCCTTGGCATCTACAGCAGACACGGTGCCCTTAACAATGGAGCCCTTGTCGTTCAGCTGTACGAACTCGGCGAACGGATCGCTCTCGAGCTGCTTGATACCCAGGGAGATACGCTCACGCTCCGGATCAACAGACAGGATAACGGTTTCAACTTCGTCACCCTTCTTGTATTCACGAACCGCTTCTTCGCCAGTCTCGTTCCAGCTGATATCAGACAGGTGAACCAGACCGTCGATGCCGCCATCCAGACCGATAAAGATACCGAAGTCAGTGATTGACTTGATCTTACCGGAGATGCGATCGCCCTTGTTGAAGTTGCTGGAGAAATCTTCCCACGGGTTGGATACACACTGCTTGATACCCAGGGAGATACGACGACGCTCTTCGTCGATGTCCAGAATCATCACGTCCACTTCGTCGCCTACCTGGACAACCTTGGACGGATGGATGTTCTTGTTGGTCCAATCCATTTCGGAAACGTGAACCAGACCTTCAACACCCTCTTCCAGCTCAGCAAAGCAGCCGTAGTCGGTCAGGTTGGTAACGCGTGCCTTGACCTTGGAACCTTCCGGGTAACGACCCTTGATATCAACCCAGGGATCTTCGCCCAGCTGCTTGAGGCCGAGGGAAACACGGTTACGCTCACGGTCGAACTTCAGGACCTTGACGCTGATTTCGTCGCCAACATTCACGATTTCGCTCGGATGCTTGATGCGCTTCCAGGCCATATCGGTAATGTGCAGCAGGCCGTCAACACCACCCAGGTCTACGAACGCGCCGTAGTCGGTCAGGTTCTTGACGATACCCTTGATTTCCATACCCTCGGTCAGGGTTTCCAGCAGAGCTTCACGCTCGGCACTGTTCTCAGCTTCCAGAACGGCGCGGCGGGAAACAACCACGTTGTTACGCTTCTGGTCGAGCTTGATAACCTTGAATTCGAGTTCTTTGTTCTCCAGGTGCGCGGTATCGCGAACCGGACGAACGTCTACCAGCGAGCCAGGCAGGAAGGCACGAATACCGGCCAGATCGACGGTGAAACCACCCTTGACCTTACCGTTGATAATACCTTTAACCACTTCCTCAGCTTCGAAGGACTTCTCGAGTACCTTCCAGGCTTCTGCACGCTTGGCCTTTTCACGGGACAGACGGGTCTCACCGAAGCCGTCTTCCACAGCGTCGAGAGCTACATCGACAACGTCGCCGATAGCAATTTCCAACTCGCCTTTTTCGTTAAGGAACTGGGAGGCGGGGATAACGCCTTCGGACTTCAGTCCGGCGTTAACGGTGACCCAGTCGTTATCGACGTCTACAACGGTTCCCTGGACGATGGAACCTGGCTGCATGTCAATTTCTTTCAGGCTTTCTTCAAAAAGATCCGCAAAGCTCTCGCTCATTATGAGTCCTATATGATCAACGCAAGTGTACTCCGTGCCACCAGCAACACGGTCTGTTAACAAGTTCCGGACTAAGCCTGTGGCTGGCAGATAGCGCTACGTCCGGCATTTCAACGACAAAAAGGTGTAGTCAGGCCTGACCTGCTGCGGCCATACACCTGTCCAACACCTCTTCTATACTCAACCCCGTAGAATCAATGACTTGCGCATCATCTGCGGGCTTGAGGGGGGCTGCGGAACGGTTCATATCCCGTTCATCACGAACCCGTATCTCCTCTAAAAGGGCGTCAATATTAACATCGACACCCGCGTCCTTCAACTGGCTATAGCGTCGCTGCGCCCTCTCCTCGGCGCTTGCCGTCAGGAAGATCTTAACCGGCGCATCCGGAAAAACCACCGTTCCCATATCACGACCATCGGCCACCAGGCCCGGAGCCTGCCGGAAGTCGCGCTGGCGTTGCAAAAGAGCATCCCGGACCGGCTGCATCACAGCCACCTTTGACGCATTATCGCCGGCAGATTCTGTACGTATATCTGCGGTCACGTCCTGCCCGGCCAGAATGACCTTGACCGGCTCGCCTGCAGGCGTGGGCTCAAACGACACATCGAGTCCAGCGGCGACCTTTACCAAGCCAGCCTCGTCATCCAGAGACACCCCCTGACGAACCGCGGCCAGCGCCGTGAGCCGATACAAAGCACCACTATCAAGCAGGTGCCATCCCAGCTTTCGGGCCAGCATCTGGGTGATGGTGCCTTTGCCGGAACCTCCGGGACCATCAACAGTGATCACCGGCGCACTGCTATCAACCATTATTCAGCCCCCTCGGCTGAGATATTGATCCCCGTTCCCTGCGCAAGTTCCACAAAGCCAGGGAAAGACGTAGCCACATTGGCGCAGTCAGTCACCGTAATGTCGCCCGCGGCACGCAGGGACGCCACTGCAAAGGACATCGCGATGCGGTGATCGCCGTGGCTGTTCACGGTACCGCCACCGATGGTCTGCCCGCCATCGATGATAATGCCATCCGGCGTTACGGTGGTTTCCACGCCCAGCGCAGCAAGGCCATCTGCCATTACCTGGATCCGGTCGCTTTCCTTGACCCGAAGCTCCTCCGCGCCCCGCAGAACCGTGCGCCCTTTGGCGCAGGTGGCGGCAATGAACAGCACCGGGAATTCGTCAATGGCCAGGGGCACCTGATCTTCCGGAATATCGATTCCCTGCAGCTCCGCTGAGCGGACCCGCAGGTCAGCAACCGGCTCGCCACCGATTTCGCGCTCCTCCAGAATCTCGATGTTGGCACCCATCTGATTCAGGATGTTGATCACACCGACCCGGGTCGGATTCATGCCAACATGCCGCAGGACCAGATCAGAGCCCGGAGCGATGCTCGCCGCTACCAGGAAAAACGCCGATGAAGAAATATCGGCAGGCACATCAATGTTGGTTGCCGTCAGTTTACCGCCACCACTGACGCTGGCCGTCGCACCGTCCCGGTGAACGTGGTAGCCAAAGCCCGCCAGCATGCGCTCGGTGTGATCGCGCGTGGGAGCAGGCTCGGTGACCGATGTACTGCCCTCGGCATAAAGACCGGCTAGCAGGAGGCATGACTTCACCTGGGCACTGGCTACTGGCATTTCGTAGTGGATTCCCTGCAACGTCTGGCCGCCACGGATTTTCAGCGGCGGGCGACCACCCTCTGCGGTATCGATCACCGCACCCATGGCCCTGAGCGGATCGGCAACGCGCCCCATTGGCCGGCCAGAGAGGCTCGCATCCCCGGTCAGCTCGGAATCAAAGGGCTGGGCTGCCAGCAACCCCGCAAACAGTCGCATGGCGGTTCCCGAGTTACCCAGATACAGCGGGCCCCTTGGGGCCTGGAGGCCGTGCATGCCAACGCCGTGAATCCGCACGAAACCGTCGTCCGGGCCTTCGATGGTCACGCCCATGTCGCGGAACGCCTGAAGCGTGGCCAGGCTGTCCTCGCCTTCCAGAAATCCTTTCACTTCGGTTACGCCATCCGCGAGGGCGCCCAGCATGATCGAACGGTGCGACATCGACTTGTCGCCCGGAACCCGGATATCACCGGTAATCGCGCCACCGGGCTGAAGACGGAACGTCACCTGCTTTTCACTGTTGTTTGTCACGTAAGCCTGTCCTGAGAGCATCTTCGAAAAATGTTCACGCGCCGCCTTGGCGCGACTGAAAACCCGCAACAACGTGGCGCTGTCCTGATTGGCAATGGCAGTGCGCAGTTGTTCGAGGTCGTGGGTAAAGTGGTCAATCACGCGAAGAACCGCATCGCGGTTCGACAGAAAGATATCGTGCCACATCACCGGATCGCTAGCGGCAATCCGGGTAAAGTCCCTGAAGCCTCCAGCGGCGTACCGGAAGATATCCATATTTTCGTCTTCTCCCGCCAGGGTATCCACCAGGGAGAAAGCGATAAGGTGCGGCAGGTGGCTGGTGGCTGCCAGCACCTCGTCGTGATACGCCACCGACATGGTCAGCACCGTGGCCCCGCAGCCCTCCCATAAGGCCCTGAGCCGGGCAAGATGCGGCTGACTGACGTCTTCAGGCGGAGTAAGAATCACCTTGTGGTTGGCAAACAACTCGGGGTTCGCCGCCCGAATGCCACTTTTCTCGGAGCCAGCAATCGGATGGCCGGGAATGACCCGGGGCGTAAGACTGCCGAACACAGCCTCAACATCATTCACGAAGCTGGACTTCGTGCTACCTACGTCGGTCAGTATGGCGTCCGGTTCCAATGCGGGACGAATCTGCTCAAGAACCGCCCGGGTTGCCCTGACTGGTACAGCCAGTACAACCAGATCGGCACCCCGCACGGCATCAGACACCGCCGTGGCCGCGTGATCGATCACGCCCAGCTCTTTGCCAAGCTGCAGTTCCTCATGACGCTGGTCCGCGCCAACGACCGTGTCGGCCAGCCCGTTGCGACGGATAGCACTGGCCAGGGAGCCACCAATCAGCCCCAGACCAATCACCGCGACCCGCTTGAACAAAGGCTCGGAAGACACCATATCAGTCGCTTAGCCCCGATGCGGTCAGGGCCTGGGCCAGCGCCTCGATAAAGCGCTCGTTCTCTTCCGGAAGGCCGACAGACACCCGCAGATGCCGGGGCATGCCATAGCCCGCGATGGGCCGGACAATCACGCCGTGAGCGAGCAGAGACTGGTACACGCCCATGGCCTGCTCTCCCACTTCCACGGCCACGAAATTCCCGGCCGACGGTATGTAGCTGAGTCCCATCCGGTCGAATGCGTCCTGCAACTGACGCAGACCGGCTGTATTCACATCGCGGGAACGCTGGAGATATTCCTCGTCTTCAAGCACAGCCGTGGCTGCGGACAGGGCAACGGTATCCACGTTAAACGGCTGGCGCACCCGATTGAGAATGTCGGCAATGGCCGGCGAGGAGATGCTGTAACCTACCCGCAGAGCCGCCAGCCCCCAGGCTTTGGAGAACGTGCGGCAAACGATGAGATTCGGGAAGCGGTCCAACAGTTCGACGCCATCCGGGTATTGATCACCCGTCAGGTATTCGCAGTAGGCCTCATCCAGAACCACAAGCACGTTCTCGGGAATCTTTTTCAGGAACGACTCGATGGCTTCCGCTGTGTGAACCGTACCCGTGGGGTTATTTGGGTTAGCGACAAACACGAGGCGAGTACGATCGGTGACCGCCTCGGCCATCGCATCCAGGTCGTGCCCCCATTCCCGGGCAGGCACAGAAACGCCCTTGGCGCCGATAGCCTGGGTCACCAGAGGATAAACGGCGAATGCGTACTGGGAGAAAACAACTTCGGAATCAGCATCCGCGAAACAGCGGGTGATCACTTCGAGAACGTCGTTCGAGCCGTTGCCAAGGGTAATCTGATCCATTCCAACGTTGAGACGCTTCGACAACGCCTGTTTCAGGTTGAATCCGTTACCGTCGGGGTACAGACAAAGTTCCGACAACGCCTGCCGCGCCGCCTCAAGGGCTTTCTCGCTGGGCCCGAGCGGGTTCTCATTGCTGGCAAGCTTGATGATTTCCGCCGGGTTGAGACCCAGTTCCCTTGCCAGCTCTTCGATCGGCTTGCCAGGCTGGTAGGGTGAGAGCGCCTGCACGCCGCGAACCGCCAGACCCTGGTAATCAATCGCCATACATTGTCCTCGACATTCTTTGCTCAAAAAGGCTGTTGCAACTACTCAAAGCACGCCAATCGGGTAGGAGCCCAGACGCTTGAGCTCAACCGCCTCTTCGTCCACTTCAGCCAGCACCTTACGGACCTGCTCGTCTTCCATGTGTCCCTCGAAATCGATATAGAACACATAGGCCCAGGTACCGCTCGGCGACGGCCGCGTTTCGATCCTGGTGAGGCTGAGGCCATGGCGATGGAACGGTTCAAGGAGTTGATACAGCGCCCCCGGCTTGTTGCGCATGGACACCAGAATGGACGACTTGTCGTGACCGCTGGCCGGCACCTCCTCGCGCCCAATGATCAGGAATCGGGTGGTATTGTCCGGTCGATCCTCGATGCTGTTTGCCAGCTTTTGCAGACCATAGAGCTCGGCCGCCATATCTCCGGCAATGGCTGCTGTTCCCGGCTCCTCGGCGGCACGCCGGGCGGCCTCCGCATTACTGGAAACGGTAACCCGCTCAATACCGTAGCGATGGGTATCCAGCCACTGCCGGCACTGGGCAAAGGACTGTTGATGGGAATAAATCCGGGTGATTTCCTGGTCGCCGTGCTTCGGAGACACCAATAGATGATGGTGGATCCGCAGTTGAACCTCACCGCAGATCTTGAGCGGCGAGGACATGAACATATCCAGGGTATGGTTGATCATTCCCTCGGTGGAGTTTTCGACCGGTACCACACCGTAATGCGCTGCTCCCGATTCAACCTCCCGGAACACCGCGTCGATAGCCGGCAGTGGCACGCTGACCACCGAGTGACCGAAATGCTTGAGCGCTGCCGCCTGGGTAAAGGTGCCAATCGGCCCCAGGAAGGCAATGTGCATGGGCTTTTCAAGCGCCAGACAGGCGGACATGATTTCCCGGAACAGACGCGCCATTTCCTCACCGGAAAGCGGCCCCGGATTCTGCTCCTTGATGCGCCGAAGCACCTGGGCTTCCCGCTCCGGGCGGTAGAAAAAGACGTCCTGTCCCGGATTAGCGGTCATCTTCACATGGGCTACTTCCTGGGCACAGGCGGCCCTGGCACTGATAAGCTCCATGATCTTCTGATCAATCTGATCGATCTCGTCCCGCAGCTCTCCGAGCCGAACCTGCTCGTCACTCATGATCAGCCACGCTCCTTCGCAAATTCGGTCATGTAGTTAATCAGCGCATCGACACCGGCTTCGGGCATCGCGTTATAGATGCTCGCACGCATACCGCCAACCGAGCGATGTCCGGCCAGGTTCAACAGGCCACGGGCATTCGCTCCCTTGAGGAACTCACCATTCAGGGCGTCATCAGCCAGGGTGAATGGAACGTTCATCCAGGACCGGAAGCGCGGGTCAATCGGGTTGGCGTAAAACTCATTGGTATCGATAAAGTCATAGAGCTTTCGGGCTTTGCGCAGGTTGATCTCACCCATCGCCTTCACACCGCCCTGCTCTTTCAGCCACTTGAATACCAGGCCGGCCAGGTACCATGAGTAAGTGGCCGGGGTGTTGTACATGGAACCGTTATCCGCGATCACCTGGTAGTTCATCATGGTCGGTGTCTCCTTGCGGGCCCTGCCCAGGAGATCCTTGCGAATAATTACCACCACCAGACCCGAGGGACCGATATTCTTCTGGGCGCCGGCATAGATCAGACCGAATTTCGACACATCCACCGGCCGCGAAAGCATCGTGGAAGACATGTCCGCCACCAACGGAACCGCCGAGCTGTCCGGAACAAAATCGAATTCCAGACCGCCAATGGTCTCATTCGGCGTGTAGTGCAGGTACGCCGCGTCAGCACTGCTCTGCCAGGATGTCTGGTCCGGAATCGTGGTAAAGCCACTGTCTTCCGAACTGGCCACTACGTTCACTTTGCCATAGCGACTGGCCTCGGCAATGGCCTTTTTGGACCAGATGCCGGTGTTCACGTAGTCAGCGGAGCCTTTTTCGCCCAGCAGATTCAGGGGAATGGTGGAAAACTGGCTGGACGCTCCGCCCTGCATGAACAGAACGGCGTAGTCGTCAGACACGCCGGCCAGTTCACGCAGATCTTGTTCAGCAGTCTCGGCAATCTGGACAAACTCGTCGCTGCGATGGCTCATTTCCATCACCGACATGCCGGTACCACGCCAGTCGAGCATTTCATCCCGCGCCTGACGAAGCACGCTTTCCGGCAAGGTGGCCGGACCTGCACAAAAGTTATACGCCCTGCTCATGTTGCTGCTTTCTCTCAAGTCTTACTGAATCTGTCTTCGGCAAGTGCCGGCTTATTCTTCGCCGGCACTCTCGCCTTCGTCACCTTCTTGCGGGCTCTCGTCGGCAACAATCGGATTGCCTTCGCTGTCGAGCTCTTCGTCGTCGGTTTCCGCGATTCGCTCAACGCCCACCAGGCGCTCGTCTTCCTGGCTCAGCTTGATCAGGCGAACACCCTGGGTATTCCGGCTCAGAACCGACACTTCGTCTGTCCGGGTGCGAACCAGCGTGCCCTTGTCAGAGATGAGCATCATCTCGTCGCCTTCGAACAGCTGCAGGGCCGTTACCAGGTTACCGTTACGCTCGGAGCACTGCATCGCAATAACGCCCTGGCTGCCCCGGCTGTAGGTCGGGAACTCGTCAATGGCGGTCCGCTTGCCGTAGCCGTTTTCCGAGGCGGTCAGGATAACCCCGCCCTCCTGCGGAATAATCAGCGACACCACATGGTGACCTTCGGGCATCTTGATACCGCGAACACCACGGGCGGTCCGGCTCATCGGGCGAACGGCTTCCTCGTTAAAGCGAACCGCCTTGCCGGCAGTCGAGAACAGCATGACTTCGGCATCACCTTTGGTAATGGCCGCGCCGATCAGGGTATCGCCTTCGTCCAGGGACAGGGCAATCAGACCGGTGCTGCGCGGACGCGAGAAGTTCGGCAGCGGCGTCTTTTTGACCACACCGGCAGAGGTGGCCATCAGGACGAACTGGTCTTCCGGATAATCACGAACCGGCAGGAATGTGGTGATACGCTCACCTTCCTCCAGCGGCAGGATATTCACCATGGGCCGACCGCGAGATGCCCGGCTGGCGCGTGGAATCTCGAACACCCGCAGCCAGTAAACCTTGCCACGGTTGGAGAAACACAGAATCGTATCGTGGGAGTTGGCCACCAGCAGCTTCTCGACGAAATCTTCGTCCTTCATGGAGGTGGCTGCCTTGCCGCGACCGCCACGGCGCTGGGCCTGATAGTCTTCAACGGCCTGGGTCTTGGCGTAACCGCTGTGGGAAATGGTCACCACCAGATCTTCTTCATCAATCAGGTCGGCGATGGTCAGGTCGCGACGGGAGCTGGTGATTTCGGTACGACGCTCGTCACCAAATTCGCTGACGATCGCTTCCAGCTCTTCCCGGATAACCTGAAGCAGTCGCTCGGGGTCGCCCAGAATATCGAGCAGATCGGCGATCTTCTCGAGAATTTCCTTGTACTCGTTCTGCAGCTTCTCGGTCTCGAGGCCGGTCAGACGGTGCAGGCGCAGATCCAGAATCGCCTGGGCCTGTTCCGGAGAAAGATGATACAGCCCCTCACGCAGGCCATAGATTTCCGGCAGGTCATCCGGACGGCAGGCGTCCTGGCCGGCACGCTCCAGCATGGCCATCACATCGCCCGGGGACCAGCCCTTGGCAACCAGCTTTTCCTTGGCTTCGGCGGCAGACGGCGAGGCCTTGATCAGCTCGATAATCTCGTCGATGTTGGCCAGGGCAACGGTCAGGCCTTCCAGAATATGGCCGCGCTCACGGGCCTTGCGCAGTTCGTAAATGGTCCGGCGGGTCACCACTTCACGACGGTGACGAACGAACGCATCCAGCAACTGCTTCAGGTTCAGGGTCTTCGGCTCACCGTTGATCAGGCCAACCATGTTGATGCCGAATACAGTCTCAAGCTGGGTCTGGGCAAACAGGTTGTTGACCACAACATCCGGGTTCTCACCCCGACGCAGCTCGATCACCACCCGGATACCTTCCTTGTTGGACTCATCCCGTAGCTCGGAGATACCTTCAAGACGCTTCTCTTTCACCAGCTCGGCGATCTTCTCGATCAGGCGGGCCTTGTTCAGCTGATACGGCAGCTCGGTGATGATGATGGCATCTCGGTTGGTCTTGTTGTCGTGCTCGATCTCGTGACGGGCGCGGATGTAAATGCGGCCACGACCCGTACGGTAGGCCTCAACAATGCCGGCACGGCCATTGATAATGCCCTGGGTCGGGAAATCCGGGCCCGGGATGTATTCCATCAGTTCATCGATGGTCAGATCCGGGTTATCAATCAGCGCCAGACAGCCATTCACGACTTCCGTGAGATTGTGCGGCGGAATATTGGTGGCCATACCAACGGCGATACCGGAGGAACCGTTCACCAGCAGGTTGGGAACCCGGGTAGGCAGAACCTCGGGAATCCGCTCGGTGCCGTCGTAGTTATCAACGAAATCGACGGTTTCCTTATCCAGATCCGCCAGCAGGGAGTGGGCAATCTTCTCCATGCGGATCTCGGTGTAACGCATGGCGGCCGCGTTGTCGCCGTCGATGGAACCGAAGTTACCCTGGCCATCCACCAACGGATACCGCAGGGAGAATGGCTGGGCCATACGAACGATGGTGTCGTATACCGCAGAGTCACCGTGGGGGTGGTATTTACCGATAACATCACCCACAACACGGGCGGACTTCTTGTAGGCCTTGTTCCAGTCGTTGTTCAGTTCGGACATAGCGAACAGGACACGGCGGTGAACCGGCTTGAGGCCATCCCTCACATCCGGAAGCGCCCGCCCGACGATCACGCTCATGGCGTAATCGAGGTAGGACTGTTTTAACTCGTCTTCAATATTGACCGGCAGGATCTCTTTGGCTAACTCACCCATCGAGAAAGGTTCCTTTGCGTTATCTGGAAGTCGTATCAGGGCCGTTTCCGGGCCCCATAGTTATTCTTCAACAAGCCGCCAAGTCTACCACAGTCGCACCCTCTCCGGGGCAACTGTGAGGCAGCCTTAATCAAACACCACTGTCTTGTTTTCGTAGGTGATCACCCGATCCTCGATGTGAGAACGCAGGCCCCTGGCCAGCACGTTCTTCTCGACATCCTTACCGAGGCGGACCATATCCTCGATGGAGTCACTGTGGGTGATCCGGATAACGTCCTGCTCGATGATCGGGCCCTCGTCGAGATCCTGGGTCACGTAGTGGCAGGTGGCACCAATCAGCTTAACACCGCGGCTGTAGGCCTGATGATAAGGGCGAGCACCGGCGAAGGACGGCAGGAAGCTGTGATGGATGTTGATCACCTTGCCGGAGTATTTCTCACAGAGCTCGCCGGGAAGGATCTGCATGTAGCGCGCCAGCACCACCACATCGGCTTCGTATCTCTGGAACAGCTCATCAATATGGGCGAAGGCATCTGCCTTGTTTTCCTTGCTGACCGGTACGTGGTGATACGGAATCTCGTGCCACTCCACCATCCGGCGCAGGTCGTCATGGTTGGAAATGACCGCCACTATCTCGGCGTTGATCTCCTTGCTGTGCCAGCGGTGCAAAAGATCCGCCACACAGTGGGATTCCTTGCTGCACATCAGGATCACTTTCTTCGGCTGGGCCGAATCGGCGATGTGCCAGTTCATGTTGAATTCGCGGGCAATCGGCTCGAACGCCGCCCGGAACTGGTCAAGACCAAACGGTATCGAGGTGGCCTTGATCTCGTGCCGCATGAAAAACCAGCCGGTTTGCGTGTCGGAATGGTGACTCGCCTCGGTAATCCAGCCATTGTATGTAGACAGAAAATTACTCACCTTGGCGACAATTCCCACCCGGTCGGGGCAGGAAATCACAAGACGATAGGTATGCTCCATGAAAGCCTTTCCTTAACTGAAATCCGGGAAAGCAGGTACGTCGGGGAATCACCGCCGACATTAACGGCAGGTTAACGGTACGCACCTATGAAAATGACCGGCTATCATAGCCTATCTGAACGCCAGAAACGAGGAATGGAGATATGGACAGAGGCCTCTACCAACGCACAATCAAAAACGTCTCCAAGGGGCGCTCAGGCCGCCTTTCGATTGCGGCCGCCCTGGCCTTCTTCATTACCACCGCGCCGGCCTTTGGACAGGCCATTCTCGAGGGTGAACGGTTTCACCCGGTTACCGCAACCCAGGGCATGGTTGCCACCAGTCATACACTGGCCACCGAGGTGGCTCTGGAAGCGCTGAAAAACGGCGGGAATGCAATCGATGCAGCCGTTACCGCCGGTTTCGCACTGGCTGTCACCCAGCCCCGTTCCGGCAACATTGGCGGTGGCGGTTTCATGCTGATTTCCAGGGGCGACGGCTCAGATCCGGAAGCCATTGATTATCGGGAAAAAGCGCCCGCTGCCGCCACAGAAACCATGTTCCAGGACGAATCCGGTGAGGTGGTCAAGAACCGCAGTCGTTTTACCCACCTGGCCGCAGGGGTTCCAGGAACGGTTGCCGGCCTGGCACTGGCGCTGGAGCGCCACGGCACCATTACCCTCAAGCAGGCACTGGCGCCGGCGATCAAGCTTGCCCAAGAGGGTTTCGTGGTGCCCCAGCGTTTTACTGAAGGTCTGGAGCAGGCCCGGGAGAGACTCGAGCGATGGCCCGCCACCCGTGACACCTTTTATAAGGAAAACGGCAGCGCCTGGCAGCCCGGAGAACGTTTTCGACAGCCGGAACTGGCGGCAACACTCCAGCGCATTGCCGACAATGGCGTGAAAGGCTTTTACGAAGGCGAAACCGCCGATCTGATTGCCAGCGAAATGGAACGAAATGGCGGCCTCATCACGCACCAGGACCTCAAAGACTATCGCCCTGTTGTTCGGGCGCCGGTTCACGGCAACTATCGCGGGTACGATATTTTCTCGATGTCGCCGCCCTCCTCCGGTGGCACCCACATTGTCCAGATCCTGAATATCCTGGAAGGTTTCCCGATGGCCGAGTTTGGCCATAACTCCGCGGATGCCATTCATCACATGGCCGAAGCCATGAAACTGGCCTACGCCGACCGTTCAAAATACCTGGGCGACACCGATTATGTGGAGGTGCCGCTGGAGGGGTTAACCAGCAAAGGCTACGCAGACGAACTCCGCAAAGGCATTAATCCGGACAGGGCACGACCAGCCAGCGACATCAATCCCGGCCAGCCGGCTGTCTGGGAAAGTCCTGAAACCACCCATTTTTCCGTGGTGGATAAATGGGGCAACGCGGTATCAAACACCTACACCATCAATTTCAGTTACGGATCCGGCATTACGGTGGAAGGCGCCGGATTCCTGCTTAACAACGAAATGGACGACTTCAGTGCCAAGCCCGGTGTACCCAACGCTTATGGTCTGATCGGCGGCGAAGCCAACAAGGTTGAGCCCGGCAAGCGCATGCTGAGCTCCATGTCGCCCACCATCGTGAAAAAGGATGGCAAGAACGTTCTGGTTACCGGCAGCCCCGGGGGCTCCCGGATCATTACCACCACCTTGCAGGTGATCCTCAATGTGATTGATCATGGCATGAACGTTCAGACCGCCGTGAGCGCACCTCGCATGCATCACCAGTGGCTGCCGGATGAAATCCGGATCGAACAGGGCATCAGCCCGGACACCATTCGACTGCTGGAGGAACGCGGGCATAAGGTGGTAGGCGGATCAGCCATGGGCGCCATCCAGAGCATCCTGATTGACGAAGACGGTGTTCTCAACGGTGGCGCGGACCCGAGGAGGAGCACTTCGTCGGCCATGGGCTATTAACGGGCAATTGACCGGGGTCACTAACCTGAAAGGAGGCTTTATGTATCTTTCTGTACAGCTGAGCTGCTATCCCCTGAAAGAGGAGTACAAGCAGCCAATCAAAGACCTGATCGCGCGCCTGGAGCAGACCGGACTGGAAGTCTACCCGGGGCGAATGAGCACCGAGATTTTCGGCGACTATGATGAGGTAATGGGCGTGCTCTCGGATACCATGAAATGGTCATTCGAGACTTACGGAAAATCCGTCTTCGTGGCTAAGATCATGGAGGGCGACCGGAGACCGAGATGACAGCACCGGGTGGGCCAGACAACCAGCAACAGAAGCCGGACCAGAACCAACAGCCGGCAATCCCGAACCAGTTTGCGTTCCTGTGGCTCAGTGCCGCCATCTTCCTGATGGTGCTCTGGCTTCAGGACGGCGGACAACCCCGGCTTCAGGACCTGGCCTATTCCGAATTCAAGACCGCTGTGATGAACAATCAGGTGGCGGAAGTCACTCTGAAAGAGGAATCCATCACCGGTCTGTTTACCGACAGCGGTGCTGCGGACTTCAGCTCTGACAGCCCCGCACGGACCAGCACCCCGGGGTTCCAGACCATCCGCCCGCCCATGGAAGACCCCGCCCTGCTCAACCTGCTGGAAGAGCACGAAGCTGTAATCCGGGCCACCCCCTCCGGCCTACCCTGGTGGCAGGAAATGATCCGCGGCTTCCTGCCCTGGATCCTTCTGCTGGCCCTGATGTTCTGGTTCTGGGGCGCCGCCCAGAAGCGGATGACCCAGGGTGGTGGGCCGTTTGATTTCAGCCGTTCCAAGGCAAGACGGGCCCGGAAGGAAACCTCGACGGCAACACTCGATGATGTCGCCGGCATTGAATCCGCCAAGCGGGAAATTGCCGAGATCATCGATTTCCTGAAATCTCCCGAAAAATACCGGGCACTGGGTGCTGTCATGCCCAAGGGCGTGCTTCTGGTCGGCCCGCCCGGCACCGGCAAGACACTGCTGGCCCGGGCCATCGCCGGCGAAGCCGAAGTGCCCTTCTACAGCATCAGCGCCTCGGAATTCATCGAGATGTTCGTGGGTGTTGGCGCCGCGCGGGTTCGGGACATGTTCAAGGAAGCCCGGAAAGACGCGCCGGCGCTGATTTTCATCGACGAACTGGATGCCATTGGCCGATCACGTGGTGCGGGCCTGGGTGGTGGCCATGATGAAAGAGAGCAGACCCTGAACCAGATCCTCACGGAAATGGACGGTTTCGAGGCCCACGAAAATGTTCTGGTACTGGCTGCCACCAACCGGCCTGACGTTCTGGACAGCGCCCTGCTCCGCCCCGGCCGTTTTGACCGCAAGATCACCCTCGACCGCCCCCACAAGGAGGCCCGCGCGGCCATCCTGAAGGTTCATGTGCGCAAGGTGCCACTGGCAAACGATGTCGATCTGGAACAACTGGCTGCGCGCACGATCGGTTTCTCCGGGGCGGACCTGAAAAACCTGGTGAATGAAGCCGCGCTGACGGCAGCCCGGGAAAACCTGCACGAGGTGAACGCCCATTGCTTTGAGCTGGCAAGGGACAGAATCATTCTCGGCGAAGAACGGGACACCAAGCTCACGCCCAAGGAGCGGGAGGCGATTGCCTACCACGAATGCGGCCACGCCATCATGGCCTATTACATGCCCAACGCCGACCCACTCACCAAATTAACGATCATCCCTCACGGCATGGCCATGGGGGTGACCGAACAAACGCCTCGGGAAGACCACTACACCTACAACGAGAGTTACCTCAAGGATCGCATCAAGGTGATGCTTGGTGGCCGCTGTTCGGAAAAGCTGATTTATGGTGAAGTCAGCACCGGGGCCCAGAATGACCTGAAGGAAGCCACCGCTCTGGTACGCAAAATGGTCGGTCAGTGGGGTATGAGTGAGAAGATCGGCCCCCTGGGCCTGAACATCGGCGAAGAGCATGTGTTCCTTGGCCGGGAGATGGGCATGCCCAGGGAATTCAGTGAAAAGATGGCCGAGATGATCGATGAGGAAATCCAGTCCCAACTGCTGGCGCTGGAGAGGGCTACCCTGGACTTCCTGACCGAGCACCGAAACCAGCTGGAAGCCCTCGCCACGGCCGTATTGAAGCACGAAACCCTCTCTGCCGAAGACGTCGAGGAAATCCTGCGCAAGGAAGACGCTCGCAAGATTGCTTGAGGATTCAGGGAGTCACAGTCACCGGAAGGTTCAGTGCCACCAGCAACCGCTCCGCGCCAGGTTCCTGAAGCAAAGAACAATCACGGCTAAGCACCAGCTGAACTGCTTTCTCCTCGCGCAAAATACCGGCTACGGTAACTGGGTCCGTTGATGGCAGCGACCGTACACGAAGGTCCCGCTCTGGAATATCCAGCTCCAGAAGTATGCGTTGCCGCTCCTCGGGCGGAATATCCGGTCCGGCCCCCAGTAACATCGTTACCGGCCGATGGGAATACCGAATAGCCTCAGCTGCTGCCTGAACCGCGCGGCTGTTGGCCTCCCTGTGATCATTCAGAAAAACCACTACCCGGCCCTGCGGCAAAACACGATGTTCGCACCAGAGCAGAACCCTGCCCGGCGAACGACGAACCAGCCCCTTGGCCGTTGACCCCAGGCGCGCCCCCGGCGCCGAGGACCAACCAACTCGGCCAAGCACCAGAAGATCCCGGGGCCCAGCCAGAGCCAGCACTTCATCAATTACATGGCCACGGGCAATGCTGAGCGTGTGCTTGCCGCCATATGGCGCTACAGCGCCAGCCAAAGCGCGCCGAGCCTGGCTGGCCAGCCTTTGCATTCGCTGCTCAAGGCCGGCCGGATCAAAGGGGCGGCTGACGCCGGACGAAGCCCCCACCTCTCGAGCAAACCCATACCCCGCACTTCGCAACAGGTTCAGTTCCTCAACAAACACGCCAAGCACATCAGCACCGGTGGACCCTGCAATCTCTGCCGCAGCCTTCAACGCGGCATAGCTCATTCTCGAGCCATCCAGCAATACAAGCACACGGCCGGCTTCATCACTGCTCACAGCCCGAGCTCCAGGTGTGTCAGTCACTGTCCTTACCTCCGCCGTTGTTTGCATCTCCATTGCTATCCCGCTTTTTGCTGGCCTCCGCAAATTTCTCGAGGCGCTCGGCAACCCGGCGATTGAAGCTGTTAGCTGGAAACTCGCCATTACTGTCCAGCTCCCCGGCCTCCAGGCCGGTCAAAAGCTCAATGGCTTCGTTGATATGGGAGATCGGATAGATCCGGAATCGGTCCTCGGCAATCGCCTGCCTGACATCGGCCCTGAGCATCAAGTGCTCAACATTGCTTGCCGGCAGCAGAACGCCCTGGCCGCCTACTTCACCAGCTTCCCTGCAGACATCGAAAAAGCCTTCGATCTTCTCATTCACGCCACCCACCGCCTGAACTTCACCGTGCTGGTTCATGGACCCTGTTACGGCGAAGGACTGCCTGATTGGCACCCGGGAAATGGCTGAAAGCAGCACGCAGGTCTCTGCCACCGAAGCGGAATCGCCTTCAACACCACCGTAGGATTGCTCGAAAGCCAGGCTCGCTGACAGCGACAGCTCACCATCACCGGCATACCGGCTTGCCAGGAACCGGGACAGTATCATCACGGCTTTACTGTGAATGGGGCCACCCAGCTTGGCCTCCCGCTCGATATCGACCACCTGCCCCTTGCCCGGCCGCGCCGTGGCGGTAATCCGGGTGGGCTGGCCGAACATCGACGCCCCAAGCCTGAGTACCGATAGGCCATTCACCTGAGCCACTTCTTCTCCCGAAGTGGCAATTATCACCACGCCGCGGCTGATTTGCTCCCGGCTTCTTTCCCGAACCCGGCTGGCCCGGTATTCCCGCTCATCAATAGCCTGCTGGAGATGACAGGCCTCGACGGTATCGGCGCCCGCCTGGCTAGCCCAATGGTCAGCCTCACTGAGTATGTCCCGGAGCACGCGGTCGTGGGCGGTCAGTTTGCGTTGGTCCGCCGCCAGCCGGCTTGCATGCTCAATCAGCCTGGCTACGGCACCTCGCTCCAGAGGCCGCATTTTCAGGGCCCGGGCCATGGTGGCGATCATCCGGGCGTAGAGCTCGTAGCAGTCATCGTTACGAACAAGGTCATCCTCAAAATCCGCCTCAACCTTGAACAGGTCCAGGAAATCCGGATCGTAATGGGACAACAGGTAGTACAGCATCCGGTCCCCAAGCAAAACCACCTTGACCGACACCGGAATCGGCTCCGGCTGCAGACTGACGGTACTTACCAATCCATAGAGCCGCTCCAGGGACTCGATGCGGATTTCACCGGATGACAGAATCCGCTTAAGGCTTTCCCAGGCCATGGGCTGAGTCAGCACCCGCCGGGCATCGATGATCAGATAGCCGCCGTTGGCGCGGTGCATGGAACCACCGCGAATCAGCGTGAAGTCGGTATAGAGGTTGCCCTGACGGGCCCGATGTTCAATCTGCCCGGCCAGGTGCTGATGATTGGGCAGATCCTCGTAGATAACCGGCGCGCCGACAGTTTCGGCGTTATCCACCAGCAAATTGACCTTGTACCGCGCCAGCAGCCCTGCCGGTGGCCCGTTATCACTGTCCTGAAAGGCTTCGGCATGCTCCACCACGTCTTCGCGGACCGCGTCCAGATAATCGACAACCTCCGGGAGATGAGACCATTTTTCCCTCAGTTCCCCGATCGGGCCGCCGAGAGTCAGCTGTACCATCTCTTCATTCAGGGCATGGACCCGCTCACGCACTTCTTTCCGCATACTGGGAATCTGCTGGATGGTCTGCTGCAGCTTTTTCTGCAGTTCCTCAACCTTGGATTCAACCAGTTGCTTTTCTTCATCGGAGAATTTCTTGTATTCCTCGGGATCGATCACCTCACCTTTGCGCATGGGGGCGAAGGTAAAACCGGCTGGTGTGGTGATCATGGCAATGTTGTTGCGGTTGGCCTCTTCCTGGATCTCGAACAGCCCCTGGTGCTGGCGCTTGGCCATCTCTTCCTGCAGCTCCTGCAAGCGGGCCTGGTACTCCTCGCTCTCAAAGGCCGCCGGAATGGCCGTGCGAAGCTCCTCAGCCAGATCACTCATGTCTTTCTTGAATTGCTGCCCCTGCCCCGCTGGCAACTGGATCGCACCCGGCCGATCTGAAAAGCGGAAGTTATAGACATGGCACCAATCCGGAGGAACCGGTTGCCTGGCTGCGTGCCGGGAAAGAAAGCGCTCAACAAGTTCATGCTTCCCTGCCCCGGCGGGCCCGAGGACAAACAGGTTGAAACCCTCAGCCCGGATACCCGCGCCGAATTCCAGTGCTCGCAGAACCCGGTCCTGACCGTAGGGTTGATCCAGGTCTTGCAGGTCATCGGTGGTCAGGAAATCCAGTTTTTCCTCTGGACAAGCGTGATAGACCTGGTCTCCGGTTAACGGGGCGGGTAATGGCATTACATCCTCCTGATGGTTTCCACCCGGGTGTGGAATACGCCGATGATGTCGGACGAGTCATCCGGGGGCGGCGCCCCCTCATCAGGAAACTATAGATTATGGCCGGCGCCCTGCTCCAGCCATCGGGGCACTAACGCCACTCGAGGGTCTTGGGCTCGGGCGAATGCTCACAGAACAGGTGGCCGACATCCGGCACCGCAAAGCAGCGATCACCGCGCTGGGGTTGGCGGGCGTTGAACTCGGTATGGCTGATGCCAACCTCCCACAACTCGTCACACTCCCAACCATCGGGCTTGAGTTCGATCCGCACTTCGGCACCGATCAGGTTGATGGCCTCGATACGGAACGGCAGATGGGCCTGGTCACTGGCGGACTGGGTCAGGCGAACTTCGTGGGGCCGAAGATAGAGCTGGGCGTCGTCGTTTTCGCAGCCTTCAGGTAAGCGAATCCAGGCATCGCCCTGGCTCATGACGCCGTCGCGGATCTTGCCGGAAAGCACATTTACCTGGCCGAGAAATTCGAACACGAACCGGCTGTCCGGACGACCGTAAAGCTCCAGGGGCGTATCAACCTGCTCAATCCGGCCATTGCTCATCACCACCACCTGATCGGAGAGTTCCAGGGCTTCTTCCTGATCGTGAGTCACGAACACACTGGTGAAGTGCAGCTCGTCGTGCAGACTTCGCAGCCAGCGGCGTAGGTCTTTTCGCACCTTGGCATCAAGCGCGCCGAAGGGTTCATCCAGCAAAAGAATCTCTGGCCGCATGGCCATGGCACGAGCCAACGCAATGCGCTGCTTCTGGCCACCGGAGAGTTGCGCCGGGTAACGGCCCGCCAGATGTTCCAGCTGCACCATCTCCAGAAGGTCTTTCACCCGCTTGCGAATCTCCGGTTTACCCGGGCGCTCCTTACGCGGAAGCACGTTAAGGCCAAAGGCCACGTTCTCGGCCACTGTCATGTGGCGGAACAGCGCATAGTGCTGGAACACAAACCCCACGCGCCGGTCCCGCACGTGCAGGTCGGTTACATCCCTGCCGCTGAAGCGTATTCTCCCCTCTTCCGGCGTTTCCAGGCCGGCAATGATCCGCAGCAGCGTAGTCTTGCCCGAGCCAGAGGGGCCTAGCAACGCCGTGAGCTGGCCGTCCGGAATGGTCAGATTGATATCATGCAGGGCCTGGAACTTGTCGAAAAACTTGTTGATACCCTGTATCTCGATGCTCATTTGAAACCCTTAGTTACGACTCTGACGCCATTCAACAATGGCCTTCACGACAAGAGTGATCAGCGCGATACCTGCAAGCAGTGACGAAGCTGCAAACGCGCCCACTGTGTTGTAATCCTGGTAAAGCAGCTCTACCTGCAACGGCAGCGTGTTGGTTTCGCCCCGGATGTTGCCGGAAACCACCGATACTGCGCCAAACTCGCCCACGGCCCGGGCATTGGTGAGGATAACGCCGTAAAGAAGCGCCCAGCGGATATTCGGAAGGGTCACCCGCCGGAACAGCTGCCAGCCGGAGGCACCCAGTACCACACCGGCCTCTTCCTCTTCCCGGCCCTGCTGCTGCATCAGTGGAATCAGTTCCCTTGCCACAAACGGGCAGGTTACGAAGACCGTAACCATCACGATGCCTGGCCAGGAGAACATCAGTTGAATGTCGTATTCACCAAGCCACTGGCCTACCCAGCCATTGCTGCCATAAAGCAGAAGGAAAAGTAGACCGGCAACTACTGGAGAAACAGCGAATGGAATATCAATCAGTGTGGTCAGCAGCTTGCGCCCGGGGAACCGGAAACGGGTCACCAGCCACGCAAGGAAAACGCCGAATACCATGTTCAGCGGCACGGTGAGCAGCGCAACCACGAGCGTCAGACCGATGGCGTGAAGCGTGTACTCGTTGAGAATATTGCTAACGTAACCGGCCCAGCCCTCGGCAAACGCCTGCACAAAAATCAGCACCAGGGGCATGAACAGCAACAGAACGGTCAAAGCAACAGCCAAACCGATCAGCGTGCGACGAACCAGCGGGCTATCGCCCACGCGACGATGTTTACGCGCAGCCATACCCTAACCTCCGTGCAGGCGCTTGAGGTAGCGCCCTTGCCAGACGTTGATCGCCAGAAGCAGCAACAGCGATACCGTCATTACCACCGCGGCAATGGCACTGGCCGCCGGAAAATCGTACTCCTCCAGGCGAACAAAGATCATCAGACTGATCACTTCACTGATGTAGGGCGAGTTGCCGGCAATGAAGATGACCGCACCGTATTCCCCCAGGCTTCGGGCAAACGAAAGTGCACCGCCGGTTACAACAGCCGGCCAGAGTGTGGGAAACAGGATCTTCCGAAAGACCGTCATGTCCGAAGCACCCAGGCTCATCGCCGCCTCTTCATCTTCCGGTGCCATTTCCTCAAGTACCGGCTGAACCGTGCGCACCACGAACGGCACGCTGGTAAACGCCATGGCTACCACAATACCAACCGGCGTAAAGGCGACTTCAATTCCAAGCTCGGCCAGGTACTGCCCATACCAACCGCTTTCGGCAAACAGGGTCGCCAGTGTGATCCCGGCCACGGCGGTTGGCAGAGCAAATGGCAGATCCATGATCGCATCCAGCAGCCGCTTACCCGGGAACTCGTAACGCACCAGCACCCAGGCCATCAGCAGGCCGAACACGCAGTTAAACAGGGAGGCCGCCAGCGCCGCCAGGACGGTCACCTTGTAGGACGCAACCACCCGGGGATCGGTGATGACAAACCAGAACTGCTCCCACCCCATGCCGGCGGCACGGATAAACAGGCCGCTGATGGGCAGAAGCAGCACCAGGCTGATAAAGAAAAGCGAAATGCCGAGGCTCAGTCCGAACCCCGGCAAAACGCGTTTGGTGGCGGGAGCGCTCAGCCGCTTTGACGGGCGCTCCGAAACGTCAGTGGTGGCCATGGATCAGGTGCGCATCCCTTAGCGGCGACGCTGCAACTGGTCCAGCTTGCCGCCACTGGCAAAGTGGGTCTCCATGGCGTTTTCCCAACTGCCTGCGATGTCCTGAATCGGCATCAGCTTCAGTTCCGGGAACTTGTCCGCCACTTCCGCTTTCACGGTTTCGTTATGCACCCGATAGTTGAAGCCGGCCAGCAGGCGCTGGGCTTCTTCAGAATAAAGATGCTTCAAATAAGCTTGGGCCAGTTCCTCTGTGCCCTTTTTCTCAATGTTCTTGTCGATCCAGGTCACCGGGAACTCGGCCAGGAAACTCACTTTCGGAACCACAACCTGGAAGTTCTTGTCCGGGTTCAGTTCCGGGATGTTGTTTACTTCGGACTCAAAGGTCAGCAGCACATCACCCAGGCCGCGCTCAACAAACGTGGTGGTGGCGCCACGGCCGCCGGAGTCGAAGACCTTTACCTGACCCAGCAGATCGCTCAGGAACGCGTCAATCTTCTCCTGGTCGTCACCGAACTTGTCCTGGGCGAAGCCCAGCGCCGCCAGGTAGGTGTAGCGGCCGTTACCGGAGGTTTTCGGGTTCGGCATGATCAGCTCGACGTCTTCCCGGATCAGATCATCCCAGTTCTGGATGTTCTTGGGGTTACCCTCACGCACCAGGAACGCCATGGTGGAATAGTAAGGAGAGCTGTTGTTCGGCAGGCGTGATGCCCAATCCTCGGGAATCAGGTTGCCGCGCTCGGCGAGAATGTTCACGTCAGTGACCTGGTTGTAGGTCACCACATCGGCACCGAGGCCCTGAAGAATGGCGCGCGCCTGCTTGGAGGAGCCAGCATGTGACTGCTGGATATCGACTGTCTCTCCTGTTTTTCCCTTCCAGTAGTCCTGGAACAGAACGTTGTATTCGGCAAACAGCTCGCGGGCAATATCGTAGGAGGAGTTCAGAAGCTCACGCTCCTGGGCAGAAGCCGGCCCCGTCAGCGAGAACGCCAACGCCAGCGCACTGAACCACAGGCCCTTACGGGCTTTGGAACCAGAAAAAATTGAATTCGGCATAGTAGGCAGAGCTCCCAGTTAACTCGGAATCTTGATATACGCCAGAGGAATAAAAATGGCGCTTTGTTAGAACGCAAAGATAAGGTCGGAGTTCTAAAACAACAATGCCTTAACTAGATGATTTATTGCTGCCGTGAAAACTTAAAGTTATAAGAGGCATCTGTTACAGACAGGCGTCAAATTTGATCGCGCCGGACTGGTACCCGGCGCATCTTCCACTACTATCAAGGTAAGTCAGCGCTGGAGAAGACGTTGCCGTGGGACTGTCGATCAAGACAACGGAATTTGCGCCGGAAGAGTTTGAACGTTTTGCCGCCAAGGTCCGCACAGACCTGAAAGCGCTCACTCGTCTTTTGAACCGGCCCGGCTTTGGTGAGGGTGAGAGTTCCATTGGCGCCGAGGTAGAGTTCTACATCGTAAACTCTGACCTGCGCGTGCAACCCATCAACACCGACATTGCCGCCAGAGTCCAGGATCCCCAGCTTACGGTTGAGCTCAACCGCTTCAATCTCGAATACAACCTCAGCCCCCAGGCATTCAAGGGATCACCGTTTGCCAGAACGGAGCAGGAGCTGCTCACTGCGATTCGGAGAATCGATGAGCACGCCGCGCCATTGGATGGAGAGTTGGTACCGATCGGCATTTTGCCGACACTTCGCCAGTCCGACATGGGTGCGCAGGTGATGACAGACGAACCTCGTTATCACGCGCTATCCAAAGCATTGCTCGAACAACGGGGCGAGCCGTTCAGCATCCATATTGGCGGTAACGATGTGATTAACCTGGAGGCCGACGATGTCTACATGGAAGGCGCCAACACCTCTTTCCAGTTGCACTGGCGCGTGCCAGCCCATCGTTTTGCGGATTATTTCAATGCCGTACAACTCGTCACGCCGGTGGTCCTCGCTCTGGCGAGCAACTCACCCAGTCTGTTTGGCCACCACCTGTGGGACGAAACCCGGATTGCCCTGTTCAAACAATCCATAGACAGCCGTTCCCCCAACCACAAAACCTGGCGTCATCCGCCACGGGTTTACTACGGAAACGGCTGGATACGCAGCGCCTGGGAACTTTTTGCCGCCTCGGCATCGCTCTATCCCCCCATCATTCCATTGATGTCGGAGGAAGACCCGATGGCCGTGATTGATCGTGGTGAAGTGCCCAAACTGGCTGAACTGAGACTGCACCAGGGAACCACCTGGCCCTGGAACCGGGCCATCTATGACCATACCGAAGGCGGCCATCTACGCATTGAGATTCGCTCCATGCCTGCAGGCCCGACTGCCGCTGATATGTGTGCGAACGGCCTGTTCATAATAGGGGCAGCGCTGGCAGTGCTGGATGACATCGGCCATCTGACGTCGATACTCCCCTTCCATTACACCGAACACAATTTTTACCGCGCCGCAAAATATGGCGTCGGCGCAGAAATCATCTGGCCTCAAAAGGATCAGGTGCAGTTGCAGGATACGCCCCTGTTAAGCGTCGCCCGGGAGCTGCTACCCCGAGCCCGGGACGCATTGGCACAAACTGCCGTGGACGAGGCCGAAATTAACCGCTTGCTGGGCATAATCCAAGGCCGCATTGAAACAGCAATGTCGGGCGCGCGGTGGCAACGCCAGGTTACCGAATCCTTGCTCAAGTCCCTGAGCCCAGATGAAGCGTTCCGAACCATGCTGTCTACCTACATGACCAACCAGAAAAAAAATACGCCGATCCATGAATGGACATTGTCACCGTGAGCAACTCGAACGTACTCGATTATCTGAATGATCCCTCACCCCGCACGCTGGGCCGCTCCCCTCTTGAATGGCTGGATCAGCTACAAAAGCCCACGGTTATTCGTGTTGCCGGTCGGGACCGTTCCCGGACCCGGGCCATGGCGACGCTGCTTCACGGCAATGAGCCTTCGGGTCTGTTTGCGCTTCACCGGTGGCTGCTTGAGCAGCGCACCCCAGAGGTCAACATGCTGTTTCTCCTGGGCGGCGTCTACCCTGCGAAAATCCCGCCCACCCTCTCAATGCGCCAGCTTCCTGCGGGACGTGACCTCAACCGCTGTTTCAAAGAACCGTTCGAGGGAGAGGAAGGCGCGATTGCCAAGGCCATGCTGTCAGAACTTCATGACGCGAACCCGGAATGCTTGCTGGACGTACACAACACCTCAGGCACAGGGCCGGCCTTCGCGGTGACCATCACCAATGATGCGGCCCACCAGGCGTTGACCTCTCTGTTCACAGACCGCCTCATAATGACAGATCTTCGCCTCGGCGCCCTGATGGAATACTCCGAGCAGGAAGTCCCAACGGTAACCATCGAATGTGGTGGGTCCCAAGATGATCAGGCCCATCAATTGGCGTATGAGGGCCTCGTGCGGTATGCCTCAAGGCCAGACGTGTTATCACTTGAAAAGGCGGAGTGGGACGTGGAGGTACTAAGAAATCCGATTCGGGTGGAGCTGGTTCCGGAAGCAACCATAGAATATCTTACTGAACCCTCCGGCCAGGCTGACCTCACTTTGCCACCAGACATCGAACACCGAAATTTCGGGATCGTATCGCCAAATGAGCCGCTGGGATGGATTGGAAAAAAAGGCCTCAGTGTACTCAACGCCATCGGCCATAACCGGACAGAGAACATGGAGCAGGTTTTTCAGGTCAGAGAGGGGAAAATCTTCCCCGCGCAAGCCATCAAAGCCTTTATGATTACCACCAACCCGGTGATTGCAAAGAGCGATTGCCTCTTCTACGCGGTCAAGGCAACAGGTGAGCCCATTTTCTGACAAGAAACAAAAGGCAATCGGCGCTTATAGGAAACGCGAGCAAAACGTTCGTTATCTATGGCTGATACGTCTTTATCCTGTGACAATTTCGAACATCAAAGTGAAGCCACGAAACGTCTAACTCAACGCTTCCAATCATTTCAAAATCGGGGTCTGTTGAGTGGCTCAAAATGTCCTGGCGTACTTCTTCAGCGGCTCGTTGAGCAAAGAGACAGTCCGCCGCACGACCGAAAGTATGTTGGCTGTAGCGTGAGAAGAAGGGGCTGTCTTCGGTACGCAGCCCGCTCCACTCTCTTTCTCTGCCCCAGTAGTAGTTGTTAACCGTCATGGGGCCGTATCTCCGCCTCAGACGGTCAAGGGTTATAAGTAGCCGTTCGTCCAACAGTTCCCAGGCTTTCTCTCCCCGTTCTTGGAAGACCCTGGGCGGCACCAACTCGTGAATAGCAAAATACTCGCAGCGATACATGGCATTGTTTCTCCCACAAAATAACGTTCAGGCAGCCAATGGTTTTATGGCTTGAATGTCAGAACCTGCGGAACAATATTTGCCCTTCCCCCACCTCCCTGAAGAGTAAAGGCGGACGCCATCCAATAGGTTTTACGGCGTGGGTCTGGCTGGATATCGAGGTAGTCTCCCCATGCTCGAGCGTGGGGCTGGTGGCTAGAGGCATCCCCCAGAGCCATCTGCCAGTTTGGCAAAGCATTTGAATCGCTGTCATCCAGCCACCCAACCCCCAGCGTTGGGTGGCGGCCTCCGGCACCGCAAACCGCTACTATGCCCACATCGCCCCGTTGGTTCGGGCAAACGGACGGATAAGCCCAGGCCCGGTCCGAATTCCACAGATCGGGCTCATCAATCAGCTCATTCGAACTCTTCCTGATTCTCACCACGCGTACAAAGGGAAAAGGGTGCTGAACATCCGCCGAGGCCACCCAGACGAAACCAAGAACACCGCCTGACTCCCACGCTCCGAGAACGCGATCATCCATGCGATTCATCCATTGACTTGTCGCATCATCAGGTTTTGCGTAAGGGCCGTCGCGCCAATGCCTCACAGCGACGGAAACTTGCGAGACATCCTCTTCGTCGTCAGGCCATTGGAACACTTCGATAGATGGCTGAAAGTAGCTCAAGCTGGCAAAGATCGCCGTACTTCCCATGCCTCGACAAAAACGGAGAGATCCGAATTCTTCGGTTGACCAGGCTTCCCGGGAGATCGCTTCACGCGCCTTCAATTGATCGAGGGACAGTCGTAACACCACCGCTCTTTGCCAACGGTCCGTGGTTGTGCTGAACACGTTGAACGACAGCAAGAGGTGGTTATCTGATTCGGCCAGATCGGGGTAATCCAGCCAGGTCCCCGACCACTGTTCGTCAATGTCCGTCGGAGTTGTATCCCACCAGGTCCATGTACCAGGCGCGCCGGATGAACTGACAGCGACACGAATCAGGTTTCCTTGAGTGGTCTTGGAAAACTGCAATAGCCAGATCCAGAGCCGTCTGGAAGAGCAGTAGTGAATGAGCTGATCGCAACAGAATCCAGCACCTGCGGGAGGCAATTCCGTATAGGGGTCTACAAACACCCAGTTGTCGCCACCATCGGTGGATCGGGAACAGAACCAGTTGCCCGTGACGATAATGCGTTTACCGGAGCATGCCAGAGCGGGTTCCAGGATTGTACCTGCCTGTCCCCCGGTGTCGCCGCTGTTCAACCGCTTGGTATCGACGATAGCTGTCATGGCTTCTTGCCTTTCCGGCCTTTTGAACCCTCATCGATGACGGCCTCAGGCGGTGCCGATGTTTGCTCATCCGGTCCTCCCTCGGCTTCCGGCTCCGGTTGGCTTTCCGATGACGGACGAGAGATTTTTCCGGGCCCCGGCGCCTTTCGACGCGGCGAAATGTTTTGATCTTTCTGATCGAAATCAGGTTTTTCAGCCGGTTGTCCGGAGGCCACCTTTTCGGCTGCGTCTCGTGCAGGTTGCTTTTCAGGTGCCTGTTCAGTCAAAGAATGGTGTTTTCCAACTCCCTTCTTCTCTTTTGGGTCCGCCATTTATGTCACCAGTCGCAAGATATAGCCGCCCATTACGGTCCAGAACAGAACGCTATACCAGCGTTCTCCCATTTTCCTGTTGATGGTTCTTCCCAACAAGGTACAACCCGCCATCACCGGGACCAGAATACCTGCCAGAACCAGATGCTCGGTTTGCAGCAAGCCGGACTGACTGAACACCACCGCCTTGGTCGTGTCGCCGACCAGGGACACCAGAGAGGCGGCGCCCACAAAGTAAAAACGCTCAAGCTGCAGGCTGCGAAGTGCAACGCCCTTGAGCGGCCCCGAAGTACCTGAAATACCTGAGGTAGCGCCAGAACAAAACGCTAGCCCAACGCCCCAGGCTTTTTTCGCGCGATGATAGGGCGAAAACTCCCACACGAGGGTGACAACAATCACCAGCGCAACGGCATACCGAATCCATAGCTCTGGCAGTTTAAGCATCAGAGTCGCGCCCAGTGCGGTGCCTAGCATCACTGCAATGATGACGGTGCCGGAGGCCCTCCAGGGCAGCGTTTTCCGGTAAACCGCCACCTTCGCAACGTTGTTGCAGGCCAACAACAATGCAGCCACGGCGATCCCCTCTTTGGTACCGATGGCCATCATCATGGCGGGCACCAGAATCAGGGAACCTCCGAGGCCCGCTGCAGCGGAGACAATAAACGACGCCGGGATGGCCAGCGCCAGAAGGATCAGAGATATCGCATCAAGTTCCATCGGTGCGTCCTTGCTTAAGGGAAAAGTTGATTGCCGGGTCGAGGCCAGACGCTGACAACCCGGGCCGCAGCATGGGGCCAGTTGCGCACCAGATTTTCCACGGAGGTAACCGGACCCGTTGGTACTGCCGAAAAGGCATCGTTTGTTGAGCCGACAACAGCCAGGAGCAGTATCCGATGACCGGTCGAAACGCCGGAAAAGTCCACGTTGATCGACACGGCTCGTGGCATTCGAGCAGCCAGGTCAACCGACAAACGGTTCAATGGCGTGCCGTCAGCCGCCAGCGCCACGTTCCATCCCGGAGGTGTTGGCTGCGGCGCTCCGCCGGTCAGGCTGCGGACAAATGGCACGACGTTTGTGCAATCCGTTCCCAGCAACGTGTTTTGAGAGGCTCCGGAACGCCATAACAGCACCACAAACGCTCCGTTTGCTGCTACCGGCCGGGTGTCTCGATGGTGCAGCAAGACATCAACGGTGCTTCGCTCGCGGTATACCTGCCAGACTGAGTTCCTGACTCGCCGGGGTACCACTGTTTCCATCAGGTCAATCTCCGAACCTGGTAACGCCGGTACGGCTGCATTTTGCCAGGGTGCCCTGTAAACACCCGGCGAGCCGTTCTCGTCAAGTGCGTTGGCCATCACGTCAGCCCACAAGGCAGCATCTATTCGTCTTGCGCCCGGGTTTGCAATGCCTCTCAAGCGGCGGTGGCGCTCAACAAGATCACCCATTTGGTCACTCCACTCTCCATTTGGGATAACGCTGGGGTAAATCCACCGGAAGGCGGTCTGGAACGTCCAGAGTTGGTAGCGCAGATTGCCGTTCCAGATGTTGGTTCCCCGGAACGATGGCGTTGTCCCTACCGGTGCCTCTGGCCGTACAACGATATCCGGGCTCGCGAAAAAGGGCTCCGCCGTGGCCCCGGGACGACGGCGCGGATTCTGCAAGGGGGTCGGGAACATGCGGCGGTCATCCCTCGGGTGCACCCGCACATAGGTTCGGGCGGGCTCAGCTGCAGCGAGGTTGACCTCCCAAACGCCTCGGGACTGCAAGGTGGCCCTCATCAACCTCGGCGACGTGCCCGCGCCGGACGGATCTTGCCAGATGTGAAGGTCCTGCACGACCGCTTCCGGCAGACCGTTCACGAACAGCTGCCATGGGCCATGGGCATTGCCCGCGATTTTGGTTGAAGTCCATACCCCAATGCACGTGCCGACATACACTGTACTGGGGTTGGCCGGGTCCACCGTGACCGAGTACGCCGGGTCGATCGGGCTCGTCGCTCGGGGGGGCAAGGCTGGCAAGACCTGGCCCAGACCGGTCAGGCGGCAACCTCCGGCTGCATTATCATAGTAAAAACAGGCGTCTGCAGCGGCGATTGGCGCGATGGCCGCTACCGCTGCAGAGGTTGGCGATGCCGGAACGGCCGGAGTCCAGTTGGTGGTTTGGCCAGTCGTGGTGAGATAAAAATCGTTGGTTCCCGGAACTGGCGCAATATCCGTAAAAAAAGTCGCCTGCGGGACGACCAATGGCGCCGCCGGCGCGGCCACCCCCGGCCCGATCAACGCCGTTGATGTCCAGCGACCCGGATTTCCCGAGTCTTCGCTGTAGCGAATAACACCCGCATTGAACAACGCCAGGAGGGTCCGCTCGTCCACCCATTTGACAGTCACTACCGGACCAAAGCCTGCAGGGGGCACACCGAAGGCCATGTTGGCAGCGGTGCTCGGCCTGCGGTTGCCTGGCCGGCCATCGCGCCACTGAACGAAAGTGCCAACGGCGGTAATGGGTAACACCCGCCATGTGTTCGGGTTGCTGGTGCCGAGATTATCGGTCACCCACACTCGATTGGTTCCCAACGCCACTCTCGCTCGGTTACCAGAGGCTCGCCGCACGGTGTCGATTCCCGAGTAAAAGTTACTGGTGTTATTCGCTTGTTCGGGGTCATTATCAATCAGGTTGCAGGGAGCTGCGTATCGACCGGACGGGTCACAATCCCAGCTCGCCTCCGCATACTGTCCCATCACGTAGTGGGACTGGACAGGGTGAAAGGTCACACCTCCACCGTCACCCTGCATGTTGTTTTTCATTTCCCAAACCGTACTACCCACTCGTACCTGGCGACCATTGTCCTGACACCCAAGAATAGCGAAATGACTCGATGTGGGATGGCTGGCGCTGAAGATGGATTCGATAGAGGCAAGGCCCACGTTGCGGCTGCTGAACGTATTGGTTTGCCCATCGCGTAGGGAGACGAAAACTCCGCCATCGCAGCCCACCCAGATTTGCCGGGACCCGTCAGCATTAGTGGCTTTTTTTAGTGCGTGAACGTCCGGATGGACCGAATCACCGATGAGTCCCGCCCGAGTCGCCCCGGCATTCGTTCCAGCGGGCTGGTCAGAAACTCCCGGCGAGGGCACCAGGTTGTTGCCGTTTACGTCGAAAGCCCAGATTGACGCGTTCCAATTGTTCAGCTCAACCGTTGAACCGCCAATATAGACACGATCCGTTCGGACCGGGGGTGGTACCAGCGCTGTATTCCGAGTGGTCACAACCATGGCCTGATCATAATCGCGTTGGCCATCCCAAAGATTGGCGGCTGACGGCACATTATTGAGTGGATTGGCTACGGGGGCAGCATCAGCGGGGTTAGCAATTTGCCAAACATGTGGAATCTTAAGCGAAGGGTTGGCGCTTGGATTGGTGTCGACATCTCCCAGCACATAAACCCTGTCGGCGTCATCATTGGCTGCAATACTCAATCTACCGAGAAGCGTGCTGCCTGCTGGCACTGTTGGTGCTGGCTGAAAATTCATCCCGACCCAATTCTGAGTCGTGCCATTGTCGTCAGAAAATGCGACTCCGGTATGTCGGTAGCAAATAAAAAGTCGATTATTGACGTAGCAAAGATCTGTTGGATCACAAGCGGATAGAACAGCTCCAAAAGCCGGTGGAGACGCCGGTGCCGCGGGAAAATTTAGTGCCGTCCACGTAAACTGGAGAGAACCCGAAACGATAGACCGGGTGCCTCTTAAAAGACCCGCCGATGTGGCTGCCAAAACGATGTCACCGTCCGCCCCAGCGGGAGACCCTGGAACTCGAACCATCCTTACGATTGACACACCTTCCAGAACACCAATGCCCGCTGAGGACTCCCAGGGATCGAACCTCAACCCACCTGCAGCAGGGCCTGTGGCGGAAAGAACACCAACTCCGTGTATGGAGTCAGCGCCATCAACACCCTGCGTGGCACCAATCTCACCGGTACCCACCATCACAAAATCGTCAGCGACGGTCGCGCCAAAATTCACCAACAGACAACCACAGGCGAAAGCACTGGTGTTACCCCCAGCACGTCGCGGCTCGTTGGCCCACCCACCGACGGGCTCCCAAGTAGCGCCGCCATCGCCGGTATACCAAACACCGCCCTTGGCAGAACCAGCGTAGGCCCTCTGGCCATCCGGGCTGACAGCGAGATCCCGAACGCGCCCAGACACCCGAGGTCGGCCGTCGGCTTGGCCCCGGCGAACCACCGAGGGTCCAATCGGTACCCAGCGATTGGTATTATTAGCGGGAAACACCATAGGAGCGGGGCCGGGGCCGGCAGCAGCCCGAGCAGAAGGCAGGTCCAGCGGTTCACCGAATGCTCCAATACCCTCGCTCTCCATAAAGACTTTCATCGCGTCCGACAGCGCCTGTTTATCTGGTGCACCGGATATTGACGTTAAAAAACTGTCCCTTGCGGCCGCATTCTTTTGCTTCTCAGCTTTTCGTTTACGGCGCCTCTCACGTGCTCGCTCCTGAGCTGATATCGAATTCACTGGGACATCACTCATGACTGATCCTCCTCAATGATCCGAATCCAGCCCTCCTGGAATTCGTGAGGCGTTCTTGGCAGAAGTGCTGACTGCGTCGCGGCAACGATGGGGTCGTCTCGCCAGGTCAAGGCGCCGGTCCGACGGGTGAACTGTTGCTTCTCACCCAGAAGATTGACCTTGGGTAACCGAATCTCCTCAGGATCAACAAGCACCGGACCTACCCGAACAGAAGGGATAACCCGCTTGAGGCCATCATTGATCCAGGCGTCATTGAGAGCCAGTGACTTTCTCGGCAGAACGCCGGAGGTAAGGTGTACCTTGCCAGCAGGCAGCATCAACAGCGTCAGCGTATGGCAGGTACCGGGCCGGACGTAGAAAAGATCCTCGTCAACCAGATAAGGATGGTCCAGTGGCTGGACATCCGGAACATGAACCTTGCCCAACAAACCCAACTGCCCTCGGCGACGACCGCTCTCCCGAGCCAGCGCACCGATGGACTTGTCGACGAGATGGAACTGGTCGTAGTTGTCATCAATAAAATAACCGAGCAGTGAATCGTCGCTGCGCTGGAGATCGCCCAGCCGTACCGGAAACGCCTGATCCCGGAGCGCCTCGAACGCGGCCTTGCGGGTATTCGCCGTTTCAATTGAATCCACTCGCACATCGTCAAGATCGTCAGGCACATCCAACCTCAGTGTCGCCTTGACCACAGCGATGGGACGCCCCACCAGGCCGGCAATCGATGACGACCCCAAGGTACTGAAGGTATCCACTGTCCAGAGTGTGGTGTCGATTGCCCTCAGCAACCCTGTCAGCGAGCTTTCGGTAGTCGGTAGCTCCCCCTTCCGATGCTGCACATCCGTTCTGATCACCCCGGAAACAAGATTGCCCACGGGCGTTGCATCGGACGGCAGATCGGCCATAGGGCCAGCGCCCGGGGGCAAGGGCCTCCCCGGAGCTGGCTCCCAGCGGACCGCTCCGGTCAGCTCATGATGACTGATCTGGCCCAATGGATTACCCCTCTTATCGAAAGCTTCGAGAGATTCATCAATGTGGTCAGGTAACAGAAAGCCGGCAACAGGGTTAACCGCCAGGGTTGGCTCCAATTGATTCACAAAGGCTTCAGGAGCCAGTGCCGGGTCGCCCTGGTAGGCCGGGTCGACCAACCGAAAAAGCCAGCGCCCGCCCCCCTGGATGCGCAGTGGCATCTTCATGGCAGAGGTATTATCCGGTATTTCCAGGGGTGTGGTGGTTTGAATGTCCGTGGTAGGCACATCAAGGACACGGCCAAATGCATCCACCAAACGAAGCGCTTTAAAGGAGATGGTTCCCCCGAACAAGGTCAAAGGATCGGCAATAACCTCTGGTCGGTCATCGGCGCCAGGCGTGGAGAAGAATCCGCCCAGATAGTTCAGGCCCAGGAGTTGTTCCCTGACCCCATCCAGAGAGGCCGACGCCAGATCCTGGGGTTTGATGAAATCCGCCAGGGTATTCAATGTATTTTCCTGGGATGCCGTCAGAGTATCGCCGGTGGCCTCCCTCTCCTGCTCCGCCGCAATCCAGCGGCTGATACCTGCCTGAAGAGCCGTCCCCAGGCCCCGATGCAGCGGGCTACGCCCGGTAATCTCAATCATCTGGACATCATTGGCGTCGGTTTTTCGAACCATGTCCAGTTCATCGAGCTGCCAATCAGTCAAAGAAGTCGAGCCCTCCAATTCGATCCGCCATTCCAGCCAAAGCGGCACCCAGGGCTGTCGCCAGGCGGTAACCCCCAGGGGGCTCGGGCTCAGCCCCTCAAGGTAAGAGGCAACAGCCAGCTCAGCCGTGATTTGCTTTTTCAGGGACGTCTCCCGGAAAGAGAATTGCTGCCAGGTTTCCTTTCCCGGCGCTTGCGGATCCGCAAGGCTGCCAGACAAGGTGTACGCCCCGCTGCCGTCGTAGCGACCATCTGCGGAGTAGAGCCGGAGCATCTCTCCTTCAATGCGGCTCTGATACTGCGGGCGAACCTCGTCCTTGTCGGTGGCAGCGTTGGCCAGCCAGCGACTGCAGTAGGGATTCAGAACCAGAGCTTCACGTACGATGGTCAACACTTCGGGCGGGATTGCGCCCGATCCCAGCGTGGGCACCAGGTCTTTCGCCTTGACCACTCCTTTGATGCCTTTCACCGCCTCATTGGGGTAACGGCAACGTAAACGGCCGTTATCATCGTGGAGTCCGTCATAATGATGGCGCAGGCTTGGCTTGGCACCTTTTATGGCCAGCGACGGGGGCTGGGGCATGAAAAGACGGGGTGCGGGTCGTTCAACGGTGCGCCGGTCTTTGAGCGCACCCCGAATCGCATCGGATCTGAGCTCGATTGGTGGAGCTTTCGGCGCTTGCATTTCCTCGCTAAAGACAACTTTGTCACGCCAACGAGGCAGCGGCGAGACTCGTTCGGCGGTGCTCTCCTTGCTCATCCTGGCTCGCCCCTTTCGCCCTACTGACGTTGCGTTAACCGACGCAGAGTCCTCAACGCGCAGATGATCGAGTTTGGCTGCAGGCAAGGGTTTGCCCGGACGAGAGCTGAACATGTCGTCGTGCTCTCTCTCGGCAATATCCCGGAGGCCGTCCTGAGTGCCCATACGGTCCATCAAATCGCTGGTGAAGGCAGCGGCCAGCATTTCAGCGGCACGCCTCTGGGAAACGCTATCGCCGATGGCATCTGCGCCGAGGGCGGTAACAAGATCATCCGTATCAAACCCGGCCGCGACCGACAGCGCCTCTGAGGATGGTCGCTCGTCAATGACCGGCATGTTCTCTCCGATGGGCACGCCGGAAATCATGCCGTGAAAAAGCGACATGAAGGTGGGAGATTTCTGGGCAATAAACAACTTGGACGCTTTATCCACCGGCAGGCCCATTTCCGGAGTCATGTCGGCGTAAGTGAAAGATTCAACACGGCCTTTTGCCACAAAACTGGTTGGAGTTGCCTCAGCTGGCTGCTTCATCTCCCCTTTCGATAACAGACGTTCCAACACGGCCAGATCCGGTTCGTTGCTGGGCGGCTCGGCTTCCGGATCCAGATACCATCCAAGGTCGGCCATCACATCCAGCAAGTCTTTTTTGCTAACCACCGCCAGCGGATCTTTGTCCATGTCCGTATACCAGCCCGCAACGGTGTAGGTACCGGCATCTTTCTCAAAACCGTCTTTCGCGGTCTTTCGAAGTTCTGGCAGATCTTCCAGGGCATCATGGAAAGCGAAACGATTGGCACTGGCATGATAAGACGCGGTCCAGAGCGGTGATCCGCCTACGGTCCCGTCCAGAGGTTCATAGGTGGGCTGTTCCGGGGTACCGAAATTCGATCCGTTAAAGGAACCCAGAGGCCGAATGCTCGCGGTTTTTGCATCGATCACCCAGCCTCGTATCATGGGCCGTTTAATGCCGACAGGGAAAAGCGCTCGCACCACAACCCAGTGGTTGGGCAGCTCTGTCATTTCCAGCTCGCCGCCTGCAGCTGATTCGCCCCCCCTCAGGAGCGCATCGGGAAGTGCCCAGTGCAGGTGAACACCATTTTCCGGCACCTGCCCTTCAGCAAAAGGCGCAGGGTCGCCAGGCCCACCGGTCACGGACACCAACGGCTCCGGGTTGGATTCTTTTGCAACATAGGCCTGAACATCGATGGGAACCAGGATGCGTTTGTTCCGCCGCAAATCCGGGTCCCAGGTATTGACGGCGGCCAGGTCAGTATCGGCTCGAACCAGCCAGGCCCATCGTTCGTCATAGACCGCTTTCGTGAGGGTCTTTTTCTTCAACAGGTGTTTGAACATAGCGCCCCCTCACAGCTTGAATGTGGCGTTAACCATGGGCTCATAAGCCACGGTCGCCCGGAACATGGCAGATATCGGTGGAACCTGAACCTCCCCAAACACCTGCCGCCATGGGAATCGAATTAACTGCAAGGCGTACTCCGCGCTATCCAGACCATCGCCCGCGCCGGTTTCATCATGCTCAGCCAGAGCCGCGGATAACCGCCGAATATCAACAACACCGGATGACCCCACGCGAAACGGCACGTCTATGTCCTCCACGTCGAGGTAGCTGAAGTCGCTCTTCCTGCGGGGAGTCAGCGTTGCTGAGCGTTGGTTACCGTTATCCTCGTGTTTGAAGCCAAACTGGACGCCCTGGCGCGGTTCCTCCAGGTGAACAACTTTGGGAACACCATCAAACAGGCAGAGCAAAACGGCGGGGGCCAACCTTTCCAGACGCAGCAGCCGGATTCGTCGGGGATCGTCCTCTTCGAACCGGGCTTCGTCGCCCTCCTCCGGGTCTACATCAAAAGCCCGAACATGCATGCCCGGCCACCCGGATACGGCGGCGGAGCGAAGCAGAAATCCGGTAATGGGACCCGTTTGCCCAGTCAGACGTGGGGAGAGCGTGCGACGACGTACGTTGCGCTCTTCGGTATCCAGTTCGGCGCGGATGGCGTTGTATTGGGCATCCAGTTGGATGCGGTCGTCACTATTCACCGTGCCAACGCTGAGCGCGCCCTGGACCAACGCATCCGTCCAACGCCGATCCATGTAGAACCAGCGAATCGATTCTTGCGGGAGTAGTTCGGAGTCCGCCACCAGATTGGCAAATGGAACCCCGTTGAGCAGCCGCAAGCTGACTAACCAGTTCCTCAGCTCCGCGGGCATTGCGGTATTTTGGTCAATCCTGAATTCGCTGAGCGGAGCCCGTGCGGTTTTTTCCAGCTCCTGGCCGAGGTTTTCGAGGATGTCCTGGTTTTTGTTGATCATGACTCGTCCTCATCCGTGAAATCTCTGGGGCGGTCCCGCAGGATCACATCCAGATTGTCATTCAAGCCCTCTCTGATCAGGCGATCTGTGACCGGAAATGCAGGGCCGGTCAGGTGTTCGTTGATCAGTTCATTCGACAACGTGCTGGACACCAGATCGACACGCTGTCGGTCCAGATCCGCCTCCAGGGTTTCCCGCAAATCGACTTTGCCCAGTTCACGTGTAAGCAGGTCTTCTTTGGGCACTTGGACACCGCGCAAACCCTCGAAAACTTTGTTCAGGTCGCCGACGAACAAGGCCGGCTCCAGCCCCAATCCCCGAGCAAGCACAGTGGTGGGCTGACCATTGAATTCCAGAGGCCGTCCCGGTCCGACTTGGGGCATTGGATTTCCCAGAAACTTTTCAGGGGTTCTCACAACAGCATCAGCAAAGAAACGCCCTGAAAGCCGGCCCAGATGGCGGAGGTCGATTTGATCAATGCCTGCCCCGAGCACCTCCTCCCAGAGAGTTCTGTTTTTTATGAGCAGGGACTTCAGTCGGGCAGCGTGATAGTCGTTTTGTCGCCACCGCATCAACGAAGCGATGATGGACGGTTGAGACAGAGTAAGAAGACGGCCCGTTTCAAAGGCAGTGGCCAGTGACAGATCTTCCCGGCTATCCGGTATAACCACTCGGAGCTGGTCTGAACTGTGTGCCAGCTTCAGTCGATCAGCACTGGAATTTCGGGTGGGATGCGGCACCAGCGGTCCTCTGTACCAGGACCGTACCTTGTCACCCTCACGGGTTTGGTGGCCCAGACCCACATGCCCACTTTCGGCAACCTCCAGAGGCAGGCGGCCACTCACGGATTTCTGACCTGGCCCAACATCGCCAAGCAGGCGGGAGTCCAGGTTTTCCATCAATGATCGGAAGGTGGTGTCGCCGGTCGTGGTGAAACTCCAGTGCAGTAAAACCGGGAACCGATATTCGGGGTCCAAAGGCAGGGCCTCGAAGGTTTGAATCACCCGAAAGGGCTCGGCCATATTGAGAGCAATGTCTGCCGAAGTGGAGCCTTTGGACTTTTTGATGGCCCAGGTACCGGAGCCGGAATATGGGACCGCTCCGGCAGTTGCCGCAGCGCCGGACTTGAATTGTGTCGACCGGGAGCCTTTGACGCCCGGAGCCAGAGGCACCGGCTGAGTCAGATTCTGAAGGTCGCCGGCATTGATTCCCGCAGCCCGTGGAGCCAGAGCCGTGCCCATCACCTGATGGTCGTCGTAACTGGCCATACTCTGGTGAACGGTACTCTTGACCATGAAAGGTGTAACGAACGACGGCACCGGATCCGGGGACCGGTCCAACAGTACATCGTATTGGCCCTCAAGATTTACCAGGCAGGCCAGATACTTCACCGGGGCATCATTGCCGTCCTCGTCCTTGCCCGGTACAGGCAGACGGTTGCTGATGACAACGGCAAGAAACCCATCATCATCACCCATCATCAGTTCGGTATCGTGGATGTCTACTTCCCGGGCATGAGCCAGCAGGTCCACGTCATTTTTGGTGGGAAAAACCTTATCGATGATTGATTTTCTGATGGCCAGACAGTTGCCCTTGGCGACTTCTTTTAATCCGTCGAGTTCAACGCCCTCGGTTACGCAATTCGCGACATCAACGCCGGTTTCCAGCCTGGCTTCCCCTTCGGCGATGAGCACAAGTGCCAACCAGGGTGTATTGGCGGGTGCACCGTCAAGGCGGCGCTCCCATGGCAGAGTCCGCCTTTTGATGACCACCTGTGGCAGGCGGCTGCCATAGCTACCAAAAGAATTGGCCGGTGGATAGGTCGACAGAATCTGATCAGGCGGCAGAATGTAGCGCGGCGACCGAATCCTGAGGTGGATATTCTCCTCGTCCACCTTCAGCGCACTGGCATCCAGACTGGCCTCCGGCGTTTGCGCTGAGAATTTCTGATTGGCCCTTATTCGCCACAGTCCGGCCTCCAGAGGCGGATTCAGCTTGGCATAGAGCTTGAATTTTCCTTCACCAACAGGCATCGCTTGCTTCCTTCTTGCTAATCTCTTTCGCCGGTCCCTGCGTGGATCTGCACGGCGTTACTCGTCCTGTGCCGGCACCCATTCGATCTCACAGTTGCTGCCGCCAACGGCACGCAGCCTTGAAACCGTTGCGGGCAATCCCTTTTCCGCAATCAATTCGGCCATCGCCTCAGCCGAGGCGACCGCCCCAATCATTCCCGCAATTTCACGGGCGCCGCCCTGCAGGGCCCGAACGGAAACACCGGAATGACCGGCAAGGGCATTGATTTCAAACAGCAGCACCGAGCGCGCCCCTGCCTGAACAACCACCGGCTGAACCGGCTGTCTGAGGTGCCGTGCACCGTGCAGCTCTATTTCCACATCACTGGCAGACCTACCCTCACCGGCTTTCAGAATCACACCAACACAGGTAACCGTCTGATCGAACCGGGTGGACACGGCAGCCGCACCACGCACCACATCCTGGGCCAGATGCCATCCCACGGAGGCTTTTCCGGCTGTGCCGTTCAGCGACAGAACGCATCCGGCCCCCAGCGCTGATCGACCGGTCAGGCGAACCAGTCTGGATTGATCGTGCCAACCCACAATTTTCAGACCGGTGGGGCGACCATCGCCTCCACCACTGGCCTGCACGGCAATTGTCGCAGTGTGTTTCGGGACGGCGATCTGGCGATCCTGAACCTGCTCATCGGCAACCACAGCACCGTTGCCCAATAACATAACCACTCGTGCCGCGCCGGTGATCTTGAGTTCAGGCCGGGTATCTTCCCCATCAATTGCGGCATCCGGAGATCGCATGGTGACAATATCGCCGGGGCGGAGTTGGCTACCGGGCGCCTGGGGAATCGGTCCAGCTTCTGTGCCGAGGCCCTTCACATAGGCGGCCCCCGCACCCGAGCCAACCCGGCCGCCGAGATACGTCTGGCTGGCGCTGGTAACGCTGGTGCGAGGTACAGAGCCGCGAACCACTACCGTCAGATCGTTGAAGCTGGACGGAGCATGGGTTGTGTTCAGTTTGATCGGCAGACTGCGGCCCAGTCGGCCGCGAACAGATTCCGTGGACGGTGCCGGGCGGCGCTTGATGCGTTTGTCCGCAACGGTTGTGGTCGCATCCCGCAGGGCCACGCCCGCCCCGTTGCTCATGAATCCGGTCACGAACGGCTTCGTTGGTTTGATGACCCGGGGGCTCTCATCCAGAGACATGAAGGCGGTCGAACCGTTGCTGGCATTCGACGCCTCCAGGCCATCCATCAGTGTGCCAAACATGGGTGGCGCGGTGCGGGAGTTCTCGTAGATAGCCTGTGCTTTGGCACTGCGCTGCCCTGTGGCCAGCAACCCCTCGGGTAACGCGCCGGTGCCGTCCGCAAACAGATACTTCCGGGCTTCAATAAAGGCTTCCTCAATGCTCGCGCTCTCGGCAACAACTCCCAAAGCGGTGGCCCGGTTCAGGTTGTCGGCCCGCAACGTACCGGCGGCAGACAACGGCAGTGGGCGCCGGCCTGCTTCAACCCGGTAGTAATCGATTTCCGGGCCGGTTTGCGAACTCATGTCCGCCTCGGCAACCATCTTTAACCGGCTGCCGGCGAAAATAACGTCGCCTTTCGGAATGGGACTGGAAGGTTGCTCGGGATCTTCTGGCGGCCCCCAAACACCGATCGGGAAGGCTTCCAGGCCATAGGTAGGGCCTTCCTCGGCAGTCTTTTCGTCCTTCAGGCCCTCCACCAGGGGGCGCAGGTCCGAGGTGCGGTCCGTCCAGGTGCTTCCAACCCTGCGCTCAAGGCGAATTTCCAACTCACCCTTCAACCCGGCGGCGTTCATGGGGCTCAACCCCATCGCTACCGCGGCGCCACTCGGCAATTTGGGCGTAATGTCCTTGTCGATGGCCGGGTTGTTGAAGTCAAACCGGGTGACCGGGCCGGTTGCGACAACCGACACTTCGAACTCCGCGAAGACTTCGAAGGGCCGCTCATAACTACCGTCACTGGAGGGTGCCGAGGTTTCACCCTCCGTGGAAGCGGGCAAAGCCCCCTTACCCGCTGCCCCCGAGAGAGTCCGCGCCCGGCCGGGCCCGGTTTCTTCCAGATACTTGGGTACGAACTCATCCCAACCCACGAATATGCCGCGAATCTCGCGGGAACTGCCGAACTTCACCTTGATGTCGCAAGGACCCACTTCGATGGTCGCTTTACCCCGGAAATCAGGCCCCTCGACCTCAATACGTGCACCAAGGCTGATGCTGATTCGAATGGTGCCCAGGAAGGTTTTTATCTTCACACCGGCGGAAATGCGGGCGTAGGCGTCCGCCATGAAGTAGAACGGATCGAAATAGACAATGGCGTTCGCACCAAAGGCAATGCGGGCCCAGGCGAAGCCAAAGTCGGCACTGACCTCTACTTCAACCCCTGCCATCAAGGCTTCCGATGTGAGGGCAAAGTAAGAACCACCCTTGATCACAATAGCGTTGGACACCCGCCATTGCAGGCCTAACCTGGCGACAATCGGATACCCGTCACGCTGAAAGCTGGGATGATAGCCTCCCAATGTCAGAACGAACTGGCCGGCATTGGGGCCGAGCCACCAGGTAGCAAAAGCAAAGCCCCCTGTAAGGCGAACCTCGGGGTACAGCAGCCAGCTATTGTCGGTAAGCTGCGCCTGTATCAGGAACAGCCCCTCGGAGGACGAGAACCGGGCAAGCAACCCCAACTCAATGGATACGAGTGCGGCCTGGGGCCTGGGCAAAGCCATTCGAGCCAGGCCAAAGAGATTGAGTTCCAACCCGTTGCCGACGGAAACCGACAACACGGCGACACCATCCACCAGAGAAAAGCTGGTAAAACTGATGCCGGCGGCAAACCAGAAGTTACCCGGCTCCGGAGGGAAGTACTCGGCAAGCTTTCGCAACTCCTCCACTGGATCGGAGGAGACGCTCGCCGCTGGATCCAGAGCCTTGATGAAGGGGTATTCGCCAAACTTTGACAGGTCATCCGGAACGCGTAGCCCCCGTTTGATGCCCAGACCGCCCCCAATGCCGGTCAGGAAGAAAGCGGGAGGGCCACCAATGGGGCCTTGAATGGCACCGAAGACAAAGAACGAAGGCAGCCCTTTGTCGTCGCTGTATCCGCCGAACAGGGAGAGTCCATACACCCCGAAACGACCCATCAGCATTCCGACGTAGCCGATCTGTCCGTCCAGGTCTGTTTTCAGAAGACCACCAGCGATAGACAGACCACTGAAGTCCCCGGAAACACCCAGGCCCTTCAAATCGACCGCCCAGTTGGTCAACTCGAAGACGTCACCGCCGAGCCAGTGCAGGCCAAGTTCCTCAACCGATGCCGTTAGCCCGAACAGTGAGACGCGCGCATCGAACAGCAGCGAAATCCCGGTAACGGAACCATCAACTTCGGTGACATCAAAACCGAATTGCTCCAGGTAAAGCGGGCCCAACTGTCTCTGGATCGCCAGCCACCAGGGGCCAGGCGGATCCCCTGCCCGCAATGAAATGCCAAGGTCGCCTCCCGGGTTCTTCTGAATCGCCATCGCCGGGCTGAAGGCAGGACGGGCCGAGGGCGACGCATCATTTCCGGCGTCGCTCATGATGTTGTTGGCAACCGCATTGTCGCCGCCGGCCGCCGAGGGCACGATGGCCAACCCATCAAGCTGAACCTGAACGCCGCCGCCTAACCCTGCCGGCACGGCCTCGCCGTATAAATGAACGCCGATGGCGTCGATACTCATAATACCCAGGTTCAGCAAAGGCCCTGCGTTTTTGCCAACGCGAACGCCCAGACCGGCAATGGAGAAACCCGCATTCAGCTGAAAATCGCTGCCGACCTTTTCAACGAGCAAGATCGACAAACCCGGCGCGATTCCGGGCGACGTCACCCAGTTGGCGACCACTTCGAGATCCACCGTCGGGTCGCTGCCGCCGAGCGAAATACGCTCGCCCGGTGGCAAAGATACGAAGATGCCTGCAAGATCGCCGTTGCGAGTGAAGCCGACATCCACTTTGCCATCAATGGTAATTTTCAGGTTGTGGTCGGCCAGGTTGAAGCCGAGCTGGAACAGGCGCTTCAACAATGCTTCCGGGTCGACGATGTCGTCAAACAGGGTGGGATCCAGAGTTGGTGTGCCACCGGTGAAAAGAACATCCTGCAGTGCATCAACCGCATCCGTTCCCAATGTACCAAGCGCTTCCAACGTGACACCTGCGGCCATGGAGACAGCCTGGGACAGGAGTGCCAGGGCCACAGCTGCGGGCTCGTTGTCTTCGGTTTCACCGGACGGTGACTCTTCAACAACAACCACCCGCGGCGGCGTCTGATTCAACGCCCACCGGAACTGAACGGACTGGTCACCCGTGCCATCAGTGACGAGACTAAGGGCGGCCATTCGAGTAAAACCAGTGCCGGACACGCCGGCTTCAATTTTCGCTACAGGGCGAAGAATCAAACCATTGCCAACGTCGAAGCCGCTTGCCACATAGGAGACAGCAACGGCTACGCCGCTCGCGCTGAGTCGCACCCGGTCGAATCCGACCGTTCCGACATCCGCGATTGAAAGAGCCGCGGCCAGTTCAATGGCAGGGCCCGTGGGGCTGGCATCCAGAGTGATCTCCACGGGGTCCGTGCTGCCCAGTGACAGTCGACAGATTCCCGTCGCAGGCGTCGATGTCGAAACGACTGTGCCTGCAGGGTCGAGAGCATTGGCCAACTGCGAAATTGCGGTAACAACCAGATTGGGCAGGCTGGATAAAAGTACCCCGGCGGGGTCTGCGGCAAAGGTCTGAATTCTGGCGTCGGCAAACTGATTGGATTCCAGAAGATCCAATGCGCTGCCCAACTCAAAGACTGCCATAGCCACATTTTTTTGCAGCGACGGCGTCGGGTTGGCCCTTTCGGCAATCAATGCGTTAAGCGCGACCGGGATGGCCATACCTGCGCCAGTCGCCAGAAGTGATCCCAGGCCCGGTCCCGAAGGGTAAATCTGCATGGGCGCTGCTGGGGCAGCCGGCAGGAGGTCGATGCGAACATCTGGCGAGAGGGAGATAGCAACGCCCTTCCCATCAAAGGTCGCCGAACTGGAAACGAGGGTGCCAATCGAGCCGTTGGTGGCAATGGACAGGCCGCCGCCCAGGCTGATGATGACCGGAGTCGCGCCCAATGAATGACTGGTTTCGATGGCGACGGCCACATTCAGTCGGTCTGAGGCCACCCCGTAGGTTACGGACACCTCATTACTGAAATCGAAACCGCCTTCGGTGAAGCCGGGTATCAACAACTGGCCGAGCGCATCAACCACCTGAATCGCCTGGCCAAACGGGTCGGCCTTCCAGGGCGCAGCGCCTGCCTTCAGCCAACCCACCGGGTCCATAAACAACGCCCAGGGCAGCAACACTCTACGTGAGGGCAATTCAGAAGGCGGCGCCAGCAAATCCAGGCCATCCATGATCACCTCAATGGCGACCCTCGCATCGTCAGAAGCGGTTTCGCGCAAGTGATCAACCAATCCCGCCAGAAGCGTTGACGGAATGAACGACGCGCCCAATTTCACCAGCGTGGCCTGCTCGGAAGCGCTTAGCGATGACAGAAGATTGATTGACGTCGCGGACAACGAACCGGGAGTTTGCCAGGCAATGGTCAGGGCGGGTGAAACTCCGCCCGTAGCTGCACTGGCTACAAGCTCAAGACCGCCCACATCCGGCTCGATTGCGCCTATGGAGCCGGAGATGGACGCCGAGGATGCGGAAGCAAATAGCGTCAGGCCCAACGGAACAAGGTCTGCCGCCACATGGGTTACGTCCAGAGCAAGCTCGCGAGAGTTGAGATCGACGGCAATGGTTGCTGCATCGAGTGCCCAGGAAATCTCGGCGCCTGCGCCACCAAACCCGCCAAGTGCCCTTAATGCGCTGGCAAGGCTGGCCGGAGATGCATTTAACGCCGCGCTGATTGCCGCACTGGCATCCAGAATGAGCTGATCAAAACCTTCCGGATCATAACCACCTCCGGCAACCAGCCCGATGTCGGCAAGCAATTGGCCGAGATCCGGAGATGCCGCAGCCAAGCGCCCCACAACTTCGGCCAGAATCAAATGAACCTCTGAGGTGGGCAAGCTTGGCGTAGCTACGCCAGCCCCGCTTTCAATAACCCACTGGTCCCGCCGCACCCCGAAGCAGTTGGCCTCGTGCAGAACGATTCGGGCGCCAGAAACCTGCGCGCTACCGGCCAGAGGCAGGTACAACCGGGCAGATACCCAGCGCACCTCAATGTCGTTCTGGCCGGCGCCTGGGCCACCAACAAGCCAACCATCCTGAACGCCGAAATGCAGATCCAGGATGACCTGCCTGTCTGTTTGCACCTCAAAACCATCGCCACCGGGGCCGCGATCGCAGGTCGCCAGTTCAAGAATGGCCCCTGCCCCGAGGAAGACGCCGCCGAGATTGGCATCGATAACCGGCAGATCCACGCCCGCGTGCAGTTTGGTTGGTGGCGTTGCCGGAGGCTCATAGGTTTCGTGGCGGTAGGCAATGGCACCGGCGACCGTTGCAGCAAGGCCCGCCTCCAGGGCTTCGGCGTCAAGGGCACCGAAAACCGCGTCTACCGGTAGGCCGGTCCGGATTGGTTGCTGGTCCGCCCGCAAAAGCTCATCAAAGCTGTCGGGTGTTAAACCAGCTGCCAGGGACGCCCGGTCAAGAACATAGCCAAACTGCAGGAGGGCGTTGGATTCTCCGGCAATCTCCTCTTCGTTAATCGTCTCGGGCTCTGGTCGCTGGAGCTGCAAGAGGAGCCGCAAGGCATCGCCGCTCAACCCGGACAACAAGCCATTCAGGGAAACCGGCGCCCAGGGCGAGCCTACCGTTACCACCCGATCAATAGCAGTGATCGTACTTGCCGCCTTGATAGCAGCCGCCCCGGCGGAACCGAAGGCAACAACCGTGATGGGCGTCGCCCTATCCTGCAACACCTCGATCAGGCGCTGGCATTGCTCGTCTATGGCACCGCGATCCGGTCTTGCTGCCGCGGCTGTTGCTGGATTCGGCAGGCAAATGGACCAGTGTCCGTTGCCGGACGCCGGAACGCCAGGCCCGCTGACCTCTCCCCGAACATCCAGGCTGTCGCTTCCGAAACAGGTACTCCAGAGGTCCTCACAGCCCACGTAAACCACCGCATCCGGTGCGCTTCCGAAAGCTTCCTGGGGCAACAGGTTGATGGCACCGAATGCCACGAGTTCACGATAGCTCAAGCCTTCAATGTCGACGCCATTCACACCGGTTGGCAGCGACGCTGGGCGGCCGATCAGGCCGTCGGTGCCGGTAAAGCGATCAATTAAAGCCTGAAAGCCCTCGTCCAGCCGGTTCCGGCCCGTCATCAGATCGGCGAGGTCCGGAAGCTCGGTACCAGCCGCCCGAATCGCTTCTGCAATGGAGGCCAACTCCGTCGGCTCACTGGATTCGAAATTGCCGGCTGGAGGTTGATACCGCCCGCGGTGGATGTCGCAGCCAGGGTCCAGCCACACCGCAACGCCCGGCGCTCTGGGGGCAGCGGCTATGGCGGCTCGATAGGGCGTGCGTTCATTGCCATTGCCCAGCGGTGCCCACTGGCGGAAACCACTGAACAGATATGAGAGCGGGCTCATCGCCACCCGAACATTGCTGCAATTCAGTACCAGATCACCCATCCAGGATTTAAGAGCTGCTTCCGGGTCGCTCAAAAGCTGCTCAATGGATAGGCGAGCCCCCTCGCCGTTCCAGCCAACCAGGTCAGTAAGCGCGGTGATAATCGGCGAGCCCAGGCGCCGAAGCAACGCGGCAACGGCATTTTCGATGGCACCCCAATCCGGGCTGAAGCGGACCGTGCCATCGCTACTGAACTCCGGCAGCGGCAACGTAACTTTGGTGGTTGAACTGTCGGATGCATCGACCGCCTCAACTTCGACTGACAGGTCTGGCGCATCCACACGCACGGCAAAGCCCGTTGAAGCCCCCCAAACCACCGAGGCACCAATCGACCGGGCCGAGACATCAACCTGCCCCATATCCAGCCTGAGATCAGACCCATCGGCTTCCCGAAGCCGGGTACCCGCGTTTATTCGGCTCAGGAACTCCGCGTTCGGCGCCGCAAAATTCAGCCGCAACAGCCTTGCACTGACAAAAACGTCTGATCGCTTGTCGTCCAGAACAGTGTTTTCGAGGCGAGCCTCCAAATCAAAATTGACCCAGTCACCGTCGATCGAAACCTCGAGCGCTACAGGGTCCAGATCAATACTCCAGGGATCCGCTGCCGTGCCGGTGCCGGAAATACTGGTTGAGTTACCGGTGATGAGTTCCTGGGTTGACGTTAGAACAACCGCCATGGCTGCCGGTGAGGCAGCGAGTGAATTCCAGTAGGCGGCCGTTTTACCCAGTGGGTCGGTCAGGAGTTCGATCGCCGAAGGGCCGGAGATGCCGGTAGGCGGATCGAGTCCCAGCAGTTGGGAACAGATTTCGCCGGGGCGACCGAGAGTGGCCAATGCCGAAACAAGCGCACCGTCGATCAAGCTCTCGGCGGCGTCCAGCGCGGCATCGGGAGACGACAGATCCAATAACTCATGATTGGTGCCGCCGAGCGTGACGTTGTGAGCCGTCAATGCAAAAGCCGGTTTGCCGGCGGCCAGAGTAATACCGGTTTTGATTGACCCAATTGCTGGATCGCCCGCAAGCAGCGGCGACCCCATGCCCGCTGCCTGCCCGAACACGGCAAGAAGCGACAAATTCGGCACGGCTTTGATACTGCCATCCAGGGTTGCCAGGGTCAGCAGGTCCACCTGCGCTTTCACTTCCGCTCCGGCCTGAGGTCTGAGCGAACCCTCCAGCCAGGGCGTGATGATCAATCCCCTAGCCGCTGACGACGCCACACGCAAACCAACGGCTCCGGCCAATGATCCATCACTGAACTCAATGGCGCTTCGGCCAGAATTGACGGTTCCGCCCAGTAGCGCGGCCCACTGGCCGAGCCAGGCATTGCGAGCGGGCGCGGAAGAAAGGATGGATTCAATCCAGCCGGTCAGCGCAGACACGCCATTTGTAATCAGGGACTCCAGCGGAAATGGCGGAATATTCGGAACAGACCGTAATCCCGCCAAACCGGTGAGCGCCGCAAACGGTGCGGTTGCCGGATTGGTGGTGTCGAGCGCCTCGGCCTGGGCCTGGATCAGGCCCGTCATGAATTCCAGAAAGTCGGAGCCCAGCTCGTTAATGTTATCCACGGTGAGCTCAAAATCCCTGGGTGCATTGGTGCCGGGAAGCTGAAGCCGCTCAAACCCGAGACTGAATTCCAGATCATCAGAGGGGCTGGTTGGAACGTCCACGCCTACGGCCACGGCGCCAATATAGAGATCGCCTGGCGCAGGAGCATCGTTGGAAATGATGACTCGGATCGCCAGTTCGATGTGCGCGTCGTCCCGGCCCAACACCAGCCAATCGGGTTGCGCCCCGGAAATATCCAGCGCTCCCGCGCCCTCACGTTCGAACTGGAACACCGGAACGTGGGCGCTCACAGAGATTGCGGGCAACGAGCTACCGCTGTCGTATTCAATGCCAAACCCGACTCTGGCGCCGTTGTCGGCCTCATCAACCACGACGAATATCGTTGCACCGGAGTCCCTGAACAGAGGGACCCAGACAGCACTCCCTTGCTCTTCCCTGTCTGGCGCTCCCAGCACGTCGTCGACAAACGCAATCAGTGCCTCTCGCTGCTCATCCAGGTACATCATCGAGCTGAGACCGCGCTTGCTGCCGTTGGGATTGCCCAGTGGGTCCTGGAACCAATCACCCTGTAGTTCGCCATCGCGGGTCAGGCCAACGGCTTCCGCCAGCGTGCCAAATACGTCGAGATTCTGATCAGCACCCATATCAGACTCCCGGCATCAGTGAAAACCGGGCAACAGGTTGCACCAGCATTTTGTTCGGCGCTGCGGCAATAGCACCGGGTACAAGCGGCAATCCACGCTTATCGTTACCAACCTCTGCGCAGAGCACAGAAGCCACCTCAAGCACGGATTCCCAGGCGAATGCCTGAATTGCATCCCGCCAGGCCAGTATCAGCTCTTCCGGGCCCTCCAGGTCTTCGAACGTGGACATTACAAGACCGCTCGGCGACTGTTTGGTGCCAACGCCAATCGGTACCGGAATGCGGAGCTTTCCATGCTCCTCGCACTCCGCCGTCACCGTTACGGTGATAACGCCGCTGGAGAATTGAATACGGGTTTGATCGCTGTGGATGAGCAGCTCGCTGTCGCCTTTGGTCCAGACAACCAGCGGCGTGCTGTTTCTTGGCAGGTCCAGAACAAGGCGAACCACTTCCGAAAGCAAACGCTGAACGTCTTTTCCGGGAACAGTCAGCAGGTCTGGAGACAGGTCGCCGACATCAAGCAGGACGTCAGCGTCTATGCGGTTAAGCCAATCGAATTGGGAAAAATCGACGGTAGTAAATCGGGCGGACGTTGCCATAGCGATCCCTCGCAGCGATTGTCTTGCGCAGGTTTCGAGACCGGCCGGAAAAACATCCATATTCTCCGTGGTAGCCGGACTGCAGCATCAAAACCCTGTTGCGTAAATTTGAGCCGAAAGGCCCATGGAAACAGCAAACAGCGTCATGAATTCAAGCTATGACTTAGAGGAGTATAGGCAGGGACAAGGAGGGTGCAAAAAATTGGAGAAAATTAATTCATATATGCACATAAATCATACACAGTGGCGCCGTTTTCTGCCCCGTAACGGGCTTGTTTCACGGCTTTGCAAGGGAGGCGAAACCGCAAGGGACAATCCGTCGCCCTGCCTGCGATTGTTATACTTTTGGCTCTGACCACACGGCATATTCATTGCCATTTGGATCATTAAAGTGAAAACGGCGGCCACCTGGGAAAGTAAAAATATCCTTGACGATCTTTCCTTCAGATAACTCTACCTTTTCAAGAGTAGCTTCCAAGTCGGTACTAAAAAGGACAACCAGCACACTCCCATGGTCCGTCGTGGCTACCTTATCTGACTTGAAAAAACCGCCATCCAGTCCAGCATTCTCGATCGCTACGTACTCGGGACCGTAGTCAACAAACGACCACCCAAAGGCATCACCAAAGAACCTTTTCGTGGCTTCCAGATCCCTGGAGGGCATCTCAACATAATTGATCTTACCGGTTTCTTTCACAGCTTCCTCCTTGATGCATAACGAATGATATGGAATCCCCCTGCTCCCACGGCATCAATGTGCCACATTGAGGGTGTCTGACGTCTTCAACCAAAAGCAGAGAGAATCATCATGAATGTTACAACCATCGGCATCGATCTAGCGAAAACTGTGTTCAGTATTCATGGCACAAATCAACACGCAAGGTCGTGGTTCGCAAACGCATAATCATCCTGGCCCGGAACGAACTGGAGCTATTTGTTACGAGGTAACTGCTCCACCTTTTGCACAAAATCAACAACCTGCTGCCTACTTGCCCCGCGAAACGGCAGGTAACAGACTGCCGTCTTAAAGATGATTATCGCGTATCCATGCCCTATCTCGCAGCCCACTAGTTCTGAGGGCTTCCAGCTTTTGCTGCCCTCATCAGAGTTTTTTCGAACGAGGCCGTCCTCAATACTGTACTGATACTTCGTACCTCGACTCAGCACTATCTGACTGAGACCTGCGCTATGGAAGCCACTTACTCTGTTAGTGAAAACGTACCAAATGACCAAGCCGATTGCCGCCAACACTCCGGTTGCAGTCAGGCCTCCCAATAGAGGCGATGTTGCACTGTTAATGATTATTGGCAAAGAGGCAGACCAAAGTAAAAAGGTAGTTATCAGGAAGCCATATCGCCAAGCCGGAGCTTTCCTGACCTTTAAGGAGCCCTCTTCGTTTTTCTCTAACGGGTCTAGCTCAATTTCCAACATATTTACACGTAACGCGAAGCTTTGGGGCTATTTTGGAACCGCGAAGCGGTGGAAAAATTGTCCGGCAACAGCGGCTGGTTATGCATTATTCGTAGTGGCTCCAGAGTCTGAGGACTTTCACCACTTGCTCGTCCTCCAGTACTTGGTAGACCAGGCGATGCTGAATATTAATGCGGCGCGAATAGGCCCCCGCAAGATCACCAATTAGCTTCTCAAACGGAGGCGGCTTGCGGTAAGGATCTTCCGCTATTAGCGCTAACAGTTCTTGGGCTTTTGGTTTGAGGCCGCTGGAGGCCAACTTTTTTGCATCTTTCTGAGCCTGCTTGGTGTAAACCAACTTCCATGTCACCAGTCCAGCTCCTCATCGCATGCATCCACGGGGGTATCCATCCCTTCCCGAATAGACTCCCGCATACCGGGTACGGAGAGCAGGTAAAGTGTTTCCTGAATAGCAGACCAGTCTTCTTCGGATACCAGAACGGCTTTGTTCCGCTTACCCATGATAACGATTGGTTGGTGGGACTCAGCGGTCTCGTCAATCAACCGATAAAGGTTGCTACGCGCCTCAGTTGCTGTGATTCCGGTCATGACGCACCTCTTGCGTGTTCAATTTTTCACCAAGTGTACGCCTTTGGGTACGTACGTCAAGACGAACGCCTTTGTGGCAGCGACAAAGAGGACTTTTAACTTTCCCAGTTACTGGCTGGAATTCGCTTAACGTGTATATGGCTAACAAGCCGGATGGTGGGGCGGATCAGGAACTGGAAGCTACCAATGATGAACAGCCAGATGGCTGCCTTCTCGTATTCCGGGAACAGAAACAGGATGCTGCCCACCAGGAACCAGATGGCAATGAAGAAGTCGTTGATGATGCTGATTACTTCGTAGCGGCGGCGAATGATCAGCTCTTCGTGCCCAAACTTCAGGGTCAGTGGGCTGTCAGTGCGGTCTTCAACCATGCTGCTGAGGATCTCTATCAGAAAGCGGCGGAATGTTCATTCCGCCGCGATTGGGATTATTGCATGTCGTTGAAGGCAGCATCGGTTCTCGCTGCCAGGATAAAGTCGTTCTTGTGCAGGCCACCTATTTCGTGGCTCCACCAGCTCACGGCAACCTTGCCATATTCCAGAACAATCACAGGGTGATGATCTTCCTCTTCGGCAAGCTCGCCAATCTTGGTTGTGAATTCCAGCGCCTTAACAAAGTTCTTGAGCTTGTAGGCCTTATGGAGCTGCTCCTCACCGTCAATGTCCAGAATTTCCCAGTCTGGAACATCTTTGTGCAGCTGCTGCTTTTCTTCCTCGGTCGCCTTGGGCGCGTTCGGGCTGCAGGCTTCACAGCTGTGTGCTTTCAGGTCACTCATTTCAACCTCCATGGTTGATGGCTGTAGTACAAGCGTGGGTTGTGCCCTTCGCTTTATCAACCCTTCTCTTGAAATCCGGTCGCTTTCAGAATACTGTATATTTAAACAGTATTTCGAGAGTTTTCATCATGAGCGAGCTTCTGAACACGCTGATGCAGGATGCCCGTGTCTGGCAGGGGCATCGTCATACCCAGACTTCACAGCCGGCGGAACCCACCGGTTACCAGGTGCTGGATAACCAGCTTGGCGGCCTGGGCTGGCCCCGGGGTGCACTGAGCGAATGCCTGTTGGATGCACCGGGTATTGGTGAGCTGCATCTGCTTTTGCCGCTCATGCGGCGGGTGTGCGAAGAGGGCAAAAGCGTGTTCTGGCTGAACCCGCCACATACACCCTATGCCCCCGCCCTGGCCCGGGAAGGTGTGAATCTGGACCAGGTGGTACTGATTCATACCGACGATGAAGGCGATTTCCTGTGGACACTGGAAAACTGCCTGCGCTCACCGGTAACCGGCCTGGTGATGGCCTGGCCGGGGAAGCTGGCCTCGCGGGACGTCCGTCGCCTGCAACTGGCCGCCGAAGCTGGCAGCAATGTGTGCGTGCTGTTCCGGCAGCGGCGCTACGCCGAGCAGAATTCTCCGGCTGCCCTGCGTTTGGAACTGGAACCCGATGAGCAGCAGGCTCTCAAGGTGAATGTGCTCAAACGCCGGGGCAGCTGGCCCGGGCAACGCTGTTCACTGGCCATGGCCCAGCGGGCCGATCTCGCATTCCGTGAAACCACCCGGGTTGTCCGGGGCCCCTGGTCGGGTTCAACCGGGTAATAACGCTCCATGCTCTGGCTGTATCTGCATTTCCCGCACCTGGTGCTGGACCATATTCGCCGCACCCGTGAAGATGAGGGCGCCCTGGTGGTGGTTGAAGGCTCTGGCCAGAAGGTGATTCAGGCCTGCCCGGAAGCCAGGAGCCAGGGTATTCGTAGCGGCATGCGCCTGAAAACCGCCATCAGCCTGGCGCCGGATCTGGGTATGGTGCGTGCCGATGAAACCCAGGAAGCCAGGATTCTGGAAGATCAGGCCCGCTGGCTGTACCGCTACGCCGCCCATATTGTGCTGGTGCCGCCCGATGGTCTGCTGGCAGAGATTGGCAGCCTGCAAAAACTCTATGGCGGCCTGCCCGCTGTTTGGCAAACCGTGGAACAGGGCCTGAATGAACGCCAGTTGAACGCCTGGATCGGTATTGGCTATACCCCGTTGGCGGCCCGGCTGATTGCCCGTGCTGGCAAGGGGGAATGCACCGCAGACAAAGACCACATTGTTCGGAGCCTGAGCCAGATGCCCCTGCTGGCAGCGGAATTTGACGAGAAAGCCTGTACCCGGCTGCAGCGCCTGGGGCTGAATACGCTGGGAGAGGTGTTTGATTTACCGCCGGGGGAGCTGGCACGGCGGCTGTCTCCGGAACTGCTGGCTTACATCCAGAAAATCCAGGGCACCCGGCCTGATCCCCGCACACCCTGGCAGCCGCCCCACTCGTTCCGGCAACAGGCGGATTTTGTGCAGGAAATCGAACATACTCAGGGGCTGCTGTTTCCGCTCCAGCGCATGCTTGACGAACTGGAAGAGGATCTGTGCTGGCGCCAGCAGGATACCGACAGCCTGCGGCTGGTTCTGAGGCATCGGCATGCAGAGCCAACCAGGCTGCAGATCCGCACATCCGGGCCAGAGCACAGGGCCGATAATTTCCTCAACCTGATTCGCCTGAGGCTGGAGCAGCATTCCCTGAGCTCCCCGGTTATCTCGATGGTTCTGATGGTGAAGCGTTTTCTGTCCCGGGAAGCACCCGTCGGGCAGGACCTGCTGGGAGAAACCCAGGATCTGAATGAAGCCTGGCATACCCTGATCAGCCGGTTGCAGGCGCGTCTTGGCGATCAGGCCCTCCGGCAGCTCTCGCCCCAGGCGGATCACCGTCCCGAACGGGCCTGGTCGGCTTCGGAAGTTCTGCGTAAAACCGGGACGCCGCTCATACCGGCGGCAGAACTGCCCAGGCGGCCGCTCTGGCTGTTGAAAGGCCCGCAGCCGCTGACGGAAGCACCCGTTGCCTGGTTCTCCGGGCCCGAGCGCATCAGCGGTGGCTGGTGGGATGGTCAGCGTGTGCACCGGGATTACTACATTGCCCAGTTAACCAGCGGCCAGTTGGCCTGGGTGTTCCGGGACGCCCGGGAAGGCTGGTTTGTGCATGGGTGGTTTGGCTGATGTCTGCACAATCTTATGCAGAGCTGTTCTGCTTCAGCAATTTCACCTTCCTGACTGGAGCTTCTCATCCTCACGAGCTGGCTGAGCGGGCACATGAGTTGGGTTACACCGCCCTGGCCATTACCGATGCCTGTTCTGTGGCCGGCATTCCCCGGGCCTGGGCAGCGCTGGCAGAGAGCCCGGTAAAACTCATTACCGGCAGCTGGTTTGAGTTGTCGGATGCGCCAGCCGGCGCCACATCACCCCGCTTTATCCTTCTGGCCCGCACGCGCAAGGGCTACGGCCAGCTTTGCCAGTTGATCACCACTGGCCGTCGCCGGGCCGAGAAAGGCCAGTACCAGCTGTTTTACCGGGACATCGAAACCCACACCCTGGATGACTGCCTGTGCCTGTGGCTGCCCCCCTCACCTACCGAGGCAAACTCTGATCAGGCACTGGCCTGCGGCGAGTGGCTGGCCCGACTTTTTGACCTACGACTCTGGATTGCTGCCGCCCGCACCCTGGAATCTGGCGAGGAGCAGCGGCTGGCCCGAATACACTGGCTGGCCGATCAGCTGCGCATTCCCGTTGCCGCCGTGGGCGAGGTGCACATGCACAGCCGGGAACGCCAGCCCCTGCAGGATGTACTCACGGCCCTGCGCAATCACACCAATCTGGAGAATGCCGGCCACTGCCTGTTCCAGAATGGCGAGCGATATCTGCGGCCCCTGCCCGTTCTGCAGAGACTGTTTCCGGAAGCCTGGCTGAAAGAAACCCTTGCCATCGCCAGCCAGTGCACCTTCGAGCCCGGCAGCCTGCGCTATGAATACCCGCCGGATCTGGTGCCGGAAGGCGAGACCCCGGCCGGCTACCTGAAACGGCTGACCCGTGAAGGCGAGCGTCGGCGTTACCCGGATGGCACTCCACTGCAGGTACAGAGCCTGATCCGCAAGGAGCTGGGTCTGATCTCGGAGATGAAGTACGAGCATTACTTCCTCACCATTCACGATATTGTGGACTTCGCCCGCAGCCGGGGAATTCTCTGCCAGGGGCGGGGCTCGGCCGCCAACTCTGCGGTCTGTTATTGCCTGGGCATCACCGAGGTGAACCCGGCCCGGGTGGAATTGCTATTCGAGCGGTTTATTTCCAAAGACCGGAACGAGCCCCCTGACATTGACGTAGATTTCGAGCACGAACGGCGCGAAGAGGTTATCCAGTATATCTACCGGCGCTATACCCGTGAGCGTGCCGCCCTGGCGGCTACCGTGATCCGCTACCGGCCCAAGAGCGCCATTCGGGATGTCGGCAAGGCCCTGGGGTTTGATCCGGCCCTGGTGGAACAGTTGCTGGAAGGTATCGACTGGCGGGACAAGGCCACCAACTGGCGCCAGCAGATTCTCGACAAGAAAGTCACCCGCAATCCCCAGGTGGCGGACCAGTTCTTTACCCTGGTCAATACCCTGCTGGGCTTTCCCCGGCACCTCTCCCAGCACGTGGGTGGGTTCGTGATCAGCGCCGGGCCACTGGCCGAACTGGTGCCGGTGGAAAACGCCGCCATGGCCGATCGCACCGTCATCCAGTGGGACAAGGACGATCTCGAGAGCCTGGGGCTGATGAAGGTGGATGTGCTGGCCCTGGGCATGCTCTCCGCCATTCGAAAGGCGCTGGAGCTGATCAGTGAAGAAAAAGGCGAGCCTTTCCGGATACAGGACATTCCCCAGGAAGACCGTGACACCTACGCCATGCTTCAAACCGGCGACAGCATCGGCGTATTTCAGGTGGAATCCCGGGCCCAGATCAACATGCTGCCCCGCCTGAAACCGGAAACCTACTATGATCTGGTGATCGAAGTGGCCATCGTGCGCCCCGGCCCCATCCAGGGTGACATGGTGCACCCGTACCTGCGCCGCAAGCACGGGCTGGAGCCGGTGGACTACCCCAACGATGCCGTACGTAAGGTGCTGGAACGTACCCTGGGTGTGCCTATCTTTCAGGAACAGGTGATCAAACTGGCCATGGTCGCGGCCGGCTTCTCCGCCGGCGAAGCCGACCAGCTACGCCGCGCCATGGCCGCCTGGAAATCCCACGGCGACCTGACCCCGTTCCGGGAGAAGCTGGTTACCGGCATGCTGGAGCGGGGCCACGACGCCGACTTTGCCGAACGGCTGTACCAGCAGATCTGCGGCTTTGGCGGCTATGGCTTTCCTGAATCCCACGCTGCCAGCTTTGCCCTGCTGGTCTACGTCTCCGCCTGGATCAAACGGCACTACCCGGCAGCCTTCTACTGCGCCCTGCTCAACAGCCAGCCCATGGGCTTCTACTCCCCCTCACAACTGGTACAGGATGCCCGTCGGCACAATGTCACCGTGCTGCCGCCGGACGTGAATGCCAGCCAGTGGGACCACACCCTTGAGGGTAAAGAACGCCATCTGCGCCTGGGCCTCAGAATCATCCAGGGCCTGTCGGTTAATGGCGCTGAACGCATCCACCAGAACCGGCCAGATGCCGGCTATCGCTCCGCCAGCGAACTTCGCCGCCTGGCTGCCCTGAACCAACGCGATATGGAGCTGCTGGCCGGCGCCAACGCCATGCCGGCATTCACCGCCAACCGCCACCAGGCGTACTGGCAACTGCTCGATCACGAACAGCCCACGGAACTGTTCGCTGAAGAGGCCGCTGTCGACTACCAGCCCGACTATTGCCAGCAGTTACCGGAACCCTCGGAAGGCCAGAACGTACTGGCCGACTACGCCAGCCAGGGTCTCACCCTTCAGCGCCACCCTCTGGCGTTACTGCGGGAACAGGGCCACCTGAAATTCTGCCTCAGTGCCGAACAGCTCAAATCCACCAAAGCCGGCATCCCTGTCCAGGTCGCCGGCCTGGTCACCGGCCGTCAGCGCCCCGGTTCCGCCTCTGGCGTTACCTTCGTGACCCTGGAAGACGAAACCGGCAACGTAAACGTGGTGGTGTGGCTGGAAACGGCACGGCGGCAGCGCAAGCCGTTACTGACTGCGCGGTTGTTGCATGTTAAGGGCGTGTTGGAGCGGCAGGGGGATATTGTGCATGTGATGGCGGGGAGGCTTTCGGATCTTAGCCATTTGATTCGGTCGTTGCCGGTTCACTCCCGGAATTTTCATTAGCAAATCGGGATAGGGGGGAGCCATGAGGCTCCACCCCTCCCACACCACCCGGCATGCGGGTCCGCACCGGGCGGTTCGAGACGTTGAGGGTTCACGAG
>LULX01000002.1_pt1 | contig 177015 bp, 160 predicted proteins | sample 729511 | NCBI WGS metagenome assembly LULX01 (sample SAMN03860278, study PRJNA289734) | marine metagenome | biome: seawater column; feature: ocean; material: water; isolation source: Red Sea water column Station 91 - depth 500m | place: Saudi Arabia: Red Sea | collected 2011-10-15 | depth 500 m
CCTGATGGTCACCGTTGATAACGGTATATCCGCCGTTGAAGGTGTCAGAGCGGCCAAAGAGCTCGGGGTGAAAGTCGTGGTGACGGATCACCATCTGGCTGGCGACGAGCTCCCGGATGCCGATGCTATCGTCAATCCCAATCAGCCGGGTTGCCCCTTCTTGAGCAAGAACGCCGCCGGAGTTGGGGTCATGTTTTACGTGCTCACGGCGTTACGCAAGCAGCTCCGGGAAACCGGCCGCCTGCCCAATCCCGAGCCGAACCTCGGGAGTCTCCTTGACCTGGTGGCCCTTGGCACCGTGGCAGATGTTGTGCCTCTGGATCACAACAACCGTATCTTCGTGGAGCAGGGTCTGCGTCGGATACGTCAGGGCGAGGCCCGCCCCGGAATCCTGGCGCTGCTGGAAGTCGCAGGCCGGGACCACACCGCCATCAGCTCCACCGACCTCGGATTTGTGGTCGGGCCCCGCCTGAACGCTGCGGGACGGCTCGACGACATGAGCATCGGTATTGCCTGCCTGCTGGCTGACAGCCCGGATGAAGCGCGTCGACTGGCGCGGGAGCTGGACACCTTTAACCGGGAACGTCGCACTATCGAGAAAGACATGAAGGCCCAGGCCCAGGATCTGTTGGCCTCAATGTCTCTGGATCTTGAAGGTCTGCCGTGGGGCCTGGCCCTGTTCGATCCCGACTGGCACCAGGGTGTCATCGGCATCCTCGCGGCCCGTATTCGAGAGCAGACCCACCGGCCCACCATTGCCTTCGCGCCGGATGACAACGGCGAGGATATCAAGGGCTCCGCCCGGTCGATTCCCGGGCTGCATCGCCTCCGCCGAAGACCTGGAGGCTGCCATCACAACCGATGGGCCTCTGGCCCTCGAAGAGCTTTCCCTGGACACCGCCGCACTGCTCAAGCGGGCCGGCCCCTGGGGGCAGCATTTCCCGGAGCCGCTGTTCGACGGCGAGTTTCGGGTGGTGAGCCAGAGAATCGTCGGTGAAAACCATCTGAAGCTGGTTCTGCAACCGGTTGAGGGCGGCGGGATCATTGACGGCATTGCCTTCAATACCGGGCCGGAAGTGCCGGATTACACCCGAACCGGTGCCCGGGTGGTGTATAAGCCGGATGCCAATACCTTTCGGGGGCGGACCAATCTTCAGCTTTTGGTCGATTATCTCGAGCCGCTATCCTGATCAAGCCTGCCTCCCGCTTACTCTGAAGTAGCGGTCAACCACGGCTGATTTACGGACTGATTTCCGGTAAACTCCGCCCTCTGTTTTTACTCTCCATTTTCAAGAGCGAGTAAGGGTTTCATGGAAATTAATCCCATTGTGACGAAGATCAAAGAGCTTCGTGAGCGCACTGAAGCGCTCAGGGGGTATCTTTGACTACGATCAGCGTAGTGAGCGACTGATCGAAGTTGAGCGCGAACTGGAGCAGCCAAGCGTCTGGGACGACCCCGAGCGGGCGCAGGCGCTGGGCAAAGAGCGTGCGGATCTTGAGCTGATCGTCAAGACCATCGATAACCTCACCTCCGGCCTGGAAGACGCCGAAGGCCTGCTGGATATTGCCGCAGAAGAAGAGGACGAAGGCACCGTTGCCGAGATCGAGTCCGATCTTGAGGGCCTTGATAAAGAGCTCGAAAAGCTCGAATTCCGCCGCATGTTCTCCGGCGAAATGGATGCCAACAACGCCTACCTCGATATCCAGGCTGGTTCCGGTGGCACCGAAGCCCAGGACTGGGCCAATATGCTGTTGCGTATGTACCTGCGCTGGGCTGAGCGCCGTGGCTTCAAGGCCGAGATTGTCGAGCTGATGGAAGGTGAAGTGGCGGGCATCAAGAGCGCCACCATTCACATCCAGGGCGACTATGCCTATGGCTGGCTGCGTACCGAAACCGGCGTACACCGGCTGGTGCGTAAATCACCGTTTGATTCCGGCAACCGTAGGCACACTTCGTTCTCTTCCGTGTTTGTATCGCCGGAAGTAGATGACAGCTTCGAGATCGAGATCAATCCGGCGGATTTGCGGGTGGATGTCTATCGTGCCTCCGGCGCTGGTGGTCAGCACGTTAACCGGACCGAGTCGGCGGTGCGTCTGACCCACAATCCCACCGGTATTGTTGTGGCCTGTCAGGCTGGCCGGAGCCAGCACCAGAACAAGGACCAGGCCATGAAGCAGCTGAAGGCCAAGCTGTTTGAGCGCGAGATGCAGGAGCGTAACGCCGAGAAGCAGAAGGCCGAGGACGCGAAGGCCGATATCGGTTGGGGCAGCCAGATCCGTTCCTACGTTCTGGATGACAGCCGTATCAAGGACCTGCGTACCAAGGTTGAAACCAGTAATACCCAGTCGGTGCTGGACGGTGACATTGACAAGTTCATCGAAGCCAGCCTGAAGATGGCGCTGTAACCAGCGCCGTTGCCACGCTAACCCGGACAACCCGATTCCTAGTGAGCCAAAATGACTGATCAAACTCAGAATGCCGCACAGCATGAGGACAACAAGCTGATTGCCGAGCGCCGCGCCAAACTGTCAGAGATGCGCGACCAGGGCAACGCCTTCCCGAACGACTTCCGTCGTGACGCCACCGCCGCCGAACTGCAGGCAAAATACGGCGAGAAAACCAAGGAAGAGCTGGAGTCCCTGGGTATCAAGGTGGCCATTGCCGGCCGCATGATGCTGGATCGCAAGGCATTCAAGGTGGTTCAGGACATGACTGGCCGGATCCAGATCTATGCTTCCAAGGATGTCCAGAAAGACACCAAGCACTGGGATCTGGGGGACATCGTGGGCGTCCGTGGGACCCTTTCCAAGTCAGGCAAGGGCGACCTGTACGTAACCATGGATCAGTACGTGCTGCTCACCAAATCCCTGCGTCCGTTGCCTGAGAAGCACAAGGGCCTGACGGACACGGAAGCCCGCTACCGTCACCGCTACGTCGATTTGATGGTCAACGAGGACAGTCGCCGGGTGTTCCATGCGCGTTCGAAGATCATCAGCGCCATGCGCCAGTACTTCACCGACCGGGAGTTCATGGAAGTGGAAACCCCGATGCTTCAGGTGATCCCCGGTGGTGCCACCGCGCGGCCCTTCGTGACCCATCATAACGCCCTGGGCATCGACATGTACCTGCGTATTGCCCCGGAATTGTTCCTGAAGCGCCTGGTCGTCGGCGGCTTTGAGCGGGTGTTCGAGATCAACCGGAACTTCCGGAACGAGGGGCTTTCCACCCGTCATAATCCGGAATTTACCATGGTCGAGTTTTACCAGGCATACGCAGACTACAACGACCTGATGGATCTGACCGAGGACATGCTGCGCACCATCACCCAGAAGGTCTTGGGCACCACCATGGTGGTGAACACCCGCACCCTGGCTGATGGCAGCGAAGAGACCATCGAGTACGACTTCGGCAAGACCTTCGAGCGCCTTACCGTTGTTGATGCCATTCTGCGCTACAACCCTGACATCAAGCCAGAACAGCTGGCAGATGAGGCCAGCGCCCGTCAGGTGGCAAAAGATCTGGGTATTCATCTCAAGGATGGTTGGGGTCTGGGCAAGGTCCAGATCGAGATCTTCGAGGCAACGGCAGAGCATCGACTGATGCAGCCGACCTTTATCACCGAATACCCGAAAGAAGTGTCGCCCCTGGCCCGCTGCAAAGACAATAACCCGTTCGTCACCGAACGCTTCGAGTTCTTCGTGGGCGGCCGCGAGATTGCCAACGGTTTCTCCGAGCTGAACGACGCCGAAGATCAGGCCGAGCGCTTCCAGGCCCAGGTGGCCGAGAAGGATGCCGGTGACGACGAGGCCATGTTCTACGACGAGGACTACGTCATGGCCCTGGAATATGGCCTGCCGCCCACCGCCGGCGAGGGCATCGGTATCGACCGCCTGGCCATGTTGCTGACCAACTCGGCTTCCATCCGCGACGTCATCCTGTTCCCGGCCATGCGCCCAGAACACAAGCCTGAAAGCCGCAAAGACGAGGAGTGATCCATGAGCCCGGTTGAGGTACTGGCCAGTCAGCTCAGGCCCGACCGGGGCTGGAAAGAACATCTCTCCGAAGAATTCCGCCAGCCCTACATGCAGGGCCTGGCGGAATTCCTGGCTGCCGAGGAGCAAGCCGGCAAAGTCCTGTTCCCCGCCAGCCAACACTGCTTCAACGCACTGAACAGCACGCCGCTGGAAAACGTAAGGGTGGTGATTCTCGGGCAAGACCCCTACCACGGCCCCGGCCAGGCCCACGGCCTGTGCTTCTCCGTGCGCCCGAACGTGGCCATCCCGCCCTCGCTGGTCAACATCTTCAAGGAAATTCAGGACGACCTGGGCATTGCTCCGCCCGATCACGGCTGCCTTCAACCCTGGGCAGAACAGGGCGTATTGCTACTCAACAGCGTCCTCACCGTCGTCCAGGGCCAGGCCGGCGCCCACCAGGGCAAAGGCTGGGAAACCTTCACCGACAAAGTCATCGAAACCATTAACCGCGAACGGGAAGGCGTTGTATTCCTGCTCTGGGGCAGCTACGCCAAAAAGAAAGGCCAGCACATCGACCGCACCAAGCACCTCGTCCTCGATGGCCCCCATCCCTCGCCACTGAGCGCTTACCGGGGCTTCTTCGGTTGCAAACACTTCTCAAAGGCGAACGACTGGTTGCAACGGCAGGGAAAGCCCACCGTTAACTGGGCGTTGCCCAGCAAAGCTGAGTTGATCGAGAGATACAAGAAGAGCTGAAGGTCTGCCCGAAAGTAGTCTTCGGGATGGGGTCAGGCTCCCAGAACCGTGCGGAGCCATGGATGGCGGAGCCGAGCGTACAGGGATGTATTTACAGCGTGTTTTGGGAGCCTGACCCCATCTTGAAGACGGGCGGTCAAACTCCCAGCACAAATTACTGAAGCAGCGCCATGGCCGCTTCCATCTGGGCGTTCAGATCCTCTTCCTCGCTCATGTCGATATTCGGATCCAACCCAAGACGATCAAACGCCGAAATCTTCGTCCAGTCCATTTCGTTCCAGGGATGCTCTGAACCTGCAACCAGCTGCAGATTAGCCACCATCACCAGATCCGCATAGTCCGCAGCGGGAACCTGGCGGCTGAAGTTGGCGTATTCCAGCGGAACGTTCTGAAGCTCCTTCGGGAAATCCCACTTCTTGAGGATGGTCGCCCCGATCTTCGGGTGCAGTTCATCAACCACATTGTCCAGCATGATGCTGCTGATCTGGATATCCTGGTCTTCCACATAGCGAAGAATCGGCAGCACGCCGATCAGATGCACCAGGCCTGCAAGGGTGGCCTGGTCCGGCTTGAGCTTGGTGTAGTGTTGCGCCAGAACATGGCAGACACCGGCCACTTCGGTGCTGGTCTGCCAGGTGGCCCGCATGCGCTTGTCGATCATGTCGGAGGTGGCCTGGAACATCTGCTCCATTGCCAGACCCATGGCCAGGTTACTGGTATAGGCCATGCCGAGGCGGCTTACCGCCATGTTCAGATTCTCGATGGCGCGGCTGCCGCGGAACAGCGGGCTATTGGTCACCCGGATAATGCGGGCGGACAGGGCCGTGTCATTGCTGATGACCTTCACCAGGTCCGCTATTGAAGAATCCTCGGATTGCGCAATGTCTCTGACCTGAAGAGCTACTTCGGGAAGGGTGGGCAGCACCAGCTTGTCATTTTCGATAGCTGCGTTGAGATCGGCTTTGATGGTTTCAACAATATTCGACATGGTCAGTAAAGGTCCGCTTAAGGAGTTCGACGAGTGGTCGGAATGTCCGAGCCACGGTCCGAACAATCAAATATGTGAGCTACTGCATAGCAAAATAGCAAATTCTGGCGCGTTTGCCTGTCAACTTATGTATCTGATTGTGCGCTTTTTTCCCTTTCAGGCACCGAGTAGGGCAGCGGCAGAGGCTCCAGAACTACCTCCGGCAGGCCCTTCGGATGAAGGGGGGTGTCGGAGGCATCGTGGCGCACAACGGCGAGCAGTTCCATGCTGCCGTCACGGAATCTGATCGAGTTGACGACTTCTCCCGCGGATCGTTCGCCAGCAAACAGAGCGCTTCCGGGGGCGGGCAACTCTTTCGCCTCTTCCGCACGGAACCGGAACAGGCTTTTTTTCAATTGCCCCAGGAAATGCATGCGGGCAATCACTTCCTGACCCGTGTAGCAGCCCTTTTTGAAATGAACCCCGCCTACATGTTGCCAGTTCAGCATCTGTGGCACGAAGGATTCCTGGGTGGCGGCCGCGAGGGAGGCGACACCCGACGCAATCTCGGATGCCTGCCAGTCTGCCACCGACATTCGGTCGCTGGCGGGTAGTGTTATTTCGCCACCCCGGGTATGCCAGAACTCGAAGCGGGCCGTGCCTTCAGCTGTCGATTGGGTTTTCACAAGGATGCCGTCACGGAGTACGCAAGAGTCACCCGGTTCCCTCAGGCTGCCCATTGCAGTTTCGGCGAGCTTTTCGGCCAGCTCATTGCCCAGAATCCCGACGATGCTGGTTTCCTGGACCAGCTCCATGGTGGTTCCGCGAAAGAGCATCAGGTACTTGCGCAAATGGCTGATGATGTCGTCAGCGAGCTCGGAGGGGAAGTCCATCAGGATGTCGTCACCGGCCCGGACCATGCGGGTGAGGCAGTAGGCGCGGCCCTTGGGCGTCGCCGCTGCCGCTCGCGGGGAGCGATCCGGGGTTACCTCGTCCAGGTTCTGGCTGAACTGGCCCTGGAGAAACTTGTCGGTGCCCGGGCCGCTGATCCGCACAACCACCCGGTCGTCGAGAACCGCCCAGCCGCTATTGGGTAGGGGGAAGTCTGCAACGGCTGATACAGGAGAGTCTGTGTCGGTCATGGCGTGCTCCAGATTGGTGGATCAGATGGATGGTTGCCCGGATTGGCCCAGTCTGAGCCATACCCGCAGGCGACGAAAATCGTCTTTCGAAACGTTACCCGGTCTGCCGGATGACGGTGCCAGCAGTATCGTATTGTACGACCGGAATCTGGTGCCGGTCGGACGCAGTTTCAAGAGTGCCAGTCCGGCCCAGACACGACTGGAAGCCGATGGACGGACCTGAACCTGCCTGTTGTCTCCGGTCTTGACGTACAACTCGCCATCCTCGACGACAAGCCCATTGACGGACCCGCCTCCGCGGAGCAAACCGTTGGACCGATACTGCAGCGCGGCTAGGCCGAGCGCAATGGGCGCTGCAGTGAGTAGCCATAACTTGCCGGCCAGCGCCGCAATGAAAAGGAACGCCAGCAGCAACAGCCAGGGCAGCACTGCCAGAGCGCCAACCAGCAGGGAGGGGGTGAGCGTCAGCTCAATCCGGCTGGACACGCTTGAGGATGATGTCGACCATGCGTTGGAGGTCCGGATCTGCCGGGCGGCTGCGCTGCATGAACCACTCGAACATGTCGCTGTCCTCACAGGCGAGCAGTTTCTTGTAGCGGGCCTGATCTTCGGCGTCCAGATCGCGAAAGGCTTCCTCCATGAATGGAATCAGGAGGTTGTCCAGCTCCAGCATCCCGCGACGGCTATGCCACCACAGGCGGTTGAATTCTGCTTTTTCGGACGATGCAGGTGTCTCTGACATAGTGTTTACCATTGAATCGATTGTAACAGTCGGCGTTGGTTCAGGGCGCGAGCGTTCGGTAGGTCGTGGGAACCAGTACGGTATCACGGACCTCGTTGAGTAGTCCCGGATAATCCAGTGTGTAGTGCAACCCCCGACTTTCCCTGCGCTGCAGTGCCGAACAGATGATCAGGTCGGAGACGGTGACCAGGTTCCGAAGTTCCAGCAGGTCGTTGGTCACACGGTAGTTGCTGTAAAACTCTCCGATCTCTGCGGACAGCAGGTCCACCCTGTGCTTGGCCCTCTGGAGCCGCTTGGTGGTCCGCACAATGCCCACGTAGTCCCACATGAAATGCCGTAGCTCGTCCCAGTTATGGGAGATAACAACGTCTTCATCAGAGTCTCTGACCTGGCTTTCGTCCCAGTCCGGGGCTTCTGGTGGTGGCGGAATGTCGGCTTCCCGGCGCGTAATATCCGCAGCGGCGGCGCGTCCATACACCAGGCACTCAAGCAAAGAGTTACTGGCCATGCGGTTGGCACCATGGAGTCCGGTGAAGGCGGCCTCGCCCACCACATAGAGCTGATTGACGTCCGTTCTGGCCCGCTCGTCACTCATGACGCCACCACAGGTATAGTGGGCAGCCGGAACCACGGGAATGGGCTCGCGTGTGATATCAATGCCAAAGCCCAGGCACTTCTCGTAAATGGTGGGGAAGTGGTGTTTGATGAAGTCGGCGGGTTTGTGGCTGATGTCCAGGTACAGATGATCAGCACCCAGTCGCTTCATCTCATGGTCAATGGCCCGGGCAACGATATCCCTTGGTGCCAGCTCGCCACGCTCGTCAAAGCGATCCATGAACCGCGACCCGTCTGGCAGTTTCAGCAGGCCACCCTCGCCCCTGACCGCTTCCGTGATCAAAAAGGATTTGGCGTGGGGGTGATACAGGCATGTTGGGTGGAATTGATTGAATTCCATGTTCGCGACACGGCATCCTGCCCGCCACGCCATGGCAATCCCGTCTCCGGAGGCACCGTCCGGATTCGTTGTATAGCGATAGGCCTTGGAGGCGCCACCGGTAGCAATCACTGTGAAGCGTGCCCGGAACAGCTCCACGTGATTGTCTTCAAGATTCAGGATGTAGGCACCGACACATCGGTTTCCCGGCAGTGACAGTTTGCGATTGGTGATCAGGTCGACTGCCACCCTTCCCGACATGAGCTCGATGTTCGGACGCGCCTCTGCCTGGGACGTCAAAGTCGTTGAAACCGCATGGCCGGTGGCATCGGCTGCGTGAATGATGCGCCGGTGGCTGTGCCCGCCTTCCCGCGTAAGGTGGTAATGCTCATCGCGGTCCCGGGTAAAATCAACGCCGGAATCGATCAGCCAGTCGATGCTCTCCTTGCCGTGCTCCACGGTGAAACGTACGGCGTCTTCGTGGCAAAGGCCAGCGCCAGCATTCAGGGTGTCAGTAATGTGGTTTTCAGTGGAATCCTGATCATCCAGGACCGCAGCGATTCCGCCTTGCGCCCAGAGGGTTGCTCCACTGCTGATCTGCGCCTTGCTCACCACGCAGACTTTCAGATGCTCTGGCAGATTGAGGGCGACGGTGAGGCCGGCAGCGCCGCTGCCGATAATGAGAACATCGTATTCGAAGGACTGTGGCATCGGGTCGTTATCGCAGGCCATAATGTGGACGTGTATTGAACTAAACTTTACGCTTGCTGTCTATTTGGCCTGACAGGGTGAGCCGCCTGCCAGGAGGCTTCAGCCCGTTCCATTAACGGACGCCGGATAGCATCAATGACGCAGCGCAACTTGGTACAGGCCGGACAGCTGGCCATCAAATCAGGGAACCCCGGCAACCAGGTCATGACTCCGGATACAGAGAAACGACAGGGCGATCACCCAGACAGCCAGACGGACCTGCAACTGGTACGCAAGGTGCGTAATGGTGATCGCGCCGCCTTCGATCTTCTGGTGGTCAAATACCAGTCCAGGGTCGCCTCAATCATCAGCCGGTACGTCTACGACAGCCAGGAAGTCATGGATCTGACCCAGGAGACCTTCGTCAAAGCGTTCAGGGCAATTGAGCGTTTCCGGGGCGACAGCGCCTTTTACACGTGGCTCTACCGGATAGCCGTGAACACTGCGAAGAATTATCTGGAGTCCCGGGGGCGGCGCCCGCAGGGTAGTGCCGACTCGGCCGAGGCGGAGAATTTCGATGATGGCTCACGACTCCGGGACACTGCATCACCAGAAAGGCTTTTGCAACGGGAACAGCTCCAGAAAGAGCTGAACAGGGCTATCGCCCAGCTTCCCGAGGAGCTGCGCTCTGCTTTTTTGCTCCGGGAATACGATGGCCTGAGTTATGAGGATATCGCAGGCATCCTGGAGTGTCCGATCGGCACCGTCCGCTCACGAATATTCAGGGCCCGGGATGCGGTTGATAGGCATCTTGGACCTTTACTCAATCACTCCGTGACGTAATCGAGGTTGCATCCCATGGATGATCGTCTCAGAGAAACATTGTCCGCCATGATGGACGACGAAGCTGACGAACTGTCGGTACGTCGCCTGCTGTCACACGATAGCCAGAATGACGTACGGGCACAGTGGCAGCGTTGGCAGGACGTGCGGGATCTCATGCATGATGGCCACTCCCCGGCCCATGGAATGGACGTCAGTGTTGCTGTCCGTGAATTGCTTGATGGCCGCGGTCCCGCGACAGCCCGGTCAGAGCCGGTTGTCCGGGACAGCAGAGCGGGTCGATGGCACTGGCCGGCGGCGGCTATGGTTGCGATGGCTCTGCTGGTCGGGTTTGGCGCTGGTGCAGGTTGGGACTCGCCCGGTGCCGGTCCGGTTCAGTCCGTGACTGCGGCCGCACCGGAAACGTCTGTGCAGGAACCACCGGTCAGGGAGATTGCCCTGCAGGGTCTGGATGAGGAACAGTGGGAATACATGAGCCGTTACCTGCTCGAGCATGCGCAGCATAACAGCGTAGGTGCCGGGCGTGGTGCCGTCGGCTATGCCCGCCTGGTCAGCGCCAATGGCGCCGGCTACTGAACCCCGGAGCAAGTGTCGTTATGCCCCATACCTTTATCAAGTTGTCCCGATGCCAGGCGCTGTCAGTGCTTTTGGGCCTTCTGCTTGTGCTTGCCGCGCCGCTTCCGGCTGCGGCAGACGAAGAAGAGGCATCCGCCTGGCTTGAAAAGCTGGGGCCGGCATTGAACATGACCTCCTATCGTGGCGTGTTTGTGTACGCCCGCGGCGAGAGTGTTCACTCCATGCAGATTGCCCATCGCTACCGCGATGGTGTTGTCGAGGAGCGACTGGTTCTGCAGGATGGTGGCAGCGGCGAAATCGTTCGCAAAGGCATGAACGTGGTTTGCGTGCTCCCCGAAACCGGCCGTGTGAAGCTTGATCAGGTGATTCCATCAGGCCCGTTTGCCGAAGCATTCACAAGCCAACTGGTACCGGTGAGCCGCTGGTATCGTGCGGAAATGAAAGGCGAGGACCGGGTCGCCGGCTATGAAGTGGTTTCGGTGGCGCTGAGCGCCAGAGATTCTTACCGCTATAGTCACAGACTCTGGCTGGAGAAATCCACCGGACTGTTGGTAAAGAGTCACGTCAGGAATGCTGAGGGTGAGGTGCTTGAGCAGTTCCAGTTCACCAGCCTGCACATTGGCGAGGACATTCCCGACACCGAATTTGAAATCCGTACCGAAGGTCGGGAAATCTCCAGAACGCTGGATGAGCCCGCTTCCCCGGCAGCTGTGGGGCAACGCATGAACGGCTGGCGGCTGGGCTGGCGTCCTGAGGGGTTTGTGCCCGCTGCCACGCCCCGCTCCGGCAAGGGCCAGGCCGTTGCCTTCTCCGATGGCCTGGCAGCTTTCTCGGTGTTTGTTGAGCCGGCCGGGCCGGTAACCATGCCCACTGGCGCCTCCAAAATTGGCGCCACGACGGTTTACATGCATGAGGTAAAGGAAGGAGAGAGCGCCTTCCTGGTCACCGTCGTGGGCGAACTACCGCCGCAAACAGCCCGTCAGGTTGCTGAGTCGGTACGCATCGAAGATTCATTGGCCCTGGGTGCGGCTGAGTCGTGATTACCGAAACCGGCAAGGTTGTCGCGCTCAAGGGCGACCGGGTTTGGGTCCAGACGATTCGAACCAGTGCCTGTCAGAGTTGTGCAGCTCGCAGTGGCTGTGGGCAGAAAGTGCTGGCCGCGGCATCTGGCGGGCGCGCCAATCAGATCCTGGTAATGAACTCGGTCAATGCCAGGGTAGGGGATGAAGTCACCATCGGTATTGACGAGCAAGCCCTGCTTGACGCTTCTCTTCTGGTCTATGCCCTACCGCTGATCCTGATGGTGGTTGCCAGTGTCCTTGGTCACCAGCTGTCCGGTGGGCACGATGGCGCGGCGATGCTCGCTGCAGTCGCTGGGTTGGCCGTGGGCTTTTTCGCAGGGCGAAAATGGCAGCGGGCCGGTAACCGGGATTATGAGCCCCATCTGGTCCGGGTAAACCGAATTACCTCTGAAAACTGTCCGTAAACCCTACGGTTTTGTAAGTTGAAAATCGATGGGGTGAGCCCCAAATTTACGCCTAGATGCGAGAACAACAGGGGGTACTACATGTCGAGTGCAACAGCAGTTGCCCAACCGCTACGGAATGTTATATCCACAAGGATGCCGGCCATTGTGTTTCTCTTACTGTCCACCGTGCTTCTGGTGGTGTGGAGCCAGGCCAGTGTAGCCCGAAGTTTGCCCGATTTTACCGAGCTGGTTGAAGACAATGCCGGTGCGGTGGTGAACATCAGTACAACCACCGAGCCCCGACGCGGAAATTCCCGCTCTCCTGGCATGCCGTTCGATGAACGCCAGCTCGAGCAGCTTCCCGAATTTTTCCAGGATTTCTTTCGCGGCCCCCAGTCTCCATTTGGTGGCGGGCCTGGTAGTTCGCAGCCGCGCCGCTCCATGGGCTCCGGGTTTATCGTATCCTCTGACGGCTACGTACTGACCAACAACCATGTGGTTGAAGGTGCTGATGAGATCATCGTTCGTCTGAACGACCGCCGCGAACTGCCTGCAACCCTGGTTGGAACCGATCCCCGTTCCGATATGGCTGTGCTCAAGATTGAAAACGGTGATGACCTGCCAGTCGTGAAAGTAGGCCAGTCCCGGGATCTGAAAGTTGGTGAATGGGTTTTTGCGATTGGTTCGCCGTTCGGGTTCGACTATACGGTAACTGCCGGAATCGTCAGCGCCCTGGGTCGCTCACTCCCGTCGGAAAACTACGTGCCGTTCATCCAGACTGATGTGGCGATTAATCCCGGCAATTCAGGCGGCCCTCTGTTTAACCTGGATGGCGAAGTTGTGGGTATCAACTCCCAGATCTATACCCGATCCGGCGGCTTCATGGGCGTCTCGTTTGCCATCCCCATTGACGATGCAATGAATGTGTTCCGCCAACTGCGCGACAAGGGTTCGGTGTCCCGCGGCTGGCTCGGGGTGTTGATTCAGGAGGTCAACCGTGATCTGGCCGAGTCCTTTGGCCTGAAACGTCCCCGCGGCGCGCTGATCGCCGAAGTCATGGCGGACTCACCAGCTCAGAAAGCCGGTCTTCAGGCTGGGGATATTGTTCTCAGCTATGATGGCGATGAGGTTCAGCTTTCTTCTGATTTGCCACCTATGGTGGGCCGCACTCCAGTTGGTGAAACGGCCGAGCTGCAAGTCCTCCGTGGTGGCGAAGAGATCGAACTTCAGGTTGAAATTGGTCGACTCCCCGAGGAGGGAAGTCAGCAGGCTTCAGCGCCGTCCAGCGACAGCAGTGGTCCCGCGTCGGCGCCTCTGGGCATGATGGTTGAGCCGCTTCCTGCGGATATGGCCGACTCCATGGGTGTTGAAGGCGGCGTTGTGGTCAATAATGTTGCCCGAGGTGCTGCGGCTGATGCCGGCATTCGGGCGGGCGATGTGATCACTGAAATTAACCGCAAGAAAGTGAGATCCGTAGAGGAGTTCCGCGAAGCCGTGCGGTCACTGCCCGAGGGCAAGGCGGTATCGGTACGGGTGGTGCGTCAGGGGCGTGCTCTGTACCTGGTGATGAAGCCCTGATATTGCCCGGCTGAACCGGTCTGGCTAATCCAAAAGCCCCCGCAGGTGTCGGAAACGACACCTGCGGGGGCTTTTGTTATACTTGGTCGACCAATAAAAACGAGTGGCCATGGAACGGACCAGCCCCATGATGAACAGACAGGAACTCTCTCTTCGCAAGTTACTGGAATTTCGCAATGCCTGGGTTGCCTGGCTGATTTTTGCAGTTGCCATTGCCGTCACCGTACTGCTCTGGCAGGTTTCCATCAGGCTGGTCGAAGACCGCACGGAAGCCCGCTTTCGCACCCAGTCCCTGCAACTGAAATCCGCCATCGAAGAACGCCTGCTGAACTACGAACAGGTGCTGGCTGGTAGTGCCGGTCTGTTTGCAGTGACCGGTGATGTTTCCCGCGATCAGTGGCGCGAATATGTCGACAAGGTGGATATTAACCGTTACTACCCCGGCATTCAGGGTATTGGCTATGTTCGCCGTATCGGTGTCCGCCAGATGGCCGATCACATTGCGTCTGTCCGGGCGGAGGGGGTACACAATTACCTTGTGAATCCGCTGGGCAGTGGCCCTTATTACTATCCCATGGTTTACCTGGAGCCGGGCACTGAACGCAATCGCCGGGCCCTTGGCTACGATGCCTTCAGCGATCCCATCCATCGTCGGGCCATGGAACAGGCACGTGATGAGGCTGTCCCCACCGTGACTGCCAAGGTGGTGTTGGTTCAGGAGGAGCTCGGCGAAGATCAGGCAAGTTTCTTGATGTATTACCCGGTGTACCAGGGCGGGACCGTGCCCGAGATCAGGGCCGAGCGTCGCATGATGCTGGCCGGTTACGTGTTCAGTGCCTTCCGGATGAACAACCTGATCGACGGAATCGTCGGCCTCATTTCGCCATTTCTGGATGTCCGCATCTACGATGCCGGAGTGGTGGACCGGCAGAACCTGATGTATGGCTCCAATCTGGGTTCCCTCGATAACGAATTCAGTTTCCAGATGAGCCAGACAATCAGCCACGGTGGTCGCGATTGGCTGTTGCAGACCCGCTCCACCCCCGCCTTTGATTTTCTGGCTTCGGACCCACGCCCCCCAATCGTTCTGGGCAGCGGCCTGGTGATCAGTGCCTTGCTGTTCCTCTTCGTGCTGGCACTGATCCGGTCACGCCTGATGGCGCAGATCAGCGCCGGTCGGTATCGGGCGATTACCGAGGGCGCCGCCAATGTCACTCTGGTGATGGATCGCGCGGGCAAAGCTCTGTATGCGAGCCCGTCCAGCCTCGATATTCTTGGCTTTGAGCCAGACCAGGTTCAGTCACTGGACTTTGAAGAGTTGGTCCACGGTGATGACTGGCCTCAGCTGAAGAAAGGCTTTGACGATTCCGTGCAGTCGCCGGGCAAACAGATGCCGGTGATTCGGGTTCGTATTCGCGATGCCGAGGGGCAGTGGCGGGATATGGAAGGCACCTTCACCGCCATGTTGTCGGTGCCCGGTGTTAATGGCGTCGTGCTCAGTCTGCGCGATCTGACCCAGCTCAAGGCCGCACAATCGGAACTGCACCGGCTGGCCTTCTACGATCCGCTCACTGGCCTGGCGAACCGGCAACTGTTCCGTGACCGACTCAACCATGTGGTCAGCCGCAGCCGCCGAAGCGGTGAGCCGGCCGCACTCATGTTCCTGGATCTGGACGGGTTCAAGCGTATCAACGATACCCTGGGACATGATTCCGGTGACGAGCTCCTGCGCCAGGTGGCCCAATGGCTGGTGGGGTGTGTTCGCGAGGAGGACTCGGTTGCCCGGCTCGGCGGTGACGAATTCGTGGTGTTATTGTCCCGCATCAGCGATTCGGACGCCGCCAGCAAGGTGGCAGAGACGATCCTGCGCAGTTTGTGCCAGCGGATCCGGCTGAACGATCACGAAGTCGGTATCACGGTCAGTATTGGCATTACCATGATCCCGCACGACAGCGAGGATGCCGGGACCCTGATGAAATATGCCGACCTGGCCATGTATCGCGCCAAGGAACTCGGGCGGAATACTTTCCAGTTCTTCACACCGGCCATGAATATCAAGGCGGCCCGCCGTCTTCTGCAGCAGGAGGAGTTGGCGACGGCCCTGGGCGGCGACCGCTTCGTTCTGCATTACCAGCCGAAGATTGATCTGGCCAGTGAACGGGTCATCGGGGTTGAGGCGTTCCTGCGTTGGCATCACCCCGAAAAGGGTCTGGTCTCTGCCCAGCAGTTCATCGGTCTGGCCGAGGAGACGGGTCTGATTGTGCGCCTGGGTGAGTGGGCCCTGCGGCAGGCCTGTATTCAGGTGCAGGCTCTTGAGCGGGCCGGTTTTGAATCCCTGAAAATGGCGGTGAATCTGTCGGTTCGACAGCTGACCGATTCGGGCTTTCTGGACATGATCCGGCAGGTTATTACGGAAACCGGCGTGTCACCCGAGCGCCTGGAGCTCGAAATGCCGGCTGAATTGCTCAATGAAGATCCGCGAATGCTCCGGGAGTTGCTGGTATCGCTCCATGATCTTGGGGTCTGCCTGATTCTCGACGATTTTGGAACCGGTTCCTGTTCACTGGTCTCGCTGCAACAGTTGCCGCTGGATGTCATCAAGATCGATCACCGGTTCATTCGGGATATTCCTTACAATGTCAGTGCGACGGACGTCGCATCCGCGGTCATTGCCCTGGCCCGCAAGCTCCATCTCACGGTGGTCGCAGAGGGTGTGGAAACCCCGCAGCAGCTGAGCTTCCTCAAAACCCATGGCTGCGCCCAGTGCCAGGGGAACCTGTTCAGCTATCCGCTGGACGAGGATGCCCTCATTGGTTTCCTGATCCGGCAGTACGAAAGGCCGCTGATTTCCTGATCATGGCAATGGCGGCCGGTAACCGGTAAAATCACGCCGTTCCCGGACCCCGGTAGCGGCCTCTCCGGGCTCAATCCTTCGTCTTAACTGAGTATTCATTGTCTGTGACTGAACTGAGCCGAATCCGTAACTTTTCCATCATCGCCCACATCGACCATGGCAAATCCACGCTGGCAGACCGTTTTATCCAGGTTTGCGGCGGCCTGACCGACCGTGAAATGGCCGAGCAGGTCCTGGATTCCATGGATCTTGAGCGGGAGCGGGGGATTACCATCAAGGCCCAGAGTGTCACTCTGAATTACAAAGCCCGTGACGGTCAGGAATACAAACTGAACTTCATCGACACCCCGGGCCATGTGGATTTTTCCTACGAGGTATCACGCTCGCTCTATGCCTGCGAAGGGGCCCTGCTGGTGGTGGATGCCGGGCAGGGCGTCGAGGCCCAGTCCGTGGCCAACTGCTATACCGCCATTGAGCAGGGGCTGGAAGTGGTGCCGGTTCTGAACAAGATGGATCTGCCCCAGGCCGAGCCGGAGCGGGTAGCGGCGGAAATCGAGGATATCATCGGTATCGAAGCCTCTGATGCGGTCCGCTGCAGCGCCAAGAGCGGCATGGGTGTTGAGGATGTGCTTGAGGATTTGATCAAGAAGATCCCGCCGCCCAAGGGTGACCGGGATGCGCCGCTGCAGGCTCTGATCATCGATTCCTGGTTCGACAACTATCTCGGCGTGGTATCTCTGGTGCGGGTGACCGAGGGTACCCTGAAAAAGGGTGACAAGATCGTTATCAAGTCTACCGGCAAGGCCTGGAACGCCGACAAGGTCGGTATATTCAATCCCAAGCCGAAAGACACTGACGTACTCGAATCCGGTGACGTTGGCTTTGTTGTGGCCGGTATCAAGGATATCCACGGTGCGCCGGTGGGTGACACCATCGTGCATCAGAAGTTTGCCGAACAGACGCCCATGCTTCCCGGGTTCAAGAAGGTCAAACCCCAGGTTTATGCCGGGCTGTTCCCGGTCAGTGCCGATGACTACAACGATTTCCGGGATGCCCTGGAAAAGCTCACCCTGAACGATGCCTCCCTGTTTTTCGAGCCGGAAAACTCCGATGCCCTCGGTTTCGGTTTCCGCTGTGGTTTCCTGGGCATGCTGCACATGGAGATTATCCAGGAGCGGCTGGAGCGGGAATATGACATCGACCTGATTACCACCGCGCCAACGGTGATCTATGAGGTGGTTACCAAGCAGGGTGAGACTCTGTCGGTAGACAACCCGTCACGGCTTCCGGATATTGGTTCTATTGAGGAAATGCGTGAGCCGATTGTGGAAGCGAATATCCTGGTGCCCCAGGAACATATCGGCAACGTCATCGCCCTGTGCGAGGAAAAGCGTGGCGTTCAGAAGAACATGCACTTCATGACCACCCAGGTTCAGCTTACCTATGAGCTGCCCATGGCGGAGGTGGTGATGGACTTCTTCGACCGGATCAAGTCGGCCAGCCGCGGCTTTGCCTCACTGGACTATCACTTTACCCGATTCCAGACCGCCAACCTGGTGCGGCTGGATGTACTGATCAATGGCGAACGAGTTGATGCCCTGGCCTTGATCGTGCACAAAGAACAGGCTCATCACAAAGGTCGCCAGCTGATCGAAAAGATGAAGGAACTGATTCCGCGGCAGATGTTCGATATTGCCATTCAGGCCGCCATCGGCAATCAGGTGGTGTCGCGGGTCACGGTCAAGGCGCTGCGCAAGAACGTAACCGCCAAGTGTTACGGTGGTGACGTCAGCCGGAAGAAGAAACTGCTGCAGAAGCAGAAAGAAGGTAAAAAGCGTATGAAGCAGCTGGGTAATGTCGAGGTGCCTCAGGAAGCGTTTCTTGCCGTATTGAAAGTAGATAAATAAAAGGCTTCCCGGATGGATATTGATTTTCCCCTGGTACTGGTGGTGCTGACCTTTGCGACAGGTCTGATCTGGCTGGCGGACAAGCTGTTTCTTCGTGAGCGCCGGCTTGCTGCCTACCGTGCCAGTGGTGCTTCCGGAGAGGTCGGTGAGGGCTCATCGGAGGAATCGGAGGAGCCGAAAGAGCCCTACCTGGTCGACCTGAGCCGATCGTTTTTTCCGGTACTGGCGATTGTCTTGGTGCTGCGCTCCTTCCTGGTGGAGCCCTTTCAGATTCCATCGGGATCCATGCTGCCGACCCTTGAGGTGGGCGACTTCATTCTGGTGAACAAATACGCCTATGGCCTAAGGCTGCCTGTTGCCGGAACCAAAGTGGTTCCCGTCGGCGATCCCCAGCGCGGCGATGTCATGGTGTTCCGTTACCCGGAAGATGGTCAGACCAACTACATCAAACGAGTGATTGGCCTGCCCGGCGATCATGTTCGCTACCGTGACAAGCAGCTGTACATCAACGGGGAGAAGGTCGAGACCCGATTTATCGCCAGACTCCCACCGATGGAACTGCGTCGTGAGGACCTGGGTGAAGTCGAACACGACATTTTCCTGACCATGGGCCGGCCCGGTGGCAGTGGTGAGGGCGAGTGGGTGGTTCCCGAAGGCCATTATTTTGTCATGGGTGACAATCGCGACAACAGTAATGACAGCCGCTACTGGGGCACGGTCCCGGACGAGCTGGTGGTGGGCAAGGCCTTCGCTATCTGGATGCACTGGAAATCCCTAACCAGTCTGCCATCCTTTGATCGTGTAGGCGGAATCGAGTAATTCGGACTATCTGGAGCGCAGTCATAATGCAGAAAAACAATCTTTCCGGCATGGGCCGTCAGCGGGGTGCCTCGGCATTGACCATGATGGTTATGGTGCTGTTTTTTGGTGGCTTGCTGACGCTGGTGATCAAGCTGGGTCCCGCCTACCTTGATGACATCACCATTCAGGAAGCGCTGGAAAGCCTGGATGGTACAGAAGGCCTCTCTCAGATGGGGCCAGCCCAGGTTCGCACACTGATTAACAAGCGGCTCAGTGTGAACAATGTCCGGGGCTTTGATGCCAAGAACATTTCAGTCGATAAGGATGGCGACCTGGTCGTCATCAACGTTGATTACGAAGTGCGCAACAACCTGTTCAGCAATGTGGATACGGTGGTTCACTTCAAACACACCTATGAGATGAAGGGCAAGTGAGTTCACAACCGGACCTGGATCAGTTACAGCGACGCATCGGCTATCAGTTCAAATCGCCGGAGCGACTTCTGCTGGCACTTACTCACCGGAGCTACGGAAACCAGAATAACGAGCGTCTGGAATTTCTCGGCGACTCCATCGTGAACATGGTGATTGCCGAGTATCTGTTTCTGCACTTCGAAAAAGCCCGAGAAGGCCAGCTGAGCCGCCTGCGGGCCCGGATGGTCAAGGGCGTGACCCTGGCTGAGATTGGCCGGGAATTCCAGCTTGGAGCTTACCTCCGGCTGGGCTCCGGAGAGTTGAAAAGCGGAGGCTACCGTCGGGAATCCATCCTGGCCGATGCCGTGGAATCGATCATCGGCGCCATCTATCTGGACAGCGATTTTCACACCTGCCGGGAGCAGGTCCTGCGTTGGTTTGAACACCGGTTGGAGAAGCTTGATCTTCAGGATACCCAGAAAGATCCCAAGACCCGTCTGCAGGAATATCTCCAGTCCCGCCAGTTTCCATTGCCACGCTATGACGTCATTTCCGTAGACGGCGAGGCTCACAACCAGACATTTCACGTATCCTGTGCGCTGCCTTCGCTGGACCGAAAGACCACCGGGACTGGTAGCAGCCGCCGGGTGGCCGAGCAGCAGGCAGCCCGTAACGCCCTGAAAGAACTGGGCGTGGAGAACCAGTAATGAACGATATCACCCGTCCTGAAAATCCGGACAGTCGCTGCGGTTTCGTGGCCATCGTCGGTCGCCCAAACGTCGGGAAGTCCACGCTGCTCAATCACATCCTCGGGCAGAAACTGAGTATTACCTCCCGCAAGCCCCAGACCACCCGTCATCAGGTGCTTGGTATCAAGACCGTCGGTCCGGTCCAGGCGATCTATGTGGACACACCGGGCATGCACGAGGAAGAGCCTCGGGCCATCAACCGTTATATGAACAAGGCCGCCACATCTGCGCTCATTGATGTCGATGTGGTGGTTTTTGTGGTGGACCAGCTGGCCTGGACCACCGCGGATGAGATGGTGCTGGAGAAGCTCAGCCGGCTGAAATGCCCGGTGATTCTGGCGGTAAACAAGGTCGATAAGATCGAAAAGCGGGAAAGCCTGCTACCGCATCTGGATATGCTCTCGAAAAAGCGTGAATTTGCCGAGATCATTCCGCTTTCGGCACTGAAAGAGACCAATCTCGAGCCTTTGGAAGAGGCGGTCGGGCGCTACCTGCCTGAGAGTATCCACTTCTACCCGGACGATCAGATCACCGATCGCAGTGAACGTTTCCTGGCCTCTGAGATTGTCCGGGAAAAAATCACCCGACAGTTGGGGGCTGAGTTGCCTTACTCGGTTGCCGTGGAGATCGAGGAGTTCAAGCGGGAGGGCAAGACCCTGCACATTTCCGCCCTGATCCTGGTCGAGCGCGAAGGTCAGAAGAAGATCATCATCGGCGAGAAGGGCGAGCGGATGCGTCGGATTGGTCAGGAGGCTCGCACGGACATGGAGCGACTGTTCGACAGCAAAATCATGCTCAGACTCTGGGTCAAGGTGAAGCGCGGCTGGGCAGACAGCGACCGGGCCCTGAAGAGCCTGGGCATGAACGACCTCTGAGGCGGTTATGAAGGGGCCTGAGCTGCAGGAGCCCGCTTATGTCCTTCACCGCCGCCCCTGGCGGGAAACCAGCCTTATGGTGGATCTGTTTTCCCTGAACCATGGCCGGATGACCGTCATCGCCCGGGGCGCGAACAGCGCCAAAAGCCCCCTGAAAGCCCAGCTACAACCTTTTCAGCCCCTGATCGTGGACTGGGCCGGTCGGGGCGACCTGAAAACCCTTACCCAGGTAGATGTTCGAACCGGCCCGACCCTGAGTCGGACAGTTTCACTCTACAGCGGCCTTTACCTGAATGAACTGTTGCAGCGGGTTCTGCCCGCCGCTGACCCCCATCCGACCCTCTTTGCAGCCTATATAGATGCCATCCGGCAGCTGTCCGACACCATGGATGTTGAGCCGGTGCTGCGGAGGTTCGAACGGGCCTTTGCCGCGGCCCTGGGCTTCGACTTTGCCTGGGACCTCGCCACTGATAGCGGGCAATCCGTCGAGCCCGGCCGGGAGTATTGTTATGATCCGGAACAGGGCATTGTTTTCGGGCTGTCACCGGGTGTGCGCCTGCGGAATCTCCCGGGTGATGTTTTACTTGATCTGGCCCGCGATGATCTGCAATCGGACAGCGCCCGGCGGTTGGCGAAACGGGTCATGCGGGTACTGATTGACTATCTTCTGCAGGGTCGCCCCCTGAACAGTCGCAGCCTTTTCACTCACCTTCGGGGAGAATCCCATGAATCCTAGAGTACTGCTTGGCGTCAACATTGATCACGTAGCCACCCTCCGCCAGGCGAGGGGAACCCGGTATCCCGACCCGGTGCAGGCAGCACTGATGGCCGAGGAAGCCGGGGCGGACGGCATCACGATCCATCCCAGGGAAGACCGGCGTCATATCCAGGATCGGGATGTGCTGTTACTCAAGGAAGTGCTCCAGACCAAGATGAATCTGGAAATGGCCGTTACCGATGCCATGCTGGCGTTCGCCGAGCAGGTGCGGCCGGAATGTGTCTGCCTGGTGCCGGAAAAGCGTGAGGAATTGACCACCGAAGGCGGTCTGGATGTCGAGGGTCAGGAATCCCGCGTGGCCAAAGCCTGTGAGCGTCTCGCCCGCATTGGCTCCGAAGTGTCATTGTTTATTGACCCGGACCCGGCCCAGATAGATGCCGCAGTGCGTTGCGGAGCGCTGGTGGTGGAGCTGCACACCGGTGAGTATGCCGAAGCGGAGACGCCAGAGGCTGAGAACGCGGCGTTCAAGACGATTGCCGATGCGGTGGCCTATGCCCGCAAGAAAGGGCTGATCGTCAATGCCGGCCACGGTCTGCATTATCACAACACCGAGCGGGTGGCGGCGATTCACGGTATCAACGAATTGAATATTGGCCATGCTATTATCGCCCGCGCGGTGTTTACCGGTCTGAAAGAGGCGGTTCGGGATATGAAGGCCATTATCGATCAGGCCCGGAGCCGGGCCTGATTCGGCGTTTTGTCAGGTGGTTTCCGCGGCCTCGCGGCGTTCGCGGAACAGCTGTTGCCAGTCGGTCTGGTCACTCCAGATCTCAAGCCGCTCCATCGCGGACAGCAACTGGTCTTTCTGGTGTTCCAGGTCCGGTGCAGCGCATTTGATCGCCGTTTCCAGGTGATTGGCCGCGGCCCGCAGTTCGGGTACGCCGCAGTAGCGGGTCGCGCCGTGGAGTTTGTGGACGCACTCGAGCAACTCATCCATATGCTCGCCGGTCCAGAGCTCCGGTATTCGCGCCCGATCCACATGGACCTGTTCCAGCAGCATACTGAACAGTTCTTCGGCGAGGTCGGCCTTTCCGGCGGCGAGCTGAATACTCTCCTCGACACTGACGCAGTCCTGTTGCATTTTGCGGGTTGACGGCCGCAGGGCCCGGCGCGTGTCGCGGACTTCCGGCACCGGGAGCCGACCGTTGCCACTGTTCTTGGGGCAGATATAACCAGTGTACTCATGGATGATTTCGGTCAGCTGTCCGCTGCTGATCGGTTTTGGCATGTAGCCATCGAAACCTTGCTTGGTCAGCCGTTCCTGCTCGTCGGCCAGGGCATGGGCAGTTAGGGCAATGATCGGCGTCCGGTGATTGCCGATATCCATCTCCCTCAGCCTGGCCGTGGTTTCCACTCCGTCCATGCCGGGCATCTGCAGATCCATGAACACCAGGTCGAAGGGCTTCTGTCTGGCCTTGCTCAGGGCCTCAAAACCACTGGAGGCGCTTTCGGCCTCCAGTTGGCAGTCTTCCAACAAAGTCATCACCAGTTTCAGGTTGGCGTCGTTGTCATCCACCGCCAGCACCCTGGGAACATTGGCAGTGGTCACACGGTTGGCGGAAGTCTCGTACTCAGGGGCCCGACCGCCGGAATGGATGCCGTGCACCAGTAGCAGAAGCTCATCGTAAAGCGAGTCCCTGCACACCGGTTTGGTGAGATGGCCGCTGGCAAGCCCCGATAGGGGTGTGTCGTGGGTTTCCAGCGTGGGCGTCAGCAAAAGTGTCCGGCAATCCCGTTCAATCTCCAGGGTACGGACAAGGCCACAATACTGGCTGGAATTGAGCAGGTGGCGGGTGATGCCGACAATGGCCACGGCATAACCGGCCTGGCTTTTCTGGGCCTCTTCGATCTGTTCCTGTAGGGCTCCGGGTGAGGCCACCCGGTCCACCACCATGCCCCAATCCCGCAGCAGGTGTTCCACCGCCAGCCCGGTGGTTTTCTGTTGTTCCAGGTAGATCACCCGTTCCCCACGCAGGCCATCACGCGGGGCAATGGCTTCTCCGCTGGTGGTAAGCTCCGAGGTCAGGGTGAACCAGAAGGTCGAGCCTTTGCCGAGCTCGCTCTCAAGTCCTATCTTGCCTCCCATTTCTTCCACCAGGCGTTTGGAAATGGCCAGTCCGAGGCCGGTGCCGCCGTATTGTCTGGCGGTGGAAGCATCGGCCTGACTGAAGGCGTTGAACAGGGATTGCTGCTGGGCGCGGGAGAGGCCCACTCCGGAATCCGTGATGCTCAGGCGCAGGGTTACACGGTTGGTATCCGCTTCTTCCTCTTCCAGGCTTGCCCGCAGGACCACCTCGCCGGTCTGGGTAAACTTGATGGCGTTGTTGACCAGGTTGGTGATCACCTGTTTGACGCGCAAAGGGTCACCCATGATGTTGTCCGGCACATCGTTGTAGACCAGCGGCACCAGATCCAGGTTCTTGGCATGGGCGGCCGGAGCCAGCATGACCATGACTTCCTCGACAATATCCCGCAACTGGAAAGGCACCCGGTCCAGGATCAGCTTGCCGGCCTCGATCTTCGAGAAATCCAGAATGTCGTTAATGATGGTCAGAAGAATCTCTGAGGACTTCCTGATGGTGCTCAGATGGTCCCGTTGCTGCCTTGGCAGGGGGCTCTTCAGTAGAAGTTCGGTGAAACCGATGATGCCATTCAGCGGGGTTCGGATCTCGTGGGACATGTTGGCCAGGAACTCGGATTTTATCCGGCTGGCCTCGAGCGCCTCTTTCCTCGCGAAATCCAGCTCAATGTTCTGGATCTCGATGGTTTCCAGGGTTTCCCGCAGGTCTTCGGTGGCCTGGTCGATGTTCTGCTGCATTTCTGCCTGGGCCTTGCTCAGCTCTTCAGCCATGGCATTGAGGCCGGACTCCAGTTGTTCAAACTCGGGGCCGGCGCCGGTGTATACGCGGGTATCCAGCTTGCCTTCCTTGAGTTTGGCCACCGCCTCGTTCAGTTCAAATACCGGGTTGGTGAACGCGCGGCTCAGGCGCAGTGCAATGGCCATGCTGAGAATAACGCCGCCGATAATGAGCAGCAGGGAGATCAGCAGGGCCTTGTAGGTCTCTTTTTCGGTGCGGATGTGTGACATTTCCACAACCACCCAGCCCAGAGGCTCCCGCAGATTCGACATGGACTGGCGGGCATCCGGGTCGAGCATGCTCTCGATCATCAGATCCTGAAGAAAGACGGGGGTGATAAACCGGGTGCTGTTTTCCCGGGAAATCCGGGTTGCGTGCTCGGCGGTAAGTTCCTCCGACCTGACAGTCTCCGAGCTTCCCGGCCCGGTGTGAAGCAGGCGCGAGCCGTCGCTACCGAAGAAGGTAATGGAGCGCACGTCCTGCTCTTCCAGGAGCGCATTGGAGAGGCTGCTCAGGAGGCTACGGTTTGCGGTAAACAGGCCATATTCGGAACCAGCGGCGAGCTGGCGGGAGAGAGATTCGCCCCGGTCCTTCAGAAGGCTCTCGATATTGTTGACCCAGCTGTAGGTGAAGAAAAGCCCCAGCATCAGGGTGGTCAGCAGGGTGGGAACCAGCGTGACCACCAAAACTTTCTTGCGAATGCCCCAACGTCGCATACCGTGTTCCTGAATTATTGCTTTTGTCCGCACCGCAGGGCGGAAAACGTCCGTGTTAAGAATAGCTGATCCGGAACGGGATAACTGTGGTATCAGTCCCGGCGGTACCGGAAAATCCCGCATCGGATATAGCCGCCGGTCATGGATATAGCGAGAAGCTGTATTGGGAGACCGGGGCGATAACGCGTATCATGCGAAGCCAAAAGTGTACCACAGGGTTATCATATGCATTTTCCCACCATTGAAGATTATGTCGGGCACACCCCTCTGGTTCGCCTGCAGCGTCTCCCCGGTGAGACCAGTAACGTGATTCTGGCCAAGCTGGAGGGTAACAATCCGGCCGGCTCGGTGAAGGATCGTCCGGCCATCAGCATGATCCAGGAGGCTGAGCGCCGGGGCGACATAAAACCGGGTGACACCCTGATCGAGGCAACCAGCGGTAACACCGGCATTGCCCTTGCCATGGCGGCTGCGATCAAGGGTTACCGCATGGTACTGATTATGCCCGCGAACATGAGTGAGGAGCGCCGGGCGTCCATGCGCGCCTATGGTGCGGAGATTGTCACGGTCACCAAGGAAGAGGGGATGGAAACGGCCCGTGACCTGGCGCTCAAGATGCAGGCAGAGGGCAAGGGCAGGGTGCTGGATCAGTTCAGCAACCAGGACAACCCGCTGGCGCACTACCGCACCACCGGTCCCGAGATTTGGGAACAGACCGGTGGCCGTGTCACCCATTTTGTCAGCTCCATGGGAACCACCGGCACCATCATGGGCGTGTCCCGTTACCTGAAGGAGCGCAACCCGGATATCCAGATTATCGGGCTTCAGCCCAAAGAAGGCGCGGCCATACCCGGGATCCGGCGCTGGCCAGAGGCCTACCTGCCCAAAATCTATGATGCCGCACGGGTGGACGAGGTTCTTGATATTGGCCAGGAAGAAGCCGAGAACACCATGCGAGCCCTGGCTTCCGAGGAAGGCATCTTCTGTGGTGTCTCTTCCGGTGGTTCGATCGCGGCGGCTCTCAAACTCTCTGAGCAGGTTGAAAACGCCATCATCGTGGCCATTATCTGTGACCGCGGCGACCGCTATCTCTCCACCGGTGTGTTCCCCGGCGCCTGAACACGACTTTACCAAGAGACCCGAGTATGAGCAGACGACGCAGGAAGGTTCTTCCGAAAGAGCCCGTGCGCTGTGAGATTGAAACCCTGAGCCACGACGGCCGGGGTATTGCCCGTCAGGACGGCAAAACGCAGTTTGTGGATGGAGCCCTGCCGGGCGAAACGGTCATGGCGAAAGTGGTGTCCAGCCGTAGCAAGTTCGACGAGTTGCGCACTGAAGAGGTTCTGGAAGCCGCGCCGGACCGCCAGACGCCACCCTGCGAGTTTGCCGACCTGTGCGGTGGCTGCAGCCTCCAGCATATGAGTGGCGATGCCCAGATCGCGTTCAAGGAGAACACCTTGCGGGAGCATTTTGCCCATTTTGGGGGCATTGAGCCCGAGGAGTGGATCGAGCCGCTGCGTTCCGAGGAGAGTCTTGGCTATCGTCGCAAGGCTCGTTTGGGCGTTCGTTACGTCAAGGCCAGGGAGTCGGTTCTGGTCGGCTTCCGGGAAAAGCGCAACAGTTTCCTGACCGACATTGATCGTTGCGCGGTGCTGGACCCCAGAATTGGTGAGCGCATATTGCCCCTGCGCAACATGCTGCATGATCTGGACGCGTATAGCCGGATTGCCCAGGTAGAAGTTGCCTGTGGTGACGATGTGGCCGTGATGGTGTTCCGGAACATGGATGATCTGTCGGACGGTGACCGGGAAAAGCTTATCGCCTTTGGTCAGGCCCACGACTTGCATATCTACCTGCAGCCCAAGGGGCCTGACACCGTGCATCGGATCTGGCCCGAATCCTCGGGTCCGGATGACGAACGGTTGAGCTACCGGCTGGATGAATTCGACCTGACCATGAAATTTCATCCCATGGACTTTACCCAGGTCAATGCAGGCATTAACCGCGCGATGGTACACAGGGCCGTGGAGTGGCTGGATGTCCAGCCGGGAGAGCGTGTGCTGGATCTCTTCTGTGGTCTGGGCAACTTCACGTTGCCTCTGGCCCGAAGAGGAGGGCAGGTCGTTGGCGTAGAAGGCGACGAGACCATGGTCCTGCGCGGCCGGGAGAATGCGGAACTGAATGGTCTGGACAATGTCGATTTCCACGGTGCGGATCTGCACGGGGATTTCACCGGCCAGAGTTGGGCGAAGGAAGGGTTCGACAAGATTCTGATTGACCCGCCCCGCTCCGGTGCCGAGGAAATCTGCAAGTACCTCACCGCTTTCGGGGCGCGACGGATCGTCTACGTCTCCTGTAACCCGGCGACCCTCGCGCGGGATGCAGGCGTTATGGTGCGCAACGGCTACCGTCTGGTGCGCGCGGGTGTGATGGACATGTTTCCCCACACCACCCACGTGGAATCCATCGCGTTGTTTGAGCGGGATTCCGGCTGAAAATGTTGTGGGCAGCCAGGGATGGCTGCGTAAACCATCAGGAACAACAAGACTGATATGGTAAAAGTTCGCGAAGACTACGCAATGACGGGCGATGGCCAGGTGGACATCGAGGGCTGGGTACAGCAGATCGCCTCGCAGACACACCTGGAAGACCCCGATCAGTTCCGGCAGGCCTGCGAAAAAGCGGCCGAGATTGACCTTCAGGCCTTCCGGCAGGACCGTCAGTGGGCTCCCGGTTCCAGTAGCTTCCGGATCGGCATTGAAATGGCCCAGGTGCTGGCAGAGCTGCACCTGGACCAGGCCAGCCTGGTAGCAGCGATTCTTTACCGGGCGGTACGCGAAGAGCGTGTTCCACTGGAAACCATCCGCAAGGAATTTGGCGACGAGGTGGCGGGCCTGATCAACGGCGTGCAGCAGATGGCGGCGATTTCATCCATCCATCACCCGCTGAAAGGGAACGTCCTCGGGCAGAGTGAGGGGCAGTTGGACAACGTCCGCAAGATGCTCGTCACCATGATTGACGACGTCCGGGTTGCCCTGATCAAACTGGCCGAGCGGACCTGCGCCATTCGGGCCGTCAAGGACGCTCCGGAAGAAAAGCGAATGCGTGTGGCCCGGGAAGTGTTCGATATCTATGCGCCGCTGGCCCATCGTCTTGGTATCGGTCATATAAAATGGGAGTTGGAGGACCTGTCCTTCCGCTACTTGCATGAATCCGCCTACAAAAAGATCGCCAAGCTGCTCGACGAGAAGCGCCTGGACCGTGATAGCTATATCAAGCGCGTCATTGCGACTCTGCAGACCGAACTGAAAGCCTATGGCATTGAGGGTGAGCTGTCCGGCCGCGCCAAGCACATCTACAGCATCTGGCGGAAAATGCGGCGCAAGGGCATCGATTTCTCCCAGGTCTACGATGTTCGCGCCGTGCGTATTCTTGTTCCGGAAGTGCGCGACTGTTACGCCGCCCTGGGTATTGTCCACACTCTGTGGCGCCATATTCCGAACGAATTCGATGATTACATAGCCAACCCCAAGGAAAACGGTTACCAGTCCCTGCACACAGCGGTGATCGGGCCGGAGGGCAAGGTTATGGAAGTGCAGATCCGTACCCACAAGATGCATGAGGAGGCGGAACTGGGCGTCTGTGCCCACTGGTTGTACAAGGGGATGGACAAGAGCAACAAGTCCACCGGTTACGATGCCAAGATCAACTGGCTGCGCCAGGTGCTGGAGTGGCAGGAAGAGCTGGGCGACCTGTCCGGGCTGGCCGACCACCTGAAATCCGATGTGGCCTCAGACAGGGTGTATGTTTTCACGCCCGAGGGCCATGTGGTGGATCTGCCCCAGGGGGCAACGCCGGTGGACTTTGCTTATCGGGTGCATACCGAGATTGGTCATGCCTGCCGTGGCGCCAGGGTGAACAGCCGGATCGTGCCGCTGACCTATCCACTGAAAACCGGCGACCAGGTGTTCATCCTGACCTCCAACAACCCAGCTCCCAGCCGCGACTGGCTGAATCCGAGCCTGGGTTACATCCAGACCTCCCGGGCAAGAGCCAAGGTTACCCACTGGTTCAAGCAGCAGGATCGGGGCCGCAATATCGTTGATGGCCGTGCCATTCTCGAGGACGAATTCAAGCGGCTGTCCCTGTACGACGTGGATCTTGGCGAGCTCGCGAAGAAGGTCAATTATCACAGTGCCGAGGACATGTTTGCTGCGACAGGTGCTGGCGATCTTCGTCCGACTCATGTTGCCAATGTGGCCCAGCAGATGCTGGAGCCCAAATCCGAACAGCTGGATCTGAAGCTCAGCACCCAGCGCCGCAAACCTTACGATACGGAATCGGATATCCAGATCCTGGGCGTCGGCAAGCTCAAGACCCAGGTGGCGAAATGCTGCAAACCCCTGCCGGGAGATGCGATTGGTGGCTACATCACGGTCGGACGGGGCGTGACGGTGCATCGTCAGGACTGCCTCACATTTCTGAATCTGCGAGAGTTCGAGCCCAACCGGATCATTGAGGTGAGTTGGGGTGGCCGGCAGGCAGCGGTTTATCCGGTTGATATCGAAATCGAGGCCTATGACCGGTCCGGGTTGCTGCGGGATATCACCCAGGTGCTGTCGGCTTCGAAGAGTGATGTACTTTCGCTCAATACCCTGAGTAACAAGGATGAGAACACCGCCACTATGACGGTGACCGTGGAGATCTCCAGTCTGGAGCAGCTGGCCCGATTGCTGGCACAGATTCGCAACCTGCCCAATATCATTGATGTAAGGCGTAAACGCGGATGAGCTATACCATCGAGGATCTGAAATATCTGATGGCCCGGCTACGGGATCCGGATACCGGCTGTCCATGGGATACGAAGCAATCTTACAAGTCCATCGTGCCTCACACGCTGGAGGAAGCCTACGAAGTTGCCGATGCCATCGAACGTGAGGATTACCCGCATCTGAAAGACGAGCTGGGAGATCTGCTGTTCCAGGTGATTTTCTATGCTCAGATCGGACGGGAAGACGGGCATTTCGACTTCGACGGCGTTGTCGATCATCTGGTGCGCAAACTGGTGCGCCGGCATCCACATGTTTTTCCGGAAGGGACCCTGGAGAGTCGAATCGATCCGGATAACCGGCCGGATGAGGCCTGGATCAAGGAAAGTTGGGAACGTATCAAGGCCGAGGAGCGGGCACTGAAGCCGGCACCGGATGCCGGCGCACCGGAAAGTCGGCTTGACGGCATTGCCCGCACCCTGCCGGCCATGGCACGGGCCGAAAAGCTCCAGAAACGGGCGGCGCGCCACGGCTTTGACTGGCCGGATATCGCCCCCGTGTTCGACAAGCTCCATGAGGAAATTGACGAGCTCAAGGAGGCCTGGGAAGCGGCGCAAACCGGCGCTGGTGATCCGGACGCCGTTGAGGATGAGCTGGGCGATCTCCTGTTTGTCTGTGTGAACCTGGCACGGTTCATGAAGGTTAATCCCGAGCAGGCTCTCAATCGGACCAATCACAAGTTCGATGCCCGGTTCCGGGCCATTGAAAAAGTGCTTGAGCGTGAGGGCCGCGACATGGACGAAGAATCACTGGAGGCGCTGGATGCCGTCTGGCAGGCGGTCAAAGGCGTGGAGCGGGGAGGAAGAGAGGGCTGAACAGGGCGGATCGGTAAGTACAATCCGTTACCAATTTTCTCGCCCCCGGACCGACGGCTTCGTCTACACTTCCGGAAACGGACGCACAGTTTTCGTGCGCCGTGCGCCATCAATAAGATGCAGGAGTGAAGGCACCATGAAAATCAAAGATCTGGTCAATTACTGGGACAAGCATGCACGTGGTCGGCTTACCCGAGACGCCTATTTCATGGCGTTGTCTGACCAGCATCACAAGCGCCTCGAAAAGCTCGCAGCGCTTTATCCGATGAAGTCACCTCAGGATCTGATGCGGGATCTGATTTCTGCAGCACTGGATGAAATGGAGACCAGCTTTCCTTATGTCCAGGGCACCAAGGTGGTGGCGTATGACGAGGACGGCTTCGAGATCTATGAGGACCAGGGTCTCACCCCAAAATTCGTCAGTCTGAGCCAGAAGCACATCCAGCGCCTCAAGGCTCGCCAGCTGGAATCAGTGGCCTGACGAAAGGGCAGCTAACGCTGCCCCTCGTTTCTTACTTGTCTTTCCCTTCCAGCTTGTCCTTCAGCGGGCTCTGGCGAACTAGATCGTCCAGCGCTGCGCCAATCATATCGTTCAGAATGTCGCTCTCGCTGCGATCCGGGTAAAGCTCCGCCAGTGCGGCCACGCGTGCGGCATCTTCCAGCGGCAGGCGCAGATTGTAATCGTGCGTGCGCTCCACGGGCTCTTTTTGCTTCTCCCAGTGTTTGGGCAAATCAGTGACCTTCATGATGACTCCTTGCAGCTACAGGCTTGAATCGCCAATAGACTTTCTCGACTGTTCCTTAGTATCGTAAGTTTACTTCGCCTCCGTCAATTCAAAAGGACGTCAATGTGACTGAGCTTCATCCCGAACTCCGAGAAAACGTACGAATGCTGGGCGAACTGCTTGGCCAGAGCATACGGCGGTATCCAGGACAGGATTGCTATGAACTGATCGAGGAAATCCGTGCGGCGGCCAAGGCAGATCGCCGCCAGGAAAGCGGATCCGGGCAGCGGCTTGTAAACCTGCTGGGCAAGTTGAGCGATGATGAACTGCTTCCGGTTACCCGGGCGTTCAACCAGTTTCTGAACCTGGCCAACCTGGCCGAGCAATACCACGGCATCCGTCGCAAGCGGGGCCATCAGTCAGACCTGATGGTGGAATCTCTCGGTGAAGTGTTTGAGCGGTTGAAGCAGGGCGATGTGACGCCGGAAGAACTTCATCAGAGGGTCGCGGACCTGCGCATCGAGTTCGTCCTTACGGCCCACCCTACTGAAGTGGCCCGGCGCACCCTGATCATGAAATACGACGAAATGTCGGACTGCCTGGCACGGCTGGACCATGACGACCTGATGCCGGCCGAGCGGGAGGAGATCGTTACGCGCCTGTCCCAGTTGGTTACGGAAGCGTGGCACACCGACGAAATTCGCCATGAGCGACCAACCGCAGTGGATGAGGCCAAGTGGGGCTTTGCGGTTATCGAAAACAGTCTGTGGCAGGCACTGCCCCAATTTCTGAGAAGCCTGGATACTTCCTTGCAGGACGCCACCGGGAAGGGCCTGCCCCTGCAGGCATCCCCCATCCGGATTGCATCCTGGATGGGCGGTGATCGCGATGGTAATCCGAACGTTACCCATAAGGTCACCCGCCGGGTCTTCCTGCTTGGCCGCTGGATGGCAGCGGATCTCTACCTTCGTGATATCCAGGCGCTGCGGGCGGAACTGTCCATGTGGCAGGCAAGCGACGAGCTCAAGGCAGTTGTCGGTGATTCCCGGGAACCCTATCGCCATGTGCTCGCCGAACTTCGCGAGCGGCTGATCAAAACCCGGGACTGGGCCGAGGCGAGCGTCAATGGCGAAACCGCGGATGCGAGCGGGATCCTGTTTGAGAATGAGGATTTCACCGGCCCCCTGGAACTCTGCTACCGATCCCTGGTTGTGTGTGGGCTGGAAGATATTGCCAACGGCCCTCTGCTGGATACCATCCGGCGGGCACATACCTTCGGCCTGCCGTTGATCCGTCTGGACATCCGCCAGGAAGCGAGCCGTCACGCCGAGGCCGTCGCCGAGATGGTCGACTACCTCGGCCTGGGGGATTACCTGTCCTGGTCCGAACAGGAGCGTCAGGCGTTCCTCGTGCAGGAGCTACAGGGCCGACGTCCGCTGGTCCCCCGCAATTGGGAGCCCTCTGAATCCGTTGCCGAGGTGCTGGCGACCTGCGAGGTAGTGGCGCAACAAACCCCGGAAGCTCTCGGCTCCTACGTGATTAGCATGGCCAGCAAGCCCTCCGACGTGTTGAGCGTGATTCTGCTGCTGCGGGAATCGGGGATGAAGTTTCCGATGCGGGTCGTCCCTCTGTTTGAAACCCTGGACGACCTGCGTGGCGCGCCGGACAGCATGTCGGCTCTGTACGAGGTTGAATGGTACCGGGAGTATTGCCAGGGCCGTCAGGAAGTGATGATCGGCTACTCGGATTCCTCCAAGGATGCGGGACAGCTGATGGCGGCGTGGGCCCAGTATCAGGCCCAGGAGAAACTTACCCACGTTGCCCGCCAGTATGGTGTCCATCTGACCCTGTTCCATGGTCGGGGCGGTACCGTTGGCCGAGGCGGTGGGCCTGCCAACCGGGCAATTCTGTCCCAGCCGCCGGGCTCGGTTAACGGCAGTTTCCGGATCACCGAGCAGGGGGAGATGATTCGTTTCAAGTTCGGTTTGCCCCGGCTGGCTGTTCAAAGTCTGACGCTCTACACCACCGCCGTCATTGAAGCCACACTGGCTCCGCCACCCAAACCGGAGGACAGCTGGCGTGAGACCATGGACTGGCTCACCGAACGCTCCCTGAAAGCCTACCGCGATGTGGTTCGTGAGAATCCGGATTTCGTGCCTTATTTCCGTCAGGTTACACCCGAGCAGGCCCTGGGCAAGCTGGCGCTGGGCAGCCGACCGGCGCGGCGCAAGGCCACCGGCGGCGTGGAAAGCCTGCGGGCAATACCCTGGATCTTCGCCTGGACCCAGATGCGGCTGATGCTGCCGAGCTGGCTCGGCAGTGACGTGGCGCTTGAAGAAGCGGCCCGCGATAACCGGTTGCCGGTACTGAGGGAGATGATGCAGGGCTGGCCGTTTTTCCGCACCTACGTCGACATGCTGGAAATGGTACTGGCCAAGGCGGATCTGCGGATCGCGAGTTATTATGAACAGACCCTGCTTGATGATGACCAACTGAAAGCCCTGGGTGAAAGCCTTCGAACCCGGCTCCAGGGATGCATCGAGCGGCTTCTGGAACTCAAGGAGCAAACGGATCTGCTTGAGGCGGAGCCCGTGTTCGCGCACTCTATGCGAGTCCGCAACCCCTACACCGATCCATTGCACTACCTGCAGGCCGAACTGCTGCGGAGGGATCGGGAAAGTGAAGGTAAGGGCGAGGTTCCCGAACTGGTGGAACGAGCCCTCAAAGTCACCATGGCGGGTATCGCTGCAGGTATGCGCAACACCGGCTGATCAATACAGGTGTCGAAAACAGTGCTGGCAAAGGCCGGGTAGCCTGGCCGCTGACAACGAACGAAGGGAGTAAGCTGTGGCTCTGGCTGCACGATTGGAACGTTTTCTTGCCCGCAAGGGCATCAGCTATCGGGAGTTGCCGATTGATCAGGTGACCAGCCTCGATGCGGCAGTTATGGCCTCGGGACTGTCGCAGGATGCCTTCATTCAAGCCACTCTCCTGATCGACATTACCGGTGTCGTGATGGCAGTGCACAAGTTCGATAGTTCCCTTGATCCGGATGCCGTTCACCAGTTGACCGGCCGGCGCCTCCAGCCACTTACCGCACGGCAGACCATGCGGCTGTTCGGGGATTGCGACCCCGGCTTCACGCCGCCCATCGGGCAGGCCTATGAACTGCCCGTGATCGTGGATGAGGATGTGATACTCGCGGATCAGGTCGTGTTCTCCAGTGGTACCGATCATTCGCTGATACAGATGGATGGTCGCTCACTCCGGTTGGCGCTGGCAGGCGCCAGGGAAGGCCACCTGGTTATCCGGGGGCCGGGCAATGGTAACCGCGAGGCCCTGACGCTCGAGGAAGTGGCCGACAAGCTTCAGAAACTCTACCGGTTGCCACCAATGCCGGCTCTCGCCCTGCGCATTCTGCGGTTGACCGCCAATACCGATGCCACCGCCCGGGAGCTTGCCGAGCTGATCGAGTTTGACCCGAGCCTGACCGCCCAGATCATGCGCTATGCCCGGTCTGCACTGTTCAATTATCCCGGCCAGATCAACTCGGTCCAGGAAGCGGTTACCCGTGTTCTGGGCTTTGATCGCGTGGCACATATCGCCCTGGGCATTGCCTCCGTTCGCGCCTTTGAGGTGCCTCGCCAGGGGATGCTGGGTATGGACAATTTCTGGCGCCACTCGCTGTATTGCGCGTTCCTGTGCCAGATCATTGCTCCGCGATGCGGCGCCGAGAAAGGACTGGGTTATCTGTGCGGTCTGTTGCACAACTTCGGCCTGTTGCTGGTGGGGCATCTTTTCCCGGCCGAATTCGATGAACTCAATGAGCTTCGCGAGGCCAATCCCGAAGCCAGCATGCACTCTCTCGAACAACAGGTCTTCGGACAGGGCAATGGGCAGGAAATCCTGTCGGTTGGCCATGGTGCCATTGGCGGAATACTCCACCGTTTGTGGCAACTGCCGGATCCGGTGGTCAAGGCGGCCGGTGTTCATCAGCAGTCAGGTTACCATGGTGAGCATGAGAACTACGTCCTCATGGTTCAGTTGGCGAATGCCCTTCTGAAGGATCGCGGTATTGGCGATGAGTTTAACCCCGATGATGTGCCCTCTCTGCTGGAAGGCCTGGGGCTGCAGCCGGACGTTGTGGAAGAACTGAACGCCGAACTGGAGCGTGTTGCTCCCGATCTGGACGCACTGGCCAACTCCCTGTCATCCTGACACCCTGTCTGTATTCGCCGGGAAAAGCGCACTTCCGGTGCATGATACGGAGGTCGACTTTCTCTGACGTGGCTGACTTCGTATAATGCGCCTTCGCCGTTTCCGGCTGACACCTGTTCCGTGCAGGAGAGGCTGTCGCAAAGGCAGAGGTTTTTGCCACAGCTTTTCAAATGATAATGACTAAAACGGGAGCACAGCGTTATGCGAATCATCATGTTAGGCGCACCGGGCGCAGGCAAGGGGACTCAGGCCCAGTTCATTACGGAACGGTTTGATATTCCCCAGATCTCCACCGGTGACATGCTGCGCGCGGCGGTAAAGGCGGAGTCCGAGCTGGGCAAGCAGGTCAAGGAAGTCATGGCAACGGGCGGGCTGGTGTCGGACGACATCATCATTGCGCTGATCGAGGAGCGCATCCAGCAGCCGGACTGCAAGAACGGTTTCCTGCTGGATGGTTTTCCCCGTACGATTCCCCAGGCCGAGGCTTTGAAAGAGCAGGGGATTGCCATCGATTATGTGGTTGAAATTGCCGTCGATGACGAGGAAATCGTCAGTCGTCTGTCCGGTCGCCGAGTACATGAAGGCAGCGGTCGCATCTACCACGTGAAATACGATCCGCCCAAAGTTGAGGGCAAGGATGATGAAACCGGTGAACCTCTGGTTCAGCGCGAGGACGACAAGGAAGAGACGGTTCGCAAGCGTCTGAAGATCTATCACGACCAGACCGCACCGCTGGTCGGCTACTACCAGGACTGGGCTTCGAAAGACCCTGCAGCCGCGCCGAAATATGTTCGCGTGGAAGGCGTTGGCAGCCTTGACAGCATTCGCGACCAGATCCTTTCAGAACTCAAGTAAATTATTGGCATCCTGACCTGAGGTTTTCACACCGGTGAAACTGTTGGCATTGGATACGTCATCAGAGGGCTGCTCGGCAGCCCTTCTTGTTGATGGCGAGATCTCCGAACGCTTCGAGCTTGCCCCCAGAGGCCACACCCGGCTGCTGATGCCAATGGTGCGGGAACTGCTGGCAGAGAAAAATCTGGCCCCGGCCGAGCTGGATGCCCTGGCGTTCGCCCGCGGCCCCGGATCTTTCACTGGCGTGAGAATCGCAACCGGTGTCGTGCAGGGGCTTGCCTGGGGGCTGGATATCCCGGTGGTGCCCGTGTCGTCACTGGAGGCGGTTGCATTGGGCGCCATTGATAGCATGGATATTCCCGAGAACGGCGGCATTGCGGTGGCATTCGACGCGCGTATGGGAGAGCTTTATTGGGGGTGTTTTGCCGCCCGTTCAGGACTGCCGGTGGCTCTGGCTCCGGAACAGGTCTGTCCGCCGGAGGCAGTTAGCCTGCCCGCCGCCACCGAAGGCTGGTGCGGAGCCGGTCCGGGCTGGCAGTATCGCTCCGCAATGCCGGTGGAGGTATCTGAGAGTGTTGATAACGTAGATGAGACTCTGGTACTTCGTGCTGCCTGGGTAGCGCGTCTTGCGGCGAATGCATACGAGCAGGGGAAGACGGTGTCAGCGGAGCAGGCTCAACCGGTGTATATCAGGGATGAAGTGGCCTGGAAAAAACTGCCAGGCCGATAGTCTCACCGGCTGTCTTCGCGAATCCCGGAACGCCAGGCTGGGTAAAAAGTGATCATCCACCTTTTCTTCCTCAAGATAATCTTCCATACTTTCGGTTCACGTTTTCCTGTCATCCGGCCAGCGGTATCTGAACATGATTGGCGGTATTAATCCGGGTAACAATTTCAATTTCCAGACCGGCAACAACAGCCCTGTCCGGGAGCGCAGTGATACGGCCCGGGCGCCTGCATCAACGCCGGAGAAAACACCCGATGCGGCTCGCCGTGACCTCGCCGATGGTCGCCAGGGCATTGTCAGCGAACGCAATGCGACCGAAAGCCTCGAGCGCCGTGTTGAGGCCCGTCGTGCCGCCGAAGACGCCCGTCTGGAGCGTTTCCGTGCGGACGAGGTCTCGTTGCCAGCCGCTAGGGCTCTCTCCACATTTGCCTCTGTAGCCGCTGCCGGTCAGGAAGCAGGCGGCGATGGTAGTCTGGCCGGGATTGATATTCTGGTCTGATGTCTGAGTCCTCCTCGCCCGAACCCTCTGCCCTTTGCAGCACCATCGCTGTTGCCCACAGTGCACTTGGCGACCGAGTCCAGGCCGAAACTCTGGCACAATCGCTTGGGCTGACTAACCTGGGTGTTGTTCGCCCAAGAGATGTCACGGACTTCCCGGTTTTACTATTTCTTGATGAGCTGGGCCTTGGCCTACAGGTCACCGGCAAAGGTGCGCCAGGGCCGGTTCGTGCAGAGTTCGTTACCGGAAAAATGGGGTACCGGCGTGAGCATGGTGGTGGCGCGGGCCAACTGGTGGCCAAGGCGGTTGGCCTGCAGAAAACCCGAGCCACCCTGGATGTGGTTGATGCAACGGCGGGACTGGGCCAGGATGCCTTTGTTCTCGCCAGCCTTGGCTGCAGGGTCACATTGTTCGAACGCAATCCGGTTATTCATGCGCTGTTGGCTGACGGTTTGGCGCGGGCAGCTATGAACGTGGATTGCGCCGCCATTGTCGAGCGCATGCGGCTGCTGGAAGGCAGCAGTATTGAGTGGCTGGCACAAAGTGAAATCGAAGCCGCGGACGTTGTCTATCTGGATCCGATGTTTCCCCATCGAGACAAGTCGGCCCTGGTAAAAAAAGAAATGCAGGTGTTTCGCACCATCGTGGGTGACGACGAAGATTCCGGACAATTGCTGGCGAGCGCGCTCGAGCATGCTCGTTACCGGGTGGTGGTGAAGCGGCCCCGTAAGGCGTCGGCGATTGAAGGACCGGAGCCGACCACCCGCGTGGAAGGCAAAAGTAGCCGCTACGATGTGTATTCGATTCGGGCGCTGCCGGCCCGGTGAGCGCCGTCAGGCGCCCATCATGGTAACCTGCTGGATTGCCTGTCGCTTCTCGACGCTCAGCACCAGGCGGGCATCATCAGCCACCTCATCCAGCCCTTCCCCGTAGCACAGCAAGCCATTATCGTCGGTGGTGATCACACCATTGTTCTGCATATTGGCAATGAAGTTCCGGAACAGGCTCTTGTCAAAGAATTCCGGTGCATTGAGACCGAACAGGATGGACATGCGTTCGGCGAGCAGGGCGCTCTGCTCTTCCAGTTCGGCGGCGCTGATCTTGCCCGAACCGTACTTGCGCAGAATGCCCAGGGCAATGTGGTAGCGCTCGACCGTCTGGATGATAAAGCGGGACAGCACCCTGAGCCTGAGCATGGCTTCGGTGCCTTCCTCCGGCCGTCCGATCCGGTCATCGTCCAGGGGCTTCAGCAGGCCCTGTTCAATAAGAACATCAATCCACTGATTGATCACGTTTCTGGCTTCATCCGGCTGGTACTTCAGGAAAAGCTCGGATTGCAGGTAGGGGTAGGCCACGCTGGCAAGGAAGACGATCTTGTCGCGCCCCAGTGAATCCTTGTTTTCAAACAGGCTGGCAATCAGTGAGGGCAGTGCGAACAGGTGCTGGATGTTGTTCCTGTAGTAGGTCATCAGGATCGCGTTGCTGCCCTCCAGGGCAATGATATCGCCGAGCTTTTGCGGCTGCCGGCTGATCAGACCCATACCCTCGCAGTATGCGACCCAGTCTTTGCCCGAGCCCTCGGGCAGGGTCACCGTTTCCGCGTAGGGGAAGGCCTTGAGCAGGGCTGCGTATTGATCCATCAGGCGGATCAACTGGCCCTCATCCATCGCCAGTCGTTCGGTACCCAGCAGCACCGTTGCGGTCATGCCGATCGGGTTGACGGCAACAGAGGCGTTAATGCTGGACGCCACCCGGAACGACAGTTCTGAAACCGCGCTGTTGAGCCACTTGGGACGATACTCGGCGTCGTAGGCCTCGTCTCGCCAGCTGCTGTTTACGTCGTCGAGAACCTCGGACAGATGGATGGCCTCGCCGAAGTTTACCGCGACGCGACCAAAGGAGTTGCTGAGTTTGCGGACGGTCTTGGCCAGGCCGAAGACGCTCTCTTTCTCTTTTTTCTTGCCGCGAAGTTCGCCCAGGTAGGAGCGCCCTTCCATAACCTTTTCATAGCCAATGTAAACGGGCACGAACACAATGGGTTTGCGATGGTCGCGCAGGAAGCTGCGAACGGTCATTGCCAGCATGCCTGGCCGGGGTTGAAGCATCCGACCCGTGCGGCTGCGACCACCCTCGACAAAATACTCCACGGAATAGCCCCGGGAGAACATCACATGCATGTATTCATTGAAAACGGTAGCGTACAGGGGATTGTCCTTGAAGCTGCGGCGCATGAAGAAGGCCCCGCCGCGGCGCAGGATCGGTCCGACAATGGGCATGTTGAGATTGATACCTGCCGCGATGTGCGGCGGCATCAGGCCATTCTTGTAAAGCACGTAGGACAGCAGCAGGTAGTCGATGTGTGACCGGTGGCAAGGCACGTATACCACCGCGTTGTCCTGGGCGACTTCTTTCACCACCCGGATATTGTTGATGGCAATACCGTTGTAGATCCGGTTCCACAGCCATGACAGCACCACCTCAAGGAAGCGGATGGTGACGATGGACATGCTGGCGGCGATTTCGTCCGCGTATTTGTAAGCCTTGGCACGTACTTTTTCCGGCGGGATGTCGTCTTTGGCTGCGGTCTCCCTGATGGCCTCCTTGACTGCCTGAGTGCGCACCAGCCCTGCCACCAGAGTACGACGATGGGAGAGATCTGGGCCCAGAACGGCCTGGCGAACGCGGCGGAAGTGGGTTCTCAGAATCCGTGCCAGCTTGCGGTTGGCGCGCTCCTCGCTGTGCCGGTATTCATCGATAACCTGCTTCAGCGAAAGCGGCTGGTTGAACTGCACGTAGGTATTGCGGCCGTGAACCATGATGATCAGGAACTTCTGAAGCCGGCCGGCAATGGACCAGGTATCAGACAGCAGCAGTTTGACCAGGGATTTCTCCTTGTCAGGGGAGCGGCCCCAGAACAGGGAGACAGGCACAATCTGGACATCCTGGTCCAGGTGTTCCAGACCATAGCGCACCAGTGCCTGGAATTCGTTCGTAGGTGCCGGAGCCTGGCGACCTCGGAAAAAACCACCAATCCGGCGATAGAGAAAAAAGAAGGAGTGGGATGGGCCATTTTTCACTGGGAGTGCTTCGGAGGCGCCCGGCAGTCCCGCCCGGATGACTTCCTGCTCGAGAACCAGACGGCTGGAAAGGGAGCTGTATTGCAGCACGTAGCAGACCGGTTTGTCGGGATCCAGGGCGAGGGCGTCAACGCTGTTGCCGCTGACATCGGTCCGGACCCAGATGAACAGTATCTTGCGGAAAAGGGTCAGGATCAGGCTGCGAATGCCCTGGTAAAGACGCATAAAGTGCAACTCCGTTGAATAAACAGGTGCCAAGTTTACTTGGTTGAGTTCAGGGCGGAAAGTCGAGCTTTCATTCTTGGCCGGTGCAGCAATGTGGTACATTTCGGACTCATCTTTTTATCACCCAGTTGATTCATCGAATGGTGGTCGCAATGACTCAGTGGATACCCGGCTGGACGACCCGGCGGCCAGAAAAAACCGATCTGATCCTCGCCTTGTCGGGGTCTGGAGTGGTCAAGGCTGAAAACGGCTGGCTGCATTCCGGCGACAGCGATCTTTTCGAGGGCGGGTTGCCCGAGTCAGTGTCACTGGGCAGCTACGACGGCCGGGACCTGTTTGTTACCGAATTACCGGAGTCTGGTCTTGGTGACCAGGAGGTGATTCCGCTTCGGGATGCTTTGCTGATGCTGAGCGACGCGCCTGCGGATATGCTCAGTACCGGCTTCCAGGTCTGGCAGTGGTGGCGAGACCACCGGTATTGCGGCCGCTGTGGACAGGAAACCGGTTTTCATCCCCGGGAACGGGCCAAATGGTGCGACCCTTGCGGCCTTCCCTGGTATCCGAGGTTGGCGCCCTGCGTGATCGTGGTTATACGCAGGGAGGATCGGTTTCTGCTCGCCAGGTCCTCAAGGGTCAAGCGGCACTTTTACAGCCTCATTGCCGGATTTGTCGAGCCGGGGGAAAGTCTTGAGGGCGCCGTGCACCGTGAGGTGAAAGAGGAGACCGGACTGGATGTCACCAACATCCGCTATCACGCCTCGCAACCCTGGCCATTCCCCCATCAGCTGATGGTCGGCTTCTTTGCCGACTACGCGGGAGGGGAACTGGTACTCCAGGAAGACGAACTTGCCGATGCTGACTGGTTCCTGCCCGGTGATACGCCACCGGTGCCGCCGGAAACCACGATTTCTGGCCGCCTTATCCGGGCCATGGAAAATGAGATTTCCCGGGGAGGCATTCCGGTTTGAACGAGCAGGGACCTCGAAGGGTATTGGTGTTCGACTCCGGCGTGGGTGGGCTGAGCGTCGCAGCCTGTATTCACCGGCATTTGCCCGGGCTGGAGCTCGTCTACCTGGCGGATAACGCAGGCTTCCCCTACGGCGACAAATCCGAAACAGTCGTGATTGATCGCTGTTGCGCACTGATTAATTCAGCCCTGGCGCTTTACCCGTCGGACGTTATCGTGGTGGCCTGTAATACGGCCAGCACGGTGGTTTTACCCCATTTGAGGGCCATGACAAAGGTGCCGGTTGTGGGTGTAGTGCCCGCCATCAAGCCGGCGGCGGCAAAGACGATTAACCGGCGGCTGGGGTTGTTGGCAACACCGGCAACAGTTCGCAGACCATACCTCGACAGGCTGGTCGAGGAATTTGCCGGCGATTGCCGGGTAGAACGTATAGGCCATCCGGGGTTGGTACGCTGGGCGGAAGACCTGGTTTCTGGTATCGAGGTTCCTTTTGAGGAGCTGAACGAGGCAATGAAGCCTTTCCGGGAAGAGGATGTGGACACGGTGGTTCTCGGCTGCACTCATTATCCACTGTTGCTGGAGAGCCTGAAGCAGAGCTTGCCGTCGGTTCGTTTCTGGGTGGACTCGGGAGAGGCTATTGCACGGCGAGTGGCCTGGCTGCTGGATCAGGCGGGGCAACGTGCGTTGGCTGAAGGCCAGATCTGCAGGGAAGGGGAGTGTCCCGTGATCGCGGCTTTGTTTTCAGGGTCGGCGCCTGACGGAATCACAGCCTTCATGACGGGGCTTGGACTGGCGCCCAAAGAGCTCAACGAAGGCTGGCCCGGCGGAGCGCCGGGGGCTATAGCAACCGGGTCAGCTTGAACATGGCGAAGAATTCCAGCGCCGGGATCGATCGCTTGTGACAACAGTAGGTCTTGATATTCTCACCCCGGAAACGCGACTTGGTGAATTCCAGGCCCTTGAAGTTGTAAAGGAAATTACCCTTCTCATAGACTCCGTGCAAAAGGCGCTTCAGCAGCCGGCTCTCCTGATGTTCCGTCGCCGAATCCAGTGACAGGGGAATCAGGCCCAGATCGAGATAGGGCACGCCCTCGGCCCTGAACACTTCCATCGCATGGGCCATAAGGGTATAGAAAATGCCCTGGCGGAAATCGGCATTGGCCCGGGAAATGTTGGGCACATAGCTGATGATCTCGTTATTCCGATAGATCGGGTCGAAATAAATGAACCCGACGGCTTTGCCGTCCTGGTAGGCGTAGAAATGCCGTTCATTTTCCCGATAGTCCATTTCCATGGGACGGATCAGAAAACGGATTTCATTGCTTTTGCATTTCCGGGTTCGAATCCAGGCTTCGGAGATCTCCCGGGTGTGGTCGTCGCTGAACCGTTCCTTGACGGTGATGCCGTTTTTCTCAGCCTGGTTCAGTGCGGTCCTGAGAATCTGTTTCTTCTTTCCGCTCAGGGACCACTTGCTCAAATCAATGCGGGACTCGCTGCCGAACTGTGTGCCGTAAAGGCCGAAGCGCAGATGGAGAAAATCGACCACAGGCTTGGATACCTGTATGTAGCTGGCATTGGGAAATTTCTGGTGAAAGCTCTCCAGCAGGCTGCCAAAGTCTTCCGGGGCACAGACCGGATCAGAGAGCACGAAGGTCGCACCCCATTTGCGCATGTAGGCGATGTAGCCCATGCCCGGTACATCGAAATACTGCATGCCCGGCTGCAGGGTCGAGAACGACTGGGAGTGGGTTCCGTACTTCTTCAGGAATCCGACCCGCTCGGTAAACGTGAATGAGCCGCTTTCCAGTGTGCCAACCCTGTCCAGTGCGAGGATCTGATCCGACATGCTGCTGCTCCCTGTTTGTTTTTGTTGGGTGACTCTCTAGCGAAGGTAATCAGGCCTGTTTGCGTCCGAGAATGGACCAGTAGCAGTTCATGTTCAGAAGCTTGAAGTGCTTCTTGTCGGTGACCTGAAGGCCCAGGCGCTGCATGTGCTCGGGATAGTTATAGATTTTGTGGAAGGCGTTGTTGGCGAACAGCCAGAAGATGAAGACTGCCATGTACCAGTAGAGCTTTTTGAACATTCGGGAAAGCAGGTTGCCCGTGGGGTAGGAAAAGTCGCCAACAACCACGCGGGCGTCTGCTTTGCCCAGGCGTATCAGGTGCTCGAGGACCCGGACCATCATGTCTTCGTCGAATACGTTGAGGAAAAAGTTGGCCACCACCATGTCGTACTGTTCAAACTCATCCACCTTCATGATGTCGCTGTGGATGCGACGGATAGTAAGGTGCGGGGCTTCCTTTTCCTGAGCCTCGGCAAACTTTCTCAGCATGGTTTCGGAAAGGTCCACCACGGTTACATCGGCGCCCAGCTCGGCGGCCCGAATGGCATCCCGACCGTGGCCGACCCCGGCAAACAGTATTTTGTCCCCTGGCTGCACGGTTTCAACGTCCAGCATCGCTGTCTTGCAGCGGTGAATGTTTTTTCCGCTGTAAAGGTTGCTCAGGAAATCGTAGACGGGACCAATGTACTTGTACTTGTCGCGCATGATGACTGCTGCCTGTTCTTGTTCCTTGGATGCCGTCACCGTTTTTGTCGTTATTGGTCCGAGAATGTCGGACATTCCGGTGATCAGCGCCTATGGAATCGAGCTTAGAGAACAGGGTGGGAGAAATATGTGCAGTAATGCGCATTTCCGGATACACAAAGTAACGTACTGCAATACTTTGCAAACCAGATCGCGGTTTTATATCGGAGTGTCAGACAATAAATAATCGTCTATCAGAATGATGCGGCTTTGGCTCTCGTGGTGCCCAGGGTTCTGGAAATTTCGGCGGCAGGCCTGGCAGGGCCATAGAAAAAGCCCTGGACCTGATGGCAGCCCAGGCCTCGAAGGTATTCCAGTTGCTCGTCGGTTTCCACGCCTTCGGCAACAATCTCCAGCTTCAGCCCGTGAGCCATGGCGACGATGGCATTCACGATACACGCGCCGTCGTCGCCGCTGCGGATGGCCTTTACGAAGGATTGGTCGACCTTCAGGGTATGGATAGGGAGGCGGTGTAGGTAATTCAATGACGAATAGCCGGTGCCAAAATCGTCAATTGCTATGCGGACACCCAGAGCCGCCAGTTCCCGGAGTTTTTGGGAAATCTGCTCAAGGTCGTTCATGATCACGTTTTCGGTGATCTCGATTTCCAGGTTGCCTGCCGGGAAATTGTGGGCTTTTACCTGCTGCATCAGGGTTTCCACAAATCGCGGGTGTTCCACCTGGATAGGGGACAGGTTCACGGCCAGCCTGAGATCGTCGTGGCCGGCCCGGATCCAGCGGCCAACGTCCTGGCAGGCCTGATCCAGAACCCGTTCACTGAGCTGGCCGATCAGTTTGGTCTCCTCCGCCAGGGGCAGAAAATCTCTGGGGTAGAGCAGTCCCCGTTCGGGGTGCTGCCAGCGGACCAAGGCCTCGAGGCCGACGATCCGGTTGGTTTTGGAACACACCTGGGGTTGGTAAAACACCCTCAACTCGTCCCGCTCCAGAGCCAGGCGCAAATCCCGCTCCAGGTTAAGACGGTTGGCCGTATCGATACTCATGCTGTCGGAATAGAATCGGTACCCGTCCTTGCCCTTGCCCTTGACGTGATACATGGCGATGTCTGCGTTCTGGATCAACTGATCCATGGATTCGCCGGCTTCCGGGAAGATGGCGATACCGATACTCACACCAACGAACACCTCGTGATCACCCAGCTGAAAAGGCGCCCTGAGGGCATCAATCAGTTTCTTGGCGATCTGTCTGGCATCGTCGTGATTGTGTATGGAGGGCAGCAACAGGGTAAATTCGTCGCCACCGAACCGCGACAGTGTGTCGCCCTTACGCAGACATTTTTCAAGACGGTGGGTTACCGCCTGCAGCAATCGATCACCCATGGCGTGGCCGAGGGTATCGTTGATGACCTTGAAACGGTCCAGATCCAGGAACATCACGGCGAGTTTCTGACCGCCACGTTTGGCGTGGGTGATCGCAAGCTCGAGACGGTCCTTGAAAAGGGCCCGGTTTGGCAGGCGCGTCAGCAGGTCGTGATAGGCCTGGAAATTGATGAATGCTTCGGCTTCCTTTCGCTCGGTGACATCACGGGCGGTGCCGTAATAGCGCGCGCCATTGCCATTTCCGCCGCCCTGGGTGGATCCTGAATGGGGCCAGGTTTGCGGATCGATTGGAAAGGCGGTTATCTCGAAGTGTCGGGTTGCCCGGCGGCTGCCCCGGGTCTTCAGGCGAACCTCGAGGGTCCTGGGGTTGTCCGCGGTGATGTTGGGGCCCTTGAGCGCCAGGGTTCCCCGGGTCACGTCACGGTCATCCAGGATGTGTCGGAAGTGTTGGCCACAGAGTTCCGCAGGCTGGTATCCGAGCAGGCTCTCGACCTTGCTGTTCACAAAGCAGAAGTGGCCGTCCTGATCGAGCATGAAAACGATGTCGGGGGAGCTGTTTACGATGTAGCGATGCAGGGCCTCTGATTTCTCGAGCCGCATCTGTATGTGCTCGTGGGCTTCGAGCAGAGACTTCTTTCCGATAACACTCTCAACGGTGGCCAGAAGCTCTTCAGGGTCAAAGGGTTTGCGAATGTAGTCCAGGGCGCCCCGGCGAAGGGCTCGGCTTACGGCGCTGAAAGAGCTTTCGCCGCTGACCACAATCACTCCGCAATCCGGTTGCCCATTGGCAAGGTGGGCCATGACATCGAAGCCGTTGACCTCTGGCATCCGGAGATCCAATAGCGCCAGATCGAATGGTTCCTGATCAATCAGGTCACAGGCTTTTCGACCACCGTGTGCTTCTGCAACCTCGTAGCCCCGGTTGCGCAACAGCGAAGCCAGCGTATTCAGCAGGCGAGGTTCATCGTCCGCTACCAGTATCCGTGCCGTTAACCCGTGACTGAAAGGCTGATCAGTTTGTTCAGGTGCCATCGGTCTGTATCCGTCGTTTGTGCGTCAGTCTGTCTCGTTCTTTTTATGGCTGGCCGCCGGTAGCAGAATCCTGAAGGTGGTGCCTTCCTGCCCCGTCCGACAAGCTATGATGCCCTCCATGTCATCGACTAGCTGCTTCACAATACTCAGGCCCAAACCGCTGTGGCCTTCTCCCTTTGTGGTTTTTACCGGTGAGAACAGGGTGTCCCGTATTTCACCGGGTATTCCTCTACCTGTATCTTTGATTTCCAGCTCAACCCAGGTGCGATGATTCTGCCACACTGGAGAAGCGGTATGAATTTCAACAGTGCCACTATCCTCGGGTAGGCTCTCCGCAGCGTTACGAACCAGGTTGATCACTACCTGGCGAATCCGGGTGGTGCTGGCCGCAACCCGTGTTGGTTCGCTGCACAGTGATAGCTTCAGATTTCGGTTCCCGGAGCTGAACAGGCTATCTTCAAGAATACGTGCGAGACTTTCCAGCTCAGTATTGAGCTCAACTCCTTCATCACCCGATCCCACGGCGTCAGTATGACTCATTTGCAGCAAAAGGTTACCGGCCCGGTCCAGCTCATCCCGAATGACGTCCAGTTCCTGCTGGACACCGGCATCCTCGAGCCTGCCACGGAGCTGATAAATGTATTGTCTGATGATGGTAAGCGGGTTGCTGACCTCGTGCACCTGTTTGCGCAGCCGTTCTCGGGCTATTTCCTGATCCAGCCCTTCTGATCCGGCCTCTGCGCTGGCGGTCGCAAGATTTCGGTTTGCCAGCACGGAGGACAGCTGGCGGGTAAAGATATCAGCCAGTTCCAGAGTCGTCGGTAGATGGTCGTTGTCGGTTCCCAGGGCGAAGACGCCCGGGCAATCGTCGCCGCCCTTCACCGGCACGGCCAGCAGTGACGGTGTGTGTAATAGCGAGAGTAACTGACGGTCCAGTACCGTGGGTGAACGTTCCCCAAGGCTGACTGGCAGCCCGGAAATAAAAGCTTCCGTGAGAACACTCCCGCCTGGCTTGGCAGTTACCGCAAGTTCGGGGATGTCGCCAATGGTGCCGGACAGGAGCACGAGATTGTCTCCCGTGTGCCCAAAGCACAGTGCCGGAAGGCCTGTGATCAGGGTAAGGCTGTTGACGGTTTCGGCGAGAATATCTTCGGTTTCACCGGTCAGGTCGGCCAGGTTGATGGCTTGGTTCGCCATTGCCTGACGAAGAATGGTCTGTTTCAGCTGCCTAGAGGCACTTTCGCCACAGTAATCCTCGTCCAGCGGGATTCCCATGGAGGCCGCCATGCCGGAGACTTCATGACCGATGCGGCGGTTGATTTCACGGGTCAGTTCTTCGTTGAGCCCGAATACCGTGCCTGCCGCTGCAATGCCGGCGGCATCGGACAGAGCCAGGCGGGTTGCGAGACTGATCAGCTTCACCAGGTGGCCGGCATCCCTGAGTTCCGAGGGCAGCGCCTGCTGATAACGCATGGCATCGGCTGCCATGGGGCCCAGGCCCCAGGAGGCCACGAGTTCGGCGGCAATGTCTGACTGGTGATCAAGATAGTGTTGCTTCGCCTCGGTGGCTGGCGTTTTAATAGCGATCAGTTCGCCGATGTTGTGCAGCATGCCCAGCATGAAGGCTTCGTCTGGCTCCGGATACCGGGTAAGCGTTGCCAGCGCCCGTGCGGTTAGTGCGGTAGTCAGCGAGTGGCGCCAGAAGTCTCTGAGTTGCTGCCATTCCTCGCCGCCCAGCTCGAACAGCAGCTGTCTCAGGGCTGCGGTCAGAACCAGAGTGTGAAAACGGCGGGTGCCGAGTCTGAGGAGTGCCTGGTCAACCGATCGAATGGGGGTAGAGGGCCCGTAAAGGGCGGAATTGGCCAGTGCCAGTATGCGAGCCACCAGCGCCGTATCGGCAGAGACAATTTCGCTGATTTTTCGGTAGCTCTCGTCCTGATGGCATGCATCGAGCGCCCGCAGGGTCACCTCCGGTAGACTCGGTAGCTGTAGATCAGGCGCGATGTGCATAGGCTTACCTGCCGTGCGACGAAAAAGTCAGTATCTGACGGAGCGTTCATTCTTATTGTCCGAAAAGAGCTTAGACAATAATCCGTCGTTATTAAATACTTATTGCTCTTTTTTTAAGCAATATATTATCTGATTCGTGATATGTGTAGAATTTTTACAGGTTAAAATACTGAAAACCGAAAAATCAGGGACCTAGATTACCGGTGATGAACGCCAGAGAACCTGTCAAGCACAATCCGAACCAACCCCGCACCATCGCAATTGCTGGCGGTAAAGGTGGGGTGGGTAAGACCTCGGTCGCCCTGAATCTTGCGCTCACCCTGGCAAGGCAGGATAACCGGGTTTTGTTGCTGGATGGCGACACCGACCTTGCCAATGTCAGCATCATGGTTGGCCTGTACCCGAGAAAAACCCTTGCCAATGTGATGGCCGGAGAGTGTCGTCTGGAGGACGTCATCCTTGAGACCGATTACGGGCTGCACATTGTACCAGGGGCCTCCGGTGTCCAGGAGTGCATGGACATGGGGCCGACCGAGAGCCTTCGAATCCTGCGGGCACTCTATAACCTGGAAAATCGTTACGATTACGTCATTACCGATACCGCTGCCGGCCTGCAGGCTGCCGGGCTCCATATGATTGCCGCAACAGAACTGGCTTGTATGGTGGTGACCCCGGATCCCGCGTCCCTGACGGACGCCTTCTCGCTGATCAAGGTGCTCAGGCGCAGGGGCTACAATCGGATACCTAGCATTCTTGTGAATATGGCCCAGGGGGCCAGCCAGGCTAGGTCCGTCTTCCAGCGTCTGGATGCCGCTGCCCAGCGCCACCTGGGGATCTCGCTCCACTACATGGGTGGCATCTGGCGCGACGAGACCCTTCGCCAGTCGGTTCTCAACCAGAAGCCTGTCGCGCTTCTGCCTGTGTCGGACCCCTCATGCCGACAGTTCCACACCCTTGCCGACATGCTGGACGTGAGGCTTTCCCAGCTGCCCAGGCGAAAGGCAGGCATTGCGGCTTACTGGCATAAGGTGTCAAAAAGGGAATCGGCAAATCCGAAAGCGTTGGGCAAGCCCGAACCTCAAACCGGGAACGAGACGCCATCGCTGAAGCATCGGTGCCTGAAGGCCGTGGATGAGATTGAGGCGGTGTTCAGTGAAGCACCGATCGACCCACTGCTGCGTTATGAAGCATTCACTCGGCTTTTTGCACTGCTTGGGAGCACGCTGGATAGTGATGTCATCGAGATTATCCAGACCGGACTGGGAGCGTTCCAGTGGGAGAATCTCAGCCCCGAGCGCAAGAGTCATCTGGCGATCCACCTCCGTGACCTGGCGGACCAGATTTCGCCCCCCGCACAGGAACCGCAAAGCCGTGAGTTGATCCACCCGGTACTGCGCGAGCCTTTCTACGACCGAATCAGCTTTGGCGAGCAGGATCGCCTGGTGCGGGTGCTGAAGGAGCAGCCGGCGGATATCTCCCTGGATCAGCTCCTGCGGTCTCTTTCAGGTAATGATCAGGGACGCTCCTGACCGGTAAAAATACCTGCCTCCTTTTCCGTCATTTTATTAGCACTTTTTGTAGCGTAACTTTGCTGTGTGTCACCGCTCTGTAAATAAAGTTGTGCAAGGATTGAGCATAAATCTGAATCGTGGCCCGCAATATGCACTGAGTCTTCCGTACCTGATTCACAAACTTTTCTTTGGTTGGCAGGTGTGCGCCGACAACGAATCGAAATGAGAAGGAGTTCTCCCATGGCAACACAGCAGTTGAATCCCGAAGCGTCGTCCAAAGTACTTGAGCGGCTAAGGGGCAAGCATGTTCTGATTACCGGCACCACCGGTTTTCTCGGCAAGGTGGTACTGGAAAAGCTGATTCGCGCCGTCCCTGACATCGGCGGCATTCACCTGCTGATCCGTGGTAACAAGCGCCATCCCAATGCCCGGGAGCGGTTTTTTGACGAGATCGCGACCTCGTCAGTCTTTGATCGGCTGCGCCAGGATGACAACGAAGCGTTCGAAACCTTTATCGATGAGCGCGTGCACTGCGTGACCGGGGAAGTGACCGAGCCATTGTTTGGCCTGTCCGCAGACCGTTTCCGCAAACTGGCCGGAGGTATTGATGTGGTCATCAATTCCGCCGCCAGTGTGAATTTCCGTGAAGAGCTCGACAAGGCGCTTGCGATCAATACGCAGTGCCTTGAAAACGTCGCCGAACTTGCCCGACAGAACAAGTCCCTGGCGGTTCTTCAGGTTTCCACCTGTTATGTGAACGGCATGAATTCGGGGCAGATCACTGAGACGGTAATCAAGCCGGCCGGTGAGCCTATCCCCCGGAGTACGGAAGGCTATTACGAGATCGAGGAACTGGTTCGGCTGCTGGAAGACAAGATTGCGGACGTTCGTTCTCGCTATTCGGGAAAGATGCTTGAAAAGAAGCTGGTGGACCTTGGCATCCGTGAAGCCAACCATTACGGCTGGAGCGATACCTACACCTTTACCAAGTGGTTGGGTGAGCAGCTTTTGCTCAAGGCCCTGGCAGGGCGTGCCCTGACCATTGTCCGTCCATCGATTATCGAGAGCGCACTCGAGGAGCCCGCACCGGGCTGGATTGAGGGCGTGAAGGTGGCCGACGCGATCATCCTTGCCTACGCTCGAGAGAAGGTTACGCTATTCCCGGGCAAGCGGTCCGGCATTATCGATGTGATCCCCGTGGATCTGGTGGCCAATGCAATCATCCTGGCCGCTGCCGAAGCCATTGCTGATACTCCCCGTCACCGGATATACCAATGTTGCAGTGGCAGCTCTAACCCGGTTTCCCTGGGGCAATTCATTGATCACCTGATGGCGGAATCCAAAACCAACTTCGCAGAATACGATCAGCTGTTCTATCGTCAGCCGACCAAGCCCTTTATTGCGGTGAACCGCCGGTTGTTCGACGCCGTTGTCGGCGGGGTGCGCATTCCCCTGAGCATTACCGGGAAAGTCTTGCGTATGCTGGGCCAGAACCGCGAGCTGAAAGTGCTTCGCAACCTGGATACCACCCGCTCCCTGGCAACCATCTTTGGTTTCTATACCGCGCCGGACTATATCTTCCGCAATGACGACCTGCTGGCCCTGGCCGCCAGGATGGGGGAGCTGGACAAGGTGCTGTTTCCGGTAGACGCACGACAGATTGACTGGGCGGTATACCTGCGCAAGATTCACCTTGCAGGGCTCAACCGCTATGCCCTCAAGGAGCGTAAGGTATACAGCCTGCGCTCAGCCAAGGCCCGTAAAAAGGCAGCATGAATCCGAAGCCCGGTCCCGCAGACCGGGCTTTTTTTTACCCGGCCGCTTTCCTTCCCGGTTTGCCATCGGCTCCAACCGAACTATCCTTTAGAAAGCTTCTCGTTCGGCGCAATTTACCGTTGTTTTCTTGCGGGATATCGACTTTTTTGGGCTAAAAGTTCAGGCGGATTAGGACGTTAGTCTAATTCATTGTGTAGTGGCTAGCATGGTGAACTACCACTATCCGTCTAAAGGGCCGGAGAGGCCGCAACGTCTGAATTCCAAAACCGACAATGACAACAGACTCTGACTAAAGGGGGAGCACAATGACTGATAAACAGGTATATCCGGTAAGTCCGGAAGTTGCCAAGCAGGCGCTTCTGAACCGGGAACAGTACGAAAAAATGTATCGCCAGTCAGTCGATGACCCGGATACCTTCTGGGGTGAGCACGGCAAGCGCCTTGAGTGGATCAAGCCCTACACCAAGGTGAAAAACACGACCTACGACTACAACAATCTGTCCATCAAATGGTTCGAAGATGGCCAGCTGAATGCCTCTGCCAACTGCCTGGACCGTCACCTCGAGAAGCGTGGCGACCAGACCGCCATCATCTTTGAAGGTGATGATCCTGCCGATTCGCGTCACGTGACCTATCGCGAACTGCACGAAGAGACCAGCAAATTCGCCAACGTCCTGAAAGGGCTGGGCGTGAAAAAGGGTGATGTAGTTACCATCTACATGCCAATGATTGTCGAGACAGCCGTCGCCATGCTCGCCTGCGCCCGGATCGGCGCAATCCACTCTGTGGTTTTTGGTGGTTTCTCTCCGGAAGCTCTGGGTGCGCGCATTGTAAACGGCAAATCCCGTTTCGTGGTGACTGCCGATGAGGGTGTTCGCGGCGGCCGCAAGATTCCGTTGAAGAAGAACGTGGATGCGGCCCTCAAGAACGAAGACACCGCCAATGTAGAAAAAGTCGTGGTTGTCACCCGCACCGGTAATTCCGAAGTGCCCTGGAATAACGCCCGCGACGAGCGTTACGAAGATCTGATGAAGTCTGCCTCTGCAGACTGCCCACCAGAGCCCATGAACGCCGAAGACCCGTTGTTCATGCTTTACACTTCCGGCTCCACTGGCGCACCGAAGGGTGTGCTCCACACCACCGGCGGGTACATGGTCTATGCCTCCATGACCCACGAGTATGTGTTCGATTATCACCCGGGTGACGTGTACTGGTGTACGGCCGATTTTGGCTGGGTGACCGGCCACAGCTACATCCTGTATGGCCCGTTGGCCAACGGTGCCATCACCGTTCTGTTCGAAGGTGTGCCTAACTACCCGGACAGCTCGCGCATGGGGCAGGTGGTCGACAAACACAAAGTGAATATTCTCTACACCGCACCGACCGCGATCCGTGCCCTGATGGCTGAAGGCGAGTCCTGCATGAACGGCACGACCCGTGAAAGCCTGAAATTGCTGGGCTCCGTGGGTGAACCCATCAACCCTGAAGCCTGGGAGTGGTACCACCGGGTTATCGGCAACAGCAAGTGCCCGATCGTGGATACCTGGTGGCAGACCGAGACCGGCGGCATCCTGATTTCGCCGCTGCCCGGCGCCATTGATCTGAAACCCGGCTCCGCAACGGTTCCGTTCTTCGGTGTCCAGCCGGCACTGGTGGATAACGACGGCAATATTCTTGAGGGCAAGACCGAGGGTAACCTGGTTATCCTGGACAGCTGGCCTGGCCAGATGCGCACAATCTATGGCGATCATGAACGTTTCGCCCAGACCTATTTCAGCACCTACAAGGGCATGTACTTTACCGGTGATGGCGCCCGTCGCGATGAGGACGGCTACTACTGGATCACCGGCCGAGTGGACGACGTTCTGAACGTGTCCGGTCACCGCTTGGGTACAGCGGAAGTAGAGAGCGCGCTGGTTGCCCATGATAAAGTCGCCGAAGCGGCCGTCGTTGGCTATCCCCATGAAATCAAGGGGCAGGGCATCTACGTCTACGTAACCCTGGTTCATGGCGAAGAGCCTTCTGATGAGCTGAAGAAAGAGCTGGTGCAGTGGGTCCGCAAGGAGATCGGCCCGATTGCCTCGCCGGATGTGATCCAGTGGGCGCCTGGACTGCCGAAAACCCGTTCTGGCAAGATTATGCGCCGGATTTTGCGTAAGATTGCCTCTAACGAACACGACCAGTTGGGTGATACGTCGACGCTGGCAGATCCGGGTGTAGTCGATGACCTGATCAGCGGTCGTGCGAACCAGTAACGCCTGTGTGTTACCAGGCCACGTACCTGTAAGGAATTTGTTGAATGGCACAAACAATTATCGTCGCTGATGATCACCCGCTGTTTCGCGCAGCATTGAAGCAGGCGGTCAGTCAGGCGGTGCCCGATGCCGAGACGGTGGAAGTCGACAGCATCAAGGCACTGCAGGCGGCGGTAGAGTCGCATCCGGATGCGGATCTGGTTCTGCTGGATCTCAATATGCCGGGTGCCCACGGCTTCTCCGGGCTCGTGTTCATGCGTGGGCAATACCCGGGGCTGCCGGTGGTGGTTGTGTCAGGATCGGAGGAGTTGCAGGTGATGCGCCGCTCGATTGACTACGGCGCTTCCGGCTTCATTCCGAAGTCGGCGCCGTTGCCCACCATCACGGAGGCGATTCAGGCGGTCCTGGAAGGGGATGTCTGGTTGCCGGCGGGAGTGGCTGAGAAGATCGAGCGGATGCATTCGGACGCCACGGACTTTTCCGAGAAGTTGGCATCGCTTACTCCGCAGCAGTTCCGGGTGCTGGGTATGCTGGCCGAGGGGCTTCTGAACAAGCAGATTGCCTATGATCTGGATGTTTCCGAAGCGACCATCAAGGCTCATATCACTGCGGTGTTCCGGAAGCTTGGGGTTCGGAACCGGACCCAGGCGGTGATTGCGATTCAGCAGATGGAGATCGATCCTTCGGATCAGTCGTTGTCCGGGAACTGAGGTATCCAGCCAGAAAAAAAGGGGTCAGAACCCAGGTTCTGACCCCTTTTTCATTGAGGGACACAGATCTCTTTGATTGCAGAGCCATGACCCTTGAGAGTAGGTTGGCTGGGAACTATATTGGCGCTCTGTCCACAAGGAAAACTGGAGATGTTCACCCCTCACCAAAGCACCTATTTTGCCCACTGGCTAACCCAATCCGGCAAAATCGAAAACCAGGTCTCCCGGGCCATGGCCTCCGCCCGTGTGGATATGAACCCGCACCAGATTGACGCTGCCTGCTTTGCACTTAAATCGCCATTGGAGCAAGGGGTGCTGCTGGCTGACGAAGTAGGTCTGGGTAAGACCATAGAGGCCAGCCTGGTGATGGCGCAGAAATGGGCTGAGAACAAGCGAAACATCCTATTGATTGTGCCCGCGTCATTGCGGAAGCAGTGGAGCCAGGAGCTCGGCGACAAGTTTGAGCTGCCATCCGTGATCATTGATGGCAAAGTTGCTGCAAACCTCAAAAAAGCGGGAAAGATCAATCCGTTCGATCAGAATGAGCGGATAGTTATCTGCTCGTATGAATACGCGGCTCGACAGCGTGATTATGTGCGATTGGTTAGCTGGAACCTTGTTGTCTTCGATGAAGCCCACAAACTACGGAACCTCTATCAGACCAATGGCAGCAAGAGGGCAAAAGCGCTGGTGGAGGCCACCGAATTCGCAGAAAGCCGGGTCCTGCTATCGGCGACACCGATCCAGAATAACCTCCTGGAACTCTATGGCCTGAGCCAGGTCATCGACCCTCATTTTTTTGGTGATGAAAAGTCGTTTCGGGCGCTCTACGTAAACCGGCAGCGCGATGAGAAGGCTCTGGAAGATCTTAAACGTCGCATTCGCCCGTTATGCCACCGAACGCTCCGGCGCCAGGTTCAGGAAGAGGGCGGTATCAACTTCACCAACCGCTATTCCATCACTCAAGACTTCACACCATTGCCGGAAGAATGGGCGTTGTATCAAAAACTGTCCCAGTATTTGCAGCGACCCGATAACGAGGCGATTAACCCCCGTGCTCGCCATTTGGTGAGTATGGGTTTACGCAAGATACTGGCTTCGTCTTCCTTTGCCGTAGCCGACACCCTCAAGGGCATGATTGACCGCCTCGAACAGCAGCAGCGGCTTGACGAGGAAGCGCTTTCTGATATCGAAGAAATCGACGATTGGGCAGAGTCTGAAGACCAAGAGGGCGATGGGAGCAGTGAGGGGGCCAATAACGACGGGTCAGCCAGGTCTTCAAGCAAGCTGAACCAGGAAATCGCCCAGCTTAGTGAGTTTCGCGACCTCGCCAAGAGCATTACCAGCAACGCCAAGGGGCAGGCGCTGCTCGCGGTGCTGGAAAAAGCCCTTGCCATGACAGAACGCCTTGGCGGTCAACGCAAGGCGGTGGTGTTCACCGAGTCTTGCAGAACTCAGCAATACCTTCAGGAGCTTCTCGAAGCCAGCGGCTACGCTGGCAGGACGGTATTGCTGAATGGCTCCAATAACGACCCTCGCTCCAGGGATATCTATCAGGAGTGGCTGGAAGAACATAAAGGGTCAGCTCGTATCAGTGGCTCGAAAGCCGCCGATATGAAAGCTGCGCTGGTGGATCAGTTTCGCAGCAACAACGCAGACATTCTTGTTTCCACCGAAGCCGGTGGTGAAGGTATCAACCTTCAGTTCTGTTCCGTACTGATCAATTATGATCTCCCATGGAATCCTCAGAAGGTAGAGCAGCGTATTGGACGCGTGCACCGATACGGCCAGAAGAACGATGTGGTGGTGGTTAACTTCGTAAACCGCAAAAACCCGGCCGATCGTCGCGTTTTCCAGCTTCTTGATCAAAAACTCAAGTTGTTTGAGGGTGTATTTGGTGCTTCCGATGAAGTACTCGGAGCGATTGAAGGTAGTATTGATATTGAGCGCCGTATTTTTGAGATCTATCAGAAATGCCGTACCGATCAGGAAATTGAGTACCAGTTCGATCAGCTGCAACAGTCTCTGGAGGAGACGCTGGCCGCGAGAGAGACGGCTGCCCGTGAGGCCCTGCTGAACAACTTTGATCGTGATGTGGTGTCAGCCCTGAAAACCCGCCGCGACCAAAGCAAGGATTTCTTGCAGGAATACGAGCAGGTGCTTATGGATCTGGCTCGAGCTGAGTTGCCGGAGGCCAGATTTTATGCCAACCACTTCTATCTCAATGAACAGCGCTATGATTTGAGCTGGCCATTAGCTGAGCAGAACGACTCCGAGTTTTTCCGTTTGCAGGCTACCGAGCACTATCTGGCCTGGGACCTGGTGCGCAGGGCCAAGGCCCATAAACTGGCGCCAGCGCATCTGGTGTTTCATTATGATCAGCTTCATGGACAGTATGCGGCGCTTAAAGACTATATTGGCCAATCGGGTACGCTCACCGCTTTTGAAGTAAGGTTCACCTACAACAAGGGGCGAACTCAGAACACTCGCCTGGTGGTACTTGCGCAAACGAACGACGGCCGCAGACTGACCCTTGAGAATGCCGACCATTTGATGTCGGTGCCGGCCCGTGAAGAGCCTCTCACTGATGCCATTCCGGAACGGCTCTTCGCCGAGTGGCAGACGCAGGTGATGGAAGAAACTGAAGCCGAAACAGAAGCGGAGTTGGATCAGTATCTGGAGCAGGAATCCGAGAAGCTTGAACGCTGGGCGCAGGATCGCCGGAAAGCGCTCATGGCCACCGTGGATGAGCTTGACGAGCAAATACGAACCTATAAAAAAGAGGCGAGACAACTGGCCTCGACAGCGGAAAAAATCCAGGCCAAGAAAGAACTTCGTAAACTGGAGCGCAAGCGCGACGATGCTCTGGCAGAATACCACCAATCCAAAAAAGCCATTGAGCAAGAGGAAGATCGCCTGTTGGACGAGGTAAGCGAAAAGCTGGAGCTAACGCGCGAGATCAAAACGCTGTTTACCGCCCGCTGGACACTCACCCACTGAAGCAGGCCAGAAATCATCATGGACAGAGAAAAGCTGGTTAAAGACTTGCTGTACCAGATTCGCCTTGGGGAAGACTCCGGCTATGAGTTCAAGCGTGTTGAAATCCGGGGCAATAAAATCAAAGGCCCGGACCAGAAAGACCTGGCCGATGAAATGGCCGCCTTCGCGAACCAGAAAGGTGGCTACCTGGTTCTGGGCGTGGATGACAGAACCCGGCAAATCATCGGCATTCCTGCCGACATGCTCGAAGCGGTGCAGAAACGTGTGAAAGATGCTGCCACCGACAACGTTGAGCCGCCACTGCCCATTGCCACCCGCTTGCTGGAGCTGCCCGACGAACACGGCGATATGAAGAACGTGCTGCATGTGGACATTGAGAAGAGCTTGTTCGTGCACAGCAGCAATGGCCGTTATTTCCATCGTGTGGCCGAATCAAAACAGCCCATGAAGCAGGATTATCTGGCCCGGCTCATGATGCAGCGCAGCCAGTCCCGGTTGATCTGGCTGGACGAACGCCCGGTGCCCGGCTCCCGTTATGAAGATCTGGACCCGAGCCTGTACCGCAAGTTCCTGCGTGAGGAAGGCCAGCCTGAACGCACCCAGCTCCGCAAACTTCGCATGTTGGTGGACGACGATGAAGGCAATGAAAAGCTGAGCGTTTCCGGTGTCTTGCTCGGTACCCCGAGCCCGGTCAACTGGCTGCCAAACGCCTACATCCAGGCCGTCTGTTACGGGGGCAACAACCGCGATGCAGACCAGCAAACGGATGCTATGGATTTCACCGGCCCCCTGGATCAGCAAATCAGCGGCGCCCTCTCGTTCGTTGAGAAAAATCAGCGTGTGGCCGCCCGTAAACTGCTGGGCCGGGAAGACATTCCACAGTACAGCCTCACCGCCATCTTCGAAGCGTTGGTCAACGCTGTGGCTCACCGGGATTACGACATTTATGGCGCGCATATACGCTTGCACATGTTTGCGGACCGGCTGGTGCTTTGCTCACCGGGCGCTCTGGTCAACACCATGGAAGTGGACGAGCTCATGGCCCGACAGGCCTCCCGCAACCAGCTGGTCACCAGCTTGTTGGCCCGCTGCCCCTATGAACACCCCACCATCAACCGCTCCCGGATGATGGATAAGCGGGGTGAGGGTGTGCCGGTGATCCTCAATGAGTCCGAAAAGCTCTCTGGCAAACGGCCGGACTACAAAATGGTGGGGGAAGAACTTCAGCTAACGGTTTATGCGGCGAAGAAGGAGCCCTACCGCCCATGACGCTGGAAAACCGTGCCGCCAGACTGACAAAGCCAGACCTGATTCGCTTGCTCCGTGCGGTCTACGGACGGGAATCTCAGGTTGATGACGTTATCGACCGTTACCTGGCCGCCGGCTGCGGGCCCAGTAACGAGGCGTTCGCGTTGATAGAAACCCTCACCGCCCAGTTGCAGCAGATTGCTGAAGAAGATGAATTCTATGGCTACCGTGGCAGCTACGGTTTCAGCGAGCGCTTGTCGTCTTTATTATCTGCCATCGACAATCTGCTGCGCCCGCAAGATGCCCACGCTGCCTTGAGACTGACCGAGGCTTTTATTGCGCTGGCGGATGAAGCGTTTCAGCGAGTAGACGATTCCGACGGCTACGTGGGCGGCGTTTTCAGGGACGCCACCCGTCAGTGGCTGGCTATCGCTGTTGACGTGCGCCAGCAAAAGCCGGATGCCGAAAACTGGCTGCAAAAAGTACGGTCGTTTTTTGACAACAACGAGTACGGCGTTTTAGACGACATCATCGCCAACGGCGCTCCGTTATTGTCTGAATCAGAGCTTCGCTTGTTGGCGGCTGATTTTGAGGCGGATGCCAAGGCCGCATTGGCAACACCAAGAGAACCGGGCCGCTATAATGTTGAAGCTGCGCATGCCTGCATCGGCATCAGCTCCGTGGCTGAAGCCCTGCAAGACATGGCTCTGTACGAACAGGCTACCCTGCTGACCAGCCCGGAACCCAACAGCTTGCAACTGGCCCGCCTGGTTGAATTTGCCTTGACCCTGGGCGATTTGGACCGGGCAGCCCACTGGCTGGAACAGCTCCAATGGCAAGGCGACCAGAACCGTTATCGCTCTTTGCGGCACCGATGGTTAAAACGCAACGGCGATACCGACCAGTTGAAAGCGGAACTCCAACAAGATTTTACCGAAAAGCCCCACAGCTACACCTTGGAGCCGCTGTGGCGAATGGCCAGTGATCAAGAGCAGCCTCAGTTGCGACGTCAGGTTGAAAACCTGTCAACTGACATAGTTGCACCCGACGAGTGGGTTGCCATGTTGCTGCTGGCAGGAAGCCCCGAGCGGGCTGAAACGGTATTATTGGCCGACCCCGACCGATTCACGTCGGTGCATTACGGTACCCTGCTGAAATGGGCAAAAAGGTTTGCTGACGAAGACCGGCCTCTGGCGCAGGTGGTGTGCTACCGTGCGCTGCTCACCGACCTGCTGGAGCGCGGCTATACCCGTGCCTATCGCCATGGGGCGGACTACTTTCACAAATTATTGGCGCTGGATAAGGTTCTCGACGATTACCGGGAGTTAGAAGACGCGCAGGCTTTTATCCACGGCCTGCAAACCCGGCACGGGCGAAAACGCTCCTTCTGGGAACTGACGGATTACCCCAACAAACCGCCGAAAGACTGACGCCCGCAAAGCCTCCCCAAGAGCTCAATTTTTAGCTTGACCAAGGACACCGCAGTAACATGACCAACCCAGACACTTCCTCCACAGACACCCAGATGAACGGCCAGTCCCTGGACATTGCCGAGCAGCGCCGCAAGGAACTCGCACACCTGTTCCCGGGCATCTTCACAGAAACCCTCGATGACCAGGGCGAGCTGAAGATAACCATTGATCTGGAGCGCCTGAAAGCGGAACTGGGTGAATTCACCGACATTTTCGACAACCGCCGCGAACGCTACGGCATGGACTGGCCTGGAAAGCGGGACTGCCTGCGGCTGATTCAGCAGCCCTCTACAGCCACTCTCAAGCCCTGCCGGGAGGAATCGGTGGATTTTTACACCACCGAGAACCTGTTCATCGAGGGCGATAACCTGGAAGTGCTCAAGCTGTTGCAGAAGAGCTACTACGGCAAGGTCAAGATGATTTACATCGACCCGCCCTACAACACCGGCAAGGAATTCATTTACCCGGACAACTTCAGCGAAAGTCTGGACACCTACCTGCAATACGCCGGCCTGAAAGACAGCGAAGGCCGCACCTTCTCCACCAACACCGCCAACGAGGGCCGCTTCCACACCAAGTGGCTGAACATGATGTACCCCCGCCTGTACCTCGCCCGCAACCTGCTGCGTGAGGACGGGGTGGTCTTTATCTCTATTGATGACAACGAGGTGGAAAACCTGCGGCGGATGTGCGATGAGATTTTTGGGGAGGAGAATCAAATTGCGTGTTTGGTGTGGGAAAAAGGGCGTAAGAATGATGCTCGACGTTTTTCAGTCGGTCATGAATATATTCTTGTTTACGTACGAAGTTTATCTTACTTGGATGAATATTCATCTCCCTGGAAGGAGCCAAAGGAGGGAATAGAGCCTATCGTCGAGTGTTATAACAGATTGAAAGAAAGGCACGGCGATGACTATGAATCCATCTCATCAGGGCTTGTAACGTTTTACTCGAAATTAGGCTCCGAGCACCCCTCAAAAAAATACTCAAGGAGCCGCTTTGTCGATCAACGCGGCATTTGGCGTGATAATAATATTACTTGGCCAGGCGGCGGTGGTCCAAAGTATAAATTGCTTCATCCTGTTACCAATATGCCGTGTAAAATCCCGGAGGACGGTTGGCGGTTCATCGAGCCAACTATGAAGCAAAAAATCAAAGATGGTTATGTTGAGTTCCGGAAAGATCATACCCAGCCGCCATTCTTGAAGTCTTATTTATACTTGGATCCAGACTGTGCGGATAACTCGGAATCAGGTGGGAAGCAGCAGGTGATGGGAAGCGTTTTTTATCGTCATTCTCAGCCCGCTAATGACGTTATTAAAGAGATTTTTGGCGAGAAAGTTTTTGAAAACCCTAAGGATCATAGCATCCTTTCTAGGCTCGTTAGCTATGTGATGGGTGATAGCGATATTGCTCTTGATTTTTTCGCTGGTTCTGCGTCTTTTGCACATGCTGTCATAGAGAGCAACCAGAGAGATCGCGGGCATAGAAAATTCATATTGGTTCAGCTTCCGGAACAAGTTTCTGAAGAGTCAATTGCTGGAAGAAATGGTTATCGAACGATAGCTGACCTTGGTAAAGAAAGAATTCGTCGAGCTGTCGCTAAAATGCGTAATGAAGCTATAGGCAAACTCAATTTTGATAACACTGATCCGCAGGATTTAGGCTTCAAGGTATTAAAACTCAACCAAAGCAACTTCAAACTCTGGCAAGGCCCCGCCAAAGATGTCTCCGATGAAGAGCTCCTCCAACAAATGGAGCTCAACGTCGACCACATAGCCCCCAACGCCAGCCAGGAAGACCTGCTCTACGAACTGCTGATCAAGGCTGGTGTGATGCCCACGGAAAAAGTGGAGCAGATTGAACTGGCTGGCCACAAACTCTTCTCCGTCGCCGAGGGCGCCCTGCTGGTGCATCTGGAAGACGACATCGACCAGGGCCTGATTGACGCCGTGCTGTCCAAAGCCCCCGGCCAGTTTATCTGCCTGGATAAAGCCTTCCATGGCAACGACCAGCTCAAGACCAACGCCGTGAAAACCTTCGAGGCCTTTAACCAGGGCAAGGAAAAAATCGATCAGATCGATTTCAAAACGGTTTGATTCGCATTACAGGACACAGGAGCGCCCATGGACATTAATGCAAGCATCATTGACCAGAGACTGGATGGCATCGTCGATGCCAACAGCGATCTGTTGCCACCGGGTAAAGACCCGCAGAAAAAAAAGTCCGCCGCCTTTGTGTTGCTTAGCGCCGCCACGGCTCTGGGGATTCCTCTGGAAGAGGCAGCGGAGTACCTCACCGAAGGTGGTGGCGATGCAGGCGTGGATGTGCTCTATGTGGGCGATGTGGAAGATGGTGAGTTTCAGGTCACCTTGTTTCAGGGCAAGTACAAACATAAAGACCTGAGTGGCGCGGCCCATTTCCCTGAAAACGGTGTGAAGGCAGCCATTCAGACGATTGGCACTCTGTTTGATCCAGCCAAGGTGCTGGATATGAACGACCGACTGAAGCCCCGGATAGAAGAAGTGCGTTCCCTGATTCGGGATGGGTATATTCCTGTGGTGAAGATGGTTCTCTGCAACAATGGAGACCGATGGAACGATAGCGCTCAGAAACTGATCGAAGCCGCAGGTTTTTCAGACTCGCAGGTTAACTGGGTGCACCTGAATCACAACGACATCGTGAGGGTGCTGCAGAACCAGAAGTCGGTGGACGATTCCCTGCCACTGCGCGGTGAAGCCGTGATTGAAGACTTCAACTATCGTCGGGTGCTCATTGGCAAGGTGGCGATTCAGGACATTGCCGACCTGTTCAATCGCCATGGTGACCAGTTGCTGGAGCGCAACATTCGCCGCTATCTTGGCATGAACCGTAACCGGGTGAACACGGCCATTCACGATACCCTGGTGGACGATAACCGGCGCAAGAATTTCTACTTCTTCAACAACGGCATCACTATGATCTGCCGGAAGTTCCGCCACAATGCTCTGCAAGGGCGGGACTACCAGCTCAAGCTGGAAGGCATTCAGATCATCAATGGTGGGCAAACCTGCAAAACCATCCAGCAGACGCTCAACGACCCCGACCTGTTAAGGGATTTTTCGGAGACTTACGTGCTGCTGCGGCTTTACGAACTTGCGGAAGATGATAAAGAGTTTGTGCAGGATATTACCTACGCCACCAACAGCCAGAATCCGGTAGATCTCAGAGACCTGCGCGCCAACGACGAGCAACAGCGCCGGCTGGAGCTCGGTATGAAGGATCTGGGCTTCAGCTATCGCCGCAAGCGGGACGATACCTCTGTAAAAAGTGACGAGTTGACCAGCTCCGTGGTGGCTGAAGCGGTGCTGGCGGTTTGGCGCCGCAAGCCTTTTCAGGCTAAGTTCCGCCGCAAGGAGCTTTTCGGAAAGCTGTACGAGGAAGTCTTCGACAACCTCAATTCCGCACAAGCGATCCTGGCCGCACTGATTTTCCGCATGGTGGAAAACGAGCGCAAACGCCCGGAGCAGGACCAACCTCCGGTATTCCTGCCTTATGCCTCTCATTACAAGGCCATGCTGGTGGGGGACTATCTACTGGAAGCTGAAGGCGTTGCTCTGGCCGAAGTCAGCCACCAGAACTATCAGGGGTTGCTGGACCGCCTGAATCGCCAGTTTGACGAATTCCAGCATCGCGCACAGGACCAGATTGCCGAGGCGCTGACGGCTCTGTATGGCAAAAGGGAGATATCCTTGCAACAGCTTTCGGCCACATTCCGCCGCGGTGATCTGATGCAGTACCTGAACCCAGCCGAGGAAGCCGGAGCTGTCCATTGAAACTGAAGTTCAACCCCAATCTGGATTACCAGCAGGATGCTATCGAATCCACGCTGTCGGTGTTCGAAGGCCTTTCCACCGCCGGCGAACCCTACCGAAAGCTAGGTATTGCCAATACCCTCTCGTGGGATGCGGACAAGGTGCTGGGAAACCTCCACCGGGTGCAGGAACAGAATTTCATCGAGAAATCTCCACATCTGTTCGAGGCGGGGGACGACTACCCGTTCCCCAATTTCTCGGTGGAAATGGAAACCGGCACCGGCAAAACCTACGTGTACCTTCGTAGCATTTTCGAGCTGCACAAGCGCCTGGGCTTACGCAAGTTCATCATCGTGGTGCCCTCGGTGGCCATCCGTGAGGGCGTGCTGTCGTCCCTGGCCATGATGAAGGAGCATTTCCGCAGCCTTTATGACAACGCGCCTTTTGATCATTATGTCTACAGCGCCAAGGATCTGTCCAAGGTGCGCCAGTTTGCCACGGCTAACACCTTGCAGATCATGGTGATTAACATTCAGGCTTTCCAGCGGGATGCCGGGGATGTGGAGAGCTACGACAGTCTGACGCCAGAGCAGATCAAGAAGCTTTCGGTGATTCACCGGGAGCAGGACCGGATGTCTGGTGTCAAACCCATCGAGTTTATCCAGGACGTACGGCCGGTACTGCTCATCGACGAGCCGCAGTCAGTAGACAACACTGCCAAGGCCCGCCGGGCCGTGAATCACTTGAAGCCCCTGTTTGCCCTGCGTTATTCCGCCACTCACCGCAACCCTTACAACGTGGTGTATCAGCTCGGCCCGGTGAAGGCTTACGACAAGAAGCTGGTGAAGCAGATCTCGGTGGCGTCTATCCAGTCTCAGAGTAATGTGAACCAGACGTACCTGAAGCTGAGTCAGATTGGCTACAGCGGTAAAGCCAAGACACCGTCTGCCTCGGTGGTGATCTTCGAAGATACGCCCAACGGTACCAAGGAAAAGACCGTTAAACTCAAGCAGGGCACGGACTTGTCCGACCACACCAACCGCTCGGGCTATCAGGGCTATGTAGTAGATGAGATCTACGCGGAGCCGGGTGCGGAATACGTACGCTTCGCCAACAACGTGATTCTGGAGCCAGAGCAGGACAAGGGTGGAATCCACGACGATGTGTTGAAAGCTCAGATCCGCCAGACGGTGGAGGAGCACTTCAAGAAAGAGCGCAACCTTCAAAAGCAAGGCCTGGACGTGAAGGTGCTGTCGCTGTTCTTTATCGACAAGGTGGCCAATTACCGATACTACGATGAGTACGGCCATGTTCAGAAAGGCAAGCTGGCTCGCTGGTTTGAGGAAGCCTACAGCGAACTGGCAGCGAGCTCGCTGTTCAGCGACCTGCCGAAGCTGAATGTAGAGCAGGTGCACAATGGTTACTTCGCCGAAGTGAAAAAGCGCGGCAAAGTGGTGGAGCTGAAGGACACCAGTGGCACAACTGCCAGTGACGCTGAAGTCTACGAGCTGATCATGAAGGATAAGGAGCGCTTGTTGGACCAATCCGAACCGCTGCGCTTCATCTTCAGTCATTCAGCCCTTAAAGAGGGTTGGGACAACCCTAATGTGTTTCAGATTTGCACTTTGCGGGAATTCGGCAGTGAAAAGGAGCGGCGTCAGACCCTGGGCCGTGGTCTCCGTTTATCGGTGGATGCCAACGGCGACCGGGTATTTGACCCTCAGGTCAACCGCCTGACGGTGGTAGCCAGCGAGTCCTTCGAGGACTACGCCAAGAATCTGCAAACCGAAATGGAAAAAGACATCGGCGGTGGCTTCAAGTTTGGCCGCGTACCCGCCATCGCTTTCGCACCGCTGGCGTTTAACGACACCGAAACCCTGGGCCAGGAAAAGTCCCGCCATCTTTGGCAGGCGTTGAAGGCAGAGGGCTACCTCGATGCTAAAGGTGACCTCACCGCCCGTTTTCAGCCGGACGACATGTACTTCCAGCTGCAAGTGCCGCCGGAATACCAACCGCTGGAAAATGAAATCATCGACCGCTTGCGCAGCTTTATGTTCGCAGGCCGGGTGCAGGACGCCCGCAAGCGCACAGCCGTTTCCTATAACAAGCGGGTGGAACTGAACCCGGACTTCAAAGCACTTTGGGACAAGATCAGCCAGAAAACCCGGTACGCCATCCAGTTTGATACTCAGCAACTGATCGACCTGGCTAGCCACAAGCTCCAGAACATGCCCGTCGTCAAGCCGGTGACACTCACCATTGATCACACCCAGGCCAAACTGACGGAGGCCGGCTTTGGCAGTGATCGGCAGATTTCCACAACCAAAGAGCGCTACGTCAGCTCCCATGAGATCTTGCCGGACCTGATTGGTGCCTTGCAGGAGCGCACGCACCTGACGAGGGGAACCTTGCTGACGATTATCCGGAACTGCAAACGGTTGGGCGAGTTCAAGACCAACCCGCAAGGGTTTATCACCGAGGCCGCCCGGCAAGTTCAGAAGGCGCTGGATGAACTGTTGGTGGATGGCATTCGGTACGAGAAACTGGCCGGCGAACACTACAAAATGGAGTTGTTCGACGAGCCGGAGTTGGAAGCCTATCTGGACCGCTCCTATCAGGTTCAACATGGCAACCAGGGCGATCAGGTGCAAACGCCTTATGATTACATCGAGTGCGATTCCCACATCGAACGCATGACCGCACAGGCGCTGGACGGTGCCGGGAACGTCAAGTTTTTCTGCAAACTACCCCGCTGGTTTACTATTCCCACCCCGGTGGGCGACTATAATCCTGATTGGGCTGTGGTGCTGGACGAAGATCGCAAGGTGTATCTGATCCGGGAAACCAAGACGACTCACGACAGCGATAAGCGCCGGCTGAAGGAGAATCTGAAGATTCTGTGTGGCGAAGCGCATTTCGAGGCATTGGGTGGTGTGGACTACAAAGTGGCAACGTCGGTGGCTGAAGTGACTGCCGTTTAGCCGCGTTCAGTCAAAGGAAATGCGCAATGAGCTTTCAGGGGCTGCAAGCGAAATACAACCGCCTTCATGGTGAAAGCGCGGCGTGGAAACTGCTACGTGCCGACAATGCTCCGTATATTCTGGCGTTTATCGCTGACTTGTTTTCCGAAGAAAGTGAAGTGCCCTTCGGGCGTGCGCGCATCCGCCTCGACGCAGAGATTGATCGTTCGCGGGAACTCGGTATCTGGCAAACCGAGATCGCGGCAAATACTTACCTCAATCAGTGGATTGCTTCGGGCTGGTTGCGTGAGTTGGATGATCGTCTTACCAAGACAGATGCCAGCGAAACAGCACTCCGCTTTTGCCGAACCCTTGATGAACGAACTGCCGGCACGACCGCGTCCCATTTGAGAATTGTGCAGGAAGCCGTCCGGGATCTTGCCGTTGCTATCAGCCCGGATGTTGGCGAGCGCGTCACTTTGCTGGAACACAAGAAAGCGGAGCTCGAGCGGGACATTGCAGCGCTCAGGGCGGGCGTGGTGCAGGAGCTGAGCCAGCAGCAACAGCGCGAGCGTATTCGTGAGGTGTACCAGCTTGCCTCGGTACTTACGGGGGATTTTCGGCGGGTGGAAGACGAAATTCGCCAACTGGACAAGGCGCTTCGAATCCAATTGATTGAGGGCGAGTCCACTCGGGGCGAAGTACTGCAGGCGGTGATGGAAAAGGAGGCGCTGCTCTCCTCAACAGACGCAGGTAGTGCTTTTGAGGGCTTTTTCCAGCTGTTGTGTGACCAAAATCGGCAGACTGAATTGCGTGATCAGCTTCGAGGTATTCTCAACCAACCAATCTCACTGCAATTGTCTTCTTCCCAACAGCAGTTCCTGGCCCATTTGATGCGGGAGCTGGGCCGGGAGAGTGACCGTGTTTTCCAGGTTCGACGTCGTACCGAAGAAAGCCTGAGGGCCTACGTTGAGAGCGGCGCGGCCAGTGAAAATCGTGCGGTTGATCAATTGCTCGCCAAGTTGGAGAAGGTTGCCGTAAATCTGAGGGATGGAGGCGTTGATCTGCGGACCTACACAAGGTTGTCCTTGCCGGTTGGGCCGCTTGAATTATCCTCGCCGGCAACCATGCGTCTGCGTAGTCCGGATGAGAAGTTGGATACCCGAGGCGTGGAGGCCCGGGAAAATGCGCGGGAGCCCAGTGAACATATTCTTGAAAGCCTGGAAGCAGTGCGTATTCGGGAGGTTGCCGAAAAAACCTATAAGACTCTTGTAGAGAAGGGGCCAATGAGCATTGCGGGGCTTGTGGAACAGCACCCTGTTCACTCGGGGCTGGAAGAACTTGTGGCCTATGTGCGCGTAGCGAAGTCTGTTAAAGCCGCACAACTGGAAGATCTGGAGCGAGTGCTGCTTGTCGATAGGAGCGGCGCACAGTTTCAAGCCACAGTGCCCACCTTTGTATTAAGCGCCCAGCTGTTCCCTGCCGATCTGGACGAGCTGGTACTTTAGGAGCCGACATGAGCAATACTGAGCAAAACTCTCCGAGTCCGGATAGTGAGAGTATCGATCAGGACCAGCGCTCAGCCTCTGGGAACAGCTTTTTCGACCGGGTTCGGCGACATGGTGGCCTTGCCAGCGACTCTGCACCGGCCCCCATCACCGGGACGACAGGCATCCCCGTGGTGTCATCCGAGGAAGACGAGCCAACCGAAGAGGAGGGGGAGACTGTGGCCGATCCTTCTCAGTTACCCCATGAAGCGCGCCGGGTGCTGGTGTATATCATGCGGCATGGGGCAATTATTGGCGCCCAGAAACCCAAGGTTTTTGAGGCCCTGTGTCGCTATGAGGCTCTGATTCGTCGCCATCTGGCTGGGGTTTACCTGCGCCTTGTTCTGGACGAGAAAGCCGGCGTTGCGTTTGTTGCCTTGAACGAAACGGAAACCGAGGATGACGAAAATTCAATAGATGACGAGCCTGTGGCGTTGATTTCCAAGCGCACCTTGTCTCTTTATGACACTCTGTTGCTATTGGTGCTTCGTCGTCACTATCAGGAGCGGGAGACCGCCGGTGAGCAGAAAATCACGGTAGATCTGGAACGCCTGGAATCCTGCCTGATGCCTTTTCTTCCTTTGACCAACCATGCCAAAGCCGATCGCAAGAAGCTCAATGGCGCTGTCCAGAAGCTGGTACAGAAGAAAGTGCTCGCCTCCGCTCGGGGCGCAGAGGATCGCTTCGAAATTACGCCGATTATTCGTTACGTGGTGGACGCTGCATTTCTCGAGTCGATGCTGGAGGAATACCTTCGATTGGCGCAGGAGGCGAACATTGATGTCGATTCCAGGCTTGGCAGCGTCCCGGCATCGGATCAGCGGCGCGTTGATCAGGATGATTTGCTTGGAGGTCTTTAGGGTATGACCAGCATGGAACGTTATGGCGACACCTTCTTTCAGCAGGGTCAGATTCGCCTGGCAGAGCTGAGCGTTTTTAATTGGGGCTCATTTGATGGCCTGCATACCGCCAGAATTGATCCGGAAGGCACCCTGATCACCGGAGACAATGGTTCCGGCAAGTCCACCTTTGTGGATGGTTTGATGGCCCTGCTGTTGCCCGCAGGTCGAGCGACGTTCAACGTTGCCGCCGCCCAGGGTGATCGAACAGACCGTTCGTTGCTCTCCTACATGCGCGGGAGCTTCGGGGCAGCCCATGAGGGGATCAGCACCCGGGTAAAAAGCAAGCGGGAAAAATCAGTCGTAACCGGGCTGAGGGCGTTGTACCGAGCGGACGATGCCTCCGAAATTACATTGGCAGCACTGTTCTGGACAACACAGACCTCCAACACCCTGAGCGAGGTGAAGCGTGTTTACGTGGTTGCCCGACGTAACCTTGAGCTGAAAGAAATACTGGATGCTTTTGGGGAGGGTAATGCCGCCACCTTGAAAAAGTGGTTGCGTACCGATGGTCTCGTTACCTGTTGCGATGATCGCTTTTCAGACTATCAGGAGCTTTACCGAAAGCTGTTATTCATGGAGAACAAAAATGCCCCGGCTCTGCTGTCGCGTGCGCTGGGGCTCAAAAAGATCGATGATCTGACGAAGCTGATACGGGAACTGGTCCTTGAACCCAGCACCATTCGGGACGATGCCAGAAAGGTGGTTGAAGAATTTGGTGATCTGGTCTCTACCCACGACAGGCTGGTGGATACCAGAGCGCAGGTGGATCACTTGAGCCCGCTGCCCGGTTTATCGCAGGTTCTTCAGCAAGCGGAACAGGCTTTAGCAAAACTGCGCCTGGAGAAGAACAGCCTGAGCGTGTATTTCGGGGAGGTGTTGGCGGGGTTGTGGTTGGCGCGAGTGGAAGAGCTCAGGGCCGAAGCTGAACAACTCCGGGAACGTCTCGAGGAGCTGGAACGGGAGGAGGCGGCGGCAGAGGCGTTAGTTGAGCGGCGCCATGGGGAATATCTGCAGCATGGCGGTAACAAAATCGAGGCATTGAAAAAGGAGATCGGTCAGTCGTCGGACAAGTGTTCAGATGTGGGACGTAAGGCGTCCGACTACCAGGAGGATATGCGAAAGCTCGGCCTGACTGACTCCCTGGGGAAAGCGGCGTTTTCAGAGAACCAGAAGTCGATAGCAATACTCACTGACACGATGGGCCAGGCCACCGAAAACAGCCAGAACAAGTTTGCGGATACCAGCGCAGAGTTGAGTGAGGCGCAGAGGGCGCTGAAAACACTTGGAACAGAGATCAGCGAAGCCGAAGCACGGCCGGATTCCAATATCGATCATCCCTTCCAGCGACTGCGGGAAGAACTGGTGCAATCGTTGGGGTTGCCGCTTGGGGAGCTGGTTTTCGTGGGTGAGTTGATTGATGTGCTGGAAGTTGAGCGACCCTGGCAGGGGGCCATTGAACGGGCGTTGGGTGGCCTGCGGACGACGCTGCTGGTCCCTGCTGAAAACTACTCGATGGTGACTCGCTGGCTCAATACCCGGCATACCGGCCTTCATGTCCGGGCTCAGGTCGTCCGTGGCAACGAAGGCAACCGAAGACCGCCAGAGTTTAAAGGGCGTGGTTTTCTGAGAAAACTGGAATGGCGTGAACACCCTTACCGTGACTGGCTCAAGCATCATCTGAGCAGGTTCGATCTGACTTGTGTAAATACCACCGAAGAGTTGGATGCAACGCCCTTCTCGATGACCCGCGAGGGCTTGATTCATAAGGAACAGGGACGGTTCGAGAAGAAAGATCTGTACAAGATTGGCGACCGTCTTCGTTGGCAACTGGGTTTTTCCAACAAGAGCCGTCTGGCGATCTTGAATAATGACAGGAAGCAACTGGAGCAACAGGCTGCAGAGCTTGACAAGGCGGTTGGCCAGGCCCGGCGGGCAATGGACGAGACCGGCGAGCGAAAAACGATCCTGGAGCGCGTGTCCGCGGTTTGCTGGGAAGACATCGATGTTGCTCCTTGGCAGGAAAAGCTAAAGCAACTAAGGGCGGACCTGCAGGCGATGGAAGCTTCGAAAGGTGATCTGGCCCGGGCCCGGGAGCGATGGGAAGAAGCCAAGCAGGGAAGGCAGAGTATTCAACGTGATGTCGGTGACATCAAAATTAGGAGTGGCCACGTTGCTAGCCGGTTGGAAAGTGCGGAACAGTCACTCGATGAAAACCGGATGGCTGCTTCCCCCGGCCTGACCGATGAGTGCAGGAGGGCACTGGAAGAGCGGGTAGGGCCGATAGCCCTGGAGGAGACCCATCGCCATGCCGAAGTTGAGAATGAACTGGACTCCTTGATCGATAAGGAACGCGGCCGTCAAATGACGGCAGTGAGTAAAGCCAATAGCATTATGGGCGCATTTCGTGGCAAGGATCAGTGGCTACCGATTTCGGTCGACTGGCCAACGGGCCTCGATGCTTTGGATGATTTTCTTGACCATCTCAAACATTTGCAGACTGAGGGGCTTCCCGCCTTGGTGGAACAGTTCCGGGAGCGCCTGAACAAGCATGCCACGCAGTCTCTCGCAAACATCAAGAATAAACTGGACGCTGAACGAGAGGACATTCTGGAGCGTATTGACGTCATTAATGACGTACTTCGCAGGACGGAGTTTCGTGTCGGCAGTTATCTCAAACTGGGCACGAGAAGGGAAAAGTACCCCCACATTCTGGATTTTGAACGTAAGCTCCGCCATGTTCTGGGGCAGGTAACCAGCGATGATCACGAAGGTCGGTTCAATGCGCTATCCGAGGTGATTGCCATTTTGGATAAAGCCAGTGCCTCAGGAACCTCCAGCTCTCTGGAAAGTTTGCGTTTGTTGGATCCTCGCTACCAGATGACCTTTTTCGCCGAGGAAGTGGACGCTGAGACTATGGAAATCCGCGATGTTCTCAATTCGTCCAGCGGCAAATCCGGAGGTGAGAAAGAGTCCTTTGCCGGAATGGTGGTTGCTGCAAGTCTGGCGTATGTTCTTACACCCGACGGTTTTGACCGTCCTGTATACAGCACGGTATTCCTTGACGAAGCGTTCTCCAATACGGCCGAGTCCGTGAGCCGCCGTGTGCTCAAGGTTTTCAAGGAGCTTCATATTCACGTGAACCTGATTACCCCCTATAAGAATCTGAACCTGGCGCGAGAGTCTGCCCGCTCCCTGCTAATTGCTGAGCGCAATGCTGAAACCCACGAAAGCCAACTTTGCGAGTTGACCTGGGAAGACATCGATCAAAGATTCGCAGAAGCTAAGCGTCGATCAGTAATGAGTGAGGCCGCCTCCCTGGGAATTGGTGTTGATGAGTGAGCGCGACTGGGGGCTGATGCCTGAAGAGGTCATCGAACGCCTCCGAGAGAAAGAATGGCACAGCCGTCGAACATTAAAGGCGCGGCTCAAAGGGGAAAGGCCATTTCCTGTCAGTGTTAGCCTCAGGCCGCCACGGGGGCAAGAAGCTGTTTCAGACCTGGAACGGTTTCATCGTTTTATTTCAGCATGGAAGGCTTTCCCGGATCAGGGTTGCGTTCAATGGGAAAGTCGGAGTTTCCGGCAGCTCTCTCTCCAGGAGGTTCCGGTTCGCTTTCTAGTCAGAAACGTTGGGGTGTTGGCTGAATTGCTCGGAGACGAAGAACGAACAGCCCTGGCGGCTTGGGAAAGAAGAATTTCTTTCATCCTTGCTGAGCCATTTGCGCAGGGCGAAGACGTTCAGCGAGAGTTGTTTTCCGCACTGGTAGACAACCTCGATGTGCTGAGGAAGTTTTCCGAGGATGACTTCAAGCTATTAGTAAGGTTGATTCCGCAACTGTGTCCCGGCTTGGGAGGTGGTCACTACCTTCGCGCGTTGCCGGTGGTTCACGTGGATACCAAGTTCATGGAGCAGAACTTCCAGCTTCTGGAGCGCTTGATCGACGTTTTGTATGTCGGAGATGTCACTGCATCTGGCGGGCTTCTGGAGTGGCTGAATTGCAGGAAAAGCCCTAAAGGCTGGTCGTTCGTTCGTCCCTTGTGTAGCTGCAGCCAGTCTGCACTCGGTGGCCTGCCGATTCTGCAAATGGATACCGAAACCTTGCTGGGTTTTGAGCTCCCTGCCAGCAACGTTCTGGTTGTAGAGAATGCTCAAACGGGTCTTGCCTTGCCGTCCCTGGACAACACCATTGCGGTGTTTGGCGGGGGAAAGAATGTTTCCTGGCTATCCGCGCCTTGGTTGTATTCCAGGAATGTGGGGTATTGGGGGGATATTGACTCGGAAGGCTTTAGCATTCTGAGTGATGCTCGCCGTCGGTGCCCCGGTATCGAATCGGTAATGATGGATGAGTCGACCGTAGAAGCATTCTCGCTCCGCATGGTGGACGAACCGAGCTCAGTTGATTTTGTCCCAGGCTTCCTTGAGGAGCATGAGGCCGAGTTGTTCCATAGGTTGCGGGAAGGGGCCTTTGGCAAGCCTCGCCTTGAGCAGGAGAGGCTCCCCGCAGATTACGTTCTTCAATGCCTGACGAACTGGGCTTCTTGAGACCAACTGTCGGCGATGCGGTTCTACTTGCTCCCGGCGTACCCCAGTTCCTTATCCACCAGGTTGAACAGCTCCTCGCCCTTGTGCCAGCGGTCGAAGTTTTCCAGGAACTGGTCCGTAAGTGCCCGCTTCCAGCCGATGAAGTCGCCGGCCATATGGGCGGTCATGGTGACGTTCTCCATGTCCCACAGCGGATGATCTTCCGGTAGCGGCTCTTCCTCGAAGACGTCCAGTCCGGCCCCGGCGATTTCGCCACTTTTCAGGGCTGTTATCAGATCATCGGTTTTGACGATCGGGCCGCGACCGATGTTGATCAGGCGGGCGGACTTTTTCATGGCCTTGAAGGCTTTCTCGTCAAACAGACCCTCGGTCTGGGGTGTCAGGGGTGCTGCAATTACCACGAAGTCGGCATGCCCCAGCTGCTCGTAAAGGTCATCGTTGCCGTGAACCGCGACGAAATCCGGATCCTCTTTTCTCGGTTTGCGGGCAATGCCGTGGGCCTTCAATCCGGCAGCGCCAACCAGACGGCCGATCTGGCGGCCGATAGAGCCTGCCCCAACAACCAGAACCTGCTTACCTTCTGCTCGCTCGGTGTCCCGGTGCTTCCACTGGTGCTTCATCTGCAGCCGGATGGAGTTCGGGAAATCCTTGGCGAACATGAGGATGGTGCAGAGCACGTACTCGGCAATGGTGCGGTCGAAAATACCGCGGGCGTTGGTCACGGTGACATCGCCTTTGATCAGGTCCGGGAACATCAGTGCATCAACGCCAGCACTGGTGGCGTGGATCCACTTCAGCCTGTCTGCTGTGTGCCAGGCGGCCGCCAGGGCCTCTGTGCGAAAGTCCGTCACCATCATGATGTCGGTGCCGGGCAGGGTGTCGCGAAGGGTCGGCTCGTCACAGGCAAAGCGCACATCCGCGCGGGCCCTGACGGCGTCCATTCCTGGCGGTTCCTGTTCCCCAGGTGCGGTGAGAACGGTAACAACAGGTTTGTTGTGCTGAGTCATTGAGCCTCCGCCTATGATGATGAGTGACTGTCTGTGCCTGGTGATCGTCCATGGCCAATTTACAGTCTGGTCGGCAGGTACTGTCGGGTCAACTTGCGGGGCAACAGATTTTGCTCTGACCGCGGTGATGGCGGTACTTTCACGTACATCATCTATATGATTTTTTGTCTTGTAGAGGCTTGCCATACTGACTAACCTGCAGGAGTGGATTCTATTTGCCCCGTTTGCAGGAGGTGTTTATGGCAGAAGCCGCCAACAAAGAAACCGGCCAGACCAAACCGCGTCGAGTGAAGTACCGGAAAAACAAGGCCAGTTGGAACCCTGCCATGCAGGCGATTCCGGTGCCCGGCATCAGGCGCATGGTGAATATGGCGGCCACCATGAAGGATGTCATTCATCTTTCCATCGGTCAGCCGGACCTGCCGACCCCCAAGCACGTCATTGATGCCTATGTCGACGCGCTCAATGCGGGGCAGACCGGCTACACCATGGATGCCGGACTGCCGGAACTTCTGGTGGCTCTGCGCGACTATTATGGCAAGCGTTACAACCGCAAACTGACTCGGGATAACATCCTGATTACCAGCGGCGCGACAGAGGCCATGTACCTGGCCATCTCCGCCACCTCTGCGCCAGGCCGGCAGTTTATCGTGACGGACCCGTCATTCCTGCTGTATGCGCCCCTGATCCGGATGAATGGTGGCGAGGTGAAATTCGTCCAGACGCGGGCGGAGAACAACCACCAGCTGGATCCGGATGAGGTAATCCGGGCGATGGGGCCCCGCACCTTCGCGCTGATTCTGAACAACCCCAACAACCCGACCGGGGCGGTTTATCCGCGCAGCACTGTTGAAACCATCCTTGAGGAGTGTGCCTACCGGGGCATCCAGGTTTATGCGGACGAAGTCTACGACCATCTGATCTTTGATGATGACGACTTCGCCAGTGTGCTGAACTGCTCGATGGATCTCGACAACATCATGTGCATCAGCAGCTTCTCCAAAACCTACAGTATGGCGGGGCTGCGTGTCGGCTGGGTGATTTCCAGCCAGGCCGCCATAAAATCGCTGCGGCGCTACCATATGTTCACCACTTCGGTGGCCAACACGCCCTCCCAGTTTGCCGGTGTGGCAGCGCTCACGGGGGACCAGCAGTGCGTTCGCGATATGGTCGACATCTACCGGGAACGTCGGGACAAGGTGGTTGAACTGGTGGATCAGACCCCCTACATGACCGGCTACAAGCCGGGCGGTGCGTTTTTTGCGTTTCCTGACCTTCCACCCCATGTGGACGGTTCGGATCTGGCCCTGCGGATGCTGAAGGAAACCGGTGTCTGCATGGTGCCCGGTGATGCCTTCGGTGAAGGGTGTACCAATGCCGTCAGGATCAGTTTCTCCACAACCTGCGAGAAACTGGAAGAGGCGTTTGATCGCGTCATTCCGTGGATGGCCAAACAACAGTTCTGAGGTGATGCCATGTCAGCCCTGGACTCGGTATTGATTCAGTGCCCGTACTGCTGGGAGACGCTGGATATCAGCGTCGACCCGTCAGTGCCGGAACAGGAGTATGTCGAGGATTGCCAGGTCTGCTGCAGGCCCATACTGTTGCGCGTGGTTTTTGACGACAATCTGACACCTCATGTAGAGGCCCGGGCTGAGAATGAATAGAACGTCGCTGTATGTTTGCCGCACGCTTCTGGTCCTGGTGGTGGTGCTTGCCAGCGGCTGCGCCAGTCTGTCGCCTTATTCGATTTCCGAAGGCGAGCTGGAGAGGCATCTCCAGGATGTTGTGAGCGAATTTGATCGAAACCAGTTGAACAGCGGTTCTCCGCTGAGCCTGAGTCTTGATGACGCCAACATCACCCTGGGGCCCGATGGCCGGGACGTGGCAGTAATCGATGTGAGGGGGCAGGTTGCCCTGAATGCGTTGATGGCGAAGCTACCGGTGGATATTGCCCTGAAGGTTGAGGGTGCGCCGGTTTACGACAGCTCGGAGAAAGCCATCTTCATACGGCGATTGCAACTTCTTGAAAGCAGTATCGACTCTCCGTTCTTCAAGGGGGATCTGAAGCCGGTAACCGATACGGTCATGCGGCTGGTGGCACAGATGCTGGAGACCATGCCGGTGTACCGGCTGGACGAAACCGATTTCGCCCAGCGTATGTTCGGTATGATGCCGGTGGATGTGCGGGTGGCGCCTGGCCGGCTGGAATTTGTGATGGCCGACCAGTAGCCCTGGTTTACTGGGACAGTCTCTCGCAGATTGCAGAACCGATTTCGTGGGTGCCACGCCGACGACCTGAGTTTTCGGCAAGGTCTGCAGCCACAGCATCGAACAGTTCCTTCCCTGCGGCGGCAATGGCTGGATCCTTGCGCCCCAGCCATTCGAGCATGCGGGCAGCAGTGAAAAGCATGGCGGTGGGGTCCGCCAGGCCCTGCCCGGCGATATCCGGAGCACTTCCGTGGGTGGGCTCGAACATCGAGGGCATATCCGGATCGGTGGGATTCAGGTTGCAGGAAGGTGCAACGCCCATGCCTCCTGAAAGCACTGCGGCAAGATCCGTCAGAATGTCACCCTGGAGGTTGCTGGCCACCACGACATCGAAAGCCCAGGGGCTTTGGACAAACTTCATGCAGGCTGCGTCCACCAGTTCATGGTGCGTGGCCACATCCGGGTATTCTTTGCTGATTTCGTCAAAGGCCTCGGTGTACATGTCACCCCAGTAGCGCAGGGCATTACGCTTGGTGATCAGGCAGACCTGGCTTTCGCATGTGCGGCCATCCAGTGTCCGGAAGGTCCGCGTCCGGCCCTCCTTGACCCGGTCGGCAGCACGGTTTCGCGCCTGTTCGAACCCATAGCGGATGATCCGGTCGGTTGCTTTGCGTGTAAATACCTCCATCTGCGTGGCCACTTCGTCCGGCGTGCCTTTGCGCAACCGTCCGCCCTGGCTGACATATTCACCCTCGGAGTTTTCCCGAATCACAAGCATGTCGATGTCTTTGGCGCGTTCGTCCGCCAGGTACTGCCGGGCGCCCGGCAAAAGCCGGGCCGGACGTTCGCAGACCCACTGGTCGAACCCCTTGCGCATGTCCAGCAGCGGGGCCAGGGAGATGCTGTCTGGCAACAGGTAGCGGTCCGGATCGTCCATAGGGCCCGGATCGCCAAGGGCGCCCAAAAGAATGGCGTCGTATTTCTGAAGCTGGGCCAGGGCATCCGCCGGCATGGATTCACCATGTTCTTCGTGCCAGGCGTGGGAGGGCCAGGGGAATCGCGTCCACTCAAGGTCCAGGCCGTGTTTTGCACGCAGGGTTTCCAGGCAGCGCACAGCCTCGGCCACCACTTCGGGGCCTATGCCGTCGCCCGGGGTTACAGCGATACGGGTAGATTGGGCCATTCGGGAAACTCCTTTTGGGGACAGATACGTATAAACAAACCCCAGTTTAGTCATGTAATCCGGGGATGCCACCGTTTGACATGCTTTAACCACAAAGTGGTTTTACCAGGGAGGGGTTCGCAGCTATATTGGTCAAAAACATGTCTAATAAACACAGTAAAACCGCCAGAACTGCAGTCAGGAGTTGAAGTGAACCAGCCCGCCGTACTTTTTGATGAGTCTCATTGTGAGCAATGTGCCTGTGGAGCAGGACTGGATTTTTCCTTCAGCTTCGCATTTCAGCCAATAGTCGACGTTATCAACAAATCGGTTTTTGCCTATGAAGCCCTGGTGAGGGGCACGGAAGGCGAGGGCGCAATGAGCGTTCTCTCCAAGGTAAATGAGCACAATCGCTACGCGTTTGACCAGGTATGCCGGGTGAAGGCGGTAAAGCTGGCCGCCAGGCTGGGCATGGACACGATGCTCAGCATCAATTTTATGCCGAATGCCGTCTACCGGGCCGAATACTGTATTCGTACAACCCTGGCAGCGGCCAAGACCTACGATTTCGATACCCGTAAAATCATTTTCGAGCTGACCGAGGACGAGGCGCTTAACTCAACCTCGGTCGAACACCTTGTGTCCATCATCGAGGCTTACCAGGAAATGGGGTTCAGTACCGCCATTGATGACTTTGGCGCTGGCTTTTCGCGCTACAACATTATGATGGCGAGCCCGCCCAATCTCCTTAAACTGGATATGGCGCTGGTTCGTAATATCCATACCGAACCCAACAAACAGGCGGTGGTGGCTGGAATCATTACAATGATGACGCAGCTTGGCGGTCAGATAATCGCGGAGGGTGTCGAAACCAAGGAGGAGTATTTCTGGTTGCGCTCTCAGGGTATCAGTCTCTATCAGGGCTACCTGTTCGCCAAACCGGGTTTCGAGTGCCTTCCGGAGCCCGACTTCCCCACATAAACCGCCTTTGAACTGACAGGAAGAATATCTTGCTATACAGAATGATTACCGTGGTGGGCGGACTGGTTTTCGTCATCATCCTGTTCGCCCTTATCTGGTTTTTCTGCAAGAAATTTCTCGAGCATCATGGTGTTACTGACCAGGTAAAAGACCGGGCCATGGTTCTGGCTACCTGGACCTTCGCCGGTATCAGCGTGGGGCTGGTTTTCGCGGTGGTTGGCGCGTTTGTCCTTGGCCCCTGGGCTTTCTACCGAACCCTCAGGGGCCACGGTGTGGATATATCCGATGGTGCAGCCGTCTGGTGGGGGCTTGGGATCGTAGTGGCCTCCCTGGGCATCACGGCTATCGGATTTTTCGGTTTCCTGATGCTTGTGGGGGCTTACTGAGTCTTAACTGATAGCCTTCAATTGCTCCCGGAACCAGATCAGCGCTGGTTCCCTCTCATAAGCCTTGTGCCAATAAAGGTGAACGTCGATGGACGGCAGGTCCGCTGGCGGGTCCTTGATCGTTATGTTGGCGCGTTCGGCGATGATTCGGGCATAGGCCTCTGGCATGGTGAGCAGCAGATCGGTTTCCTCCACCACTCTGCAAGCAGCGTAGTAATGCTGGCAGCGTAGACGTATGCTCCGTTGAACTCCCAACCTTGATAGCTCGAAATCCTCGATGCCGGGTCCTTCGCTCCGTGACGACACCAGGACGTGTTTTGCGGACAGGTACCCTTCCATATCCAGAGTGCCGTCTGCCAGTGGATGCCCCTCCCGGGCCAGAACCACCAGTCGGTCGCGCCGCAACAGTTCGTGAGATGTCTGATTGCTCACCGGCAGCAGCACATCCACGGCAAAGTCCAGTTTGCCTGCAGCCAGTTGCGTCTCCATGTCGCGCCGCGCGATCCGCTGGCTGACAATCTCCAGTTCCGGGTAGGCATCCAGACGGTTCATCAGGCGGGGCAGGAAAGTGGATTCGAGAATGTCCCGCAATCCGAGCGAATAGGTTTTGCGCTGGGTGGCCGGATCAAAGGCATGAAACTGGTTCACCGCGCCCTGGATCTGGGTGAGACCCGGACGCATGGATTCGAGGAACCGCCGTGCCAGGGGGGTTGGCACCATCTCATTGCCCTGGCGAGTAAACAGTGGATCATCAAAATGGTCCCGAAGCCGGGAGAGTGAATGGCTCACGGCCGGCTGTGTCAAATGCAGCGCCCTGGCGGCACGGGTCAGGCTGCCTTCCCGGTAAATGGTATCGAACACGTGCAACAGGTTCAGGTCAAGGCGATTGAGGGCCATGGGTGGAGTCCGTTTGCGATTCGTTTTGAATAAGCCTGGTTAATAATAAACGATAAGAAAAATTCAGTCGCGTAATAGTTTGGTCATCCTCTAGACTGGCCCTAGTGTGATTTTCCGTGCATACCACGGCGCAACAGTCAGCGAGGACAAGGCGATGGATTTCGATATTTCCGAGAGAGGTCAGGATTATCTCAACCGCGTGAAGCAGTTCATGAAGGATGAGATTTTTCCGATTGAAGAGCAGTACCACAAGGAGCTTGCCTCCCTTGATAACCGCTGGGTGGTGCTGCCGATCATCCGGGAGCTGAAGGAAAAAGCCAAGGCCCAGGGGCTCTGGAACATGTTCTTCCCGGACGATAAATACGGCTGTGGCCTGCTGAACTCCGACTATGCCCTGATTGCCGAGGAAACCGGCCGCAGCTTTATTGCGCCGGAGATCTTCAACTGCAACGCGCCGGATACGGGCAATATGGAAGTGCTGATCCACTACGGTTCTGAGGAGCAGAAAGCCGAGTGGCTGCCGCGTTTACTCAGCGGCGAGATTCGCTCCGCCTTCTGCATGACCGAGCCCGCAGTCGCTTCTTCCGATGCCACCAATATGGAAGCCACCGCCATTGTTGAAGGCGACGAAGTGGTTTTGAATGGCCGCAAATGGTGGAGTACCGGCATCGGACACCCTGATTGCAAGGTTGCCATCTTCATGGGGCTGACGGATCCGGATGCCCACAAACACCGTCGCCACTCTATGGTGCTGGTGCCGCTTGATACCCCGGGCGTCAAGATTGAGCGTATGTTGCCAGTCTTCGGTGAATACGATGAGCCCTATGGCCATGGCGAGGTACTTTTTGACAACGTCCGGCTGCCCAAGAGCGCATTCATTGCTGGCCCGGGGCGCGGGTTCGAGATTGCCCAGGGTCGCCTTGGGCCGGGACGGGTTCACCATTGCATGCGGGCCATCGGCGCGGCTGAGCGCACCCTGGAAATTCTGATCAAGCGCGCCACCACCCGTGAAGCCTTCGGCAAGCCCATCGCCAAGCTTGGCGGCAATCCGGACATCATCGCCAACGCGCGGATGGCCATTGAGCAGGCCCGCCTGCTGACGCTGAAATGCGCCTGGGCACTGGATACCAAGGGCATCATGGGGGCGCTTCAGGAAGTCTCCATGATCAAGGCCGTAATTCCGTCCATGCTGCAGACCATTGTCGATCAGGCCATTCAGATTCATGGTGGGGCCGGGGTCAGTGATGACGACTTCCCGCTGACGCAATTGTTCGCCTATGCTCGGGTGCTGCGTTTGGCCGATGGGCCCGACGAGGTGCATCGGGCTATGGTGGCTCGTCTGGAGCTTCGGAAGTATAAATCCTGAGTAGTATTCGACCGTTGGTGCCGGGACCGGGTGGGGACAAGTTTCTGAAACACGCTCCTTACGGCACATCCCTGTGACGCTTGGGCTCCGCCATCCATGGCTCCGCACAGTTTCAGAAACCTGTCCCCACCCGATCCTGCAAACATTCGGATTGGATTCTGAACAGGTTGCACATGAGTCTGGGAGCTGATGCCGGGTAGAGCTTTCTAAAACCGTGCGGAGCCATGGATGGCGGAGCCGAGCGTACATGGACGTATTCACAGCGTGTTTTGGAAAGCTCTACCCGGTAGCAGCTCTTGCACCTGACATGACAAATAGCTAGCGCGAACGATAACGGAGAAAACCAAGCATGACACAAAGAGTATTCATAACCGGCGGAGCCAGCGGCCTCGGCCGGGCGATTGCATTACGGTATGCCAAAGAAGGCGCGAAAGTCTGCATCGGCGACATCAATCCGGAGCAGGGCGTTGGTGTTGAGAAAGAGATCAACGCCGCCGGGGGCGAGGGCTACTTCGTTGAGTGTGATGTTCGACGGCTGACGGACTTTGAGAAGGTTCGGGATGATCTGGTGAAGAAATGGGGTGGCGTCGATGTGGTGGTGAACAACGCCGGCGTGGCCTCGGCCGGTTCCATCGAGGACACCACCATGGCGGACTGGGAGTGGATTCTCGATATCAACGTGCTCGGCGTCGTTCGCGGCTGTAAGGCGTTTACACCGCAGTTCAAGCAGCAGGGCTCCGGGGCCTTTGTAAATGTGGCTTCGATGGCAGGGTTGATGCTCGCGCCATTGATGGATAGCTACAATGTGACCAAGGCTGGCGTGATCGCCCTGTCCGAGACACTCAGCCAGGAGCTTCGGGATGCCGGTATTCATGTGAGCTGCGTGTGCCCGGCGTTTTTCCAGACCAATCTGACCAGCAGCATGCGTTCAGATATTCCCGGCATTCAGCAGAACGTGAACAAGCTGATGAAGCGCTCCACGGTAACCGCCGAGGATGTGGCCGAGGATATTTTCCGTTCGGTGAACAACAAGAGCTTCTGGGTGCTGCCCCACGCCAAGGAGCGTCGCATGTGGATGCTCAAGCGCCATGCCCCCAAGGCGTTTGACTGGCTGATGCACCAGGAAAGCAAGCGCTGGATGAGCAAGATGGGTGGCAGCAAGGCCTGATGGCGCCGTTTTTAACTGTTTCAAAGTGAAGATTCAAAAGGAGAGTCCTGAATGACCCAGATCGACCAGGCCGTGGACATCCGGGAAGGTGAGGAACTGGACGCCGTCGCGGTAGACCGGTTCATGAAAGCGGCGATTCCGGACCTGCAAGGCGAGCCGGAGATTCGTCAATACCCGGGTGGCGCCTCCAATCTGACCTACCAGGTGGATTACGGTGATCGCTCTTATGTTCTGCGCCGGCCGCCGTTCGGCAAGATCGCCAAGTCCGCCCACGACATGCTGCGTGAGGCGAAGGTTATGCGGGCGCTCAAGCCGGTCTATCCCTACGTGCCCAACATCATTGCCATCTGCGATGATCACGACGTGCTAAGTTGCGATTTCTACGTGATGGAGCGGTTGAAGGGCATTATCCTGCGCCAGGACTTTCCAAAGGATTTCGAGCTCAGTGAATCCGATACCCGCAAGCTTTGCCTGAATGTGATCGACAAGCTGGTGGATCTTCACCGGGTTGATGCCAAAGCCGCAGGCCTGGACAAGCTGGGCAAAGGCGAGGGTTATGTGCAACGCCAGATTGGCGGCTGGAGTGACCGCTTCCGCAAGGCCCGCACCGACGATGTGGGCGACTTTGAGCAGGTCATGGGCTGGCTCAACGACAAGATGCCCGAAGACATTGCCCAGGTGGTGATCCACAACGATTTCCGCTTCGACAACGTGGTGCTGAATCCGGACAACCCTTTCGAGGTGATCGGCGTGCTGGACTGGGAGATGGCCACTATCGGCGATCCGCTGATGGATCTGGGTAACAGTCTCGCCTACTGGATCGAAGCCGATGATGAAGGCCCGTTCCAGATGCTGCGCCGGCAGCCGACCCATCGCCCGGGCATGCTCACCCGCAAGGAAGTGGTGGAGTATTACATGGAGAAATCCGGCTTCAAGGTCGACAACTTCGACTTCTATGAGATCTACGGCTTGTTCCGGCTTGCGGTGATTATCCAGCAGATCTATTACCGGTTTTATCATGGCCAGACCAAAGACAAGCGGTTCGCTGCCTTTGGCCATGCAGCCAATTATCTTGAGAAGCGCTGCCAGCGACTGATTGCGGAGAGCACCCTGTAATGGCGACGATTTATCTGGTTCGCCACGGCCAGGCCAGTTTTGGCAAGGAGAACTACGACCAGCTGTCTCCCACCGGCTGGGAGCAGGGCAGGGTGCTTGGCCGCTGGATGGCTGGCAAAGTGGACCCGGCCGCGATTTTCGGGGGCGATCTGGAGCGCCACCGGGAAACGGTGGAGGCCATCGCCACCGGCTACGGCAGTGCACTGCCGGATATGCAGGTAGCTCCGGGTTTCAACGAGTTCGACCATACCACAGTGGTGGCCCGATACCGCCCGGAGTGGAGTGACCGTGCGGTCATGGCGCGGGATCTCAAGGCATTCCCCAAGCCGGCCAAGGCGTTTCAGGAGGCCTTCGTACATGCAGTGCGTCGATGGGCCTCGGGCGAATTTGATCATGAGTACGAGGAAAGCTGGCCGGACTTCAAGGCCAGGGTTCTGGCGGCGTTCGAGGATATGATTGAGTACGCCGATGGCGGTGACGTACTGGTGGCCACCTCTGGCGGACCGATTTCCGTGATTGCCCAGTATCTGCTTGGGCTGGACGATGCCCGGGCACTCGCCCTGAATGAGGTGATCGCGAATACCAGCGTTTCGCGGGTCCTGTATTCAGGCCCCCGGCGCAGCCTGGCCGTTTTTAACAACTACAGCCACCTGGAAGCGGATGACCCCGCCCTGGTGACATTCCGATAGTGAATCGAGGTGAACGAATGAGCAGCAAGAACCTGTTTGATCTGACCGGCAAGGTTGCCCTGATTACCGGCGCCAGCCGCGGCATCGGCGAAAGCATTGCCCGGACCCTGGCCGAGTATGGCGCGCACGTCATCGTCAGCAGCCGCAAGATCGATGGCTGCGAGGCCGTGGCCAGCAGCATCCGGGATGCCGGCGGCAGCGCCGAAGCTTACGCCTGCCACATTGGTGAGATGGATCAGATCGACAGCATCTGGGCCCACATTGAGCGGAGCCATGGCAAACTGGACATTCTGGTAAACAACGCTGCCGCCAATCCCTACTTCGGGCCGGTTGAAGATACCGATCTGGGTGCCTTCAACAAAACCGTGGATGTGAATATACGGGGCTATTTCTTCATGTGTGCCCGGGGCGCCCAGATGATGAAGAAAGCCGGTGGCGGTTCCATCGTGAATGTTGCATCCGTGAACGGGGTTAATCCGGGGCACTACCAGGGAATTTACTCGGTCACCAAGGCCGCCGTGATCTCCATGACCAAATCCTTTGCCATGGAGCTGGGGCAGCAGAAGATCCGGGTTAATGCACTGCTGCCGGGGCTGACCGATACCAAGTTCGCCAGCGCCCTCACTACCAATGAGGCGATCAAGAAGCAGGCCATGGCCCATATTCCCATGAAGCGTGTGGCAGACCCAAGCGAGATGGCCGGTACCGTGCTTTATCTGGTGTCTGATGCCTCGAGCTATACCACTGGCGCCTGCATTAATGCGGATGGTGGTTACCTGACAGTCTGAAGCTTATCTGAAGTTGAGGCGGGGTCGGATGATTGCTTTCATCTGACCTCGTTTCGATCAACCTGAACGTTCAGGCTGGCGAGCAGGTAAGCGCTGCAAAGTCACTGTTGAGCTCTACCGCCCGGTTCTGCAGGTGGGCAAGCGTTGCAGCGTCACCTGCCGTTATCAGGTCATGCATCAGCGAGGCCATGGCCACCCGACTCTCTGCCATCATGGCTTTGTAATCCTCGCCCCGTACTTCCTCGGAATTGAGAATCAGGTATTCCAGTTCCGCCTCAAACGTCGGCTCGTTTCTTATTTCAAGTGCCTCAAGTAAGGCCAGTTGCCAGTTCCTGCGGCCTTTCAGCCAGATTTCAGTCTGGGCGCCCCGGTTGACAGACCATTGACGCACGATGTCGCGCTGCTCGCTATTCAGTTCCCCCAGCCAGCGCTCAACCCGCTCCGCTGTCCTTTCGGCCCGGGCCTCGGCAGTCGCTTCCGGGGAATCGGCCAGGAACTCCTCTTCCATTTCCCGCTGGCTCTGAGCCATGTTTTCCGCTAACTCGTTGACCTGCTCGTCGCTCAGACTTGAAAGCAGACTTGCCGCCACCGGTGTTGCCCGCTCCAAAAGACTTGGGAAGAAACCGAAAAGCCGTTGCTGGTGGTATTCGACAGTGGGCTGATCTGGCGGGCTACTGGCTACGTCAGATTCAAGCTCATCCAGCCAGGCCTGATAGCGGGGCAACTCGGCACTGCAATGCCACTGCCGGAGTTGCTCGATATCGCTGTTGAGCTGCTGTTTCTGGTCGGCCGTCAGTGTCACGTAGTCTTCTACCCACCACACGATGCCCCAGTCCGCGTATCGATAAGCGAGCTTGGTTGAACTGCAGCCAACCAGAGCAAACGCCAGTACCAGAATTAGGACAAACGGTTTGGAAAAGCCGGGTGCCCCGTGTTTGGCAGTATCCATGGCCCACCTGTCTTGGTAAAAAGGCTTATCGAAAAAAGATTGCAAGCTCACTATCATTTCAGGTTTGAGTGACAACAGTGTACGTCATATCACCCCTTTCAGATGCTGTTCCGGGGATCCCTGGAGCATTGTTCAGGAGAAGTCATGAGCAAAATGAGACTTTCACGTCTACGCCAGCTGATTTTCGGTTTTTACATGTCCGGAATTATGTCGCTGCTGATGTCCGGGGTGATCACCTTCATCAACACGGGCATCGACGGTGAATTCCACTACGGGTGGGGCCCGCTTTTCTCGTTGCCTGGGCCGTTGCTTTTCCGCTCGTGACCTTCATCGCGCCGCTTGCCGGGAAGATGACTGAGTTCACCATGCGCAGGTTTGATTGATTGCGTACACCTGTAAGCTAAAATGTTAAAAGTTGCAAATCCGTTCTTTCTGACTCCCCGTAAATGCAGTGACGCACGATTCATGGACGGAAATTGTGCAGGTTCGAACCACTCAAATCCTGGTAAACAACCTCAAAAGTGGGGAGTGTGAAAAATGAAGACAAAATACGCTTTACCGATGGTTTTGGCGGGCAGTGTCGCGCTGTCCGGGTGTTGGCTGGATGACGACGATGATCCGGCAACCACCAGTGTCCGAGTCCTGCATGCGTCTTCGGATGCACCTGCGGTTAATGTTCTTGTGAATGGTGATGTCGTCGTTCCGGGAGCGGATTACAAGCAGGCCGCGGTTCTGACGCCGAGTGCCGGTCTCGCTGATATCGCTGTCGATGGATTGCTGCCGGGCGGCGAAACGGTGACAGTGATTTCTGCTGATGAGGTTTCGCTGCGTTCCGATACCAAGTACGACGTGATTGCAGTCGGAAAACTCGAGAATATTGAGCCCCTGATTCTCACTGACGATGGGGAGCGTGAGAGCGCGGATTCCGTGCGTCTTCGTGTCGCGCACCTTTCCCCGGTTGCACAGGAGGCTGTCGACGGCCCGGTCGAAGTATATCTGACTGCCGCAGGTGATCCTCTCCCAGAAGAGGCATCATTTAGCTTCTCATTCAAGGAGAGTGTTGGCCCGATTGAAGTCCCCGCCGGCGATTATCAGATTCGGGTTGCCATTCCTGGCGAGACACCAACCGTAGTCTTCGACAGTGGAACAGTTCCGCTTGCTGCCGGTTCAGATCTTCTGGTTGGTGCAGTTGATAATACTACCCCTGAAACGACCCCAGATGGTGAGGAGACTGTTAATAATAATAGTCCTGTCAGCCTTATCGCTGTGACCGGTGAGGGTCAGGTGATTGAGCTTTTTGACAGTGCCCAGCAGGCCGGAGTGCGAGTTGTTCATAACTCTTCGGATGCACCTCCAGTCGCCGTTCTGGTTGACGACACCGTTGCGATTCCCAGCCTGGCTTTCCCAAATGTTTCTCCAGCGGCCGGTACTAACAGCTATGCAGTTATTCCTGATGGATCTCGGAACCTTAAGGTATCCCCGGCAGCCAGTGAGAATCCGGTGAATTCCGCTGTAATTGATGCAGACGTTGTATTTGGTCAGGCTTCAGCCAAAACCGTCATTGCGGTGAACCTGCTTGATGCTATCGAGCCTCTGGTTCTGGAGGACAGTGTCCGGAGCATTGCCACACAGGCTTCTCTGCGTGTCGTTCATGGCGCGGTCGAGGCGGGAACCGTAGACGTTTATCTGGTCCCAACCGCTGAAGGTGGTGCGGAAGCGACAGTGTTGAACGCTGAAGTGAATGCGCCCACCTTGAATGATTTTGAATTTAAGACGAATACTGGATACCTCCCGGTAGCCGCAGGGGACTATGTGGTATTCATTACGGATCAGGACGGCAATGAACTGCTCAAGACCGGTAGTGTTACACTTGCCTCAGGCGGTGTTTACACCGCAATAGCGCGGCTTGCGCCTGAAGATGAAAATAATACCGCTGGCCTGACGTTGCTTGACGACTTCGTGATGTAACCGAACTGGTTAGACTATTTAGTCGCTTCAAAGCCCCGGCCACGGCCGGGGCTTTTTATTGAATACTGGTTTCAGATGTGCCGGAAGGGGCATGGGAAATCGCAGTCCCTGTTGGCGGCCGGAAATGCAGCGAATACAGAATCCGGTCCAGCACCGCCTGACCATTCCAGGCCGGATCGTTATTCACCATTCCCACCACGGCCCAGGTGGTGTCATTGGCATCCCGCGTGAAGCCTGCGATTGATCTCACGTTTTCCAGGTAGCCGGTCTTGATACGGCCCTCGCCATCCATGCCGGTATTGCGCAGGCGGCGTGCCATGGTTCCATCCATCGCGATGATGGGCATGGAGGCCATCAGGTCTGCCGAGTAAGCGCTATTCCAGGCGTGCTGGAGAATCTGTGCGCCCTGGCGGGCGGTAATGCGACCGTGCCGGGTGAGGCCGGCACCGTTGTCGATGACCATACCTGCGGTGTTGATGCCTTTGTCTTCGAGCCACTCATAGATCACCCGAATGCCGGCAACCCGGTCGTCGTTCTCGTCTTCCAGGCGGTTCTCGGCGCCAATGGTAAGCAGCAGCTGGCGCGCCATCACGTTGCTGCTCCACTTGTTGATATCCCTCACCATGGTGACCAGATCCGGCGAGGTGGTTTTCATGACCAGCCGTGCGTCTTCTGGAGTGACGCCATTGAGGTCCCCGCCCGAAATAACCACTCCCAGGTCGGCCAGCAAAGAACGGATCAACGAGGCGCTGTACTGCTCATGGGGCAGCAGCGACAGGTAGGTGGTGCTCCGGCAGCCCTGGGGCAGCTCACCGGTAACCCGAACAGTCACCCGATGGTCTTCATGAATAATGGGGTCCCATTCGAAGTTTCTTCGGGACGGGCAGGGGCCCTCGGCAGTGGCCACTACTCGGTTATCGATGACGACTTCGCCCAGAGACGGTGTGCTCCATGCCTGGGTGCCGCGCTCATCGGCTCGCACCTGGAAGTGCATCAGGTTCAGGTTCGTCAGGTAGGCAGAAGGTTCTACCAGAAATGGCGCGTGGGGGTTGTCGCCGTTGTCTTCAAACGCAGGAAAACCACCATCGACTTCAAAGTAACTGCCATCAAGAACCAGATCGCCCTCGATTCTGTTAATCCCCATGCTGCGCAGCTCGCTCAGCGTTGTCCAGAGTCGTTCGATGGTGAGCTTGGGGTCGCCGCCAAAGCGGACGTAGAGATTACCTTCAAGGGTGTCGCCCGCCATCACTCCATCGGTCAGGAAATCGGTATCCCAGTGGTGATTGGGCCCGAGTACCTCCAGTGCAGCAAAGGTGGTTACCAGCTTCATGATGGAGCCGGGGCTCATCAGGGCATCAGCATTGATGTACTGGTTGATGCCGGGGCCATTCAGCGGAATGGCCGCCATACTCATGGCATCTTCATTTTGTAGGGATTGAGCCGCGTAATTTTTCAGTTCATTGGTCCAGAGGCGATTCCCGGAGAAACCGGCGGCGTCGCTCTCGGCAAAGGCAAGAGGGGCAGCCGCGATCACAGAAAGAGCCACAAGGGGTGCCAGCATGGGGCGTCTGAATCGAGGACACAGTTTTTCGGCTCTCGAAGAGCCAGAGCGTCGCATACCCGGGATTACCATGGTCACCATCCAATGAGTTCTTATATCTCCACAATAGCCCATCCTGGCGGTTTGTACTATGCAGAAAAGCTCTACATGACGTTAAAAAATGGCAGTAGTGTCGTTGTTTGTATTGAAGTTTTGTGACGCGATGTAAGTGCCCTTGCGAATCATGGGGTTAGGTGGACAAAAATTAACCCCCGGGTTGTCAATGACCTTGCGTTCAGATTTATGGGTGCTTTTCCCGGCAGTTCAGTCATGGAATCCGCATCCAAAAGGGCGTTTCCTAGGGAGTGTGTAACCAAGTGTTCCGAAAACAACAAAAGGAGGGCACCATGATTGGTATTCCATTGGGTCTTTTGACCGCCAATGCCGTGGAATGGGTATTCCATAAACACGTTCTTCATGAACTGGGCCGAAACCGGGAGAGTTTCTGGTCGTTTCATTGGCACGATCATCACCGCAATGTGCGCCGGAACGGCTTTCTTGATCACGATTACCGTCTTCCGCCCTTGACCTGGAACGCTCAGACCAAGGAAGTGGCTGCCCTGGTTGCCGGGGCAGCAGCAGTCACTCCGCTACTGCCTTTAGCTCCATTCTTTGTTGGCACGCTCTACTACAGCGCCTGGAATTACTACCGGGTACATAAGCGCTCACATCTGGATCCGGATTGGGCGCGGGAGAATCTGCCCTGGCACTATGATCACCATATGGGGCCGAACCCCAATGCCAACTGGTGTGTGACCAAACCCTGGTTTGATCACATCATGGGTACCCGGGAGCCAATGGAAAATCGTCAGATTGCGTGATAATGGCGCGGTCTCCAACAGAAGGTTTGTTTATGTCGAATATGCTGTCTCATAACGTCCACATACTGGGTTCGGTCGCCACGTCGTCCCTCACTGCCTGGCGCGGTTGCCTGGTGGTTAAAAACGTCCCGCAGCCGGAAAAGCCCATTGTGCTCTACGACATGGAGGGCTGTCCCTACTGCCGGCGGGTTCGTGAGGCCCTGACGGCCCTGAATCTCGATGTGGAAATCCGGCCCTGTCCGCAGGGTGGTTCGGTTTTCCGGGCCCAGGCGGAGGCACTGGGAGGCAAGCAACAGTTCCCATTACTGGCGGACCAGAACACCGGCACGGTCATGTACGAATCCGAGGAAATCATCGAGTACCTGTTCCGGCAATACGCGGACCGGCCGGTGCCATCCTACTATCGCGGCCGGGTGTGGCAGCCGGTTCTGGGTTCGGTGGCTTCGGTGACCAGTGCCATGCGGGGGCTGCGGTTCAGCCCGGGTAAGCGTCCGGAGCAGCCATTGCACCTGTGGAGTTTCGAGGGCAGTCCGTTCTCGCGTTTGGTGCGGGAACGGCTTTGTGAGCTGGAAATTCCCTATACCTTGCACAACCTGGGGAAGGAGCACTGGACGGAAATCGGGCCGGCGAAACAGCGTATCAAGCCAGGGCCCTATACGCCGATTCCCGGTGGCAAGCGGGATGCGTTTTTCCAGGTGCACAAGCGGGTTCAGGTGCCCTATCTTGAAGACCCCAATACTGGCGAAGGCTTATTCGAATCTGCCCGGATTCTTAAGTATCTGGATCGTGAGTACGGGAACTGACTTGTTTGTAAGACTGTCAGCCATGTAGCTGCCGCCCGGGTGGGTCATCCCTTCTCCAGACACGCCGTAAATACTTCCATGTAGGCTCGGTCGGGCCATCCATGGCCCTCCACGGTCTGGAGAAGGGATGACCCACCCGCGCTGCTTGCGCTTTGTGCTATTCGCACTGAAATTTATGTCAGTGGGGGAGCTGATATGGCGAATTGGATTACTCGAAGGAAGTTTCTTATCAGTTCCGGCCTGGCCGGAATTGCTCTCAAATCCCCGATGCTTTTTGCAAGCACGCAGGGAGCATCCTCGTCATCTCCCATCATGCGCCGGATTCCCGGCACGGACGAATCCATCCCTGCAATCGGCATGGGCACCTGGATTACTTTCAACGTGGGTGGCGACGCGCAACTGGTTCAGCAGCGCACCAGGGTTTTGAAGACCTTCTTCGATCTGGGCGGAACCGTTGTGGACGGTTCGCCGATGTATGGCAGCGCTGCGGATGTTATGGGTGAGGCGCTGGATTCTCTGGACGCCCACGACCGGATTTTTGCAGCCACCAAGATCTGGACCGGCGATGAATCAGAAACCCGGTCGGAGGCGGCGCGTTCGAGCAGGCGCTGGGGTGTTGAGCGGTTTGATCTGTTGCAGGTACACAACCTGTTGGGTTGGCAGGGGCATCTTGAAACGCTCAAACAGATGAAGGCGAACGGTGAGGTCCGGTATATCGGTATCACTACGTCCCATGGTCGCCGGCATCGGGAATTCGCGCAGATCATGGAGCGGGAGCCGCTGGATTTTGTGCAACTGACCTACAACGTTCTGGATCGAGAGGTTGAGGACCGGTTGCTGCCACTGGCCCGGGAACGGGGTATCGGGGTGATCGTTAACCGGCCTTTCCAGGGTGGTTCGCTGTTCCGCAGGTTCCAGTCAAAGCCGCTGCCGGATTGGGCCGGGGAGGCCGGCGTCAGTAACTGGGCGGAGTTTTTCCTCAAGTACATTATTTCCCATCCGGCCGTGACCTGTGCCATTCCGGCCACGAGCAAAGTTGAGCATATGAAAGAGAACATGGGTGCGCTGTACGGCAAATTGCCGGATGACGATCTGCGCCAGCGGATGGCGGATTATGTGAGGTCTCTGTGAGTGGCGTGGACTGGCTGAGCTACTCGCTGCAGGATTTCGTGATGTTCGGACCGCAGGTGTTTCTGCGGTTGTTTGTCCGGATCAACCAAGATCTCTGGCCCTGGCAATTGCTGGCGGTGGTTGCTGCTATCGGTATTCCTGCGCTGCTTCTGCGGCAGGGGGACGCGGCAAGGCGTTTGGCCGTTGGGCTGATGGCAATTGCCTGGGTAACCAGTGGTTACGGGTTTCTGGTGGGCTATTTCGGCCCCATTAACTGGCCGGCGACGTGGTTTGGTTGGGCTTTTGTCGCTCAGGGCGCATTGCTCGGGGCCGCCCTGTTTTGCGGTGGTGTCCATAAGGGCCGGCTTCCGGTCAGGCAATTTGTCGTACTCTGGCTGGTTGCCGTTTGTGGATTGCCCTTCCTCGCGGTGGCGGATTCCGGTCAGTGGCAGTCGGTCGCGCTGTTCGGCATCGCTCCCGGCACCACCGCTGCGGCAGGAGCCCTGGTCGTTGCGCTGGTAACAGGTCCCTGGCGTTGGCTTTACCCGCCGCTGCTGGTGCTGTGGAGTCTGTTCAGCGCAGCCATGTTATGGGTGCTGCAAACCTGGTGGTTGCTGATCGCCCCGCTGGCTACGCTGCTGCTGGTTGGAGCCGGCTTCTGGCTCAGTCCCAGGCCGGCGCGAAGTCAGGATTAGCAATTCGCTCGTTGCGATCGAGCGCATCAATGGCTCGGATCTCTTCCTCGCTTAACTGAACGTCCAGAGCTTCCAGGTTGGCCTTTTGGTGAGCCGGACGTGTGGAGGAGGGGATGGGTACAACGCCCCTGGAGGCCACCCAGGCGATTGCCACTTGGGCGGGGGTAAGATTTCTTTCACGGGCGATTCGCTGCAGGGTTTCATCTTCCATCACTTTACCAACGGCCAGAGGCATGTAGCCTGTCACAGTGATACCTAGCTTCTGCGCATGCTCCACAACTGTGCGGTTGGCCAGGAAGGGGTGCACTTCAACCTGGTTGGTGAAAATGGGCGTGTCGCCCAGAATCTTTTTCGCCTCATCCATCTGGGCACAGGTAAAGTTGGAAATGCCGATGTGCTCTGCAAGACCCTCGCGTTGGGCGTCTCTCAGGGCACCGAGATATTCTTCCATCGGTACTTCGTCGCCGGGTGATGGCCAGTGAATCAACGCCAGATCTACATGGTCGGTTTTCAGCCTTGCGAGACTGTCGTGGAGGCTGTTGATCAGGTCGCTGGCGTGCAGCTGGTCATGCCAGATCTTGGTGGTCAGGAAAATTTCCCGGCGCGGAATGCCGCTGGAGGTGATGCCATCGCCAACTTCCGCTTCGTTCTCGTACATCTGGGCGGTATCGATATGACGGTAGCCCAGAGACAGGGCACTCTTGACGGCCTCTCGGGCATCATTGCCTTTTAGACGGAACGTTCCCATGCCGATTTTCGGAAGTGCGCTGAATGACATAGTGTCCTCCTTAGCGAATCGTGTGTTTCTAAAGTGGTGCCGGCACACTGGTTCTTCAAGTGGCTCGCGGGTATCATCGCCCGTGAATTAACCCGTGAACCGAAGCATTGAGGCCCGGACGATGTACACCGGTCGTTGCCTGTGTGGCGATATTAGTTTTCAGTATGATGGCCCGCTCGGCCCGGTTGCCCTGTGCCATTGCAGCCAGTGCCGGCGTGCCCATGGCAGCGCGTTTTCAGCCAGCGCACCGGTACAAAAGGTGCGGTTCCGATTCGTGTCCGGGGAAGACAGAATTACCGAGTTCGAATCACGCCCGGGCAAGTACCGGGGATTCTGCAGTCGCTGTGGCAGCCAGCTCTATAGCCGTGTTGATGCGATTCCCGGGATCCTCAGGCTGAGAGTCGGTTGCATCAACGAGCCTTTGGAAAAAGGGCCTTCCCAGCATGTTTTTGTTGGCTCAAAGTCGGACTGGTTCGAGATAACCGACCAACTCCCGCAGTTCGAAAAGACTGAAAGAACCAACGACCCTCACTGAACCGGAACCATCCGGTAAACCTTTCCTCTTGGTGAATCCGTGAGTAGCCAGAGGGCGCCGTCCGGGCCCATGCGCACATCGCGGATCCGTTCGCCGAGATCGGTCAAAAGATCTTCCTCTTCGGTCACTTTGCCGTCCTGAATGCGCAGGCGAACCAGCTTGCGCATTTTTAGCGCCCCGACGAACAGATCCCCCTGCCATTCCGGGAACAGATTCCCGGTATAGAACGCCATGCCTGAGGGCGCGATGGACGGGTCCCAGTAATGCAGTGGCTGGGCCATGCCTTCCTGGCTGGTTTTACTGGTGATGGGCAGGCCAGAGTAGTCGATGCCGTAGGTGATTGTTGGCCAGCCATAGTCCGTTCCGGCACGGATAATATTGATTTCGTCACCACCCCTGGGACCATGCTCGTGGCTCCAGATCTCGCCCGTTTCCGGATGGATGGTCATGCCCTGTATATTCCGGTTGCCGGTTGTATAGAAGGTGTCGTTGACGCCGCCGGTGTCCAGGAACGGATTGCCGGGAGCAGGAGAGCCTTCGGTCGTAATCCGGTGAACGCCTCCGGCATCGTCTGCGTTGTCCTGGGCGCGATCCATGTCGCCACGGTCGCCAACCGCCACGTACAGGTTACCCTCCCGGTCGAACTCCATCCGGCCGGCGAAGTGGCGGCCGCCGTTGGAGCGAGGCAGGGCTTCAAAAATCACTTCGACGTCGCTGAGGCGATCACCACTTAAACGCGCGCGAGCTACCCGGGTAGTCATACCCTCCCGGTTTCTGTGGGCGTAGCTCAGGAACAGCACCTGATTCTGCTTGAAGTCCGGATGCAGAATAATGTCCAGCAATCCTCCCTGCCCGGATACAACGAGCTCCGGTACGCCACTGATGGGCGCCTCCAGCAACGAACCGTTCCGGATCATCCGCAGCCGACCTTCCCGTTCTGTGACCAGCATGGCGCCATCCGGTAAAAATGCCAGGCTCCAGGGGTGTTCCAGGTTCTGTGCCACGGTTTCGAGGCGAAAATCCGCTCTATCTGAGGAGAAGGTCTGATTTGCCTGGCTCGAGACAGCGACCAGTAACAGGGTGCCGGTCAGGAGAAGGTGCTTGAGAATACCCATTGGAGCCTCCGTTTTTAACGGTGTCATCAGAACATTCAGAGTAGCAGTTGAAGCCGGCGTCGCCGAGGCATACCCCAGACAGAGAATGTATAGGGCGCCGGGTCAATTACGGATCATTGATCCAGTATTGCAAATAACAATTATTCGCATTAAAGTTGCATAGAGTTGGTTCAGTTCAGAGCGGGAGAAAAGGGAATGGCACCCGAACAGGAAATGATTGAGGGTTTGAAGTTGGCGGCAGGCGCAGGTGTGCTTATTGGCCTTGCGGCCATTGGGCTGGCTTTGTCGACCGCTCTTGGGGCATGAGTGTGGCCAGTCGTTCCTTACGATGCACGCCGCAGGTGCCGCAATAACCGCCTTCCGGCAAGAGATATTTCAGGCAACACCCTCTGCGTTGGGGGATTGCCGTGGCCTGCTCACCGAACACGGCCGGAATCCAGTCGATAAACCGGTTCGCATCGTTCTGAAACTGCTCCAGCCAGCCCTGCGCCAATTGGCACAGCGCATGGGGCTCTGCCAGGTTCCACACGGCTGAAAAAGGTGCTCCCAATCCCAATCCGATGCTGCTCCAGTAAGCGCCAGGGCTGACGCCCAGCTGGCGTCTGAAAACCGGGTACCATTGTGCGGTTATTTCTCCTACCGACTGGACGAAAGTCCTCTCACCAGCCATTTCCCCGCCTGGCATCTGAAACCAACGGGACGTTGTTTGCGACTGTTGGTCCATGGGGGCCAGGAAGATTCGTTTGGCGTCCGGCAAAGGCGTCTGGCCATCGCGGAACAGTCTGAGGGTCAGCGGCGCAATTACGCTGAGCGCCAGATCCTGCTGCAGCACAGAAACCAACGCACGTGCGGCCCGGGTGCCGGTGTTGTCCGGATAGTCGGTGCCAACCTGGTCAAGTAGTAGCGACGGTTGCTCCAGGCACTGGGCCAAAGACAATACGCTGCTGCGCTCGTCTTCGGCAGGTCTCAGCGCCTCATTCAGGACCAATTCCCTCTTCAGTTCTGACTGGCTCAGAAGGTGGTTGTAAAGCCGGGCCCATGGGCCGATCCCGGAGTTGTGGTCAGGCTCTGCCATGGCGACTCAACCCCCAGAGGAAGTACAGGCCGCCGACCAGGGCTGCCAGAAGCCCCGCCGGAAGCTGGTTTGGGTAAACCACAATTCGTGACAGGTAGTCGGCTACTCCCAGCAACAGGCCACCGGCAAGGGCTGCGACAACGAGCTGCCGTCCAACGGTCTGCTGGCCCAGTACCCGGGCGAGGTGAGGAGCTATGAGGCCCACGAAACTCAGCGGGCCGATCACGACCGTTGCCGACGCAGTCAGTAATGCGGCCAACAGAAGTAAAAGCAGACGCACTTTTGTCACCGGCAAACCCAGTGAGCTGGCCGATGTCTCTCCCAGGGGAAGAATGCTCAGGGGCCGGATAATCACCAGCAGGCCGGCCGAGATCAACACGATGAGCGCCAACAGGCCGAGAGCCTCGGCTTCCGAGACCAGCCAGGTGGAACCGTACATCCAGTTGAGAAGCTGCGAGGCCACCGTGCCACCGGAAGCCATCACCAGGCGAAGGCCAGCGTCCATAAAAACATACAGAGCGAGCCCGCCAAGTAACAGCTGGTTACCGGCAAATCGGTGCTTGCGAGCCAGCAAGATCAATAAACCCAGAGCCGCTACAGCGCCGAGGGTGGCTGCACCCAGCTGTCCGCCCCGGCCGACGTCGGCGCCGAACAGGACAATCATGGTCATGACCACCGCCGCGCCGCCGCTGATGCCCAGCAGTTCCGGGCTGGCCATGGGGTTGCCTGTCATGCGCTGGATCAATGTTCCAGCAAGGCCGAGGGCCACGCCAGCAAGAATTGCAGCCATGAGCCTGGGGCCGCGCCAGACCCAGGCCTCGTGCCACTGGGTGATCGGAGTCCAGCTCCACTCCGTCAGCCCGGGGGACCAGGCCATGGAGATGCAGATGGTGATCAGAAGGAGCATGGCTAAGGCCCCACCGATCACAAGGCTGGAACGTCGCTTCGGCAGGAAACCGGCGGGGCTGTCGTCCTGCCCGGGCATATGATGGGTATTCTTCAAGCCTTGCAGAGCCAGCAGAATGATCGGCCCGCCGATCAGGGCGGTGGTGGTGCCGGTTGGCACCAGAGACCCGTCACCCCACGTGGATGCCCAATGGGCAAGCGTATCCGCCAGTAACAGCAGGCCAGCGCCCAGAACACTGCTCCAGATCAGCCGTTCAGAAAGGGTGCGGGCCCCCAGCAGTCTCGCCAGTACCGGTGCCGCAAGACCGATAAACGCCACGACGCCGACCCGGCTCACCACAGTGGCACTCATCATTACAACCAGAAACAGGGCCAGGACGCGGATCAGGCCAACCTTGGCGCCAAGGGAGCGGGCGGAGGTTTGCCCCAGTTGCATAACCTGAAGCGGGCGCATCAACAGAATCATGAATACACCCAGCACCAGCACCCGGGGCCAGAGATCCATGAACGGTTGCCAGTTGTTCTGGACCAGGGAACCGGCGCCCCAGATAAACAGGTTTCCAAGCCATTCGCCCCTGAGCAACAGGAACGCCATGTTTACCGCGCCCAGGAAAAAGGTGACAACAAGACCGGCCAGTATCACGGTGACTGGTGAAAAGCCCAGGCGCCAGGTGAGTGCGATAACCAGCCCGATGGCCAGAAAGCCACCGGAGACTGCCGCCAGATCCGGGCTAAGAGCCAGCAAGCCGGGGAAGAACAGGGTCGCGACCGTTATGCCGAACTGACCACCGGCTTCAACACCTAGCGTTGTGGGTGAGGCCAGGGGGTTGCCCAGGATCTGCTGGGTAACCGCGCCCGCAAGGCCAAGGCCACAACCAATCAGGACGGCCATGGCGACCCGCGGTGCCCAGCTGAAGTGGGCGAGTACCGACGCGTAATCATCGGCTTCGAACGTCCAGAAGGCGGCGATCAGATCGGCGGCATTGAGCTGGTCAAACCAGGGTGCAGCGCTTGCGAGAAAGGCGCAAAACCAGATCAGCGCCGCAGCCACCGGCAACCTTGCTGGCAGGGAGGGGCGACCGACAGGGCTGTTTGCGGATTCAGCGTACATTGTCTGAACCTCCTGCTATCAGGCTGTCGGCCAGTAACGTCGCCAGCCGCTTGACGGGGAAGACGCCTCCGAACGGCCAGACCGGATCGATCTGGTACACCTGATCGCGTTGAACAGGCGGCAGATAGGTCCAGAAAGGGCTGTCTGCCAGGGTGTCGGACAACCCGGGCAGGGTCGGAGCAATGACAACAATCCGGGTGTCCTGATAGGGCGCGAGCGCCTCAAGCCCAGCGACCGAGAAACCCCAATAATTACCGGGCTGGGACCAGGCGTTTTCAAGACCAAGGGCCTCGAGGGCACTCTGATAAAGACCGTTTGGCGCATAAACGCGAACATGGCGGTCGTCCAGGAAATTCACCAGCGCCACCGGCCGCTCGGTGAGGTTGGCATTCTCAAGACGACGGCGCTGAGTCTGCAGAGTCCGGTTTATGTCGTTGAGAACAGCTGCGGCGCGTTCCTCTCGGTCCAGCATGTCGCCCAGAGTGGTGAGCATATCGCTGGCTTTTTCGTAGGGGTTGGAGCCTTTTTTGTAAACACTGACAACGTAGGTCGGCGCAATGCGTTCAAGGAGGTTAGCGGCGGGTGCCATTTCGGAGCTGGTGACGATCAGGTCTGGCTTGAGTTCGGCGATGGCTTCCAGGCTCGGCGCCACCCGGGTACCGATGTTGGCCACGCCCTCGGGAAGTTCCGGTTCCTTGACCCAGACACTGTAGCCGTCGCGATCGGCAACGCCAACTGGAGTCACCCCGAGTAACAAAAGCGCCTCTGTCGCTGCCCAGTTCAGGGCAATAACACGTTGCGGGGTTTTATCCAGGCTGAGCGTGCCTTGCTCATGCTGCCATGTCTCCGCGCTGGCAAACACTGGCAGCATACCCACAAGAAGTATGAAGCAGAATCGAAACCCCGGGACACGACTAGTGAACATAGGACACCCACTGGCCGGGCGCCCGCTCCATCACCCCCATGGGTACGCCATAAATGGATTCCAGGATGCCGGAATCCATGATTTCACGGGGGCTGCCATCGGCCACAAGCTGCCCGGATTTCAGGGCCACCAGGCGGTCGCAGAATCGTGCCGCAAGATCCACATCGTGCAACACAACGACAACCGTGAGGTCCCTTTGTTCGGCAAGACGATGTACCAGGCGCAGGGTTTCAACCTGATGTTTTACATCCAGGGCCGATATGGGTTCATCAAGAAGCAGGCATCGGGTTTGCTGGGCCAGCAGCATGGCAATCCAGGCGCGCTGGCGTTCACCACCAGAGAGTGTGTCCACGGAGCGATGCTGGAAGGCTCCGAGCCCGGTGTCGTCGATAGCCCCGGTAATCAGTTGGTGGTCTTCGTCGTTATAGCGGCCCAGGGGCCCGCGCCAGGGGTAACGGCCCAGGGCAACCAGCTCGCGAACTGTCAAACCATCAGTGCCCGGGGGATGCTGGGGCAGGTAGCCTACATTGCGGGCAAACTCCCGGGCCCCTGTGTTCCGGAAAGATTTTCCCAGCAGCTGTACTTCACCTGAGGCCGGCGCAAGCTGGCGGGCAAGCACCTTGAGCAGTGTAGACTTGCCGGAGCCGTTGTGCCCGAGCAGGGCTGTCACCTCACCCTCAACGAAACCGAGGTTGAGGTTTTGCAGTATGGTGGTGTCGCCAATACGAACACCGAGATTGGAAACGTCAAAAAAAACAGGCATGCAGGCTCCCGGAATTCTGAGGGCCTGCAGGATAATTTAAATGCGAATCACTATCAATATTTATATCGTTAAACGGCAGCCTGGATCTGACCGGTCTGCACTCGCCATTGGTTGGCGTAGGCGCCATCCTGTTCCAGCAGCTCCCGGTGAGTTCCCTGTTCAAGCACTTTGCCGCCTTCAATGACCGCAATGGAGTCGGCGTCAACGATCGTGGAGAGCCGATGTGCGATCATGATCACGGTCCGGTTATGGCCAATGCGCTTCAGGGATCGCTGGATGGCGGCCTCTGTTTCGTTGTCCACGGCGCTGGTGGCTTCATCGAGTACCAGAATGGGCGGGTCCTTCAGCAATGCCCGCGCCAGCGAGAGGCGTTGCCGCTGTCCTCCGGACAGACGAACACCGCGTTCACCTACCGGTGTATCCAGACCCTCCGGCAGGGCTTCGATGAAGGACCAGGCTTCCGCGGTTTTTGCGGCATCGATGATGTCGGCATCGGTGGCAGCCGGATTCCCGTAAGCCAGGTTTTCCCGGATCGTGCCCTCGAATAGATAGACATCCTGGCTCACCAGCCCGATCGAGCCGCGCAGGGAATTCAGGCTGAGGTCCCGAATGGGTTGGCCATCGATGCGGATTTCGCCGTTGCTCGGGTCGTAGAACCGGAGCAGCAACTTGATCAGGGTGGATTTGCCGGAGCCGGTAGCGCCCACCAGCGCAAGGGTGTTGCCCGCTGGCACGGTCAGGCTGATATCCCGGATACCGGCGCCGCTGGAGGGATAGTGAAAGCTTACTTTGTCCAGCTCAACGTTGCCTTTTACCGGTGCCTCGAGGGCCTTCCCGCCCTCATCACGAACGTGCACGGGTTCGGCCAGAAGGTCCAGAATCCGGCGTGTGCTTGCCATGGCACGCTCGAACAGGTCAATCACCTCGGCAAGGCCTGTCAGCGGCCAGAGCAGGCGCTGGGTCAGGAATACCAGCACGCCATAGGCACCCACGTTCAGGCTGCCCTCGAGGGCCATCATGCCGCCCACCGTAAAGGTGGCCAGGAAGCCGGCGAGGATAGCCATCCGGATGACAGGAATAAACGCGGAGCTGATACGGATGGCCCGGCGATTGGCCTCTACGTAGGCTTCGCTGCTCTCCTTGAGGCGTTTGGCTTCCCGTTGTTCGGCGGTAAAACTCTTGATGGTGGCAATGCCGCCCAGATTGTTCGCCAGACGGCTGGACAGGTCGCCCACTTTTTCCCGAACGTCGGCATACAGTGGCCCTGCTTTGCGCTGGAAATAGAAGGCGCCCCAGATAATCAGGGGAATGGGAGTGAAGGCCAGCAGCGCAATGAGTGGTGAGAGCACGAAGAAGACGGCGCCCACGGCAACGACGGTCACCAGAACCTGAATCATCGCGTTGGCGCCACCATCAAGGAAGCGCTCTAGCTGGTTGACGTCGTCGTTCATGGTGGCCACCAGCTGACCAGAGCTGCGGGCCTCGAAGAAGCTCATGTCGAGGCGCTGGGCATGCTCGTAGGCGTCCTGACGCAGATCCGATTGCAGTCGTTGGGCCAGATTGCGCCAGAGGATCTGGAACAGGTATTCGAACAGGGATTCACCGGCCCAGATAAAGAAGGTGAGTACCGCCAGAATGGTGATCTGTTCCTGAGCGGTTTCAAAGCCCAGGCCTGCCACAAAGCTTTCTTCCTGGTTGACGACCACATCAATGGCGACGCCGATCAGGATTTCAGGGGCAATATCGAACAGTTTGTTGATGATCGAGCAGGTTGTAGCGGCGATGATCTGCCGGCGATATCCCCGGGCGTATCTGAGCAGGCGGGCCAGGGCAGCAAAACTGCTGGTGGTTTTCTGGCTGTGTGAGGACATACTCCGCTTCTCTCCCGTGTATCAGGCAGGCCAGAAGTGAGCCTGCAAATAGTAAGGCGGGAAGGGTAGCGGATCTGTCTTGGTTTTAAAATAGAATCATTATCACCTGCGGGCGTTTCTTTGGAGCCAGCGGTCGAGTTTGTCGGCGAATTCCTTGCGGTCGGTCTGGCTGAACGGGGCTGGCCCGCCGGTGACCTGACCGGCGTTGCGCATTTCTTCCATGAAGTTTCGCATGGCCAGGCGCTGGCGGATGTTCTCTTTGGTGAAGGCCTGGCCGCGGGGGTTGAACACGTCGGCGCCTTTTTCGATGGCCTCTGCGGCCAGTGGTATGTCCTGGGTGATCACCAGGTCGCCCTCCTGCATCTGGTCCATGATTTCGTTGTCGGCGACATCGAAGCCATGGGGGACCTGGCGTCGCTTGATGTAGGGGCTTGGGGGAAGGTTGATGGCGTGGTTGGCGATGAAGGTGGTGTCGATTTGCCAGCGGGTGGCGGCGCGGCAGAGGATTTCCCGGATTGGGACGGGGCAGGCGTCGGCGTCGACCCAGATTGGCATGGTGGTTCCTTCTGTTTGCTTGGTTCTAGGCTGAGTTTACCTTTTGTTGGTATGAGCCTGATAGTTGGTATCCGCGTATTTAGGAGTGTGGTTCGACTTCAGTGGTTGAGGCATTGAGGCCGTCGTTCCAAAAACCGCTACGAGCACATCCATGTGCGCTTGTTTCGGGCCATCCTTGGCCCTCTACATTTTTGGAACGACGGCCCCAATGCCTCTCTCAGACATCCGTGGTTTATCCGCGGTCGCAGCAACCTTTAAGAGAGGTGTTGGAGATGATTTTCCGAATTCTGTTTTCAGGCCTATTAGCCCTTCTGGTTTCGTTACCGGCCGTTGCTGCCGATAACAACGAAGAAGCCTGGGATGCCCTGCGAGAGGGGCGGGCGGTTCTGATGCTTCGCCATGCTTTGGCGCCTGGAACCGGCGACCCAGGCAACTTTGATATTAACGATTGCAGCACCCAGCGGAATCTGAACGACGTTGGTCGTGAGCAGGCTCGGGCCTGGAAGCCGTTTCTGGCAGACCACGGCATTACCGAAGCGCGGGTGTTCAGCAGTCAGTGGTGTCGCTGTATGGATACCGCTACCGGAATGAACATGGGGGAGGTGACGGAGTGGCCGTCGTTGAATTCGTTTTTCCGGAATCGTGGCGACGGGCCGACTCAGACGCGGCAGACGATTTCTCTGGTGAACCAGCTCGAAGAAGGCGCGCCGGTTATTCTTGTGTCCCATCAGGTGAACATCACGGGGCTGACCGGGATTTTCCCGTCGTCGAATGAGGGGGCCATTATCGCCTTGCCTTTGTCGGAAGATCCTACGGTGCTGGCGCGCGTCTCGCCCGGGCGTTGATGGTATAATGCTGCGCTCATTTGATTAACAGGAAATGATAATGTCGCAGCTTCCCCCATGCCCGCAGTGCAGTTCCGAGTACACCTATGAGGACGGCGTTCAACTGGTTTGTCCCGAGTGTGGGCATGAGTGGTCTGAGGCGGAGGCTGCGGCGGCGGACGCCGCGAAGATGATTCGCGACGCCAACGGCAATGAGCTTCAGGATGGTGATACGGTTACGGTCATTAAGGATCTTAAGGTAAAGGGCTCCAGTTCCGTGGTTAAAGTCGGCACCAAGGTAAAGAATATCCGCCTCGTGGACGGCGATCATGATATCGACTGCAAGATCGACGGGATTGGTGCCATGAAACTGAAGTCGGAATTCGTCAAGAAGGCCTGATTCCCAGCGTTGCGTCCGGGTTCTGTCTTTGTCTCCGTTGGTGATTCTCCGGATTATCTGCGGCTATTTGTCGCACTGAAAAACTTGGATGCATGGGACTGACTTTCTATTCTGTACCCCGACATCATCGACAAGGAATACCGGAAATGAAGTACTGCCTGAGTGTGTTTGTGCTGGCATTGGCTCTGGTTGCGCCTGCAGCCATGGCCCATGATTACAGCCAGGGTCCTGTGACGGTCGATCATCCCTGGAGCCGGCCCACACCGCCCGGTACCCCGATGGGAGTGGGGTATATGAGTATCTCCAATAATGGCAGCAGTGATATCACCCTGGTGGGTGCCGCTACCCCGCGGGCAGACAACGTCTCGATTCATGAAACCAGCATGCACGATGGTGTGATGCGAATGGCGCCGTTAACAGGCGGGCTACCCATACCCGCGGGCACTACTGTTGAGCTGAAGCCCCACAGTTTTCACCTGATGCTGGAAAAACTGGAAAGCCCGTTGCGCGAGGGAGAGAGCATTCCGCTGACCCTGCGTTTCGAGGGTGCACAAGAAATGCAGGTTGAGCTCAATGTTGAACCGCTGGATGGCGGGGTGATGAAGAAACAGAGCATGGACCACTCCGGCAAGGAAATGGACCACAGCGGGCACTGACGTATTCGCCCGGCTTGGTTCTGAAGACTGACCGGGCTACCACTCCTTGTCTTCGGCGCTTTCCTCAGCTTCGATCTCGGCCTTCCTGGCTTGAATCTTCTTCATTTTTTCATCGGAGATTTTCATGCTGTGTGCACTGTCACGCAGTATCAGCAGGCTGCCGACGATCAAGGCCAGGGCGAGAATTATGAAGACCCATCCTATGGCTGGCATGTCTACCTCCCTCAATTGATCCCGTTTCCTACATAGTGGACCACGCGTTCATCTGTCACAACCGTCAGGCATCTTGACAGAGGGTTGTCGGGTCCAGCCGGTAGTACCCTTGCAGTGCCGCATAAACCTCGGGCTGCTCGTGTTTGAGATGACTCGGTTGCTGGAAAAACGCCTCAGTCAGTACTGCAAAAAATTCGGCCGGTTCAGTGGCACCGTAGGGGTCAAGCCATGGCTTCTGGTGGTGATGCAGGGTGTGCCTGAGATGTTCGTAGGCGTGGGTCATCGACGTTTGCCAGTGCCTGGCCTGTTCACCGCTGAGGGGTGGCGCACCGTCCGCGGTGCCGTCGAGATAGTCCAGCTGGTGGGCGAATTCATGGAGTATCACATTGTGGCTGCTGTGCCGATTCCTGGCGGCTTCCTCACACTCTTTCCAGGCCAGAACCACCTGACCCCGGCTTGAAGCCTCGCCGGCCCGTATTTCGTTGCTCTCGCTGACAACCAGTCCGTCGCTTTCAATGTCTCTGACCTGATAGGCGTCGGGATAGACCAGAATGCTGCTTACCTCGTCAAAGTCCGAGTATGGGCGGGCAAGAATGAGCAAGCAGGCGTGGCCGGCAATGGTCACTCTCACCCTGTCGTCCACTTCAAAGCCGTCACAGCCATAGAATTCTTTTTCCGCGAGGAAAAGCTGTACCCGCTGCTCCAATGTCTGCTTCAGGGTTTCAGGAAGCTGCCGGTAAAGCGGCACGCTCTCCTCAAGATGATGGCGCCACGGGGCTGGAAAGGGAGCTCTCAGTTCCCGCTCTCTCCGCCAGGTGCGGTAGAAGAAAAGGTAAAAAATGGTGGCCGCGATCAGGGTCACTGCAAAGACTGCGAAAACAAGTGCTGCTGACATGGCGCTCCCGGCGACCGTTGATGGGTTAGCCCCATCTTACAGAAAAATCCCATCTGCAAGGGGCGAGGTTGCGTATTGCTGGTTGTTCTCGAACGCAGGGGATGTAAAGCTGATTGGGCTGCACTCATCGTCAAGGAGGTTGATATGTCGGAGAATTCCATTGTTGTGATCACCGGAGCAAACCGGGGCATTGGTCTGGAGCTTGCCCGGCTGTACGCAAGCCGCGGCTGCTCGGTGATCGGCGTGTGTCGGGAAGCTTCGCCGGAGCTGGAAGAGGTTGCGTCACGGATCATCGACAGAGTTGATGTGACGACTGATGAGGGCATAGCAAGACTCGTGGCCGGACTGGAAGGCGAGCACATCGACCTGCTGATCAATAATGCCGGTCTGCTTCAGGATGAGAAGCTGGGCAGCATCGACTTTGATTCCATTCGAACGCAGATGGAGATAAACGCCTATTCCCCGCTTAGGCTGGCTGAAGCGCTGGTTGACCAGATTCCCTCGGGGGGCAAAATCGCCAACATTACCAGCCGCATGGGTTCTATCGCAGACAACGACTCCGGCGGCCGCTACGGATACCGAGCCTCCAAGGCAGCGCTCAATGCCTTTGGCAAGTCCCTGGCGATGGATCTTAAGCCCCGGGGTATCGCCGTGGCACAATTGCATCCTGGCTACGTTAAAACCCGCATGGTGAATTTTGGCGGGTTGATTACTCCCGAGGAATCGGCAAAGGGCTTGGCAGAACGCATTGATGGCCTGACCCTCGATAACACGGGGTCATTCTGGCATAGCAATGGCGAAGAACTGCCGTGGTAGATTAGCGGCTTACTTTAATTGGAAGGATTATTCAGATGAGTCTGGCAATTGCACTGCACGTTCTTTCCGCAGTGATCTGGGTTGGCGGCATGTTCTACGCCTACATGGCGATGCGCCCGGCCGTTGTTGAGGTTGTAGAAGCCTCCCAGCGTGGTCTTTTGTGGTCGAAAACTCTTGAGCGATTCTTTCGCTGGGTGTGGCTCTCGGTTGTTTTGCTCCTGGTCACCGGTTACTGGATGATTTTCAGTGTGTTTGGCGGTATGGCTGGTGCTGGATGGCATATCCACGTCATGCAGACGCTCGGTTTGGTGATGATGCTGATCTACTTCCACGTGTATTTTGCGCCTTTCCGGCGGCTCAAGCAGGCGGTGGCAAACAAGGATCCCCAGGCTGGCGGTGTTCAGGTGGGAAAAATCCGTCGGCTGGTCGGTATCAATCTGATCCTCGGCCTGATTGTGGTCGCGATAGGGTCTGGCGGTCGTTACCTGTGACCGGCTGGGCGATGAGGGGCCGATATCATGTCTGATATTCGAAAGAGAGCCATTGCCGGCCTGAAAACCGCGGATTCGTTCACTCTGGTGCGCACCTTCACTGAAGAAGAGACTCTTTACTTCGGCGAGATCAGTCGCGATCAGAATCCGGTCCATTACAGCGATGAATTCGCGCAAGCGAAGAATCTGCAGGGCAAGATCTGCCATGGCCTGCTGGTTGGAGGAATGATCACGGAAGTGGGCGGGCAGATCGGCTGGCTGGCGTCCGGCATGAATTTTCGCTTCCGCCGGCCGGTGTATTTTGGCGATACCATCACCTGTGTGTTCACCATCACCGAGGTGGATGAGCGTAATCGGGCCCGGGCCGAAGCGATTCTCTCGAATCAACACGGAGAGCCGGTCATCGAAGCCTGGTTGACGGGTGTTCTTCCGGGGCCCAGGGAACAGCAGGTGATGTCAGCAATGATCAGCGAAGAGAAAACCGCCTCTGCTGGCTGACCAGCGCCGGCCGAGGCCTCAGTCCTCCTCGGCGTCCCTCATGCGTTCCTGTCGCTCCCATTCTTCCTCTTTTGCCGCATCGATGATTTCCATCAGTTCGTCAACGTTGGCAGCGGTATCATCGTGCTGGAAGCAGCCGGTGAGCTTGCTGTCCGGGTGCAGGTCGCCTGACTCGTAGAGCGCCCAGATCTCCTTGCCGTAATCGGTATTCAAAAGTTCCGGCGCGAATCGGCCAAAATACCGGCGCATATTCTCCACATCGCGCTCCAGCATGCGCTCCGCGTTATTATTCCCGGCTGCATTGACTGCCTGGGGGAGATCAATGATGACTGGTCCGTTGGCATCGATCAGAACGTTGAATTCCGAGAGATCCCCATGGATAAGACCGGCACTCAACATGCGGACGACCTCGCGGATAATCTGGCCGTGGAAGTCGCGGGCCTGTTCCGGGGAGAGCGTAACATCATCCAGCCTGGGCGCGGCCCGGCCATCTTCATCCGTCACCAGCTCCATCAGCAGTACACCGTCCACGAAGCCCAGTGGCTCGGGAACCCGGACGCCGGCCGCGGCTAGCTGGTAGAGGGCGTCTACCTCGGCGTTAAGCCAGGCACCTTCCTGCTCCTTCTGGCCGTACCTGGTTTTCTTACTCATGGCACGGGCCCGTCGGCTGTTCCGGACCTTTCGACCTTCCTGGTACTCCACCGCCTGCTTGAAGCTTCGCTTGGCGGCTTCCTTGAAAACCTTGGCGCAGCGGGTCTGATTGCCACAGCGCACCACATAAACCTGCGCTTCCTTACCGCTCATCAGCTGGTAGAGCACCTCATCCACCATGCCGTCATCCACAAGCGGTTGTAATCTCTTCGGCACTTTCATAAAACCTTTCAGGCGGAAAGTGAGTCGGCCAGCCGCGTTGATTGATCTGGAACAAGGCTGGATCTGGGCAGGGCAGGGACAATGACTGCTACGGAGCATAGCTTACATGAAAATCTTTTTCCTGATCCTGTTGATTGTGCTGGTCGCGACTGCCTTGGCCCTCTGGTTCTGGCGCCAGACCGACCACGCTTCGGATCATGCCGCCATGGCCAGGTTGGCGGCTCTGCAACCAACTGCACCAGAGCGCTTTGATGTTTCTCTTCTGGAGGGACTGCCGGAGCCTGCCCAGCGCTATTTCCGGTACACCATTCAGCCTGGTACACCTCTGTATACCGTGGCGCGGATATCGATGACCGGGAAGTTTGGCATGGGCAATCGGGAGTCGCCCGACTACATGGATATGCAGGCCTCACAGGTTCTGGCCATGCCCGAAGGCTTTGTGTGGAAGATGGGTGCCAGCCGTGGCGCCCTGAGGGTTTCTGGCTCAGACACCGAAAAGTGGACGCGGTTCTGGCTGATGGGTTTGTTGCCAGTGGCCAGGATGGGCGGAGATGCGGATCACACCCGTTCGGCTTTCGGTCGCTATGTGGCAGAGTCGGTATTCTGGACACCCGCAGCCCTGCTGCCGGGCCAGGGGGTCAAGTGGGAGCTTGTTGATGTCAATACGGCGCGCGTGATTGTCCGTCATAACGGTATGGAGCAGGCCGTGGATGTTGTGGTGGCCGAGGACGGCCGGCCGCTCCAGGTGAATTTTGACAGGTGGACCAACGCGAATTCGGAAAAAGTCCATCGCTTGCAGCCCTTTGGCGGCTACCTGTCAGAGTTTCGGGAGTTTGACGGGTTTCATTTACCGACCCGGGTGGAAGCCGGGAACTTCTTCGCCACGGAAAATTATTTTCCTTTCTTCATTGCAAGCGTAGCGGACATCGAATTTCCGAAGCATGACGCAATCGGGCACCCGGAATAGGGCCCCGGATGCCCCGCTATCTTTAACGAACAACAAATACCGAAATATCACTGTGTTTGACGATATTGGCGCCGTTCGAGTGGAGAATGTGTAGCCGGTCGCCAATTCCCGGAGGATGTGAGGCCATCACCACCAGGTCAGTGCCGGTTGTTTTGATCGCCTCAAGCAACTTGTCATCAAGCTCTACGGCCGTATCAGCAGATTCAATCACCATGCTGTCGGTGTCGATCCCATGGGATTTCCCCTGCTCTTCCGCGAACACACTCAGCTTCTCGGCAAGCTCTTTCGGGTTATGCGCAGCCGCTCCCGGGGTGCTGTTTGTCACGCTTACGTAGCACAGGGTGGCGTTGTAGTGTTTGGCAATATCAATGGAGGTATTGAGCGCCTTGACCATTTTATCGGTATGGGCGAGGTCGACCGGAACGAGTATCTTGCTGTACATACGAGTTCTCCTTTTCCGCCTGAGATGCAGAACCTTGGTCTTCTGTCCTGAACTCAGATTGGCAGTACCCTTTCAGGTATGTCAAAAAAAGCCCGGTGAAGTTCACCGGGCTTTTGCGGTCTAAGGTGCCTGGTTACCGTTACACCAGGTTGTAAAGAAACACCACGGCGATACCCGCAGGCGTCAGGTATCGAAGAATGAACATGAATGCCCTGTAGCTGCTTCCCTGCAGACCAATATCGGCCGGCAGGCCTTCACGTTTCATTGCCCATCCGGCAAACAGGGCAATGGCCAGCCCGCCGAGTGGCATCATCAGGTTGGAGACCAGGAAATCGAGCAGGTCGAACACCGTCTTGCCCTCGAAGAACGGGATGAAGCCGAGCGGATGCACGCTATCCCAGGCGTTGAACGACAGCACGGTACCGATACCGATAAACCAGATCGCGAGGCCACCACCAAGCGCGCTTTTCGCCCGGCTGACGCCTTTGTGTTCCTCCAGCCACTCCACCACCGGCTCCAACATGGAAATGGCCGACGTGATGGCTGCTACCAGTAGCAGTGCGAAGAAAATGGTGCCGAACAGGGCACCGCCACTCATCTGGCCAAACGCCAATGGCAGGGTTACAAAAATCAGGCCGGGGCCGGCGCCAGGTTCCAGGCCATTGGCAAACACCAGCGGGAAGATGGCGAGTCCCGCAAGAAGGGCGACGCTGGTGTCCAGAACGGCAATGGTCATGGCGGTTCTGGCAATATTCACCGTCTTTGGCAGGTAAGAGCCGTAGGCCATCAGAACACCAATGCCGATGCTCAGGGTGAATGCTGCGTGACCCAGGGCGGTCAGAACACCAGCGGTGGTGAGCTTGCTGAAGTCCGGCGAGAACATGAAACTCACGGCCCGGCCAAAGCTGCCGCTGTTCATGGCGTAGATCACCATCGCAATCAGCAGCACGAACAGCAATGGCATCAGCATGTTCACGGCTTTCTCAAGCCCGGAGCGAATGCCCCGACCGACGATAAACACGACGATGGCCATGAACACGGAATGCCACATCAGCAGTTCCCAGGGATTGGCCAGCAACCCGCCGAACTGGCCGCCAATGGCCTCGGCATCGGCACCGGTAAACAGTCCGGTTGCAGCCTTGCCGATATAGACCAGCGCCCAGCCGCCAATTACGGCGTAAAAAGACAGCACCAGGAACGAGGCAATAACGCCATTCCAGCCGATCGCCCTCCAGCCTCTGGCGGTGCCTTCGGTTTTGGTCAGGGTGCGCATGGTCGCTACAGGGCTCTGTCCGCCCCGGCGGCCAATCATGGTCTCGGCAATCAGAACCGGCACGCCGATCAGGAAGATGCAGGCCAGGTAGATCAGAACGAAGGCGCCGCCGCCGTTCTCTCCGGTAATGTATGGAAACTTCCAGATGTTCCCGAGGCCTACCGCCGAGCCGGCAGCGGCCAGGATAAAAGCCATCCGTGAAGACCAGAGGTTGTTGGCCTGCTGGTGTGGTTGGGTACTCTCACTCATTCTTTTCTCCGGCTAATTGTTTTTGTCGGATTGATGGTTATTGTCTCAACAGTAATTACTTGCCGAGCACCTCGCTCAGTGCTGAAGCGACTTGTGGCAAAACGCGGCCATTCAGGCCGGCGACATTCACGCGGCTGCTGTCGAGCATGTAGATGCCATGCTCCTTGCGTAATTCGCTAACCTGCTCGGGGCTGATACCGAGGAACGAGAACATGCCCCGCTGACGGGCGATGAAACTGAAGTCTCCCACCGGCGCGAGTGCGTCAGCAAAGGCGTGGCGCAGGTGCAGGATGCGCTCGCACATGCCGTCAAGCTCCTGCTGCCACCGGGATCGCAGGCCGTCATCGCCGAGGATGGTCTCCACAATCGCGGCACCATGGGCGGGCGGCATCGAATAGTGGGACCGGATAACGCTGAGCAGTTGACTGGTGGCAGCTGCGTTCACCGATGCTGTTCCCGAAATCAATGCGAGAGCGCCGGTGCGCTCCCGATAAAGTCCAAAGTTTTTGGAGCACGACGCTGCTACCAGCATTTCCGGTACCGCACTGGCCAGATGCCGCAGGCCCGCCGCATCTGCATCCAGGCCCTCGCCAAGGCCCTGATAGGCCATATCCACAAAGGGCAACAGGCCCTTACGCTGGATCAGGCTGGTCACTTCCTGCCACTGGGCCAAGCTCAGGTCGGCGCCAGACGGGTTGTGGCAGCAACCGTGTAGCAGCACCACATCGCCCGCGTCGGCCTCTTCCAGGGTTTCCAGCATGGCGCCGAAGTCTACCTGCAGCGTCTGTGGATTGAGGTAGGGATATTCGCGAATGGTCATGCCAGCGCCACCCAGCAGGGGGAGGTGGTTGGCCCAGGTGGGCGTGCTGACCCAGACTTTTGTATCCGCCTTGCACAGGCGAAGGAATTCGGCGGCCATGCGCAATGCGCCGCAGCCACCCGGCGTCTGTATTACCGATACACGGCCGTCCCGGATCAGCGGGCTGTCGCTGCCCAGAATCAACTCCGCCATGGCACTGTTAAAGCCGGCAGAACCGGCAGGCCCCACGTAGCTCTTGGTGGTTTCTCCCTCAAGCAGGCGACGTTCTGCTTCATGCACGGCGGCCATGATGGGCGTATTGCCGGCATCATCCTTGTAGACTCCGATGCCCAGATCTACCTTGTCCGGCCGGGTGTCCTCGCGGAAGGTCTGCATCAGTTTCAGGATCGGATCCTGGGGCAGGGGCTGGAGCGCTTCAAACATGGTTTGCCTCCTTGTCGGCCTGTTGCGTGCGGATCAGCGTCGGGCGACCGGTGTCGAGGGCCTTGATCAGCTGTGTCTGTTTTTCACGGATGCTCTCTGCAGCTTGTTCCCTGACAGGACCGTAGCCCCGGACATCAGCGGGCAGTTCTGCCAGTTGCAGGAAGGTTTCGTAGTTGCTGGCATTGAGTTCACGGCAAATTCGCGCAACCAGGTTCTGGTAGTCCTTCAGCATGGCGCGATCAAGCTTGCGGTCTGCGGAGTAGCTGAACGGGTCCACTGCGGTTCCTCGCAGGCCGCGAAGTTTGGCCAGAAGTCGGAAAGCCCGGAACATCCAGGGGCCGAAACGGCGCTTTTTCGGGCGACCCTGGGCATCGGTTTCACCGCTGAGCAGTGGCGGGGCGAGGTGGAAATGAACCTTGTAATCCCCTTCGAAGGTTTCCTTGACCTCTTTCATGAAGTCGGTTTCGGCAAACAGTCGGGCCACTTCGTACTCATCCTTGTAGGCCATGAACCGATACAGCTGTTGGGCCACTGCGCGGGTCAGCAGAAGATTGGTTTCACCGAGGGCTTCCTCGGCCTTGCGGACTCCGGCAACGGCGTCCCGGTATTGGTCGGCCCAGCGCTGGTTCTGGTAGTTGATCAGATGCTTGTGACGGGTGTTGATCAGCTCGTCCAGGGTTGGTTCGGGCTTAACCTCGACCACCTGGGCGTTGTTGTCGTCCAGCAGATCGGTGACAGCGCTCGGATCCACGGCTGCCAGACGGCCCCAGCCGAAGGCTTCCTTGTTCCTGTCGATGGCGACGCCATTGAGTTCGATGGCTTTCATCAGAGCCGCCTCTGACAGGGGCAGCAGGCCTTTCTGCCAGGCAAAACCGAGCATCATCACGTTGGAGAACACGGTGTCGCCCATCAGTTTTTCAGCGATACCGTTGGCGTCCAGCTGGTCGAAGTGATCCTCGCCCACGGCGTTCTTCAGTAGCCCAAGGCGCTTGTCGGCCTTCATATCGGCGTCGCGGAAGAGCACGTAGTCGGCAGTCGGCAGTTCCGCCTCGTTCGCGACAATCCGTGTGTGGTTTGGCCGGAGCACGCTCAGGGCCTTCTGGGAAGACGCTACGACCAGATCGCAGGCGATGACCGCATCGGCCTGGCCATTGCTGATCCGCACCTGATGGAGCTTGTCCGGGGAAGGTGCCATGCGCACGTAGCTCAGTACCGTCCCGCCTTTCTGGGCGAAGCCCATGAAATCCAGTACCGAGGCACCGCGGGATTCCAAATGGGCGGCCATGGTGATCAGCTGTCCCACGGTTACCACGCCCGTGCCGCCGACACCGCCCACGAGCAGATCGTAGGAGCCGCTCATCTCCGGTAATTTTGGAGCTGGAATGTCAGCCAACTTGCGGGTGAGCACGGAGCCGGTATCCACACCCCGGGATTTGCGTAGCTGCCCGCCTTCAATGGTAACGAAGCTGGGGCAGAAGCCGTTGACGCAGGAGAAGTCCTTGTTGCACGAGGACTGGTCGATCTTCCGCTTGCGCCCCAGTTCCGTCTTGCGGGGTACAACCGATAGGCAGTTGGACTGTACCGAGCAGTCGCCACAGCCTTCGCACACATGGTGGTTGATAAAGGCCCGCTTGGCCGGATCCGGGAACTGGTTGCGCTTGCGCCGGCGGCGCTTCTCGGCAGCACAGGTCTGGTCGTAGATCAGCACGGTGCAACCAGGGATGTCGCGCAATTCACGCTGCACCTGGTCGAGCTCGGATCGATCGTGGAAGGTGACATCCTTGGGGAACAGATCATGATGGTCATCGTACTTCTCCGGCTCATCGCTAAGCACGACAACCCGCTTTACCCCTTCTGCTGCCATTTGCTGGGCAATCCTGTCGACGGTGATCTGCCCGTCCACGGGCTGACCGCCGGTCATGGCCACGGCGTCGTTGAACAGGATCTTGTAGGTAATGTTGATGCCGGCGGCCACCGCCTGGCGAATCGCCATGGAACCGGAGTGGAAGTAGGTGCCTTCACCCAGGTTCTGGAAAACGTGGGGGTTGCCGGTATAGCGGCTCTTGCCAATCCAGTTGACGCCTTCGCCACCCATCTGGATGAGGGATTCGGTGTTTCTGCCCATCCAGGATGCCATGAAGTGGCAGCCAATGCCGGCCAGGGCCTTGCTACCCTCCGGAACCTTGGTGGAGGTATTGTGGGGGCAGCCGGAGCAGAAGTAGGGCATACGCTTGACGCCACCGGGGTCCTGGGCGTTGGTCATGGCGCTGATCTCTGCCATGCGCTCGCTGAAGTCAACCGAGAAGAAGCGACCGAGGCGGGCTGCCAGGAAACCGGCAACCAGCTTCGGGCTTAGTTCGCCAACGTAGGGGATCAGCGGACGGCCCAGTTCATCCTGCTTGCCGGTGATCAGAACCTCGCCGGGACGGTCCGGCTCGGACATATATTCCTTGATCTGGCTCTCGATGATGCCGCGCTTTTCCTCGATCACCAGGACTTCTTCTTTGCCGTGAACGAAATCCAGGATGCCGCGACGCTCGAGGGGCCAGACCATGCCAACCTTGTAGATATCCAGCCCCATGTCCCGGGCCTTGTCTTCATCAATGCCCAGCAGGTCCAGGGCTTCAAGAAGGTCCAGGTGGCTCTTGCCGGTAGTGACAATGCCGAAGCGGGCTTGTTTGTTATCGAACAGGCAACGGTCGATGCGGTTAGCCCGGGCAAAGGCCTGAACGGCCGCAAGCTTGTGCTCGATCCGGGTTTCCAGCTGGGGGCCGGGCAGATCCGGCCAACGGTAATGCAAACCGCTTTCCGGGGCGGTGAAGTCATCCGGCGTGATGAAATCCGGTTCCGGCGGGATTTCCACAGACGCCGCGCTTTCCACGGTTTCCGAGATCGCCTTGAAGCCGACCCAGCAGCCGCTGTATCGGGACAGGGCATAACCCCAGAGGCCAAACTCCAGGTACTCGGCGATGTTGGCGGGGTTGATGGTTGGCATGAAGAAGCTCATGAACGCCACATCGGACTGATGGGGCATGGACGACGACACGCACCCGTGGTCGTCACCCGCCACTACCAGCACACCGCCATGAGGCGAAGAACCATAGGTGGTGCCGTGTTTCAGGGCATCGCCGGCCCGATCGACGCCCGGGCCCTTGCCATACCAGAGGCCGAAAACCCCATCCACCTGCCGGTCTTCATCGGTCTCCACCTGCTGGGTCCCCAGCATGATCGTCGCGGCGAGATCCTCGTTGATGGCGGGAACAAAATCGATCCGGTTCTCGTCCAGCAGGCCCTTGGCCTGCCAGAGCGCCTGGTCGACGGCACCGAGGGGGGATCCCCGGTAGCCACTGACCATGCCTGCGGTGTTCAATCCCTGTTTTCGATCCAGGGCGGCCTGCATCAGGGGAATTCGAACCAGGGCCTGCGTGCCGGTCAGGAAAACCCGGCCGGATTCCCGCAAGTAACGGTCTTCGAGTTTGTAATTGTCGAGCTGGGGGGTATCGGCGGACATGGCGCCCTCCTTTTTGTGCGTTTTATGACCAAAATTCTAGAGGGAAGTCCGCAAAAGGTGCTTGCTTATTGGGTCAGGGTTTTGAGAGTTTGCGAAAGGTTCTTTGATAAATGACAATAAAGAGAAAGAACCTTTGATTAAAATCAGGTGTTACCAAATGAAACAGGTGGAATTGGACAAGTTGGACCGGAAAATCCTCTCGGCACTGCAGCAGGATGGGCGCATCAGTAACCAGTTGCTGGCAGAGCAGGTGGGGTTGTCACCGGCCGCTTGCTGGCGCCGCGTGCGGACACTTGAAGAAAGCGGCGTGATTCAGGGGTACAGCGCCAGAGTGGATCCGGAGCGTATTGGTCAGGGCCTGTGCGTACTGGTCAATTTGTCACTGCAGCGGCATAACATCGATAGCACCGCGGAGATCGAGCAGCAGGTGAGCAGTTACCCGGAGGTGCTTCAGTGTTTCGCGGTGACCGGGAATGCCGACTTTGTACTCAGGGTCATCGTGCCGGACATGGCCAGTTATGATCGGTTCCTGAACGAAAAGATCTTCACCCTGCAGGGCATTGCCCAGGTGAATTCAAACTTTGCGTTGCGGGAGATAAAGAATACCGAGACGATCCCGGTGGAAGGTATTCAGTAGGTTGGTTCATTGAGGGGTACCAAACGAAAAAAGGCAGCCGAAGCTGCCTTTTTCTAAACGTGTCGTCTGCTATTTGCAGAGCATCTCTCTATAGCTTAGAGAGCGACTACGTTTTCCGCCTGAGGACCTTTCTGGCCCTGGGTAACGGTGAACTCGACCTGCTGGCCTTCAGCCAGAGTCTTGAAACCGCCGCCCTGAATGGCGCTGTAGTGAACGAAAACGTCCGGGCCGCCTTCGCGAGTAATAAAACCAAAACCTTTTGCTTCGTTGAAAAACTTAACGTTGCCGGTAACTGTAGACATAGTATTCTTTCCTGATTTCAATCATTTAGTGTGCCGTCAGATCATCATTTTTGATGATTGATCGGCGGTATGCGGGAAACAAAAAACTGGCGTGATCAAAAACAGGACGTGCTACTTGTTACAGCTGAGCGGTCTTATTGATGAAATGCTTTGCTAAATCTTTCCAACGAGGCCCACTGTACTCCTGCCGCCGGGAAAAGCAAAGCTATTTCTTGTAGGCATAAACCGGGGTAGTAGAAGTCCCGCCACCAAGGCTGTCCAGCCTGCGCGGCTTGGCAATCGCAAAGCCCTGAGCGTAATCCACCTGAATTTCCTTCAGTGTGTCCATGATTTCCATATCTTCCACATATTCTGCAATGGTCTGGAGATCCAGGAAATGGCACAGCTCATTGATCGACCTCACCATGGCGTAGTTTGTCAGGTTGGTCGCCATGTCCTTCACAAATATGCCGTCGATTTTCACAAAGTCCACGGGCAGTTTCTGCAGGTACGCGTAGGACGACAAGCCGGTGCCGAAATCATCCAGGGCGAACCTGCAGTTAAGGCGCTTCATCTCGCGCATGAAATCAGAGGCAAAATGGAGGTTGGCGACTGCAGAGGTCTCGGTGACCTCGAAACACAGCTTGTGCGCCAGTTCCTGATGCGCCCGGAGGTTTGACTCCAACCCGAGCATAAAGCTGTCATCGCTCAGTGAGGAGCCTGACAGGTTGACGTTCAGGGTGGCAATCTTGTCGATCGACTCGGGGTTGTTACGCATCCACGCCAACACTTCGGAAATGACCCACAGATCAACCCGGGTACTGCGTTTGAATTGTTCGGCCGCCTCAATGTAACCCTGGGGCGAAATCTCATTGCCCGAGCTGTCTTTCAGGCCCAGCAGGAGTTCATACATCTTGCCTTCGCCGCTTTCAGGGGCGAGTGCAACAATTGGCTGTGCCCGGAGGTAGAGGCTGCCGTCGCGGATGGTCCGGTCGATTTCCGTAACCCACTGAGGCGTGCCAAGCTTTGATGGGTCCCTCTGTCCTTTCGCCAGCTCAATCCGGTTTCCTCCCAGTTTCTTGGCCGCCTTGAGGGATAGGCTCGCCTGGTTGAGAAGATCGCCGGGGGAGTGAGCGGCACCAGTAACCGGTCGAATACTGATACTGACCGTTGCCTTGTATTCCGCCGGCCCATGCTGGAAAACCTGCTGCTCGAAGTTTCGCCGCAGGGATTCTGCGAAATCCAGGCAGTCCTCCGTGCTGATATTATTGATGAGCACGGCAAACTCATTACCGCTGATTCGGCCAACGTAGGATTCCGAGAATTTGGCACCGCACGCTCTTCGCAGCAGTTCGGCGACATCTCGCAACAGTGCATCGCCGGCTTCCGCGCCATAGGAGGCGTTGATGACACTGAACTCGTCGATATCCAGGATCATAAGGGCGGAATCACTCTCGTCCGGCGACGAGGGTGCCGCGCTGATCAGCCTTGATACCTGTTTTTCGAAGTCGTGGCGGTGCATGCAGCCGGTCAGGGCATCGTGGGTGGCCTGAAAATTCAGCTTCCGGTACATGTCCTCAACAATGCTGAACAGGCTTTGGTCAAGGAACGGGATGTCGCCATCTTCAACCAGCCAGGCTTCGCCCTCGGCGAGTTTCTGGACAAACTCCGGGAATCCATAACTGACTTCACTCATACCTTTGGGCGAGAGAAAAACGAACCGGAGTGAATCCTCGCCACCCCAGACCAGGCGCATGCGGCGGGTCTCCCCGTTTTCAAACCAGGCTTCAACCCAATCGCCGACGGCAATGTCCTTTGCCCTGGAAACCCAACGGCTGTCTTCGAGCTCCGGGGGCAGCGTCAATGGTGCCTCATCGGCGTCGCCGTATTCCTCCACCCAGGTGGTCTCTGCTTCCATAGTGCCCTGCAGGATTTCGGATAGCTCGTCTATGGCGGGCCGGGTTCGGGAGATGTCACCGGTGGTTTTGAGTTCCCGCTCAATGAATTGCAGCATGACACTGCTTTCAAGTTCCCGTTCAAATGCCAGCTCACCAGAGGTGCCGGCTGGAGACAGCCAGGCCTGGAGCTGGGCTACGACATCAACAAGTTCCTCACAGTGTCGGCTCTCCGGGCCTTCCCGCAACATTGTCAGGACGATCAGTTGCTCCCAGCCCGCCTGAAGCAGTCGAATCAGCGTTTTTGGAACCTGCCTGCCGCCGAGGAGTTCATTCAGTCGTTGCCGGGCTTCCTTGCGAGTTTTGCGCAGGCGCTCTTTGCCTTCCAGGGTTTTGGCCAGCCGTTCCGAGTTTCGGATAAATGACTGGTCCTGTCGCTCAACCAGCTGTTTCAGGCGTTGGCCCAGACTTTCCAGCAGGTCTGGATCCGATACCTCGATTTCCGTCAGCTCCTCGACAATGTCGGCAACCGTCGCTTCCAGTTTATTGCTTGATGCCCTCTCCGCAAGGCAGATGTGCATCAGGTTATTGATTATGTCCCGGGCGGGGTGATCGTCGGTATTCAGAAAGTCCGGTGTTTCGACCAGCGTTTCAAACACCGGCAGCCGAAGTTTCTGCAGTTGGTGGCGAAGCGAACCCGAGAGTCCTTCGTTTGTTTCCAGCGGTGCAAACAACCGGTCCACCAGGTTGGCCTTTTCCACGGCTGTCCGGTCGAGAGCGCTGGCCAGTTCGGCGTCCGAGTCGGCCAGTTCGCGCAGCAAACCTGCCATATTCGGTTCATCTTCGTGCAACCGGTTCAGGAGTTCGCGGCGCCTGGAACGCAGGTTTTCCGAGAGCTTCGGATTGGGTTCCTCCCAGTCTGCGGGTTCAGACGAGGGGCTTGCCTCAAGCGCCATCAACTGGAACAGGGAGCGGCCAGCCGATGGCATCCCTGACATTGAGTGCCTGGTGGCGTCGGCTTCCGCCGGCTTGTCCGATGTGCCCTTGTCCGTTTCACCTGGAGAACTTGTGTCCTCCTGGGCGTATTCCCTGAGCGACCAGTTCGCCGGTAACTCGGTGATATCCAGGGCTTCCAGTCCTGCCCGGCGGCAATCATTGATCAGGGAGCGGATGGCTGCGGGCCACACCCTGCCCAGAGCGCTCTCCCAGGCCCGGTAGATGGTCAGGCGGTGCTCCCGCGCAATGCCCAGATGGTCGACCATGTATTGCAGGCACACGCACAATGCGCGAGGCGTTAGCGGGTTGCTGTCGTCGTTGACGTCCTGACGGAAGATCTGGTTAAGGAACTGGTTGAGCAAAAAGGTTGCGCCGGAGTTTGCCTTACTTATGCCCGTGGCGATGGCCTGCAAATCCAGCCAGTCTTCAAACTCGTGCTGTTGCAGAAGATGCAATTCTTTGGCGTTGTTCCCGGATTCGGGAGCTGGTTCAAGGGTTGTCTGGTTGGCCTGAAACTGCGCCTGAAAATCCTGGAGCATCCGCTGCTGTCGGCTCTGGAAGATGAAGCGCATATCCTTGAGTCGGGTGATTTCACGAAGCTCGGCCGCTTGTTCCAGATCGGCTTCAATGCCTTCGAACGTGCCCTCCATGAATTCTGGAAGCAACTGTTCCAGAAGTCGCCGGCAATGCTGGTGATAAAGCTGTTTCAGCGCGGGCGCCGGCGCGGGGTCCGCCAGTTTGCTCTTGCCCGTGTGCTGCACCAGAAGATCAACTTCGCGTTCGAGGTCCGGGGTGATGCCCTGGAGTTCGAGCGAAATACTGTCGCCCCGGCCGCTGCGAACCGCTCCCCGAAAATGGAGATGTTGCTTGTCATGATCATGATCGAGGAAAACGTGCAGATCCGCCTGGGCGGAGGCAGACGATGACAGTTGATCAAGCACAGCGGGTGAGGAGAAATGCTTCAGGCCGAGGCGGAGTTCTTTGCTGTCCAGAGCCACGCTGTCGATGATACAGCCACAAGGAATGAGGCCGGGAGTGACGACGACCGCATCCTTGCTGAGACTGGACTGTTTTGCGTTAAACCGGGCCATTGACCGCCTTCCTGAGCAGTGAAAAGTGAATTGTTGTTCAGATTATCCCCGATTGCAGTGTAATTTGAACTTCGCCGAACGCAAAGGTGAATCTACAAAAGCGACACATCAATTTGCTGACGGCCCAGGAGCCACGCCCTCATTATAGACGCTCGGAAGGTCTCAGTATCAGATCCCTGCCAAGCTCATAGCAGGCAAAGTCGTTTGCCAGATACAGGTTCCCTCTATAGATGCCCCTGGCTTCAGATTCGATCTCACCAATGTGTGGATAGGCGTTCGGGTTGAGCTGGTAGCGGGAGCTGAAATGGGTCAACACAAGATGCGGAACACCGGCGGCCTCAGCGAAACGGGCTACCTGGGCCGCGGAGCTGTGTTGTGGCCAGGGGCCGACCCGGTCCGAGACCTCCTGCGTGTAAGTTGCCTCGTGAATCACAACCTGGACATTCGTGCTTGCTTCGAGAAGCAGGTCAGGTTGGTCATTGTCACCGGCAACAATCACTTTGCGTGGTTTTCTGGCAATTTGGGTGTAGTCATCGCAACGAGCCAGGTGGCCATCTTCCAGAACCACATCGTGGCCCTGTTGCAGTCGGCCCCAGGCCGGGCCGGCCTCAATACCGTCAGCTTCAAGCTTGTCACGCAGCAGCTGGCGTTCGAGGTTCTTTTCAGTGAACACAAACGCCCGGCAGGATACGCGATGGGAGAGGGGAACTGCCGTAACCGACAGCGCTTCGTCCTCCCAGTGAAAGCTTTCTGCCTCGGAATCAACAAATCGTATTTCAAAACTGAGGCTGGAGTCACTGTTGCCCAGCGCTGCCTCAACGAAGGTTTTTACCGGACGGGGCGCGATCAGGTAGAGCGGGGCGGTTCGGCCCAGCATGGAGGCGCTTGTGAGCAGCCCCGGCAGCCCGAATGTGTGGTCGCCGTGAATGTGGGTGATAAATATGGCCTGGAGTTGCATCACCGAATGATGCGTTCGCAACAACTGGTGCTGGGTGCCTTCCCCGCAGTCAATCAGGTACCAGTGTTTGGGGCCTCCATGACTCAATGCCAGGCCGGTTACGTTGCGAGCTTTCGTGGGTGTTCCGGCTGACGTGCCGAGGAAGGTGAATTCCATACCAGGCCTTTTCGGGTTAACGTGTCGTCTCTCTGTCCGCCATAATACGAAGGTAGCAGAATAGAGAAACCATTATTCGCGGTGATCGCTTAAGAGCCGGTTTTCGGAATACATAATAAGGAGTGCTGTCTTGTCTGAGTTGTCCAGTTACGAGAGTTTTTCGATCCAGGTCAAAGACCATATCGCCCATGTCCAGTTCAATCGCCCTGAGGCGCTGAACACCATGAACAAGGCGTTCTGGCTTGAGTTGCCCCGTTGCATGCAGGATATTGAAGCCAACACCGACGCTCGCGTGATTGTCATCTCTTCCACCGGCAAACACTTTTCGGCCGGCATGGACCTGGGTGTGTTCAGCGATCCCAAGGCGGTGCCCATGAATGGGGACCCTGGCCGTATGGCGGAAAACCTGCGCAGGGTCGTACTGCAGTTGCAGGATACGCTGACCTCCCTGGAAAAAATCCGCCTGCCGGTACTGGCGGCCATCCATGGTGGTTGCATTGGCGGAGCTCTTGATCTGGTGTGTGCGGCGGACAGCCGTTATTGCACGGAAGATGCCTACTTCACCATCAAGGAAACCGAGCTGGGCATGACCGCCGACGTTGGCACGCTTCAGCGCCTGCCCAAACTGATGCCCGAGGGTGTAGTCCGGGAACTGGCGTACACCGGGCGCAAATTCTCCGCTGCTGAAGCCCGGAATCTCGGCTTTGTAAACGCCTTATACCCTGATCAGGAAACCATGCTGGAAGCGGTCATGGGCATTGCCGGTCAGATTGCCGCGAACTCACCACTGGCGGTGACTGGTTGCAAGGAAATGCTTAATTACAGCCGCGATCACAGTGTAGAAGACAGCCTGAAGTACATGGCCACCTGGCAGGCGGGCATGTTCCGTCCGACGGACATGATGAAATCCTTCCAGGCGAAAGCCCAGAAGCAGGCGCCCCAGTACGATGTGCTGTTTCCGGTGAAGCGGCTGTTCGATCAGTAAATGGCGCTTGGTAAAGGGCGAAAATCCGGTATTTCCCCCAATGCTGCGCTGCTGTTCCAGGGCGGCATTGGGGTCGTGGGGTTGGTGGCCATTCTGGTATTCGGGATTCCGGTGCTGCTTAACGGCCCGGGGCTCTGGCCAAGCCTGATTTACGGCACATTGGGTGCCGTTGCGACTTATGGCCTGCTGCTTCTGCTGACGCGCGTGCCACGCCTGTTTCCGGAGAATCTTGAACGCCAGATGCAGGGGCTGTATGACTTTGCCTCCAGTTATTCTCCGTTGGTGTTGGTCTTGCTGTCCCTATTGGCCGGCGTTGGTGAAGAGCTGTTGTTTCGCGGCGCAATCCAAGGCTGGCTGATGGCGCATACGGATCCGGTGACCGCCGTGTTGGCGGCGTCTGTGCTGTTCGGGCTGGTGCACTACGTATCGTTCACCTACTTTCTGGTAGCAACCGGGCTCGGTTTGATACTGGGCGCGGCCTATGAGCTATCAGAGAGCCTGGCGCTGGTCATGATCTGGCATGCCGTTTACGACATGATCGCGCTCTATTGTCTGCTCCGGTTTCCGCGCTGGTTTGGTGTAAAGATTGTCGAGCCCGCCGCAAACCGGCCTCATGAATAGTCGACATCTTCCCGCCCGGCACTCTTGCGCGCCTCAAAGCTGGACAGCTCAACGTTGATCGCATTGGTCGAGATCTGGATTTCATACAGTGAGTACAGCAGCGAGAGAGACAGCAGCACCAGGCTGGCGCCAAACGCCACCACGCCCGGCAGTTCCGCGCCCAGGAACAGCAGGAACATGGAGACGGTACACAGGAAGAAACTGAGTACCCCGAATGCCTGCATGCGTTTGGTCAGCACAATCCGTTTGCGCAGCATGCTGATCTGCCGGGCGATGAGCGCGTGATCTTCCTCGGTGTCCATCTGCTTGAGCTGGCGTATGAGCTGCGCGAGCACCAGAAAACGGTTGGTGTAAGCGAGCAATAGCAACGAAATGGCGGGGAAGAGCAGGGCAGGCGTTGTCAGATCCAATCTCGTGTCCTTTTCTGTGGCGGGGTGTGAGCTGGCCTACCAGCTTCCGGAGTTCAGCCGTTGGATTGTTTTGACCGGCCGGTTGTAAATATACACCCAGGCCGGCCCGTGGCGGGTGTCCATGGTCCGACGGATATACAGACTGCTCTGCGGGCGTTCAGGAAAGAAGTCTTCCAACTCGTCCAAAACCTTCAGCGTGGAATCCTTCACTTCATAGATTTCCACGCGAACGCCCGTGGAAGGTTCCTCTACAGCGCCTGGGTAGGGGCCCAGATGATACAGGCTCAGCTTCGGCATCCAGTCGGTTCCAACAAACCGTTCGCCTCGCAGAATATGGCTGTTGTTTCGGCCTCGCTTCAATGTGCCGTAAACCGCTACACGGTGCTTGAATCTGATTGGTGCTCCTCCATTGTTCATGCGCTTGAATTGAGCATGGCGGCAGAGCGCAGGGCCGTAGTCAGTCGGTCCATCACGCCGCCACCGTGGCGCCAGAAGTGCCAGTATAGCCGTACTTCCAGGGTTTGTTCAGGCGCGATGCTTACCAGCCGTCCCGCAGCAATTTCCGGGCGAGCCTGCATTTCCGGAATCATGCCGTAGCCTATGCCGGCCAGCGCAAGGTTCACAAAACCTTCCGAGGAAGGACAGAGGTGGTGGGGGAAGGTGCCGTGATAGCCGCACTGTGCCAGAAACCTGTGTTGCAGCTGGTCATTTGGCCCAAAAACGATGGCCGGGGCATTCTGCAGGCTGGCCTCACTGAGTCCGTTCCCGAAATATCGGTCAACATACTCCGGCGTTGCCAGGGGCATGTAGATCATGGTGCCAATTGGCACGCATCGCGCACCGGCAACTGGCTGGGGGCTGCTGCACAGGCAGGCCGCCACATCCCCTTCGCGCATTCGGCGAAGGCCGATGTCCTGGTCCTCTACCACGAGATCCAGTAGCAGGGTTTCGTCCGCGCAGAAACTGCCTACGGCGGCCGCCCACCAGGTGGCCAGGCTGTCGGCATTCAGTGCAATGCGGAGTCTGGCGGTGGGTTCCGAGAGCGCCGGAATGGATTTGGTCAGGTCTCTTTCCAGCAGTTGCACCTGCTGAACGTGATTGAGCAGGCGCTGCCCGGCGGGTGTCGCTTTGAGTACCGGACTACGGACCAGAACCGGTTGCCCCAGCCGGATTTCAAGTGTCCGAATGCGTTGGGAAACGGCCGACTGGCTCAGCCCAAGCGCCAGACCGGCACGCTCGAACCCCCCGCACTCAACAACCGTCGCCAGCGCTTCCAGCAGTTTGTAGTCAATCATAAGGAAAACTGATGCAGCATAATGAGTATGAATTTCCAGTATAGATGTAAACCGGTAACCTTGCGCCATTGATTGAGGAGAAACCAACGTGCTTGAGAGTTACCTGACCGGATTGATCGTGTGTGGCGGCATTATCGTGGCGATTGGCGCGCAGAACGCCTATTTGCTGAGCCAGGCCATTCGCCGGGAACACCACTGGTGGTCAGCCGGCTTGTGCATGGTGGCGGATGTCACGCTTTTCACGCTGGGTATGTTCGGCATCAGTGCTGCCCTGATGGCCATGCCGGAGGCCCTTGAGATTCTCCGCTGGCTGGGGGTGGCGTTCCTTGGCTGGCTTGCAATCCAGTCATTTGTTCGCGCCAGCCGCGGCAGGGCAGCCCTGGAAGCGGGTGAGGTGACCAAGCGAAGCCTGAAGGCCGTCGTGTTCACGACCCTGGCGGTCACACTGCTCAACCCTCAGGTTTACCTGGATACGCTGCTTCTGATTCCGGCTGTCGGCGCCCAGCAGGAAGACGCGACTACCTTCGTGGCTGGTGCGAGTAGCGCCTCGATTCTCTGGTTCGGCCTGCTGGCCTGGGGTGGCTCGGCGCTGGCCCCGATTCTCGCGCGGCCGCTGGCCTGGCGCATTATTGATGGCGTCATCGGCGTTATGATGGCTGCTATCGCCCTGCACCTCACGTTCAGTGGTCTTTAATATCGGTGGTCTTTAATATTCAAACGGTCGTATGAATTTCTTGCATCAGCGCACGACACAGAGGAAGATAGCGTGCTACTGAATTTGCAGTCATTTTTACCACCGAGGATATGTGATGAACTCCACCGTACGTCGCTGGCTTGCCAGCGCAGGGGCCATGCGCCGCATGCTGTCCACGTTTGCTCCCTATCTCGGAGCAGGCATTCGCGTTACCGATATTGCCGATGACTTCAGCTCGGCAACGGTGGAGATGGGCCAGCACTGGTACAACACCAACTACGTCGGCACCCACTTCGGCGGCTCTCTCTACAGCATGGTTGATCCCATGTACATGCTGCTACTGATGCGTAGGCTGGGGAACGACTACATCGTGTGGGACAAGTCCGCGAGCATCGATTTTATTCGCCCGGGCAAAGGCAAGGTGATGGCCCGGTTTGAGCTGACCGATGAGCGTGTTGACGAGATCCGGGCCGCAACGGCAGACGGCGAGAAATTGCTGCCCGAGTGGGATGTGGAAATTGTTGACGAATCCGGCGAATTGGTCGCGCGCGTGCACAAAGTACTCTATGTGCGTCGCAAAAAGCGTTGAAGCGGTCTGGTCAGCCCGGCTCAGTCGAAGCGCCGCGCTTCGGTCAGGCGCCCTTTCCAGTAATAACCGCTGATTGAAGACTGGATAACGCCGGCAGACGTGGAGGCGTGGATAAACCGGTCTCCGCCCATGTAGATGCCCGCGTGCTGCTCCTTGCCGCCAATCTGGAAGAACACCACGTCGCCCGGCTGAATCTCGCCAGGATGTACTACATCACCACTGGCCAGCATTTGGCCGGTTGTCCTGGGCAACTGTTTGCCGAGGCCTTCCTGATAGGCGGTAAGAATAAATCCGGAGCAATCGAAGCCGTCAGAAGAGGTGCCGCCGTATTCGTAGGGGGTTCCCCGGTAGCGCTCGAACACATGCCAGAGCTTTTGTGCCTTGTCGGAACCGGATGCCTCAACAGGCAACGGCTGCACCGGCGCGGATGAGGACGGCTTGATATTTCCGCTGCTGGCGCAGCCGCCAAGTAAGAGCGCCATGACTGCCAGAGCGAGAAGATTTTGCAGGGAATTGCGCATGCTCAATCCTGTATCGGTGTCCTCAGCCTACACTCTAAGCCCCGGGCCGCCTGATGTCAGGTTACGATTCGTGAGATTTTGTTGATCTCGTTATTGGTTTACCGGCTGATTCCGGAGGCCTCGAACCGGGATCACGAACCTCCGGACAATCAGGTTTCCCGGATCAGGTCCGGCCTGTCATGTCTCGGGTTATTGACCTCCTGGGACACGGGAACGGCTTTCAGATGTTCCGGGTCCAGGCGGTGGGTTACTGCCCGTATCCGGGTGCGATCACTGATTTCCGGGTTCAGCCAGTCCCTCAGACAGCCGGGGTGGAGTACCACTGGTTGGCGATCATGAATGTGTTTCAGGCTCTCGCTGGCGGGCTCGGTAATAATGGCGCAGGCGGTGGTTTCGTCGCCCTCCCTCGGTGTCCAGAGACCGGCAAAGAAAATGGCCGGATTCTCCCCGGTGTCCGATGGCGTGATGTAGTAAGGCGTCTTGCCCTGTTCACTCTGCTGCCATTCGTACCAGCCATTGGCAGGAATCAGGCAGCGGTGGTGGGCAAAGGCGTCCCGGAAGTACTTCGAGGTAGCCGCTGTTTCTGCCCGGGCATTGATCGGGGCGGGGGCCTTTTCATCTGCCCAGGACGGGCGAAAGCCCCAATGGGAGTGCGCCATGATCAGGCTACCGTTCATGCTCATGCGGATCATGGGAATGCCAGTACCGGGCGGAATGTTGTAGCTGGGATTAAAGCGCCCGTCCACTTCCATACCTTCGGGAAAAAACTCGAGGATCAGCGTATCCGGAGGTGTATAAAACGTGAATCGTCCGCACATGGTGTCGGCTGCTTCCTGTCCCGGGTTTAATGGGGAGCGGTCCTCATGGGAGCCCGCTGGTTCGTATTTTGTTAACCTTAGCAGATGCTGAAAATATCCAACGCTGTTGAAATTGGCGACTGGGAGATCGAAATCACCCAGATCCGCGCCCAGGGTGCCGGTGGCCAGAACGTGAACAAAGTGGCCTCCGCCGTACACCTGCGCTTTGATATCCCACACTCTTCCTTGCCGCCTTTCTATAAGGAGCGGCTGATGTCGCTCAATGATCAGCGAATCAGCAAAGAGGGTGTGCTGATCATCAAGGCGCAATCTTTTCGGACCCTGGAACTGAACAAGGAAGATGCACTGGAGCGGCTGAAAGAGCTGATTCTTGAGGCGGTAAAGCCCCGCAAGGCCCGCCGACCCACCAAACCGACCCGCGCTGCCCAGCGCAAGCGGGTGGATCGTAAAACCCAGCGAGGCAAAACCAAGGCCCTGCGGGGCAAGGTGTCGGTCTAGCCAGTTCCCGACCGACTGTTCAAAGTCAGGCCGAAGCCGGGCTCAGGTCGCCAGATTCAACCTCTGCCAGGAAGGCCCGGATATCCTCGAAGGCCTCTTCGGCTTCCGGGAGCAGTGGCACGAATATCTGCCACACATGCACCATGCCTGGCCAGGTGTGGAGCGCGACCGGAGAGCCGGCAGCCTTTGCCCTGGCGGCATAGCGACGGGCATTGTCCAGCAACATCTCGGTGTCGCTGGCCTGTATCAGTGTTGGTGGCAGGTCCCTCAGGTCCCCGCGCAGTGGCGAGGCAACAGGACTTGTCGGTGAGACCCGGAATGCCGCCAAGGTGGCCCACCAGATCACTGGCAGGGGGATTTTCGACAAGCCGCCGAACACAGGCCCGAGCAGGGGATCGGTACCAATGTTGTTGCGGTTGCTCGGCGCCGTCAGGGTCAGATCGGTGGAAGGCGAAAAAGCGATTGCGGCGTCGGCCTGTCGCAGGCCATTGTCACGAATCCACGCAATGAGCCCCAGGGTATGACTGCCGCCGGCCGAATCCCCGGCGATCAACATAAAGTCTGAAGGCTCGTCACCGTCCGGCCCGTGCTTCAGCAGCCAGGAGTAGGCATCCCGGCAATCCCGGACACCGTCCATGAAACGGTTCTCAGGCATCAGCCGATAATCCACGGCAAAAACAGCGGCACCAGTGATCGCCGACAGCCTGTCCGTAATCGCCCGATGGCTTCTGGGGCTGCCGGCAGCCCAGGCACCCCCGTGGATGTACAGAACTCGCCGCCGCGTATCGCAACCCGGGGCCAGGACCCACTCTCCCCTGGGCGATGCGTTGAAACGAAACTCGGAAGCCAGTTCCAGCCCTTCACTCAGGCCATCCATGTGCTTGCGGAGCGCCATCAGTCTTGCCTTGCCCCGAAGTCCCCGGGAGGACTCGCCCATCTCCCGGATGCGCCCCAGTACCTCGCGATTTGCCGGGCTTGGTTTGCCCTCCCGAACCGGAGGATTGTCTCCGTCCAGATGCGACAGATCTTCAAGCCGGAACAGCAGAAACGTTGCGGCAACAATGAATACGATGACGGCAAGAATAATCCAGAGCATGGTCGATCCGTACGTTATTGGCCCCTCATTGCGGGGCGAACTATCCTTTAAATAATACTCGCAGATTTGTCCCGGTTCTGCCCGGAACGGTCACAGAAGGAGTCGCGTGTTGCAAATTGCCTATCGGGCCAAAGACATAACCGAAGCCCACATCGTGGCAGGTCTGTTGGAAGCCAACGGTATTGAGGCTTATGTGGGCGGCCACTATCTCCAGGGGGCAATGGGCGAGATCGGTGCCGCAGGTTTCAGTAATGTCCATGTCGATGACGAGGATCTCTACCGGGCAAGACAACTGGTGTCAGAGTATGAGCAGACTTCCGGTGGCAGTGTCAGCCGCGCGGTCAGCGACGATGAGGATCGCCCCGACCACTACGCCCGCTGGTTCCTGTTCGCCCTCGCCATCCTCACCCTGATCCTGCTGCAAATCTACTGACTGATCGATCTGGTGTCAGCGGGCGTAGCCCTAACCACATATCACAAGCAACAGGAGACGAATCTTATGGCAGACCAACCTGTAATGCTGATCACCGGCGCGTCGTCGGGTATTGGTGCAGAGACAGCGCGAGCAGCGGCGAAACAAGGCTATCGTCTGGTGCTGGCGGCCCGTTCCGAAGACAAGCTCAAAGGCCTGCAACAGGAACTGGGTGGCGAGGACACGGTGTTGACGGTGCAGTGTGACGTCCAGAGCGGTGATGATCAGAAGAACATGGTCGACCAGGCTCTGAAAGCCTTTGGCCGTATTGATGCGGTGTTCGCCAATGCCGGCCGGGGCGGTGAGCCGGGCGGATTCAGTGGCGCTGATCCTGAGGTCTGGAAGGACATGATCCTCACCAATATCTACGGTGTCGGGCTCACGCTTCAGCACTGCATGCCAGCACTCAGGGAGAGCAAGGGCCACTTGCTGCTTACCGGCTCTGCGGCAGGCCGTACCACCATCCCCGGTTCCATGTACAGTGCGACCAAATGGGCGGTTTCCGCCATTGGATATGGTGTTCGTGAGGAGCTTCGTGGCTCCGGTATCCGCGTTACCCTGATTGAGCCAGGCATGGTAGACACGCCTTTCTTCGATGAACGTCCTGGCCACGCACTGAAGCCGGAAGACATTGCCAATGCGGTCATGTATGCCGTGGCGCAACCGGCACATGTGGATGTCAACGAAATTCTTGTCAGGCCCACGCCGAAGGTTGAGTAAGTCGGCGGATCAGCCAAAAAGGAGGTTGTTTTGAGCCAAACAGATCGCGTCGCATTGGTAACGGGCGGCGCTCGGGGCATCGGCCGGGGCATCGTGCTTCACCTGGCCGGTGCCGGTTGGAAAGTGGCGTTCTGTGATACCGACAAGGCCGTGGGTGAGCGATTGGCCGCCAGTGCCGAGCACCAACTGCGCTTTCTGCCAGGCGATGTGGCCTCGGAAACCGATGTGGAGCGTATCGTTGCCGAGACTCTCCGCTGGGGCGGCCGCCTGGACGCCGTTATCAACAACGCCGGAATCGCCAATCCGGAGACCGGACCGGTGGAGGAGCTGAGCCTTGAACAGTGGCAGCGTCGGCTGGATGTGAACCTGACCGGGCCGTTCCTGGTCACCAAACACTCGGTACCGCACCTTCGAAAAACGAAAGGCGCTATCGTAAACATGGCCTCGACAAGGGCGCTTCAATCCGAGCCAGACACGGAGGCGTATGCCGCCACCAAGGGAGGCATTGTGGCTCTGACCCATGCCCTGGCCGTGAGCCTTGGTCCGGATGTCCGGGTTAACTGTATCAGTCCGGGCTGGATCGATACCCGGGCCTGGCAGGGGGACTCAGAAGAGTTTGAACCGCTCTCCGAAACCGATCACTTGCAACATCCGGCGGGCAGAGTAGGGCAGCCCGGTGATATCGCCTCATTGGCGGCTTACCTGATATCGCCCGAAGCTTCGTTTATCACCGGTCAGAACTTCGTGGCAGATGGCGGCATGGTACGCAAGATGATCTACGAGGAATAAGGAATTGCCACGGATCTTCTTCGGCCTGGAGCTCCCCTCCGAAATCAAGGAGCGCTTGCTGAACGTCAGGGTCTCGGTGCCGGGCGCCAAATGGCAGAGTGCCGAACAATTGCACATCACACTGCTGTTCCTGGGTGGGGTGGAAGAGAGCCGTCTGGAAGCCGTGGTTGATTCTGCCCGTGCAATTCGACCAACCCCTTTCGAGCTGGAAGTCTCTGGCCTGGGCTGTTTCGGCCAGTCGCGGAGGCCGCGGAACCTTTGGGCCGGCGTTCAGCCGGAAGCGCCGGTGGCCGACATCCACGAGGCGCTTGGGCAGCGAATGGAGAAGCTCGGGTTTGAGGCGGAGCGCCGGTCCTTTCTTCCGCATATTACCCTGGCCAGATTCAAGCGACAGCCGGGCTCTGTTGAGCGCCTGCTGGCCGAACAGGGTGCATCCGTGTTCGGGCAATTTGCGGTAACCGAGTTCGCCCTGTTCGATAGCAAACCGGGCCCGGCAGGGTCTGAGTATCGTGTCATCGAACGCTTCCCGCTGAGTGGGCCCGGGTAACGGATTTAGCTTGACGAAAAGCCGTTGCTCCACCAAAGATGAGGGCAAATCAACGCCTTTGCTGAGGTGTCTATGTGTCCCCCGTTTTCCGATCCTGATCAGCGCCTGTATGTCCGCAATGCCACGCTGGCGGATATTCCCGGCATCATCCAGCTCAGCCGTCGGGTTTATGAAGGCACCGGCATGTACGGCTACACCAAGGGGCCGTTGACCGGTCAGATCAATACCTTTCCTGACGGGCAGTTTGTTGCCATGCTTGGGGATACTGTGGTCGGCTACTGTGCCACGTTCCGGATCGCCGAAGAGATCGCCCTGGCCGCTCACGACTGGACTTCCATAACCGGCAATGGCTATGCCTCAAGGCATGATCCGGAAGGCGACTGGCTCTACGGAATGGAAGTCTGTGTTGATCCGGAATGCCGTGGCTACCGCATCGGTGAGCGGCTTTACAACGAGCGCAAGCAGTTATGCCAGACGCTGGGGTTGCAGGGTGTGGTCTTCGCCGGGAGATTGCCGAGTCTGCGCCAGCGCCTCAAGAAGTTCACCAGTGTCGAAGAGTACGTCGAAGCGATCCGAAGCAAGGAACAGAAGGATCCGGTGCTGTCCTTCCAGCTTCATCAGGGGTTCGAGGTGCACGGCATCATTCCGCATTACCTGGACGCCGATCACGACTCCATGGGCTATGGCATTCACCTGGTCTGGCGCAATCCAAAAGTACCCCAATCCGAGAAAAACGGGCGCAGGAAACGGTACGGTCAGCGCATGCGCGATACCGTGCGAATCGGCACGGTTCAGTATCAGCAACGCCCGGTAGCGTCGTTCGATGAATTCAGTGAGATTGTCCGGTATTTCGTGGACGTTGTTTCCACCTACAAAGGCGACTTTGTCGTGTTTCCGGAGCTGTTCACCCTGCAGCTTCTGTCCATTGAGGCCCGCAAGGGCAGCCCCGCCGAGACCTTTGCCGCCGTTACTCATTACGCCGAGCGCTACCGCGAACTGATGCGCGATCTGGCGTTGCGCTACAACATCAATATTGTGGCCGGCTCTACCCCGGTCCGTGAGGAAGACGGCACCATCCGGAACATGGCGTACGTGTTTCTCAGGGATGGCCAGGTGTTCAGCCAGCCCAAGATCCATCCGACGCCCAACGAGGCCTTTTGGTGGAACGTGCAGGGCGGTAACCGGGTCAGCGCCATCGAGACCGACTGTGGCACAATTGGCGTGCTGATTTGCTATGACGCGGAGTTTCCGGAGTTGACCCGGCATCTGGTGGATCAGGGCGTGCATATTATCTTTGTGCCCTTCTGTACCGACGAACGGCAAAGCTATTTGCGGGTGCGCTACTGCTGTCAGGCCAGGGCCGTTGAAAACCAGGTTTACGTGGTGTTGTCCGGCAACGTGGGCAACCTGCCGAACGTGCCGAACATGGAAATCCAGTACGGCCAGAGTTGCATCCTGACACCCTGCGACTTTCCGTTTGCCCGGGATGGCATTGCCGCTGACACCGAACCCAACGTGGAAACCGTCGCTTTTGCCGATCTGCGCCCGGAAGTGCTGATCACCGCCCGCAACAGTGGTACCGTGAAAAACCTTCAGGACCGCCGGCACGATCTTTACAGCGTGACCTGGCGCGGTGAGTGAACCGGATCGACAGGAGTGTCGTTTTGCCCGATAAAGGGTCCGTACAGTCCAGACGCATCGGACGTCGGCTTTTCTGGATCGGTGGCCCGGCACTGCTCGCCTGGCCCCTGGCAGTCGCAGGCTGGTCTTTTGCCATTGATCAGGGCTCGATAGGCATGGCGTTGCCGGATATCCGGTCTGGTGGTTGGGAAGTCACCGGAAGCCAGGCGGATATCAGACCCTCTGTAACGGCCGATAGTGATTCTGCGATTATCGAATTTGCTCCTTCCTCGCTGATTATCACGGAATATCTCGCCTATACAGGGGCGGAGCAGCCGTTGAAGTTCAACACTCTGCGCACAGACCTCAGCAATTCCACCGTTACCTTGGACTATGGCGCGTCAGGGTCCTGGGCAGACCGCATTGCGATTGATGGCGATATCGCCGTTTCTGCCACCCGTGTTGAGCATCCGATCCTGTTGCCGCAGGCATGGAACTTCGAGGGAAGGGCAGAAGGTCGCCTTTCCGAACTCCGCGTCCAGGGAACCTTGGTTTCTGACTCTGGTTTCTCCGCCGATCTCGACGTTCAGCTTGACCCCGATGGCGGCGTTTCGGTTGCTATCGAGTCTGTTATCGACGGTAAACAGGGCGTTCGGGCCCTGGCAGGCACTCTGTCTGGCTGGCCGGATCTTCTGACCGTCGATTCCGGCAATGCCCGCCTTCGGATGGCAGTTTCCACCGGCAGGGGCGGTGAGCTTGAAGCCAGTGGGATCGCGGATTTGCAGGATGTCGGGGGTGTGTATAACCGCACGGCCGTGTCCGGACTCTCAGGCCGGGTGCGGGTATCTCTTGAGAATTCGCAGGTGGCGGGCAGTTTCAGGGACCTGGCCGTTGGTGAGATCAATGCCGGCATCCCCGTCAGCTCGGTTCGGTTCTCGGCGAACTACAACGCCCCGATGACGGAACTGCTGGCCGGAACTCTGGAGGTTCAGCAGGCCAGAGCCCGGTTCCTTGAAGGTACGCTCAGAGTTCCTCCTGCGGTGTACGAGTTGGCAGGTGGCTCTGGCCGTATCCCCGTTGAGGTTGAGGATATCTCCCTGAGCCGTCTGATGGCGGTGTATCCAGCGGAGGGGTTGTCCGGAAGCGGGCAGCTTCGTGGAAGAATCCCTCTGGGTATCAGTGGCGACGGGGTGCAGGTGAGTGCAGGAACAGTGTCAGCCATAGACCCGGGTGGCCGTTTGCAGTTGCCGGCGGACAAGCTCCAGGCGATGCTCGGTGGCAACCAGGCCATGGACATCGTGGTCCAGGCGTTGCAAAACTTTCACTATTCAGTCCTCAACAGCACGATAGACTACGATGAACAGGGTAAGTTGAGCCTTGGCCTTCGCCTCGAAGGTAAGAATCCGGACCTGAGGGGTGGGCAGCCGGTGGTACTCAATGTCAATCTTGAGGAAGACATTCCCGCGCTGCTCACCAGTCTGCAGTTGAGTGGCAGGGTCAATGAAGCTGTTACCAGGCGCGTCCGGAAATTGCTGCAGGAATCCGGTGAGGAGAAAGCACCATGATAAAACCCGTGCGGCCCTGGTGGCCTGAAAGGTCGCCCATGGCAAGAACACTGATGATACTGATGCTTCCTCTGGCGATGGCTGCCTGCACGCCGACAGTGCAGATGGCTGCGCCAAAGGAGCCGATTACGGTCAACCTGAACGTGAAAATCCAGCACGAAATCTACGTGAAAGTGGATAAGGAAGTGGATGACCTGTTCAGCGAACAGGGCTTGTTCTGACTGTGTCCGGAAAGTTTGAGGGGTTGAAGATGAAACGATTGATACAGATGTTTGCGCTGGTTCTGGCGTTCGGTATCAGCGCCTCCGTGCTTGCCATGGGGCTGGATGAAGCCAAACAGAAACTGGACTCGGTCAAGCAGCAGGGGCTGGTTGGAGAAACACCGACGGGTTATCTGGAAGTGGTGCGCGCCGAAGGGCAGGCGAAGGAAGTGGTGGAAGCCATTAACAGCGCCCGTCGGGATGAGTACAAGCGCATTGCCGAAAAACACAACATTCCGGTAACCCAGGTGGAGACGGTTGCAGGCAAGAAGGCGATTGAGAAGACTCCGTCCGGCCAGTATGTGCAAATGGGCGGTAAGTGGGTGAAAAAGTAGCCCGGCGCGGCCAGGTGCAAGCCCCGCTTACCGTTTAACGCTCTTTTGCCTTGGCTTGCCGCCTTTTGGCCGTTTGCCCGATGCCGGCTTTTTGCCAGGTGCGGGCTTGCCTTTCGGGCCGGGGCGCCTGGCGCCACCGGGCTTACCTGGTGTGGATGCAGAGCCAGGCTTGCGATCAGGCTTTGGTTTGGCCTTCGTTCCGGACTTCTTTTTTGCTGGCTTGCCAGCGCCGGGCGGGGCTTCGGAAGACGAATCCCGGATGGCATCGAACAGCCCGGCCAGCTCTTTCTCGCTCAGGTCCCGCCACTGGCCCACCGCAAGCCCTTTCAGGCTCACGTTCATGATCCGGATCCGTTCCAGTTTGGTGACCTCGTAGCCAAAATACTCGCACATGCGACGGATCTGGCGATTGAGGCCCTGAACCAGGGTGATCCGGAAGACAAATCGTGACTCCCGCGACACCTTGCACTTTTTCGTCATGGTTCCGAGGATCGGCACACCATTGGCCATACCCTCCACGAATTCCCGGGTGACCGGCTTGTCGACGGTAACCAGGTATTCCTTTTCGTGGTTGTTGCCCGCCCGCAGTATCTTGTTGACCAGGTCGCCGTTGCTGGTCATAAAGATGAGGCCCTGGGAGTCCTTGTCCAGACGTCCGATCGGGAAGATGCGTTCGCTGTGACCCACAAAGCGCTGGATATTGTGTTTCTCCGCGCTGTCCGTGGTGCTGACAATCCCTACCGGCTTGTTCAGTGCAATGAACACGAGGTCTTCTTCAGCCCGTGGCTCGATCACCTGGCCGTTCACCTTGACCGTGTCACCCGGAAGCACCTGGTCGCCCACGGTTGCTCGTTTGCCGTTGATGTAGACGTTGCCTTGCTCGATATAGCGATCGGCCTCCCGGCGGGAGCACATGCCGCTTTCGCTGATGTATTTGTTGAGCCGGGTGGAATTGCCAGTGGTCATCGGGTGTCCGGTTGCCAGTGAGAATGACGGGCATCATATCAGTCTGGAACCCCGGTCGCAGCAGGGGTGGTTCTTTCCGGGCGTCTCTGCCATTCTTTGCGCCTATCCTTAAAACCAACAAACCCTGAGCCGCCATGGAAAAGACACGCATCACCATTGTTGCCGTTACCTGCATTGCCCTGTTCTTCCTGACCAACTACCTGTTCCGGTATCTGATCGGATTTACCGGGTTGCTGGCCTCATTGGTCATTGCGGCCCTGATTGCCGTCTACATGAGCTTCTCAATCGCACGGACCCTTGAGCGTTTGCCGATGCCGGAGGAGCGCTCACGGGCGCTATGGATCTATGGCGGTTTTCTGGGCGCCCTGTTCGTCGCCTTCGGGGCCTGGATGTTCCTGGATGCCGGCATGGATGCAGTCACACTCGCCACGCTGTTTGTTCACTATCTGCCCTATCCGGCACTTGCTCATGCCCTGCTATCAGACAAGGCCGTCGGACTGTTCCTGAAAGAGGATCGTCCTGGCGGATAAATTGTTATAATATAACATTTTGATTCCTAGAGGAGTGCCTCCGGCGCCATGGCTCAACCTATTCCTACCAGCCTGATACTTGGTTTTCTGGGTGTCGGTAAAACCACCGCCATTCTGGATCTTCTGAAAAGCAAACCGGAAAACGAGGTCTGGGCGGTTCTGGTCAACGAGTTCGGCGAGGTGGGCATCGATGGCGCCATGCTGAAGACCGAAGGCGCCTTCATCAAGGAAATACCCGGTGGCTGCATGTGCTGCGTGGCCGGACTGCCGATGCAGATCGGGCTCAACCAGCTGATCCACAAGGCCAAGCCGGATCGGCTGCTGATCGAGCCCACCGGATTAGGGCACCCCTCCCAGATTCTGGATACCCTGACCAGCGAACACTACCAGGATGTGCTGTCGATGGGGCCGGTGATCTGCCTTGTGGACCCTCGCAGGCTCGAGGAGCCGAAAGTGCTGGGCAATGTCCAGTTCCGGGATCAGGTGGCTGCGGCAGATATTCTTGTCGCCAACAAGACTGATCTTTGCACTCCCGAACAACTGGCCCATTTCGATAACTGGGCGGCTCAGCTGGAGCCGGCTAAGCGGGCGATTCACCACACACGGTTCGGACAGCTTGCGCCGGGATGGCTGGACGGCCAGTCCGATGCCCTGCCAGTGACCAATCCGGACGCTCACCATCACCACCATCACAAGAACTCAGCGCCGGCCCCCGCTATTGATGACGAACCCTGGCAGCAGATCACCAATCAGGGGCAGGGGCACTTCAGTGTTGGCTGGCGGATTCATCCGAAACTGATCCTGGACGAGAACGCATTGCTGGTGATGGCCATGGACTCGGCGTTTGTGCGCTTCAAGGCGGTCGTTCACACAGTCGATGGCTGGCGGGCTATCAATGTTGTGGATGGTGCTCTGACCGTTATTCAGGGTGAACCGCAGGCCTATAGCCGGGCGGAAATAATCGCGTCTGATCAGATTGATGCCCGGGAACTTGATGCCCGCATGCGGGCGGCCGCAGGTCTGGATCCGAGGTGAACGAGTGAGCCTTTGTCCGGTATGTGAGCGGGGCAGTCTCTTGAAGTTCCGGGTGGTAAATACCCAGCGTTACCTTCGATGCAATGTCTGCCAGGCCACGGTGATGGATGCGTCCTGCCGGCTATCGCCCGAGCAGGAACGGGACATCTATCAGCTCCATGACAATGACCCGTCTGATGCGGGTTACCGGAAATTTCTCTCAAAACTGACGGAACCTCTTCTTGAGCGACTGCCACCGGGCGCCAGCGGCCTGGATTTCGGCTGTGGTCCAGGCCCGGCTCTGGCGCAGATGCTTGAGGCGGAAGGTATGGACGTCAGTCTCTACGATCCCTACTTTTATTCATCGACGTCCGTCCTTGATCAAACCTACGATTTCATCACCTGCACCGAGGTGGTCGAACATCTCTATGCGCCGGCTGCCGTCTTCAGGGATCTGGACCGGATGCTCAGGCCCGGTGGCTGGCTGGGGGTGATGACCTGCTTCCAGACCGACGATGACCGGTTCGACAACTGGCACTATCGCCGCGACCCGACCCATGTGGTTTTCTACCGGGAATTCACCTTCAAGCTGCTGGCCAACCGGTTTGGTTGGCATCTGGAGATACCGAGAAAGGATGTGGCGCTGTTCCGGAAGCCAGCCTAGGGCCTTTTTTGCGAGCACTCCGGTAGTGCAGGACAGTGTTCTGCGGATTTGGCATCGTCATGGCTCAGCAATTCCGACTGACCAAAACGATCCGGTGCCAGAGACGCAGCACACCGCGCAGCCTGCTTTGCTGTCCCCGAACAGCCGCTTTCCTGCAATGCGAAAGCAAGGTTGTTCCAGCCCTCGGCGAACTCCGGAAAACGTGTTGCCGCGCGCAGGAAATGGCCCCTTGCCTCATCCCGGCGGCCCAGTTTCCAGGCCAGGTTGCCTCTGGCCATGGTGGCCGTCGGTTGGTCTGGCCAGGTGATTTCGGCCGTCTCATAGGCGATGCCAGCGGCGGTGGTTCGCCCGGTTGTTTCAAGGTCATGGGCGGATTGCAGAAAACGAAGTGGTTTTGCGGTCGCAGGCACCCGGTCCGGCGGCAGAATGGTCACGGCCCAGTTGTCCGCCCGCCCCCAGGTGTTCCTGAAAACCTCCAGATCTATGGCCTCCCGCTTGCGGGTATCGGTATGGAGGATCAGGTCTCGCTCCTCCGAGTCGTAGCCCATGACAACTGCAAAGTGCCATTGGGGCCACCAGTCGAATCTCAGATTCTGCATCACCAGCACCGGGTTGCCCGAGTCGATTTCGACCAGCAGGCTCTCGAGCTCTCCATCCAGCGGGTAAACCAGCATGCCGTGCGCCCGCGCGGCGGCCACCATCTCGACCTGAAGGGACCCTTCGCGACCGGGGATGTAGACGAGTTCTTTAAGGATGTCGGGGTCGGTGTGAAGTCCCTGGCTATTGAGCATCATTGCCAGGGACGCCGGCCCGCACTGATACTTCTCCTGCGGGTAGAAAGGCACATCGTCCAGAGTAACCCGATCGGGCCTTGAGAGCTGGTCGTCTTTAGGTGACGGCCATTCTGGCGTGCTCGCACAGCCAGCCAGCAGGCTGACCGTCAAAAACACGGTCAGCCCGCCGGAAATGGCTTTCAGTCTGGAGAACAGGACTGTCACTGCCCGCTGCTAGCGGATGCAGTTCACGAACGGGAAGATGTTCGTGGCGCAGAGCATATCGGTGATGATGAACACCAGCAGGAACAGCACAATAATGCCGACAACATCCTGCCCTGCAGGTGCTTCGGCAAGCTGACGCTCGAAATCCGCCAGTTCCGCCGGCGTGAGGTTCTGGATGCGTTCCTTGACCTGGTCCTGGCTGACCCCGAGGTCTGCCAGCTTGGCCTGAACGTCCTGTCTGTCGAGCATGCTGATAAGCTCTTGCCGATCCAGTTGAACCTGTTGTTGGCCGATCATCTCGCCGGTTCCAACCATGCCGGCAGTAGCGGTAGCCGACCAGACAGAGCCCAGCGCCATCATCATCGCCATGAAAAAGGAAACGTACCTCAGGTGTTTGCGAATGCCTGACATGATTCACTCCTGTTATTGGCTACTTCCGCTGTAGCTGATGTGTTGGGTCATGTTGCACTACTTTCACGATAGATCAGTCTGTTGCGTTCCCTCAACCTACAAAATGTTCATGATCCCCGGACTTCAAGCTTGCGCTCCGGCCAATGGAGGATCGCTGAGCGAGTAACCATCCTGGTGGCCAGCTCAGGAAAAGCCTGGCGGATAACCTCGGCCCCGAAGTCTGCCAGGAATGCCGATTTCAGTTCCGCCCGGGCTTTCTGCGTGCCCGGCTCCTGATAGGGCGCAGAGCAGAGCAGCAGGAAACCATCGTCGGGAATCCGGCCGCTGTCCATATTGCTTTTGATAATCCCTGCCGCCTGGCGGATGGGGTGAGATAGATCCGGACTGTAGGGACCAATGATCAGGGCCACGTTCGGCGCGTGCAGGAAATCGAATCCCCGGCCGAGGCAGATTACCCATTCCCGGTGCTCGATGTTCAGCTCCCGGTCAAACTGGCGGATCTCGTTGACGTGTCGGATATTGCCCTCAACCAGGGGCAGCAGATCGCGTTGCACCGGTTCCGGCATATCCGGACAAAGGGATGCGATTTCGGAGGCCATGTCGTCAAGTCTCGACACAGGAATGGTGGACAGATCCAGCGTTCGCTCCTGGCTACCGTGCAGAACCAGCGCATCCTCGTCACTCTCGAAACCACATACCAGGGGATAGACCGTGCGGTGGCCGTTCCCGAACAGTTTTTCCACCTGGCTGCGGATCTGGAACGCATGGCGCATGGCGGCCTCACGGTCGCAGTCAAAGCCGGCGCAGCCCCGTTCCCGTAAACCTTTTGAGTAGTGATAGGTAATGATGATCAGCACCCGGCGCCCCTGACTGACTGCCTGCTGTACCGTGTCCGCAAGCATGTCGCCCAGATAGGGCCAGCCCAGCTCAAAGATGCCGCCGAGATTCCTGAAGGGGTGTATGACCCCAAGGGGCGTCTGGGTCACGTAGGGCAGGTGAATGCGACCGTCCATGCACTTCATGGCAATGATCTGGGTGTTGTGCTCCGCCAGGTAACGCTGCCTGGCCAGATGGTTTTCCGGACTGCAGAAGCTGGCCGAGTGGGCCCGGCTCAGTTCCATCAGCCAGTCGATCCGTTCTGAAATGGGGCGTGCATGTACCGGTGTTGTCATGGCTGTGTCCTGTGATGTTCAGAAGGTCGACAGGCCGGTGGCCTCCATTATCCGGTAGCGCCAGTAGCGAAGCCTGGATTCATCGGCCCAGTCCTCGTAGGGCAGGCTCATTACCGGATCGTCCCCGGACCCTTGTTGCCATTGTTGGTCGAAAAAGTCTCTGGCCCGGGTGGCAACCTGCGACTGGTCGGCCACCGACACCCAGACATCGGCTTCGAGATTCAGGTCGTCAAGATTGCGCCGGGTAAAATTCGCCGATCCCAGCAACAGCTCTGTTGCGCCGTTTTGTTTGCCCAGCAACAGAAGCTTACTGTGACATTGCTCGCCCAGGGTATTACACCAACGGACGGGAACGCCTGCCCGAACCAGTTCCATGGCTACCTGTCGATTGGGAATGCCACTCTTCTGGTGGCCGAAGGCCTCGTTGTTGGCATCAAGCAAGACCCGCAGCGCCACGTTCCGTTTTGCCGCATCTATCAGGGCTTCGACGATATCGCGGTGGGAAAGATAGAACATGGCCATATCCAGTTGGTCGCCTGCTGAGGCCTTTCGAATCATCGCCAGGGCCTCATCCAGGATGGCTGATTCTGTCAGCACTGCCACCCGGGGCATTGCAGTGTCATCGGGTGGCGCAGTCGCTTCTGAAACCTGACTGATTTGCTCATCGATCGGTTGGGTGTTGGCGCCGGACATGGCGAGCACGGCACGCTCGCTTTTCAGCAGATCAATCACCGCCGGGCCCTTGAAACTCAGCCCCAGGTTGCTGTGCCGGCTGCTGCCGTCGTGGGGGTTGGCCGAGGTAACAATGGCTCTCAAGGAACCGGCCTCATCCGCAACTACAACCTTGCGATGATTGGCCTTGAAGTTCAGCAGCGCGAGGTAGCTTCGAAGGGTAACGGGCCTGGTGCCCAGGGCGTTGTCCAGCCAGCCGTCCCGTGGGTTGTTTCCGAACCACTGGCAACACAGGCGCCAGATCGCAGACCAGGTCGGGTTGCTGTCTCTGAGTGGACGAAGCGCGGTCTCCACAACTGGAATGCCACCATTACGCAGGGCCTCGAACCAGGGTGAGATAGTGCCGCCGTACATGGTGTTCAGAGGATCGGAGATCACTGTGATGGAGAGCTCCGGTTTTTCTGCCTTCCTGGCCAGCAGTGCCTCCGTCAGTTGTTGTGCCAGAGGGCGGTGGGCGACATTCTCCGGTGCGGTGCTGTTAAATAGAAACATGTCGACGAGAATGAACTCGTTGGCCTGTCCCACAAGCCGGAACACCTCGTCGAAAATTTCATGGTCGCGCTCTTCCCGGCCGTCCTGATAGTGACGGGTGACGTCTGTCAGCAGGACGGGTTCCTCCAAAGGCACAGCGGTTCCACGATAGCTGATGCCCGGTGGCAGTGGCTTTTGTGTGTGGTACAGGCCGATGCCGGCCAGGGTGAGCAACAGCAGGAGAATCAGTAACTTCAGTGTCATGTGTGTATTTCCATCATCCCTGAGGTAAACGACGGCATAACTATACGTGACCTCTCTCTCAGGTAAACAAACACTTACAAAAAACACCCCGGCCGTTGTATCGAAGTTCCGCCACGCTTCCTAAACTAGTCAGATCAACCATTTATAACAAAGTTGCCTGTGAACGCCATACTCTCTTTCATTCCGCGCCTGTTCAGTTTGCGGGCCGTTATTCTCGTTCTGGCTGTTGTGTTTGCCCTGATGGGTGACCAGCTTGCTCTCGTTGGCTGGGCCGACCGCGCACTGTTCAGCATTTTCGGCGTGCCAGACGGCTCTGACCCGTCCACGATTGTCCCGCAGGAGGCATTCGGGCCGGCTATGGCTGATCGGGGCCTTTCGGAACCACTCTGGTCCGACATGGCAGTGACCGCAGGGCTGGCGATTGCGGCCCTGTATCTGGTGCTTGCTATCCCGGCGATGGGCGCAGCCGTTTCCCTGCCTGTCACGCTTTTGCTTGGCGGCTCGCTCGTGGTGATCCAGGCCGCGTTGATGTTCTACCACAACGTCTGGGTTCCGTTTGGCGTTGTGCTCACTTTGCTGGTGGTTGGTTATGTGGTGATGCTGTTCTGGCTGCAGCCACGGAAACACATCCGTGTACTGACAGACAATGTGCGCGATGCGCGGCTGAAGCTGGCCAAGGTGTTTCTGCAGCAAGGCCATACAGACGAGGCCCTTGAAGCGCTGGATCGCTGCCCCGACTGTGAGAGCGAGATCGAGCTGCGCTACGATGTCGCCATCCAGCAAGAGCGCAAACGCCAGTACGACAAGGCGGTCAGCACCTACCGCAGTATTCAGGAACGAAAAAAAGGTTTTCGGGACACCGCCGCGAGGCTGTCGGCACTGGAGAAGCTCGCACCGGATAACTCGTTGGTGCAGGGAGGGAGTTTCGACAACACCCGCACCCTGTTGATGCCGGAACCGTCAGTGAGTCGCCCGACCCTGGGGCGCTATGAAATCGAGCGGGAGATTGGTCGTGGTGCCATGGGTGTGGTCTATCTGGGCAAGGATCCGAAGATTGCCCGAACCGTTGCTATCAAGACCCTCAGCTACCAGGCCTTTGATGATGGCCAGCTGCAGGATCTCAAGGAGCGATTCTTCCGGGAGGCAGAAGCCGCTGGCCGCCTGAGCCACCCGGCTATCGTTACCGTGTACGACGTGGGCGAGGAGGCCGACCTCGCCTACATTGCCATGGACTATGCGAAAGGGCGGCCCCTCAGTGAATTCGGCAGATCCGGCCGGTTACTGCCCCTGCCCAGGGTGCTGGATATCGTTGCCCGAGTGGCAGACGCATTGGCCTACGCCCACAGCCAGAAAATCGTCCATCGCGACATCAAACCCGGAAATATTATCTTCAATCCCGACTCTGGCGACATCAAGATCACCGATTTCGGCATTGCCAAGATTTCCGATGACTCCCGAACGCGCACTGGGGCGGTCATGGGCAGCCCGCTGTATATGTCGCCGGAACAGTTGAAGGGCCAGAAGGTCACCGGAGCTTCTGATATCTATAGCCTGGGCGTGACCCTTTACAAGCTGGTGAGCGGCGAAACGCCCTATCAGGGCGACACCCTGGCCAACCTGACCTACCAGATTCTTAACAAGCGCCCGCGCAGCGTCCGCGAGTTCAACCCGGATCTGCCAAACGGGGTGGTCCGTCTGATCAACAAGGCCATCCAGCGAGAGCCGGACAAGCGCTTTGCCAGTGCAGCAACCATGGCAGAGGCTGTGCGTCGTCTGGCCGTTCGCGAAGCTGGCCAGGAGGTGTCCTGATGCGCTATCACGTTGCTGGTCAGAGTCACCGGGGAGCCGTGCGGGAGTCGAACCAGGACGTTGTCGACTGGCGGATCAATGATGCCGGTGATCAGGCGTTACTGGTGGTTGCCGACGGCATGGGTGGGCATCAGGGGGGGGAGGTCGCCAGCCGTCTGGCAGTTGATGCCGTTATCGAATCCCTGGAACCGGCCATTGCTGGTGCCGCGTTCGACGGCACCGATGGTGCCATCCGGGAACATCTGGAGAGGGCCTTCTCGCTGGCCAATGAGCGGATAGTGAACCGCCGTTCCGGGGACCCGAAACTTGAAAAGATGGGCACCACACTGGTGGTGGCATGGGTGATTGATGATCAAGCGCACATTGCCCATGTCGGCGATTCCCGGTGTTACAGCCTGCGTAGCAGTCAGGCGGTATGTCTGACGCGGGACGATACCGTGGTCCAGAATATGCTGGAAGACGGCAGCATTACCGCGGCGGATGTGCCCAATGTGCCGTTCCGGAATGTTCTGACCAGGGCAGTGGGAGCAGTGGAGCAGGCGGATCCAAGTTATCGGCGTGAGACCCTTGAAGAGGGGGACGTGCTCCTGCTGTGTTCCGATGGGTTAACCGATTCGGTCCCGGAATACCGGTGGCTTGAGATCCAAAAGGAAAGTGACGGCATGGAGCGCACGGTTCAGGCACTGATTGATGCCGGCCTGGCAAACGAGGCTGGCGACAATGTGTCTGTGGTATTACTGACGTTGGAGTATTGAGGAAACTGACATGGCTTCGCTTTCACAACTGGTGGATAACGTGGTTGTTACCACCTTTGAACTCGGGCAACCGGAAACCCGCATCGGTCGGCGCCCGGATAACGATATCCAGATCGATGAGATTTCCGTGAGCGGTCAGCACGCCCTGATAGAAGCGGTGCCCAACGCCTATCTTGAAGGAACGGTGGATTACTACATCACCGACTGCAACAGCACCAATGGCACCTTCGTGAATGAGCTGCGGGTTGCTGACCGGCAGCGCCTCAACAGCAACGACATGGTGCGCATTGGCTGGAACGAGTTCCGCTTTATCGACGAAGAAGAGCAGGCGCTGGAAAAAACCGCTTACATCCTCGACTGACAGAAACCGATGGTGCCCGTTTTAATGGATCCGGTCCTGAACAAACCGGCTGAAACGGGCCAGTAGCGAGGACGCGTCTGGCGCTGGCTTTACGCCGGCGATCAGGGCCTCCGCATCCAGCCCCTCCCGGATCAGATCCGGCGCCTGTACTTTCAGGTAGGCACTCATAATGGCGTCCGAGAACTCCGGATGGAACTGCACGCCCCAGGCGCAGGTGCCAATTCTGAAGGCCTGGTGCGGCTCGAACCGGTTACGCCCCAGCAGCACCGCGCCTTCAGGCAGGCGCAGTACGGATTGCCGATGCGTCAGCTGTGCCGGGAATGTCTTTGGGAGGTCGCGGAACAGGACATCGGAGGCGGCTTCTGGGAGAAGTTCAACCTCGTGGGTGCCAGTTTCCCGGCCATTTGGATGGTAACCCGCTTCCCCGCCCAGCGCGTGGGCCAGTAACTGGTGGCCGTAGCAGACACCCAGTACCGGCACTTCACTTTTCACAGCCTTCGCGAGCCAACGACCCGCGTTTTCGCTCCATTCGGCCCGGTCGCTGACCATGGCAGGCGAGCCAGTCACCACAATGCCGTCCCAGTCCTCCGGGTTGCCCGGCAGTTCGCCGGCTTCGGCGTTGGCTACAGTGATCTCCAGCTCCTTTGAAAGCCCCCGCAGGAACCATTCGTCAAAATCGCCAAACTCTGCCCGAAGGTCCGGGTAGGTGGTTCCTGTTTTCAGGACCACTACACGCGCTTTGCGGATTGCGGGAGCGTTCTTCTGCATGGTGTTATCTTCCTGCATGGCCGGAGGCCGGGCTGTTTACTGGTCTGGCAGCTCGGCATTGTGGAATACGTTCTGTACGTCGTCCAGCTCGTTCAACATGTCCAGGAATTTCTCGAACAGGGGGATATCATCACCTTCCACCACCGTGGTGGTTTTGGGCAGGAACTGGATTTCATCCACCTCAAAATCGATGTCTTCAATGGCGTCCACCAGCGCCTGACGGGCTTTAGCGTATTCGGTGTTCGGCGTGAACACGGTGATCAGACCGTCTTCATTTTCGATGTCGGTGACATCCACATCCGCTTCCATCAGCGCCTCGAGAACGGCCTCTTCATCCTCGCCCTTGAACGCAAAGATAGCGCTGTGGTCGAACATGTGAGACACCGCACCGGGCGTTCCGATCTTGCACTTGGTTTTGGTGAAGGCCAGACGCACATCGCCAAAGGTGCGGTTCGGGTTATCGGTCAGGCAGTCGACAATTACCATGCAGTTGCCCGGTCCATAGCCTTCGTAGCGAGCGGGGGAATAGTCCTCGCCAGCGCCACCCTTGGCTTTGTCGATCGCTTTCTCGATCACGTGGGAGGGCACCTGGTCTTTCTTGGCCCGCTCGATCAACCCACGCAGGGACAGGTTGGCCTGGGGGTCGGGGCCTCCGGACTTGGCGCTCATGTAAATCTCGCGGCCGTACTTACTGTAGACCTTGGTTTTCGCCGCAGCCGTCTTGGCCATGGATTCTTTGCGGTTCTGGTAGGCTCTGCCCATCTGCGCTGCCTCTTGGTTCTCTGGAAAAGGCCGGATTTTACTCAACATTGCCGGTTTGGGACAGGCTTATTTGGCAACCGTTCTGGCCTAGACGTAATCAACCGGTCGGCGATAGTTATCCTGTGTCATCAGGTCGATACCGCACTCGATGTCGCTGACCCAGTTCAGGAAGCGATCAACCATTACTGGCCCTTCAAAGCGTTTTCCATGCTGGGGCACGATCATCGAAACGTCCATGTCGCGGACCATGTTGGCCCACAGTCTGCAGACTTTCTGGGAGGCGATGTAGCGCCGATGGAAGCCAATCATGCTCGGTATGTGCTTGTCGAAGTCTTTCACTGGCAGATGATCGTCCTCACCGCCCAGCGAAGCTCCCAGGTCGCCGGAGAAGAGGATCTTGGAGACCGGGTCGTAAAACTGGAGATTGCCTACCGAATGCATGAAGTGGGCTGGCAGGCACTGCAGATAGGACTCGCCAAACTTCACATTGGCACCGGCATCCGGAATGCTGACGATTCGATCGTACACGCTGCCGCTGAGCTGATTGGTCACGTAGCTGGAAACCAGGTGCGGAAGGAACCGTGCCCAGAGTTTCGAGGTGACGATTTTTGCGCGGGTATGAACAATCCAGCGGTCGATGGCGCCAATGATGTCCGGGTCCTGGTGAGAGGCGAACACGTAGTCCATATCGCGAATGTTCATATAACGAGACGCGGCCACCGACAGGGGAGTGTAGGTCAGGTCACCGCCCGGATCGATGAGTGCTTCGTGTTTTCCGTCGACAATCAGGAACTGGTTGGACTGGACGCCCTCGCCGGTCACCAGGGAATCGAACATCAGGCATTTGTGGTGTCCATTATCGAACAGGACAATCGGCTCGGCTGCCATTTCGGTCTCCCGCTGAATACAGTGTGGTCCGGCCGGAATGGCCGGATATTGCAAGCTGCGCGGAGATTACAAAATTGACAAAAGCCAACTATTGCCTCAGGTCAATTCTCTGATATTCCTCAAGTAACGATTTGTTGTTGCCGACCATCAGGCCAGCCGGGGCACCCGTTTGATCCCGCGGCGAATGCCCTGTTCCAGGGCGCTGCTGACCACCTTGCCGGTAAACGGCACGATGTCTTCGAAGGTGATGGTGTAGTTCACCCGGGTATGACCTTCAGGCGTGTCCTCGAACCGGATACGACCAAGGTGATTGCGGATCGGACTCATGCTGGTGATGGTGTACTCGATCAGTGAATCCGGCTCGAAGTTGGTCACGGTTTCTTCCAGCCCCACCGGCCCGATGCCGATCTTGCGGACGGAACCAATGCCATTGGGATCGGCCTGGTCGCTGTCCTTGATGCGTTTTACGGGCGCACCCAGCAGTTTTCCAAAACGGTGGTGGTCGGCGAACAGGGCAAAGACCCTTGGTCGCGGTACATCGAAGGTTTCATCAATTTCTATGGTGTACATGGCCATCAGCTCACTCTTTTTGTCGTTCGATACACCAAGCCTAAACCCTTGGCTCCTACAACAAAAGTCGTAGAAAGCGGCAGGTTTCAATCTGGCCCGGACTGACCGTTCAGTGCCGCGCAGTATGCCGGTAGTCCCGGGGCGACTGGCCCATTACCTTTTTGAAAAGCCGCGAAAAATAGTAGGCGTCGTCGTAGCCCAGCCGTCGGCTGATGTCGGCAAAACTCAGGCTGCTGTTATCCAGCATCTGGCACGCCCGCTCTACCTTGAGGTGCAGGAAGTGCTGGATCGGGGAGGTTCCGGTCTGCTCCCGATAGCGGGTGGCGAAATGTGCGGGGGACAGGCCGGCAAGGTCAGCCAATTGCTCCAGGCTGATACGCTCATCCAGGTGCTCCCGCATATAGTTGTGGATGGTTTCCAGCTCGGCCTGCCGTTCATGCCCGGTCTCGTCGGCGTTGATCGGAACCGCCGCTAACAGTTGCCGTAGCCGGTTGGCCGCGTGGATAAGGCCGCGGGCCCGGAAACCGGTCTGCCGCACCGACAGCAGACCATTGAAGTCAACCAGAAGCCGGGGTTGGCGGCCCATGTGGCGAATGCGGGTCGGGCCGTCAAAACCCATATAGTGTCGGAAATCCTCAGCCAATGGTCCGGTGTAGTGCACCCAGTGAATGGTCCATGGATTGTCCGGATCGGCGGTATAGCGGTGGTTGGCGCCGGCCGGCAAAAGCAGCAGGTCGCCAGCCTCCACCGTGTAGGGCTCACCGCCGACGTTCAGGAACGCCCGGCCCTCGGTACAGTAGATCAAAAGATTGTCGTGATGGTGCTCCCGGTGCATGTGATGGCCCACGGCGCGCCGATAGTGGCCGAACGCCAGCGGGTAAAGATCCCGGGTGAGCGGATGGCTCGCCAGCAGTCGGATGATTGGTTCAGGCACGACGTAGCGAATGCTGTCTTTGGGCACCGGCCACTGTGAGGTTTGGGTCATTTCAGGTCTTTTGTTTTTAGGCTTAATCGAAAGATAGTCCATTACGGGCGAAATTTAGTCAATCACCCCTTGGTCGATCCCGTGCTAGCCTTTGGTTAAACGTGGCCGCAACCCTTTGGTTCTGGCCGGCTTCCCGCACAACAACAAACAGGGACATCAACATGAAAAATGTACCGCTGTATCTCGCAGGTGAGTTCGTCGATAGCCAAACCAGTGAATGGATCGACGTTACCAACCCCGCCACCAACGAAGTGATTGCCAAGGCGCCTTGCACCACCGATGCGGAAATGCGCAAGGCCATCGAAAGCGCTGGCGAAATGTTCAAGACCTGGAAGGAAGTGCCTGTCTCGGAGCGCGCCCGGGTTATGCTCCGTTACCAGGCTCTGCTGAAAGAGCATCATGATGAGATCGCCGAAATCCTGGCGCAGGAAACCGGCAAGACCTTTGATGATGCCAAAGGTGATGTCTGGCGTGGCATTGAAGTGGTCGAGCACGCTGCCAACGTCGCTTCAATGATGATGGGCGAAACCGTTGAAAACGTGGCCCGCGAGGTGGATACCCATTCCTGGATCCAGCCGCTGGGCGTATGCGCGGGTATCACCCCGTTCAACTTCCCGGCCATGATTCCGCTGTGGATGTTCCCGATGGCCATTGCCTGCGGCAACACCTTTATCCTGAAACCGTCCGAACAGGATCCGCTGACCCCTATGCGCCTGGCAGAGCTGTTTGAAGAAGCCGGTGCGCCCAAGGGCGTTTTGCAGGTGGTTCACGGTGGCAAGGAGCAGGTTGACGTACTGCTGACTGATCCCGCCATCAAGGCCGTTTCTTTTGTAGGTTCTGTGCCAGTCGGTCGTTACATCTACGAAACCGGCACCCGCAACATGAAGCGTGTACAGAGCTTTGCCGGCGCCAAGAACCACATGGTGATTCTGCCGGATGCTGACAAACAACAAGTGATCAATGCTCTGGTTGGTGCTTCAGTAGGTGCTGCCGGTCAGCGCTGCATGGCAATCTCAGTGGCCGTTTTCGTAGGCGAAGCCCAGCAGTGGATTCCGGAACTGAAAGAAGCCATGGCGAAAGTGCGTCCCGGCGCGTGGAACGACTCCGGTGCCAGCTATGGCCCGATCATCTCCGCCAAGGCGAAGGACCGGATCGAATCTCTTATTGCGACCGGCGAAGCCCAGGGCGCCAAGCTCCTGCTGGACGGCCGTGGTTGCACAGTAGATGGTTTGCCGGACGGCAACTGGGTTGGTCCGACGCTGTTCTCCGGTGTTACCACCGACATGGACATCTACAACGAAGAGATCTTCGGCCCCGTGCTGTCCTGCGTCGAAACCGACACCCTCGGTGATGCCATCGAACTGGTCAACAAGAGCCCGTACGGCAACGGTGTGTCCATCTTTACCAGCTCCGGCGGTGCCGCACGTCGCTTCCAGCATGAAATCGATGTAGGACAGGTGGGCGTGAATATCCCCATTCCGGTGCCCCTGCCGTTCTTCTCGTTCACCGGCTGGAAAGGTTCCTTCTACGGTGACCAGCATGCCTACGGCAAGCAGGCGGTTCGCTTCTACACTGAGACCAAGACGGTTACCTCCCGCTGGTTCTCCAGTGAAGCAACCAGCACCGAAGCTAACTTCTCTATCCAGTTGCGTTAATTGCGTTGAAGGTGGGGTATTTGGGCCGGAACCTGTTTCCGGCCCCTTGTTTTCCCTGCCCAATGCCAAGCCTTCTCTATCTGGAGCGTAACGATGGACTTTAACCTCACCGAAGATCAGCTGGCGTTTCGCGAAGCGGCTCGGGCGTTCGCTGAAAAATCCATGGCACCCCATGCGGCGAAGTGGGATGACGAGCATATCTTTCCGGTCGATGTGATGAAGGAAGCCGGAGAGATGGGTTTCATGGGTATGTACACGCCCGAAGCACTCGGCGGCATGGGCCTTTCCCGTCTGGATACGTCGGTTATCGTGGAGGAACTCGCCGCTGCATGCCCTTCAACCGCTGCGTTTATCACCATCCACAATATGGCTACCTGGATGGTCGCCAGCTTTGCGTCTGATGATCTCAAGCAGGAAATCGTGCCTAAGCTCGCCAGTGGCGAATGGCTCGCCTCCTACTGCCTGACCGAGCCGGGTGCCGGTTCAGACGCGGCCAGCCTTCGCACCAAGGCCGTGCGGGATGGCGACAGCTATGTGATCACCGGCAGCAAGGTATTTATTTCCGGCGCCGGTGCCACTGATATTCTGGTATTGATGGCGCGGACCGGAGCGCCGGATTCCGGTTATAAAGGCATTTCCACCTTTGTGATTCCTGCGGATGCCGATGGCGTTTCCTACGGCAAGAACGAAGAGAAAATGGGCTGGCACAGTCAGCCGACGCGGATGATTAGCCTCGAGAATGTCCGCATTCCGGCCAGTAACCGTGTGGGTGACGAGGGTGACGGCTTTGCCATCGCCATGAAAGGCCTTGATGGTGGACGTCTGAACATCGCCACCTGTTCCCTCGGTGGTGCCCAGGCGGCTCTTCTCCGTGCCCGAAATTACATGCATGAGCGCGAACAGTTCGGCAAACCGCTGGCGGCTTTTCAGGCCTTGCAGTTCAAGCTGGCCGACATGGCCACCAATCTGGTTGCCGCGCGGCAGATGGTTCGCCTTGGCGCGTTCAAGCTCGACAACGCCGATCCGGAAGCGACACTGCACTGTGCCATGGCCAAGCGTTTCGCCACCGATGCCTGTTTCGAGGTAGTCAACGAAGCGCTGCAGCTTCACGGCGGCTATGGCTACATTCGCGAATATCCGCTTGAGCGTTACCTGCGTGACCTGCGGGTGCACCAGATTCTGGAAGGCACCAACGAAATCATGCGTCTGATTGTTGCCCGTCGCCTACTCGATGACGGCGTGGCTGAGGCAATTCAATAATCATAGAAATGGGGCCAGATGACGATTTCGTCTGGTCCCATTTTCAGGATGAGGAATAAGAAATGAGTGACCTGATTCAGCTCGAAAAACGCGGACACATCGCAGTACTGACTATCAACAATCCACCAGCTAACACCTGGACAAAGGATTCCCTGATTGCCCTGACGAAAATCGTCAATGAACTGAACGAAGACCGGGACATCTTTGCCCTGGTGATGACCGGGCAAGGCGAGAAGTTCTATTCCGCCGGCGCCGATCTGAAAACCTTCGCCGATGGCGACAAGGCACGGGCCAATGAGATGGCTCAGTTGTTCGGCGAGGCGTTTTCCACGCTGGGCCGCTTCCGGGGTGTCTCCATCGCTGCAGTGAACGGGTATGCGATGGGGGGTGGCCTGGAATGCGCCATGGCTTGCGACATCCGCATTGCCGAAGAGCACGCCCAGATGGCGCTGCCCGAGGCCGGCGTTGGCTTGCTTCCCTGCGCCGGTGGTACCCAGAACCTGCCCTGGTTGGTAGGTGAGGGCTGGGCCAAGCGGATGATTCTGTGCGGTGAGCGGGTAAAAGCTGATACCGCACTGCGGATCGGCCTGGTTGAGGAAGTGGTGCCGAGCGGACAGAGCCTTGATAAGGCGCTGGAGCTGGCGGAAATGGCGTGCCAGCAGAGCCCGTCGTCTACCGCCCGGTGCAAGACCCTGGTAATGAGCGCCCGTGATGGCCGCAGCCACGACGACGGCTGGCGCATGGAGCGGGAACTGTTTGTCGAGCTGTTCTCCACCGAAGACCAGAAAGAAGGCGTAAACGCATTTCTCGACAAGCGCAAACCGGAATGGAAAAACCGCTGAAGCCGGCTGGAAAAGGCTGGCTCAAGGACCTGTTATGAGTGATCAACCCATTGTCTTTGAAGAATGGAAAACGGGCGACGGCACGCTGATCGCCGTGGCCCGATTGAATACGCCGAAGGCGCTGAACTCGCTTTCTCTGGAGATGATCCGGTTACTGACGCCACAACTGAAGCGCTGGGCGGAAGATCCCGCAATCCAGGCTGTCTGGTTGGAATCCGAAGGCGACAAGGCGTTCTGCGCCGGTGGAGACATCGTCGCGCTGTATCGCAGCATGACTGAACCGCAGGGTGCAAGCGAGGGCGAGGCGTTCTTCAACGAGGAATATGAGCTGGATTACCTGATCCATACTTTCCAGAAACCGATCGTATGCTGGGGACATGGCATCGTGATGGGTGGCGGCATGGGCATTATGGAGGGCGCTTCCCACCGGGTGGTGACCGAAGGCTCGAAACTCGCCATGCCCGAGATCACTATCGGCCTGTACCCCGATGTCGCCGCCGGCTGGTTCCTTAACCGGACCCCCGGCCGCACAGGCCTGTTTCTGGGGCTGACCGGCGCCCGCCTCAACGGTGCCGATGCAGTTTTCACGGGGCTGGCAGATCGCTTCATCCGGCATGATCTGAAGGCCGATGTTGTTGCTGCACTCTGCAAGCGTGACTGGCAGGGCGAGGATCCTCACGCCGTGGTTGGCAGCGTGCTCCGCCAATTCGAGCGTGAGAGCATCGATGCCATGCCGGAATCACCGGTTCGTACGCATTTCGATGAGATCAACCGGGTAACCGATGCGGACTCTCTGGAAGCAACGGTTAGCCAGTTGAAAGAACTGTCCGGAGGCGACGGATGGGTGGCAAAAGCAACCCGCTCCCTGGCGAGTGCGTCACCCACATCTCTGGCTCTGGTCTGGCGGCACCTGCACGGTTGCAAACACAACAGCCTGAAAGAGGTGCTCGATAAGGAACTGGTACTTTCCACCAAGTGCCTCACCAAGGGCGAATTCGCCGAAGGTATCCGCGCGCTTCTGATCGACAAGGATCAGCAGCCCCGCTGGCGCTATGCGTCTCTTGCGGAAATGGATAGTGCGTGGATCGACGACTTTTTTAGCTGATCTATTACAAGAACAAGGAGAAAAGACATGGCAAAAATTACCTTCATCGGCCTCGGTAATATGGGCGGCCCCATGGCCAGCAACCTCGTGAAAGCGGGCCACGAGGTCACCGTATTCGATCTGTCCAAAGACGCTGTTGCCGCCCTGGTGTCCGAGGGCGCGAAAACGGCAGACACCGCCCACGAAGCAGCCAACGGCGCAGAGTGCGTCATCACCATGCTGCCGGCCGGCCAGCATGTGGAAGCGGTATACCTGGGCGATGATGGCCTGCTAGCAAAACTGCCGGCTGGAACCCTGGTGATTGACTCTTCCACCATTGCCCCAGAAACAGCCCGTGGCGTAGCCGAAGTGGCACGCGCCAAGGACATTCCATTCCTTGACGCGCCAGTCTCTGGCGGCGTTGGCGGTGCCAAGGCCGGCACTCTGACGTTCATCTGTGGCGGCTCCGAAGAGGCCTTCAGCAAGGCCAAGCCGATTCTCGATGCCATGGGCAAGAACATCTTCCACGCCGGCGATCACGGCTCCGGCCAGGTGGCCAAGATCTGCAACAACATGCTGCTGGCCATTCTGATGTCTGGCACCAGCGAAGCGCTGGCGCTCGGCGTAAAGAACGGTCTGGATCCGGCGGTGCTCTCGGAAATCATGAAGCAGAGCTCTGGTGGCAACTGGGCGTTGAACGTCTACAACCCCTGGCCAGGTGTGATGGAAGGCGTACCCGCTTCGAGGAATTATGAGGGCGGTTTCCTTGTGAACCTGATGACCAAGGATCTGGGGTTGGCCTTCGACAACGCGGTGAAGAACCAGGCCTCCATTCCTATGGGCTCTCTCGCCCGTAACCTGTTCCAGCTCCATGCGGGGCAGGGTAATGGTGGCCTGGATTTCTCCAGCATTCAGCGGCTTTACAAGCCTGAATAAAGGTTGGGTAAGGACACGATCAAAACGCCAGACGGGCGCTACCTTGTGATCAAGGGGCGCCTTTGGCGTTGTTCGAATCCCGATCTTTCGGAGCAGGTGTACCGAGAGCAGGTCAAGCGCCTGATGTCTGCTCGCCGGATGGTGCGCGATGCGAAAGTATCCGGCGATGAGAGCCAGGAGCGTGAGGCCCGGCAACAGGTGGATCACGCCAAGCGCGCCCTGGGTGAGCGCGGGCCGGTCTGGTGGTCTGATGACGAACCGGACTATACCCAGTGCAAGATCGAGAACACGCCGTACGCCGAATGGTATCGTTCGCTTCAGGAGGCGAGTGAGTAACCTTAGGGCTTTTCGTTGAATAACCGCGACTACGCTGTTAATGTTTCACCCGCTACGATGGAGGACCTGCCAGGGATAGTGCAGTTTCTGTAGCAGAAACATCCGGATTTATGACTTCAAAGGATTGAAGACATGCCCCAGGCAAATGGATTGCAGTTTACCGCCCGCGTTGGCGGTCTCCCCTCTGATATTTTTTCACTCGTCGGTTTTACCCTGACTGAACGCCTGTCCGAGGTGTTTCACGGCCGGCTTGAGCTTGCGAGCACCGATCCGTCAATTCAGGCAGCCGAAATCCTCGAGCAACCGGTGGATCTCGTGGTTTGGCAGGATGGCGAGCCGATCAGGCGCTTCACCGGTGTGGTCAACGAATTCGTTCGGGGCGATGCTGGCCACCGGCGTACCCGCTATGAACTGAACATCCAGTCGCCGCTCTGGCGTCTTGGGATGATGCACAACAGCAGGATGTTCCAGACCCAGGGCTCCGACACCATTGTGCGAACTCTGCTTGAAGAACGCGGCATTATCGACACGGTTTTCGACCTGAAGCGCACGACGGAGCAGCGGGAATATTGTGTTCAGCATCGAGAAAGTGACCTGGACTTTCTTGAGCGCCTCGCCGCCGAAGAGGGCTGGCACTATCGCTATGAACACGGGAGCGTGGACGCGGACACGCAGCCGGCGCTTGTAATCGCCGACCATCATGGCGATGCGCCGAAGCTGGAACCGGCGGAATATAACGCCAAAGCCGGCGGCAACACCAAGCGCCCCTCGGTTTTTCGGTTCCGGTATGAAGAGCGGGTGCGGGTCGCTTCCGTAGCGATGAAGGATTACACCTTCCGGAACCCTGCCTATGCCCTGATGCATGAGCGGGCCAGCGGCGATTTGAAACACCGGGAAGACTACCAGCACTACGATTACCCCGGCCGCTTCAAGGCCGACGCCAGTGGCCAGCCGTTTACCGAAGCCAGACTTCAGTCTCTGCGTAATGATGCCAGTACCGCATCCGGTGAGAGCAATCGCCCGGACTTCAGCGCCGGCGCCAAGGTTGAACTGAAGGAGCACAACAGCGACGCCTTGAACCGGGAATGGCTACTAACCGAAGTTACTCATACTGGTTCTCAGTCCCAGGCGTTGGAAGAAGAGGGAGGCAGCGAACCCACCACTTACCACAACCAGTTCAATGCCATACCGGCCGATCTGACCTGGATACCGCAGAGGGCCCACCGTCCTCTTATGGACGGCCCGCAAATCGCGATTGTTACCGGCCCGGAAGGCGAGGAGATCCACTGCGACGAATATGGTCGGGTGAAAGTGCGCTTTCCCTGGGATCGATATTCAAAGAATGATGAGCACAGCAGCGCCTGGCTCCGAGTCAGTCAGGGCTGGGCCGGCGGGCAGTATGGCTTCATGGCCTTGCCACGAATCGGCCACGAAGTGATTGTCTCCTTCCTGGATGGCGACCCGGACCAGCCCATCATCACCGGGCGAACCCATCACATCTCCAACACGCCACCCTATGGGCTGCCGGAGCACAAAACCCGCACCACCCTGAAAACCAAAACCCACAAAGGCGAGGGAAGTAATGAGTTGCGGTTTGAGGATGAGGCGGACCAGGAACAGATTTACGTTCACGCCCAGAAAGACCTTGACCTGCTCACCGAGAACAACCGCACGGAGGTGATTCGGAACGACAGTCATCGCACCGTGGAGAATCATGATTTCAGTCATGTGAAAGGCAACGAGCACCGCACGGTCGATGGCGAACAGCGCGAGTCGGTCGGAAGTGATTACAGTCTCTCCATCGGTGGCAGTCTTCACAGCAAACAGGGCAAAAGTCAGCTCGTTGAAGCCGGCACCGAGATTCACCACAAGGCGGGCATGAAAGTCGTGATTGAGGCAGGCGCCGAACTCACGCTCAAAGCCGGTGGCAGCTTTCTGAAGCTGGATCCCAGCGGTGTAACGGTCTCCGGGCCTTCGGTGCGTATGAATTCCGGTGGTGGGCCTGGGAGTGGGAGTGGGGTGGCAGATAAAGCCCCGGAGCTGCCTGCCGGCATTGTTGCTCAAGCCGGACGTTCGGGCGCTGTGCATCTGGAAGAAACCGGCCAACGTGACACAGGAAAGAGTGCTCCGCAGGTTTTGGCAGATCACTCAACATTGCTGAAGGAATCAGCCAACCAGGGAGCGCCTGTCGTTTCCGATTGTGAGTTTGATGAGAATGGACGCTGCAAACTACATCAGCACGCTTGATAGTCTGGATTTACTAGCCCAGGAACCCTCCCGCGCGAACTTTGCCGTCATTGACCTCGCGGTCGATGATCGCTTTCTCAGATTTCTGTACGAAGCTGATCAGCATGGCTCGGTTCAGTGGTGGAGCCTTCTGGAGAATACCCGATGGCAGGCCTCATGGAATCAGGGGCCTATACTCCTGGCGTTTAATGGAGACACCCAGTTCCAAAAAAAGATTAAAGAGCGATTGAGCTCCTTGCCGCTTGGAATCGTCATTGATTCGCCGGAAAGCTCGACGTGTGTTTTTAATTGGGCTCAGGGATGGTTGCTAGCACCTGCAAAGTCGGATGAGCGACTGTTTCGATTTTACGATCCAAGGTCTTTTCGTCCATTACTGGCAGCTTTTGCAGGGCGAGCAAAACCGATCGTGAGTGCCGGAGTAACAATATACTGGCATAGCGGGTCGGATTGGCAAGCATACCAGTCGCCCGATAAAGCCGGAACGAGTGAACTCCGCGAACAACCCTCGTTGGTTCAGTCTGAACTCTCCGTGTTGCCGCTCTATAGATTGGCTGATCGTGCAATGGCTTATGAGCAAGTCTATCGGGATTATTTGCCTGAAAGCGGAGACCGAAGAGTCTGGGTTTTGGAGCAGCTTCAGAGAGCCTCGAAACTTGGTTTTGAAACTGTTTCTTTACAAGAGCGTTGGTTAAGACTTTGCATCCGCATTGGCTCTGATCCGATTGCTAGGGCAGATGTTCAAGAAGTGATTAGAAGGTCGGAGATGACGCCGGCGGACCGTTTGAATGCGATGGAGAGCATATTGGAGGGCAAGGATGCCACAGCATGAAGTTCAGTCAGGAGAGACACTTTCAGCTATTGCTTCGAAATATCAAGTCTCGTTAGATGCGATCAAAAGTGAGAACCCGATTATCAAGGATGTGAACCACATAGAGGCTGGCTGGAATCTAACTGTCCCTGAAAACTCCGCTGATCGGGGTGTACTTCCGGCAGCGCAGTCGGCTAACGATGATACAAAAGATGATCTCGAGTGCTCTCAGTGCTCGATCGAGTGCGAAGCGCTTGTTCATGTCACTGGTGAGGAGGACACGGTTTATGCGCTTAGCCGCACTCAGCTGCAGGATCTGTATAGGGAGATTGAGACTCTCAACAAGCCTTTGGCTGAGTTGAAAAGGGCCGAGGCGGGGCCTGTAGAGGATATACCTGCTGCGCGCGAAAAGGCTTGGGGCAGCCTTCGAAAGTTGGGGGCACTCCCCGAAACTGAGCAAAGTTCTACAGCAAAGGAGCTGCTCAATGACTACGAGGCCCGCTGGAAACGAGAGCGACAACGACTCGAGCATCAGCGCCGTAGAGAAAAACGGATTGAATATGAGATCAACCAGATCCGAAGCCAGATTCTGTTGCCCGCGAGCCAAGCCAACCTAACTGAAAGGAAAGATCTGCTCTCAGTAAGAGTTTTCACAACGCTTTGTGCCGAACTGGAAGCGACACTGCCTGGAGTGAAGGCAAAGGTTGAGGCCCACGAGCTAATAACTGAAGCCAGTAAGCAAGATCTGGATGAAATGGACGAGAGGCTCAGGTTCCTCAGGGCGGCTTTGGAGGCTGAGCTTCAGTATCGGATGGTTCAGAACGATCAGGACGCAGATAGCCATCAAGTGCAACGGCTCAAACACGAAACCCAGGAGCTGAAGAAATACACGCGCTGGCCGGATTTCATTGCTGAGTCTGATCTTCAGTCATTGGTAGACAAAAAAAAGCGACTGAACGAGCTCGATGATGAGCTGATTCCCTACATGGACTACGTCAACGAATATGCAGCGAGAGTGTCCTGGGTCGTCCGGCTTTGGAACGTAATCCACCATGAAGAAGTCGAAAAGCACCGTAACGAGCAGCAGGAGCGACGGGATCTTATCGTAGATATAGAGAAAACCCTTAGGCGTTTGGTGGAAACCAGTCCGCCTTCGGCCGTCGATGTTCTCGCCAAGCCGAACCTCGGCTCGATGAAGTCTCGCCCCCTGGTTGAGCTTAAGCATACCGGTGGCGCGGGTTACCGCTACGCCCGCCAGGAGGTTCTGAATCAATTGCGCGGTAACTGGAAGGCGCTCAAGACTTCGGATTTTCGTGCAGTGATGAGTGCTTCCGACTTTGAACGAGCCTGGGACGAGGCGAAAAACGGCCTTAAGAACGACCGGTCGCTCAAGGTGAAGTTTGCAGAGTGGAAGAGCAAAGAGGACAACTTCTTTAACCAGTTGGAAATTGAATTACTTAAAAAAGAAGCTTCAACCGAAGATGGTCGTTTCGCCGCAAGTGCCGAAGCCCAGATGTTCCGGTTTGCCGCGCAGTGCAGCCTGGAAGCCAACTACGAGCCCGAGAAGGGCCATGCCTATATTGGTACCCAAATGCAAGGAGCGTACAGTCTCCTGCAGGGTGAGGCGACCTTTGCCGCCAGGCTGCCGGATGAGACCGGAGCAAAGGTGCTCCTCGAGTACGAAAATCATCAGGGAAATTCGATAAAGCTCCATTGTGGATACTTCAGGGCAGACGCGGAATATCGGATTCAGGGGTTCGCGGGTGCCTGTCTGTCTCTCGCAGCAAACGCGAAGTTATCGAGCGCACCTGGGGACGTTAGTATCTCTGGAGAGACCAATGGTGAAGCTTTTGCTGGAGCGACCTTGAGCAATGAGGCCAGCTTTGGGGTCAAGTGGAAGGCTGCGTATCAGGAAATGGAGATTCCAGTCACTGAATTGAGCCCAAGCCAGCGTGACGTCGACCAAAGTTATCGATCCTTGTTAGAGGTTAAACCCGAATTCGCGATATCAACTGGGATCGGTGCGGGGTTTGACTTTAAAGTGTTCTTGGCGGATCGCCAGTTGTACATGACAGTAAAGGGGAGGCTGGTCTTAGGGCCTGGCGGGGGCGGCGGTATTGCTGCAGAACTGAATGGCGAACAAATTTGGGAGTTAGTTAAGTTCGTTAGGTGGTCCTTAGAAGTGAGTGATTTTCGTTTTTTGGACTGGATTTCGGAGGAAGCTTTCGAAAGTTTATCTCGCCTATTGAGCATGTTTGCCTTCAGTGAGGAAGCTTTTGCGTCGATAGTTGCCAAGGGGACAGATACCTTATCGGAAATCTGGCGGTCGCTTTATCAAGCAGATGGAGAGGTTCGAAAGATTGCTGAGGGTGTGCTCAAAAATAATCGTCTGGAGGTACTGACGCCCTCTGCTAAAGCACAGTTACTGACGGTGTTGAATCAAGATAGCAGGCCCGTATTGGGCGGCGACGATCCCCATCAAAGAATCGCTAATCAAGCTATGATCGAGATCTTTGAAACCATTCATAGTCATCGAGAGTTTATCGAAGTCCTAAAAAGAATCGGGAATGAATCAGGAAAGGGATCGCTTCAAGACTTAATGAGCAACTATTACAAATTGTTCCCGCGACGATTGTTCCAATCGTCTCAAGCGCAAAGAGCAGAGAATTGGCTTGATTCGATAGTTTAATTATCGGCGAGGGAACAACGAAAACCGGTGGTTTCATTGGTTACTCGTTGTATAGCTTTGCGCCTTGTAACTGTTGTGTTTCCAGAAAAATCTTTGAAGTCACCACCTCGAAGAACCCTGAAGGGCTCGTTGCTCCAGCTTTCTATCATTGGGCTCTCGGGTCCTTTAGGGTTATTTACGGGGGAACGCTCATAATAATCGGCGTGATAATAATCTCTCACCCATTCCGCAGCATTCCCTGACATGTCGTACAGGCCAAGCAGGTTTGGAGGGTAGCTCCCTGGCGGCTGCGGAAGTGATTTTTTCTGTCGTCTGTACTGTGATGGGCGTGCTGCCATTGTTACACCTTCTTTCGCGTCTCCGTTCTCAGTAGCATAGCGAAACGGTTTGCCACCGCTTCGGGCTGCATATTCCCACTGTGCCTCTGTCGGAAGTTCAACGGCTCTACCAGTCTGAGATCCAAGCCATTCGCAAAAATTCGACGCATCTTTCCATGAAACTACTGCCGGGAAGCTTGATTGAAAGCGATCTGGAGAATGATCTTTAAGGCTTTCATAGGAACTGTTCGAGTGTTCATACCCCGTCACCGCCATAAACAGCTCAAAGTCCCCCTGAGTAACCTCATACTTTTGAATATAGAAATCGTCCAGCACTACTTTATGCGGCGGCCAGCTGTCTTTGCTTCCGTCCCATCCCCCAGGATTCCCCATCATAAACTCCCCACCTTCGACAAAAACCATGGCGTCCATCTGGCGCTGAACCATATCTTTTGCCTGGGATTCGTAATAGAGGCTGCATCCGGAAAGGGCAGAGGTGACAACAAGTGAAGAAAAAACGAGGTAACGCATGCTTGCTCCGTGCAATGGGGTTAACACTCCATGTGTTAGCAGCATTCTATCAACTTGCTTGAAGCAACAGAATTACCAGAGAGACAGTTTGTGCCCATTGGCGGAACCGCGTCTCATCTCATGACTTCCAAGCCCTGTTGAATCAAGTATAATTTCGACGTTCGAAAACAGGGTGTTTTCGAAATAAGGAAGCAAACTTCAAAGGAACTGATATGAAAACCTTCAATACGCTGCGGGTGATTTTTGCACTCGTGGGTGTCGGCATGCTTGTCGGCGCCTTTTTCTCTTTCCAGAGCACTTCCACGTTTCTTGAAACCGCGACAGCCAAACCGGGTGTTGTAACCGACCTGATTCGATCACGATCCAGTGATTCCAATGCCTACTATCCTCTCGTCCGTTTTGAAGACGAAAAAGGCAGGCTTACAGAGTTCCTCTCATCCAGCGGCAGCAACCCTCCGAGTTATAGTCGCGGTGAGACGGTTCGTGTGTTGTTCATGCCCGGCAATGCTGAGTCTGCCAGAATCGATGGATTCTTTTCGCTGTGGGGAGTAACCCTGATCGTAGGCGGTTTGGGCGGCGTTTTCTTTATGGTTGGAGCCGGTATGTTTGTTGTGCCGGCTGTCAGGAACAGTGGGGCTGCCAAACTTCGCAAAACCGGGCAACGGGTTCAGGGTATGTTTCAGGGTGTCGAAAAGAACCAGAGGATCGTCATGAACGGGAAGAGCCCCTATCAGATCGTCTGCCAGTGGCAGAATCCGGTCACTTCCGATGTCCATGTCTTCAGGAGTCGCAACCTCTGGTTCGATCCCTCTGACCATATTCAGAGCGAGTCCATTCCCGTTTACATCAACCCCACGAACCCCAAGCGGTACTGGGTGGATACCTCCTTTTTGCCGAAGATGGCGAGCTAATTGCGCTGAAATACGACTCATGTGAACCTCACGTAACTCTCTCTTGGGTGCGCCCGGTCAATGGTGAATGTAGACTGACCGTCTTTAACGCTGGCCTGGATTTACCAGGCCAGCTTTTTTCCACGGTATACAGGCTTCACCATGGACGACCAATCCACAGATAGGGAACCGGTTGGCGAGAACAAGCGCCCGCTGATTTCATCAGATCTTGCCACGCCGATCTACGGGCTATTCGGCCTGGGCATCCTGTACACCCTGTACGTCGCTCACCAGATCGTCCTGCCCATCATTCTCGCGGTGATGACAAGCCTGCTACTCTCGCCTCTGGTCAAGAAGGCTTACGTTAAGTGGCGGATTCCCCGGATGATCAGTTCCCTGGTTCTGGTCCTGTTGGTACTGGCCGGAATCGTCGGCATAACTTTGGCTGTGGCAACGCCTGCGCTGAAGTGGGCGGAAGAGGTCCCGCAGGGCATCTCGCGCTTGCTGGTCGGTGAAAGTGAAATCAGTCGCCAGATCGCCCGGGTTACCGAATCTGCTGAGCAAGTTGAAAAGTCGGTGGAGGAGCTCTCAGAGTCAGAACAGCAACAGCCAACGGCGGTGGTTCTGCAAACGGACTCCTGGCGCAGCCAGTTGATGACCAAGGCTCGAAACGGCATTGCCGGCCTGGCATTGGCACTGGCATTGACCTATTTCCTGTTGGTCAGTGGAGATCGTCTGATCAAGAACTTTGTCCGTCAGCTCCCGATTGATCAGCGAAAAACCGTACTTCGGATTACTCACGATTCCCAGCATCAGATTGCCCAGTACCTGGGCGTTCTCGGCCTGAGTAATCTGGCCGTCGGCACCACAACAGGCCTGATCTGCTGGGCCGTCGGGCTGCCGGATCCAGCTGTGTGGGGGTTGGTCGCCGGGCTTGCCCGGTTTATTCCCTATCTGGGCGTTATTCTCTCTATCTCTATGTTGACGATTGTCTCTGCCATCAGCCTAGATGAATTCTGGATGATGGCCATTGCGCCGCTGGGGTTCCTCGGCCTGACCACGCTGGTCGGGTTCTTTATCGAACCCTGGATTCACGGCTTTCGTATGGCGATCAATCCGGTGATCATCTTCGTCTCGATCTTCTTCTGGGGCTGGCTCTGGGGGCCGGTGGGTGTGCTTCTGGCAGTGCCTTTGATGACCGTGATTCAGGTGGTTCTCAAGCAGATTCCCAAGCTGCGACCAGTCTATAAAGTGATTGCGAGGTAGTCTGGTAATGGATACCCGCAACACGCACTGACACGCCCGGTAAACTCACCTATCCTCTCTGAATACCCGAAATTCAGCAAACAGGGAGGATCGTCAGCCCATGATCCCGAACACCATGAAAGCCATGGTTCTTTCCGGTCACGGTGATGTCGATAAACTGGAGTATCAGGACGTGTCTGTTCCTGCTCCCGGGCCGGGAGAGGTGCTTGTCCGGGTCACAGCCACGGCGAAGAACAACACCGATCGCAAGGCGCGGGAAGGGCTTTATCCCACCAAAAAAGGCGAAATGACATCCTTTCAGATGGGCGGTAAGCCCACGCTGACGTTTCCCCGGATTCAGGGGGCGGATATCGCCGGGCGTGTCGCCGCCGTTGGTGAAGGGGTGGATGAGTCCCGAATCGGTGAACGGGGCCTGCTGGATTTCAACATCTACGCCAATGATCGGCGGGACATCAACCTCACGCCCGATTACTTCGGTCACGGCGCCGACGGGGGCTATGCGGAATACGTAGCTCTCCCGTCGGAGCAGTTTCATCACATACCCAATGCCGAACTCACAGATGCTGAAGTGGCATCCATGGGCATGTGTTCCTATCAGACTGCCATGCACATGCTTACCTCGGCCAATATCAAAGCCGGGGAGCGGGTTCTGGTCACGGGTGCCAGCGGTGGCGTTGGCACCGCGCTGATCCAGCTGTGCCGGATCATGGGGGCTATTCCCTATGCCCTCAGCAAACAGGACAAGGCGGCAGCGCTGCTGGAACTGGGTGCCGAGGCGGTGCTGGATCGCTCGGATATGGACAGCTTCGTGGATCGGGTGAAAGCGGAAACCGGCGGCAAACCCATTGATGCTGTGATGGATCTGGTCGGCGGTGAGATGACCGATGTGTTCATTGACACCATGATCTTTGATATGAACGCCCGCAGCACCTATCCGCGACTCAGTATTGCTGGCGCCAGCGGCGGCAATATCAGCGAAATTCTGTGGACCCGGATCTACCTCTACCAGGTACAGATCTTCGGGGTATCCCACGGCACCCGGGAGGAGGCCGAACAGTTGATGGCCTGGATCCGGGAAGGGCAACTGAAACCGGTTTTGCACGGTGCCTTCAGGCTCTCTGATCTGCATCGGGCAGAAGAATACTTTGTGAACCGGGGTAGCAATTATCTCGGCAAGATCGTGATAGTTCCCGACTCACAATGGGAAGAACACGGCCAACCCTGGTCACTGGAGAGTGCCGGATGAAACCCGAGCTAACCATTCAGTTGATGGATACCCATGCCGGCGGTGATGTCAGCCGGATCGTGACCGGTGGCATTGATCAATTACCCGGCGATACGGTTCGTGCGCAGATGGAATACCTGCGCGATGATGCCGATGGCCTGCGTCGGCTTTTGTTGGAAGAGCCATATGGCGTGCCCGAAATGTCCGTGGATTTGCTGGTGCCGCCAACGGATCCCCGAGCGGCCGCCGGTTACATCATCATGGAAGTCATGGGTTACCCGATTTACTCCGGCTCCAACACCATCTGCACGGCCACCGCAGTGCTGGAATCAGGTATCGTGCCGAAACAGGAAGGCAAACAGAACTTTCTCCTGGAATCTCCTGCTGGCCTGGTTCAGATCGAGGCGACCGTACAGGACGGCGTGGTGGAAGCCATCACCTGTGAAGGGTTGCCCAGCTATATCCACACCTACAAGGCCAGCATCGACGTGCCCTCGTTGGGTGAGATTACCTACAGTGTGGCCTACAGCGGTGGCTTTTATGCGCTGGTGGATGCGTCCAGTCTGGGCTTTGATCTGACCCTGGACGAAGAGCGCAAGCTGTCGGAAACCGCCCATGCCATTGTTGAGGCCATCCAGGCCGAACGGGGCTTTTCTCATTACACCCTTGGGGACGTGGGGCCACTGCCGTTCCTTCACTTCATGGGGCCCGTAGAGCATGTGGCCGAAGGCTATTATCGCTCCCGGTCTGCGACCTATGTGCATCCCGGTGTGATTTGCCGGAGCACCACCGGCACTGGCACCTCTGCCCGCCTGGCTTTGATGAACTACGAAGGCAACATTAAGCCGGGCGACAAGCTCGAAACCGTTTCCCTGAGAGAGACCGGTTTTATCGGTGAATTTACCGCCGTTGAAGAAGAGGGTGAATACCAGGTAATCAAGAACAGCATCACCGGCAAGGGTTATGTCATTGCCCGCTCCGACATTGTGGTCAACTGTGACGACCCCATGGTTGAGTGCGGATCCCTCCACCACATCCTGTCCAGCCGCCATTCCTAAAAAACTCCCCCTCAATCCTGGGGGCTGTTCGGGAACTCTTTTCCAGGCGCGGCATGCCCGCCGCGCCTGGTTTTCCACCTCATAAAACCACGCAGATTTCTTCCTTTTTGGTCTAAAGTTTACCTTTACGTAAAGTGAAGCCTGTGCTAAACCTTGACCCGTGCTTTCAATGATAAAAACAACAGGAGTTGAGAATGAGCCTTCCGGAATATACCGACGTTTACAACAACTTCGATCCTGCTGCTCTGGAAGCGGACATCCTGGATGGACGTCTGGATAGCGGGCTCAACGTATGTCACGAAATCTGCGACAAGTGGGCGGATGATCCCAGTCGCGTTGCCCTTTACTACGAAACCGAGGATGGCGGTGACGGCTCCCTGACTTTCGCCGAACTGAAAGAGGCCTCCGCGCGTTTTGCCAATTATCTGAAATCCAAAGGCATCGGGAAGGGCGACCGGGTGGCTGCACTCCTGCCGCGCACGCCTGAGCTGCTGATCGTTATCGCCGGAACCCTGCGTGCCGGCGCCGTGTATCAGCCACTGTTCACTGCCTTCGGTTCCGGGGCCATCGAATACCGTTTTGAACGAGCCAGTACCAAACTGGTAGTGACGAACCCTGAAAACTACCCCAAGCTGAACGACGTCAAGGTGTGCCCGCCAGTTGTTGGCGTCAACGCCAGTGAGATTGGTGCGGACATTCCCGATTTCGAACAAACTCTGGCCGCCCAGTCCAGCGAGTTTGAGCCGGTCATGATCAAGGGCGACGATCCGTTCCTTCAGATGTTCACCTCCGGAACTGTCGGTAAATCCAAAGGCGTTGCGGTCCCCGCCAAGGCATTGTTGGCGTTCTATGTTTACATGAAGTACGCCATTGATCTGCAGGACGGCGACAAGTTCTGGAACGTGGCCGATCCTGGCTGGGCCTACGGTCTTTACTACGCGGTGGTAGGGCCCCTGCTGATGGGCCACGCGACCCATTTCAACCCGGGCGGTTTCACGCCGGAATCCACCTACGACATGATCCGCAAATACAAGATCACCAACCTGGCAGCGGCGCCTACGGCTTACCGCCTGCTCAAGGCCAACGATCACGTTCTGCCGGAAGGCGAAAACCTGGGCCTGCGGGTTGCCAGCAGTGCCGGTGAACCCCTGAACCCGGAAGTGGTGAACTGGATTCGCAATCGCCACTTCTGCCCCGTGAAAGACCACTACGGCCAGACCGAAACCGGCATGACCTGTTGCAACTTCCACGGTCTTGCGCATCCGGTCCGCGAAGGTTCCATGGGCTATGCGTCCCCGGGCCACAAGGTGGTTGCCCTGAATGAGAAGAACGAAGTTGTGGGCGAGGGCGAAGTCGGGCAGCTGGCTGTCGACGTGAAGGCCTCCCCGCTCTTCCATTTCGACGGTTACACCTGGGGTGAGAAAGATCCGTTTGTGAACGGTTACTACCTCACCGGCGACATGGTCATCAATCACGGCAACGGCAACTTCTCCTTCAGCGGCCGGGACGATGACATCATCACCACCGCCGGCTACCGCGTGGGCCCCGCCGACGTGGAAAGCACCTTGCTGGAGCACGCCGCTGTGGCGGAGTCAGGTGTTGTCGGCAAGCCCGATGAGAAGCGCGGCTCCATTATCAAGGCCTATGTGGTGATCAAGGGCGATTATGCCGTCGGAGATGAACAGGCCCTGAAAGATGAGCTTCAGGAACTGGTGCGTCGCAGACTCTCCACCCACGCCTTCCCCCGGGAAATCGAGTTTGTTGATGAACTGCCCAAGACGCCCAGTGGCAAAATCCAGCGGTTCGTTCTGCGTAATCAGGCCAAGGAAGAAATCGGCGCATGATCATTACGTTTGAAGAGCTGCAGGCCTTCCTCGACGAGCAGTTTCCGCAGGGGGCCGCCTACGGCACCCTGCAGAAGCTCGGGGATGGCTGGGCAGAGATGAAGCTGGAAGTGGATGAGGAGCACCTCAGGCCCGGGGGAACTGTCTCCGGGCCGGCCATGATGGGGCTGGCGGACGTCACCCTTTACGCGGCGCTGTTGAGCAAGATTGGCCTGGTTCCCCTGGCGGTGACCACCAACCTGAACATCAACTTTCTTCGCAAGCCGGTGGCCCATCAGCCCATTTGGGCCCGGGCCACCATGCTGAAAGTTGGTCGCACCATGGGTGTGGGCGAAGTGTTCGTCTACTCCGAAGGCGCCGAAGAGCCGGTTGCTCACTCCACCATGACCTATTCAATTCCGCCAAACCGGTAACGTCATGCAGATTCGAGACACGATGGTGCCGGTGGGCGACGGTGTGGAGCTGGAGGTCAGGCGTATCCAGCACGAGGAGCCAAAAGGCCCGGTGCTGGTTTTTCTGCATGAATCCCTCGGGAGCATTGCCCTGTGGCGGAAGTTCCCGGAAAAATTGGCCAAAGCCACCGGGTGCGATGCGCTGATCTACAATCGCCAGGGTTATGGCCACTCGTCTGACGAAGAGCTCCCTCGCCCGTATGATTACCTGGAAGTTGCCGGTCATAGGTGGTTGCCCGGGTTACTGGACAAGCTCGAAATTCAGGATATCGTGCTGGTAGGGCACAGTGATGGTGGATCCATTGCACTCGTGACGGCCGGTACCATGGGTGACCGCGTGAAGGCTCTGGTAACCATGGCCGCACATATCTATGCGGATCATCTTACCCTTGCCGGCATAGAGGAGATGGCTGTTCGTTATCGGGAGACCGATATCCGGGAGCGTTTGGCACGTTATCATGGCGACCGGACCGACGACCTTTTCAACGCCTGGCAGACAGTCTGGCGCGATGAGGGCTTTCAGTCAGCGATGGATTTCCGTCGCTGGCTGGCAGCGATCGAATGTCCGGCTATGATCATTCAAGGGGAGAACGACGAATACGGCGTGCCTGAGCAGGTTGCAGACATCGTTGCTGGCATCGGGGAGGGCGCTCACGGCGTGATTCTGGAGGATGCTGGGCATTCTCCGCACCTGGAAAAGCAGGACCAGGTAGTAGACCTTCTATACGACTTTTTGCGTAGCGAGAGTGTACTTAAAAACTGCAATTAAGTGTTGACGTTTACGTGTACGTCAATCTAATCTGGTAAACAGATAAAACGCAAAACAATAACAAAGGTAGATTGGCTCATGAGTGAACAGTACGTTCTGGAGACCCGTAACCTTGTCAAAGAATTCAAGGGCTTTGTTGCGGTCGACGACGTGAACCTGAAGGTCGAGAAAGGCCATATTCACGCCCTGATCGGCCCTAACGGTGCTGGCAAGACCACGGTCTTCAATCTGCTCACCAAATTCCTGATCCCGACTCGTGGTCAGATCCTGTTCAAGGATCAGGACATCACCACCATGAAGTCCGCCGCCATCGCCCGCCAGGGCATTGTCCGCTCGTTTCAGATCTCTGCCGTATTCCCTCACATGACAGCGCTGGAGAACATCCGCGTAGCCCTGCAGACCTTCGAGGGTACCTCCTTCAGTTTCTGGAAATCCGGCAATTCCCTGCACAAGCTGAATCAGCGCTGCATGGAGCTTCTGGATGCCGTTGGCCTTGCAGAGTTTGCCAACACCACCACCGTTGAGTTGGCCTACGGGCGCAAGCGTGCACTGGAATTGGCAACCACGCTGGCCATGGAGCCGGAAATCCTGTTGCTTGACGAGCCAACCCAGGGCATGGGTTCGGAAGACGTGGATCGTGTAGTAGAGCTCGTACGCAAGGCGGCAGCGGGACGAACCGTTCTGATGGTTGAGCACAACCTCAGCGTGGTCAGCAAATTGTGCGATCGCATTACCGTGCTGGCTCAGGGGGCTGTTCTGACCGAGGGTGATTACGCCTCGGTCTCTGCAGATCCAAGAGTGCGCGAGGTATACATGGGTAGTGATGGTAGTGGAGAGCGGGGTACTACCGCTGACAGCGAGCAGTCGGAGGCGGCGCAATGACCAGTAAATCAGATCGCGAATACGAGCAGCTCCGACTCTCGGGATTGCACGCCTTTTACGGCGAATCCCACATCCTCCATGGTATCGATATGGTGGTGCACCGTGGTGAGCTGGTGACCCTGCTGGGCCGCAATGGTGCAGGTCGGAGTACAACCCTCAAAGCCATTATGAATATGGTTGGCCGGCGCACCGGCTCAATCATGATTAACGGTGAGGAAACGATGTCTTGTGCGCCTCACCACATTGCCAGGTTGGGTGTCGGGTATTGCCCCGAACATCGGGGCATTTTTTCCTCGCTCAGTGTCCAGGAGAACCTGACGCTGCCGCCAGTTGTGCGCAGTGGCGGCATGAGCCTGGAAGAAATCTACAACATGTTCCCTAACCTGTATGAACGACGTTTCAGCCAGGGCACCAAGCTGTCGGGTGGCGAGCAGCAGATGCTGGCTATGGCGCGCATTCTGCGCACTGGCGCCAACATGCTGCTGCTGGACGAAATCACCGAGGGTTTGGCCCCGGTTATTGTAGAAAAGCTGGGTGAGGTCCTGATTGCCCTGAAAAACAAGGGGCTGACCATTGTCCTGGTTGAGCAGAATTTCCACTTCGCAGCACCGTTAGCCGACCGTCATTACGTTGTTGAGCACGGTCAGATTGTGGAAGAAATCAGCGCCAACGAACTGAGTTCCAAGCAGTCGGTGCTGGATCGCTATTTGGGGGTCTGATCCCGGATAGGACGAGAGCAAGAAAAGCAACAACAACCCGAACCAACGCAAGACAGTAGCGGAGATACAACAATGACAATGATGAAAAAGCTTCTGACATCAGCCGTTGCATCAGCCATGATGGCAAGCGGAGCCCAAGCGGCTATTTCCAACGACACGGTCAAGATCGGTTACCTGGCAGATATGTCCGGCACCTACCGTGACCTGGCAGGTCCCAACGGGCTGAAGGCCCTGGAAATGGCGATCGCTGATTTTGGTGGTCAGGTAAATGGCGCCAAGATCGAAGTGGTCAGTGCTGATGACCGTAACAGCCCCGATACTTCCTCCAGCACCGTTCGTCGCTGGGTTGAGAACGAGGATGTTGATCTGGTGGCCGGTATGGTGGCTTCTTCCGTTTCCATTGCCGTGAGCAAGATTCTGGAAGAGAACGATCGCCTGGGTATCATCTCCGGTTCAGCCGCTTCCAGTATCACCAACGAGCACTGCACCCCGAACCATATCCACTACGTTTACGACACTTATCCACTGGCGAACGGTACCGCCAGTGCGGTGGTTAAAGAAGGCGGCAAAACCTGGTACATGCTGACTGCGGATTACGCGTTCGGCCACGCTCTGGAAGGCGACGTGACACGCGTTGTTGAGGCTAACGGCGGTGAAGTGATCGGCACCGTGCGCCATCCGTTCCCGACCCAGGATTTCTCCTCCTTTATCCTGCAGGCCCAGGCGTCCGGCGCTGATGTAATCGGCCTGGCAAACGCCGGTGCTGACACCACCAACGCCATCACAACGGCCAGTGAGTTCGGTGTCACCCAGTCTGGCCAGACTCTTGCTGCCCTGCTGCTGTTCCTGACCGACGTGCACGCACTGGGTGCGGAAACCGCTCAGGGCATTCAGTTGACCACCGGCTGGTACTGGGACATGAACGACGAGACCCGTGAATGGTCTGATCGTTTCATGGAAGAGACCGGTGTTCGTCCGACCATGGTTCACGCCGGTATCTACTCAAGCGCCATGCAGTACCTGAACGCAGTCAAGGCGACCGGATCTGACGATGCCCAGACAGTGCGCAAACAGATGATGGATACGCCCATCAACGACATGTTTGCCAAGAACGGCAAGATCCGTGTTGACGGCCGCATGGTGCACGATATGTACCTGGCGGAAGTGAAAACCCCGGCTGAGTCCACGAATGAGTGGGATCTTTACAAGATCCTGCGGACCATTCCGGCGGAAGAATCTTACCGTCCGCTCTCCGAGAGCAAGTGCAAGCTGGTTAACAACTAAGACCGGCATCAGGGTTCACCCGGCAACAGGGCAGGGTGAGCCCGCAACTCAGAGAATTGAGTAAGAACAACAACCAACCCCTGTGCTGCTTCTGGAGTTAGCCCAATGTCCATGATTTTCGGCGTCCCTGTAGCTGTGCTCTCCGGCCAGCTCCTGATCGGAATCATCAATGGCGCCTTTTACGCCCTTCTGAGCCTTGGGCTCGCGGTCATCTTCGGTTTGCTGAAGATCATCAACTTCGCCCATGGTGCCATGTACATGCTCGGCGCCATGACCACCGTCCTGATGTTTGACTATCTGGGCGTTAATTACTGGGTCGCGCTCCTTCTGGCCCCCCTGCTGGTCGGCGCTTTCGGCGTTGTCATAGAGTATTTCCTGCTGCGCCGCATCGCGGGGCAAGATCATATTTACAGCCTGCTCCTGACTTTCGGTGTGGCGCTGATCATCACCGGCGTGCTGGTGAACTGGTTTGGTGTGTCTGGCCTTCGCTACACCATGCCCGACATGTTCAAAGGCGGTGTGAATCTCGGCTTTATGTTCATGCCGTATTACCGGGCCTGGGTTATCGTTGCGGCGCTGGTCGTGTGCTTCGGAACCTGGTTTGTGATTGAAAAAACCAAGCTGGGTGCCTACCTGCGGGCCGGTACCGAGGATTCCCAGCTTATGCAGGGTTTTGGTATCAACGTACCCCTCCTGATCAGCCTGACTTACGGCTTTGGTGTGGCGCTGGCAGCGTTTGCCGGAGTCCTGGCCGCGCCGATTTACTCGGTGACGCCTGTCATGGGGTCTGCCACCCTGATCACAGTCTTTGCGGTTGTGGTTATCGGGGGTATGGGTTCCATCGGCGGCGCTATCATCACCGGTATTCTCATGGGTGTTATTGAAGGCCTCACCAAAACCTTCTACCCGCCGGCTTCCTCGGCGGTCATCTTCCTGGTCATGGTTCTGGTTCTGATGTTCCGTCCCAGTGGCTTGTTCGGTAAGGAGGCATAAACATGAATCAGCCAGTCAATTCCGCCGATATTCACAAGTCTATCGTTCAGGAACAGGCCAACCAGGATCGCAAGAAAATGATGCTCAACGGCGTGCTGTTGCTTATCCTGCTCGCTGCGCCGTTTGTGATTTACCCGGTCTTCCTGATGAAGATCCTCTGCTTCGCGCTGTTTGCGGTGGCCTTTAACCTCCTGTTCGGGTTCACCGGCCTGCTGTCATTCGGTCATGCGGCCTTCCTGGCCACGGGTGGCTATACCACCGGTTACCTGCTCAGCAATTACTCCGGGCTTACCACGGAGATGGGGATCATCGCCGGCACCCTGGCGGCCACGGTTCTGGGCACCGGCTTTGCCTTGTTGTCGATTCGTCGGCAGGGCATCTATTTCGCCATGGTTACCCTGGCCCTGGCGCAGCTGGTTTTCTTCTTCTTCGTCCAGTCCGAGTTCACGGGCGGCGAAGATGGTATGCACGGAATCCCCCGGGGTGAGCTGCTGGGATTCATCAATCTCGAAGACAACCTGAACATGTACTATTTCGTGCTGGCGGTGTTTATCGCTTGCTATCTGCTGGTGCAGCGCATTGTCAGTAGTCCGTACGGTCAGGTATTGAAGGCCATCAAACAGAACGAGCCCCGTGCTGTATCGCTTGGCTATAACGTGGATCGTTACAAGGTGCTGGCATTCGTGATTTCCGCAGCGCTGGCCGGTCTTGCAGGTTCCATGAAATCCGTCGTGTTCCAGCTCGCTTCCCTGAACGATGCGCACTGGCACATGTCGGGCGAGGTTATCCTGATGACTCTGGTCGGTGGTATGGGAACCCTGCTTGGCCCGGTGGTGGGTGCTACCTTCGTGGTGAATATCGAGTACAACCTTTCCCAGGGTCCCTTACGGGATTGGGTAGATCCGATTCTTGGAGGCATCTTCGTGATAACGGTTCTGGCTTTCCGCAGCGGTATCGTGGGTGAGATCCAGAAATTCGTGAAGAAGAACCTGGGCTGAAGCCGTTCGCACCCCTGA